>Ga0255180_1000197_pt1 | contig 25732 bp, 29 predicted proteins | sample Atl_Colum_RepB_8_FD_189933 | JGI IMG/M metagenome (GOLD analysis project Ga0255180, IMG submission 189933) | Freshwater microbial communities from Altamaha River, Georgia, United States - Atl_Colum_RepB_8d | ecosystem: Environmental > Aquatic > Freshwater > River | place: USA: Georgia... | reverse complement strand
TAGCTCGACAATTTTTTCTGGTGTAATCACATAGCCAAGATCTTTCTTGCTGGCTTTTTTCGCTGCTGGTTTCGCTTTTTTGCCTTTAACAGCTGTTGCATTCGATTCCGATTTTTTGAAATCTTCCACCGAAGAATTCATCACGATATCTTTTGCCACTTTACGGAAAACATTTGCAAATTCACGTTCCAAATTACGCACACCTGATTCGCGAGTATAATATCTGATCACGTCGCGAACGGCTTTGTCCTGCATTGTGATTTTCAAATCTTTTAAACCGTGATTTTCCATTTGCTTTGGAATTAAATAATTCTTAGCAATGTGGAATTTTTCTTGTTCGATGTAACCTTCTAGATAAATAATTTCCATACGATCTAAAAGTGGTCTTGGAACAGTTCCTAAGTTATTCGCTGTCGCAATAAACATCACATTAGACAAATCATACTCAAGCTCTAGATAGTGATCCGCAAAAGTTGCATTTTGTTCTGGATCTAAAACCTCAAGCATCGCTGAAGCTGGGTCGCCGCGGAAATCATTCGCCATTTTATCGATTTCATCTAATAAAAGAACTGGATTTCCTTTGTCGACTTTGCGAAGTGCTTGCAAGATTTTACCTGGCATCGCACCCACATATGTTTTTCTGTGACCACGAATTTCTGCTTCATCACGAACGCCACCTAAACTGATACGTGCAAATGGTCTGTTTAATGATTCTGCAATCGATCTGGCCAAAGATGTTTTACCAACCCCTGGAGGGCCTGCTAAACAAATAATAGGTCCACGCATATTTTTTGATAACGAAAGAACAGCTAAGTATTCTAAAATTCTTTCTTTAACTTTTTCTAAACCCCAGTGATCTTCGTCCAAGATTTTCTTCGCATTTTTAACATCATGGCGATCCTGAGAATATTCCTGCCAAGGCAAAGATAAAACCCAGTCGATATAGTTACGAACAACTGTCGCTTCTGCAGACATGGGCGACATCATTTTTAACTTTTTGATTTCTTTGTTGACCTTCTCTTTGGCCTCTTGAGGCATTTTTTTGTCTTTGCATTTTTGACTTAATTCTTCAAGCTCAGCTTGATAGTCGTCTTTTTCGCCAAGTTCTTTTTGAATGGCTTGCATTTGCTCATTCAAATAGTATTCCTTTTGCGATTTTTCCATTTGTTTTTTAACACGTGTACGGATTTTCTTTTCAACTTCAAGAATTTCAATTTCACCCGTCATTAAATTTAACAAATGCTCTAAACGCTTTGCTGGTTCCAAGATTTCAAGAACAGCTTGTTTGTCTTCCAGTTTTAAATTCAACTGAGCTACAATAATGTCTGCTAATTCGCCCGCAGATTCGATGCTTGAAACTCGCATTAAAATTTCTGGCGGAATACGTTTGTTTAATTTAACGTACGTTTCAAATGTGGATTTGACTGATCTGACCAAAGCGGACGCTTCTGTTTGATTGTCTACGTCTTCGTCAATCACTTCGCAATTAACTACGAAATGACCTTCGTGTGGGACATAGCTTTTAATACGAACGCGCTTTTTACCTTCGACAAGAACTTTCACAGTTCCATCTGGTAAACGAAGTAACTGAATGATCGTACCGACTGTACCAATCGCGTAGATATCCTTTTCTTCGGGGTTGTTCGTTTTAGCGTCTTTCTGAGCAGCTAGCACGATATCGGTTTGCTTGCTCATCGCTTCCTCAAGGGCATTGATACTTTTTTCACGTCCTACGAAAAGCGGCATCATCATATGTGGGAAAATGATGAGGTCTCTCAGCGGAAGTAAAGGTAGTTGTTGAGTTTGATTATTTGCCATGAGGTACTCCTTCCTTGAATGTTTCAGACCAAAATCGAAGAGTTTCGGTTAGTCATTCCATAGACTTTTTCAAAACTCTTCTTATAAATAGTTTAGGTACTATCTGGCTTGTTGTAAAAAGAAATTTATTTCGATCCAGTCCTAATTCACCGAGCTATAAGAATTTGTTTTGGGACGCAGAAATCTTATTGATTTAGCTCACTTAGACAGCGTTTTAGAGTGAGACAATTTGTGTCTCAAATTGATTTATGATTAGACACTTTGGTCGCCATATCTCATATATTCCAAATGAACTGGGCCTATTTTTTTGCATACGCTTTTCATGGTGGAACGTTTATGCAATTAAACATTAAAAAAGGTCTAGTTCATTTAATAGTCGCGTTTGCGGGAATCAGCAGTCCTGCGGCTCAGCTATCCAGTTACTGTTGGATGTCAGACAATGGATCTGATATCGGCGGAAAAAATATTGATGAGCGCATGCCGATTGCATCTGTTTCAAAGCTATTTACCTCTTTGATGGCTGCCACGACATTCGATTTAAATTACAAATTTTATACCCAAGTTTATGTGACTCCTGTCAGTAAAGGTGTTTTTGACGTTCATTTACAAGGAACAGGCGATCCCTATTTTAACAAATTCAAAATGCACATGATCATTTCCAAGTTGAATGAAATCAAAGTCACCAAAATTAGAAATCTGACATTCGATGAAAACGTTAAATACTTGCATGAAACTGACCTCAGCAGTGGATTTCGCGTAGGTAAGGAAATCATTCAACCTTTGATTCTCAAAGAAGAAATGGATTTTCCGCAGCCGCCCATCGTGGCCGCACAGTTAACACAAATACCATTTATTCTAAAGACTTACTCGGCCAGTTTTAAATTAGCAGATGCAACTGGTATTCAATTATTTAAAAACCCCGTTTTCCAAGTTTCTAAAGTCAGTTATTTACCATCGTCGCAGTTCAAACTGACAAAACAAACTGAAAAACTTTTCATTGCTTCGCAAAATTTAAAAACGATGTTGAAAGCGATGAATTGGAATTCGAACAACCACGCGGCGAATCGCATATTTATGGCGGCTGGCGGGATTTCAAAATTCTATAAACTTTATTACGGAGACTTCCAACAAACTGAAGCGGATGTGAAATTTGTCAATGGATCAGGCCAAAACCATGATCTAACGGGTAATGGACGCTTGTATAACGAAGCCTCGTGCCGTGCGACGATTCGAACTGTTCGACAATTAAAAAAAGCTGTTGAAGCTCAAAAAACAGATCTTTCTGATATTATGTCTGTGGTGGGTATTGATATTGGATCCACTGTCGGCGGAGCTGTTTACTCGAACAGCCTGACCAAAGGTGCAGTGATCGCCAAAACGGGAACGATTGGGACAAATGTGACCCTGGCCGGAATTGCTAATACTAAAAAGGGACTCAAATATTTCATGTTCAATGCCGCCCTGGGGAATCCATCGTCACGTGTGAAAAATAAGCGCGCTTGGTTAGCCCAAGAAGATGATCGAGGACGGCGACTGATTTCAGTCGAACTGCAAAAATTTATGAAATCCAATGGCGGACCTGTCGCATTCAAGTACGAAAGACAAACTCCATTGAAAGACAATCTTGAAAATTACGATGAAACTGACATCAGTCAAAGCTTGGGCTTGTTAAGCCAACCAACGGAGTAATCAATGAAAACTTGGATTGCATCAATTGTATTGATCAACAGCACTTGGGCGTTTGCGCAGAATTCTTGCCAAGAATTATTTTTATCCGGTCGTCATTTGAAAAAGGCCGTTTTCCTCAGCATGGATCGCTATGGTAAAGAACGCACCATGAAAAATGAATTTGCTTTATTGGACAGAAACACTCCGGTCATTCAGCATGATAATTTAAAAAGAACTGAGTTTTTCAAAGTTTACGGAGAACAATCTACAACGGTTGATACTAAGAACTTAACAGCTGCCAAAAAAGCTTTTAAGCAATACGAAGAAGATTCCAGAGAAAATACGACTCAATTAGTAGCTAAAGTTTTATTTGAAAAAGATGAAAAAAATAATGTGAATGCTTGGGCTGTTTTGATTGGCCAAAGAACTGTGGATTTCAAAGGTCAAGAAACAATTTCGCCCAAAGCTATTTACTCGATCGAGCGTAATAGTTTGGGCGAACAGCTCAAACTGATTACAAATCAGTTTGGCGATTTAATTATGTAGGACTAAGCGCTTTCGCTTTGCTGTTTTTTCTTGTCAGCTTCAGCTTTAGCTTTGACTTCGTCGTCAGTCATATAAACTAACTTCGGCTGTGATCCTTCGCGGATCACTTTATCATCAACGATGACTTCTTTGACGTTGTTCATTCCAGGAATGTCATACATCACATCTAACATCGAAGATTCCAAAACACCACGCAACCCACGCGCACCTGTTTTACGTTTTAAAGCCTCTTGAGCAATCGCTTTCAAAGCCGCATCCGTAAATTTCAAGTCAACCCCTTCAAAACTAAAAAGTTTTTGGTATTGTTTTGTAACCGCATTTTTAGGGCGAGTTAAAATATCCACCAAAGCGTCTTCACCCAATGGAGCGAGTGTCGCAATACAAGGTAAACGACCGATAAATTCTGGAATCAAACCAAACTTCGCTAAGTCATCTGGTTCAACTTTTGTGATAAGGTCTTCGGTATTTTTATTGACGAATTGACCTACATCACCAGCAATACCCATTGATTTATTTGTAGTTCTGTTTTCGATAATTTTATCAATCCCCGCAAAAGCCCCACCACAAATGAAAAGTACATTCGTTGTATCGACTTGGATAAATTCCTGCTGTGGATGTTTACGACCGCCCTTAGGTGGCAAATTCGCAACAGTTCCTTCAAGAATTTTTAATAACGCTTGCTGGACACCTTCACCGCTGACGTCACGAGTGATCGAAGGATTTTCTGATTTACGAGAAATTTTATCAATCTCGTCGACGTAGATAATTCCTTTTTTACATTTTTCAATATCGTAATCAGAGGCTTGAAGCAAATTCAATACAACGTTTTCGACGTCTTCACCGACATAACCGGCTTCAGTCAACGTTGTCGCGTCGGCCATCGCAAAAGGTACATTTAAAATACGAGCAATCGTTTGCGCGATCAAAGTTTTACCCGAACCTGTTGGCCCGATTAAAAGAATATTTGATTTTTGCAATTCAACATCGCCGGATTTCTTGCCCTGCATGGAATTAATACGCTTATAGTGATTGTGTACAGCGACTGCGATTGTTTTCTTCGCCTGCAGCTGACCTATCACATAATCATCCAAGAAAGCTTTGATTTCGGCTGGCTTAGGTACACGGAAAGCACCTTTGACGTGCGTTTCTTTGTCTTTTTCCTCGTCGATAATATCCATACATAGGTCAATACACTCATCACAAATATAGACCCCAGGCCCCGCAATCAGCTTTTTAACTTCTTTTTGGCCTTTTCCACAAAATGAACATCTTAGTGCTGTATCTTTCATAATTCAGTATTTCCCTTATGGTTTCACAATTTTTCTTGGTTCAATAATATGATCAATCAATCCAAAATCTTTGGCTTCTGTTGGATCCATAAAATTATCACGCTCCATCGCATGATAAAGCTTTTCATATGGATGTCCTGTGTGCTTGACGTAGATATTTGTTAATTTTTGTTTTGTTTTAACTAATTCCTTAGCATGAATTTCAATATCAGTAACTTGGCCAGAAAGGCCGCCACCCGCCAAAAGCGGTTGATGAATCATGATTCTTGAATTCGGCATTGCATAGCGTTTGCCTTTAGTTCCAGCATTTAATAGCAAAGAACCCATGCTGGCAGCCATTCCCAAGCAATATGTTGCCACATCACACTTCACAAATTGCATCATATCGTAAATGGCCATACCCGCAGTGACACTGCCACCCGGAGAATTGATGTAAAATTGAATATCTTTTTCTGGGTTATCCACCTCAAGAAACAAAAATTGTGCAATAATAGCATTCGCCACTTCGTCTGTAACCGCACTGCCCAGAATTACGATGCGATCTTTCAATAAACGAGAGTAAATGTCGTAGGATCTTTCACCTTTTGATGTTTGTTCTATAACGTACGGTAGCAAAGGCACAGTCGGCTCCTTCAGGTTAGTGGTTATGTTTTTTGTTTCGGTCTTTCATTACGCAGACTTGATGTCGAAATTCAGTTTTTAAGGATAAAGTCTAGGGACTTTTTACTGCCAAACTGGGTTTTGTCTCGTATTGATTTCGACAAGTCTAGTCGAAGATACATAATATCAGAAAAAGGTTTTTTTATATTCTCAATTTGATACATTAGGTTTTGCTTAAAATAAGGAGAATTTCCATGTCAAATCTTAAAGCCGGATTGAACGTCCACTTACATACAAAAGATCTTTCTGCTCTAACAGGTCAAGCTGTTGTTTTTTTCTCGAAAAAATCAACTCAAAAAGATAAACCTGCCCACATCACTGAAAAAGATGTGAATCAAGTTTTCGAAATGAGCATCGAAGATAAATTAATCACGGGCAGTGCTTCTGAAACAGTGATTTTTCGTGAAGCGAATTTAAATAATTTCCGTCACGCTATTATTGTAGGTCTTGGTGCTGACAATAAAATGAATCACGAAACAGTTCGTCAATCTGCTGCCGCCTTGGTTAAAGAAATCAAAGCCAGCAAATTAGACGAAGTTTTCGTTCACCTTGAAGGTTTAACATCTTCTAAAAAAGACGCAGCGGTTTACACTCAAGCTTTTGTTGAAGGTCTTCACTTGGCTGGATACACATTTGATGAACTGAAAAGTTCACAAGAGAAAAAAACAGTGATCAATGTTCACTTGGTTTCTAAAGCCAAAGATAAAGCCATCGTTCAAGCTTTCAACGAAGGTACAATCCTAGCTTCTTGCACGAATTTCGCACGTAGATTAGGTGATATGCCAGGTAACTTAATGAATCCTACTATTTTAGCTAACGAAGCTATTTCAGCAGCAAAAGGAACTTCATTAAAAGTAACAGCTTGGGATAAAAAACGTATTGAAAAAGAAAAAATGGGCGGCTTATTAGGCGTTGCTCAAGGTTCTGATCAAGAGCCTCGTTTTATCGTGATGGAGTACAATGGGGCTGCTAAATCTAAAAAGCCAATCGCTTTTGTTGGTAAAGGTTTAACATTTGATTCTGGTGGTATCAGTATCAAGCCAGGCGCTAAAATGGAAGAAATGAAATACGACATGTGCGGTGGCGCTGCAGTCATCGGAACGATGCTGGCTATTTCTCAGTTAAAATTAAAAGTGAATGTGATTGCCTTTGTACCAGCCACTGAAAATATGCCAAACGGTCGCGCGACAAAACCAGGTGATGTTCATACGGCACGCAATGGTAAAACATTTGAAATTAACAACACAGATGCTGAAGGCCGTCTGATTTTATCAGATGCTTTATGTTATGCTTCTGAACAAAATCCTCAGTTAATCGTCGATACAGCGACTTTAACAGGCGCTATGGCCGTGGCCTTAGGAAATGTTCACACAGGATATTTCACTCGTAATTCTGCTTTGAAAAATAAAATTGAAAAAGCAGCTCATGAATCTGGTGAATTAGTTTGGAACATGCCTTTAACAGATGCTCACGTCAAAGATATGAAAGGCACTTTTGCTGATCTTTCAAATATTTCTTATACGGGCGGAGCTGGATCTGCGACGGCAGCCGCTTTCCTAGAGCAATTCGTTGCTGAAGGAATTGATTGGGCTCACTTTGATATCGCAGGAACAGCTTGGGCTTGTGGAAATCGTTTGAACTACTGTTCAGCTAAGGGCGCAACAGGCGTTATGGTTAGAACTTTCGTAGAAATCGCTAAGCAATATACTTAGAACTCAAGTACGACAGGAGTTTCTTCAAATGAAGAAACTCCTTTTAAATCAACTACCTTATTTGCGTTTTGATTATTTTTAAATTCAACTTTTTTCAAAATCCAAGTTTTCGGCCATTCATCTGCTGATCGTTGAAACGAAACTTTACCGTTAAATCCTGTAAAACTAAATTCGGCATCGCGTGGCTTTTCAGCTAAAATTTGACTAACTGGTAATCGGATCGCTGCCATTTCAGCGGGATCCTGTGCTGGCAAGCATGGGGCTTTAATTTTCATCAGTGTTGGCTCTCCAGCCACAGACACACCTTCTGCAAAAAATTCCAATTCAACCTCTGGATATTTCTGACATAAATTAGAAGAAAAACCTTCGAATAAAATTGCTTTCTCGGCGCCATTATCCACAGGTGTAATTTTAATAGTTCTTTTTAATTCTTTTTGTAGCTCTTCGTTCGATAAACCAGCCAAGGCATTCATTTTTTGATGAACCGACGCGGGATCACGCTCGGGCGATAAATTGGATGTCACAGAAAATATAACCGCAAAGCCCAAACAAAAAGTCAGGGCCGAAAAAAATAAAGATTTTGTTTTTTGACTCATTTATCTAGATTACACAAAGTCTCTAGATAGAACCACACTCGGCTTTTTTGTAATCTTTGAACTGGACGTTCATCTGACGGGCTTCTAGACCTATGGCCAACAAACCTAACTTCGCAGACCAACCATAAACGTTTTCGCGAGGACACCCCAAACGATCATCGGCCAAATCAGTCACGCACAACTTTTTATAAACAGCACCTGGCGAGTTCAGACTCTCTGTGGCTGATTTTTCTGCATGAGTTCTTAGAAAGCCACCAGCCAGCTCGCTACCAATCATATAAATAACAGGTTCTGCCGTCGACTCATCAGATGTCACAATTGAAGGAATACCTTCCTGAATAATGACTTCTTCAACGCTGCGACCACCTTTGGCTGCTTTCATTTTTTTTCGAGATTTATAAGTCCACTCTTTGACTTCTTCGCCACTGGCGACACGAATGACTGCCAAACCATAAGTTCCAGAATTATTTTTAACAAAACAGAATGGTTCCTGATTCCATCCACGACGAGCATACTCGGCCTTCAGGTTCGCTAAAAACTGATCTACTTGCTTGGCTAGTTTTTCCAAGCTTTCATCACTGTTAATATCGAAATCTAAAAATTCTTCGGTTTCTACGCTGAATAAGAACGGATCAATTTTGGCCACCGTGGCGAATTCTTTGACCAGCTGGTTAAAATGATGAAAGTAGTGGGATTTTTTACGCTGGTACCAACCTAATTCGCGAGGCGGGTTTACCGGTTTCGTAGTTTGCTGAGCCCATTCCTGTAAAGACAATGAAAAATCATTATTACTGATAATTAGATCCGGATTAAATTCTTTGAAAAAGATGCTTTCCTCGTATCCTGAATTCACTTCAACTTTGCGACCCGTGACACTTTCCAATAACAACGGCTGATCTAAATTTTTAGGGAAAGCCACTTTAACGTTATATCCAGCCTGAGACATTAAATCTACAATCGTGGCTACGTTTTCAAGATAGTAAGGATTATTGGTATGTTCTTCGGTCACGAGCAAAACATTTTTAATATGTTCGCCATAGTGAACCGTGATATATTTTTTGAACAAATCCACTGAAGTTTCTTTGTCTGTAGGACAAATATTATTAAACCCCGCCGGATAAATATTGGCGTCTACATTTGAAATTTTATAACCTGAATCACGAATGTCATAACTGGAATAAATTGGATAATCTAATTCTTTGGTTTTTTGACAAAACCATTTTTGAATTTCTTCAAAGTTTGTACATATTTTATCGTGGATTTCAGAACGAGCATTAGAGGGAATCATCGATACAACCAACTTTCAATATCTTTGGACAACAATGTTAAATCATTTACAAGTTTTGCAGTGCGAACAGCGCCTGCGCTGGGAATCGCCAGTTGCGATTGTTCTAGTCGCTTATAGGATTCCAGTAAAGCCACAGCCATTTCTTTACGAACTGAAGGCTTTAAATACTCTTTCGACAAAAAGTGTTTGAAAAAATAATATTTCGTTTTCAAAGTTTCAGCAGCTCTTTCTGCAGAAACTTCGTCTTTTTCAATAATGTAAACCAGCTGCAATTGAATTTCTTTTAAAAAATTGATTTCGGCCACGCAAAATTGGTCGCATCGAAATTCAAGAGCCCATTTTAAATTTTCTAAAATAACAATGCTGTCGCCTTCGTGATTCATAGCCAGATCATAGATTTTAGTTTTCTCGGGATTCACAAATATATCAGCGCCCACTTTTGAATAATTTTTTAACAACAATGCCCGCGCTTTTAGTTCGGTCATTGGATCAATTTCATATTTAACAAGTTCTTGCAGTGACAAGATGGCTTTTTCTGGTTCGGCCGTTTGATCATAAGACCGACCCATGTAAAGCAATGCCAAAGGATAATTTTTGTCATTTTTGTTCAAGACCGTTTGCAACAAAGGAATCGCTTTTTCACATTCAGATGCAAAAACCAAAGCCTCTGCTTTTTCAAAAACAGGATCTTCAACGATGACTTCTGCGGAATCGGAATTCAACCACTGAATCAGAGCACAACTTGAAAATAAAAAGACCAAACTAACGAAGAACAGATATTTGACTATAGACTTCATAAAGTTTTTTGACATGCCAATCATTTTGACTGACTTCGGGCGCTTTGTACACAGAAAGACGCTGGAATCTTTTTTCACTGCTGAGTGCTGTCAGATTTTGTTCAATTTTTCGATAATACTGCAAAATCTCACCGACTTTGGGATTGGAAGTCCGCAAGTCCTGATCACCCCACTGATAGCATCTGTTGATGACCAATGTCGTCAGATTGTAACCCTCTTGAACGATTTCGTTGCTGATTTTTTGGCTTTCTAAAATGCGACTGGAATCTAGGGCCGAAACCAAAACAAATTCAGTTTGTTGCGAAGTTAATATTTTATGGCAGTCGTTCACTTGTTGCTGAAGCGGTTGCTGCCAATTTTGTATAGCTTTGAAAAACAAGCTCAGCTCTTTGATAAATTCAGCACCTGTTAAAACTTCCAAAGCTTTAAGGACTTGAACGGTTCCTACGTTGACGATTTTTTTAAAAAAACCGACATCTTGCTGATGGCCTGAACGGAACCACTGCGCAATACCTTCGTTGAATAACTGAGATAATTTTTCCGGAGCTCTGAGAAATTGCCAAGTGTGCTGTGCGGGAGGCGTATCCAGCACGACTAAATCATATTGGTTCGATTTGACAAATTGATTAAGTTTGTACAACGACGTGAATTCCTGCGAACCAGCTAAATGAGTCGACAACTGATGATAAAGTCTATTTTCAGTTAATTTTTTTATATCTTGGTCTGCTAAACGATGGCCCGCTGCGCTTAAAATAAATTCCTGAAAAACTTTTTGATGATCCAAGATACAACCAAAAAGTTGTCCGCCTTTTTCACGAATAAATGGATCCGTTATATCGTGAACATCGCCGTCCTTGGGAATTCCCAAAGCTTGGGCTAACCGCAACGAAGGATCGATTGTTAAAACTAAAACTCGTCGACCTTGGCAAGCCTGCCCGATGGCCAACGTCGAGGCAAACGTTGTTTTGCCAACTCCACCTGAACCAATACAAATCACTGTTTTCGTTGCTGATTTTAATTCAATCATACAACACCACTTTCCAGTTGAGACGATATTTCATCAACCAGCTGCAAAGAATCCAACGTGGGTTGCAATTTCATTTTCTGAAAACGGACATGACTTTGCTTCAGCAAATCCACCGATTCATTTTGAATCTGAATCGTATTTTTAAAATAATTTTGTGTGGACTCAGACAAATCCTGCAAATCAGAAATATTCAGATCTAAATATTTGTTCAAGTAAACTTTGGGAACCAGTCCGAATTCTTGGACCAGCTGTTGATACAATTCGATTGTTTCTGTAACAGGAAACAGTTCTGGTAAACAAACTAAATGAATCTGACAAAAATCAGGATTACGAATCCATCGATCAATGGATTTGGATTGCTCTCCCATAGGACCGAACTGGATCACTTCAGACATGGCTTTGGGTGCACGCAATAAGGATAAAAAATGACCCGTGGAATAAGCATCAATCACGATTTGATCAAAATTCATAGCCGGTCCATGCTGGCGGGCGGATGAGGTGACTTTGCCCAGGATCGCTAATTCTTGCAGCCCCGGCGCCACTTGTATGAGCGAGCGGGACACAGGGTTTTCGAAAAAAAGTTTGTACAAGGACTCTATTTTCAAAAGATGCAGGGCATATTCTCTCAGACACTCCTGCGGACTCCACAGACTGAGGGCTAAGTTTTTTGAAAGTTTTTCTATTCGAACAGGCGTATAACCCTGGGTCGGGACTTGCAAAAAGTCTTGGTAAAATGGGCGCTCGGAAAGCTCAGTAAGCAATATATTCGACGCGGCTGAATTTCGAGCTATTTCATAGGCAAAACTAGCAGCTAAAGTAGACTTTCCTACTCCGCCTTTACCAGTGAAAAAATGTATTTTTTGCGTTGCCATTAGTACTTCTTTGCTCTATTTTCCGACGTTGAATTTAATTAATACAATACATCAAAAGGAGCTACCGTGAAAGCACAAGTTCAAGTGACTGAAGGATTACAAAGAAAACTGAATGTCGAACTACCTGCAGAAGTTGTTAAAAACGCTTATAACAAAGTTTACCAAGACATCCAAAGACAAGTCGAAATCAAGGGTTTCCGTAAAGGTAAAGCCCCACTAGCTACTGTTAAATTAATGTACAAAGACCGCGTTGTTGGTGATGTAGCTCAGGATTTAATTCAATCTCACTACTCTCTGGCTTTGAAACAGCAATCTGTTGAACCGATCAGCTATCCTGAATTTGAATTCGAAGATCCAAAAGAAGACAAAGATTTTTCATTCACTGCTATTTTTGATATCCGCCCCGAAGTGACGGTTAAAAAATGGGAAGGTCTTGAAGTTGAAAAAGAAAAATTAACTTTCAACCAAGCTCAATTTGACCAAGTGATTAACAACATCCGTCAATCACGCGCTCAGCTTGTTGACGTATTAGATGACCGTGCTGCTCAAAACGGCGATGTTGCAATTATCGATTTCGAAGGCTTTGTTGATGGTAAACCTTTGGAAAACGGTTCTGGCAAAGGTCACAACCTTGAATTAGGTGCTAAACAATTCATCGACGGCTTTGAAGAAGGCGTTGTGGGTATGAAAATCAATGGCACAAAAACTTTATCTTTAAAGTTCCCAGATCCATACCACTCTGTTGAATTGGCTGGTAAGCCAGTTGAATTTAAAGTGACTTTGACTGCATTAAAGAAAAAAGAACTTCCTGAATTGAACGATGAATTATTGGCTCAGATCGGAACTAAACAAACAGTTGAAGAATTCAAAAAAACTTTACAAGAAGACATCGAACAATCTGAAAAGAAACGTATCGAAGATGCTTTCAAAAACAGAATGATCAAAAAATTAGTGGCTGCAAATCCAGTTGAAGTTCCTGCAAGCCTTTTAAAAGAACAAAAAGCTTCACTCGTTGAAGACTTTAAAAAGCGTATGCAAGACCAAGGAATGCAAGAAGCTGACTTTGCTGCCTATGTTGAAAAATGGGATGCTGATTTCAACAAAACAGCTGCTGAAATGATTCAATCTAGCTTTTTAATTGATAAATTATCAGTTGATCATAACTTAACTTGCACAGACGAAGACTTAAATACTAAATTTGCTGAGTACGCGAAGCAAACAGGTATCGAAGAAGCTCGTATTAAAGAATGGTATTCAAAACCAGAACAAATGAGCCGTTTGACTTATATGATCACAGAAGAAAAGGTCATCAAACTTTTAACTGAAAAAGCAAAGATCAAAGAAGTGGACGCTAAAGAATTAAAAGAAGAACAAAACTAAATTTAAGTGACAACTTAAATAAAAAAAGGAGAGGTTAACTCTCCTTTTTTTTTGCTTTTGATTGTTTGGATTTTATTTTTCTGGATGACCGGCATCAATCCATCGAACGATGTAATCGATTTCGGCGGGTGTTAGGCGTGGGATTTTTGAATCCAGTGGCGGCATCAAATCATCATCGTCGTCCGCTGCAATAATCGCGCGGTGAACTTTGCTTTGATTACCTGGTGCTTTCCATTCGTTACCAGAGCCTAAATCTTTGTCCATCATCAAGCTATAAGGATAAAACGGATATAATTCAGCTTCGCCTCCGGTATCATGGCACATAATACATTTAGGCTGAATGATTCGCGTATTTAAAGTGTCATAATTTAACGGCATTAATTCTATCGGAGTAACTGGATCTGGCGTTGTGTTGATCGGTCCCGCCGTTTTACATTCAGGTACATCTGCAACTGTAGCCACTGATTTTTCGGCCATTCCCGTGTCGACCCATTTTCTGAGTAAAGCTTTCTGACAGTCATTTAAAGGGCTGAATCCTTTGTTTGCTGGCGGCATTTGGCCCCCGTCCACTTGGCTCATGACGGTACTGATATTGGCTCTAAAAGTCTCGATCGAATCCAGAGTTGGCTTGTTAACGCCGGCGTGACACTTTGTACAAGTGCTGAGTGAAAAATTAGATACAAGCTCGAATGAAATAATCGTATTACCACTCAAAGAGCCTTGATCTGGTCCAATGCCTATTCCGTTGCTGTTTGCCTTTTGCGTGTTGTAGTTACAACTCGCTAAAACAAGAACCGCCGTGAATAAAGCCGCTTTCTTATAAGTAGTAATGTAAGACCAACCACGCATAATCACCTTCTTTGAATGAACCTGATTGTTCACGCGTCCAAAAGGCTTGCAGATCTAGATGCGGGCGCGGAAACCATTGTAAACCAGGGCCGTATTTATAATTTTTAGTAGAACCATTTTTTGAATCAGTCTGTAGGTAGTCATTCAACACAATAGCATGGACACCTTTGGTCAGCTCATAAGAAGTCCTTTGTGTCATCGAGTATCCTGTTTTCGTCACACCCACTTTAGGTGCGGTTTCTTGTTGATCGATTTCAAACAGAGTCGATAAATCTTTGGACCATCCTAAATAACCCAAAACTCCCGTTATGGACCGTTTCTGAGTATCGTCGGATTCGGCATAGTGCTGAATTCCAACTTTTTTATTTTCCAAAATAACTTTAGAAACAACACCATAGACAGCAGATTGATTATTAGCTGATAAATACTTTGGTGATTTTGCATAGCCACCAATAAAGTTCCACTCTTCTCCCAACCAGGACATTTCTGCAGATTCTTTTTCCATTCCATAACCGAATTGTAACGGTCCACGAGTTGAAATAATGTGATCTGGTAAATTGATACCAAAGTTAGGTAAAAATTTTCCTACTTTTAAAGACAATTCATCTCGAATATTCCACAGACCATAATATCTAGGGGAATATTCTTTCCATTCGTTTTGTTTAACATACTGACCAATAAAAGCGACCAGCGCCCAGCTGGGTTGAAATACAGCGACTTCTACGCCCGCTTGCATATTCACCCAACGACCCCGTTTGATGGTATCATTTTCTTGGTGAACTTGGACTCCACGAAAATCACCGCCCAGTGCTAACCACTCATCGACTTTTTCAGTGTTAACAAGTCCGTGGAAAACTCCGGCTTCTTTTTCTCCGCTCCAAGTACTGATCAAATCTTTTGAAAGATTACGTCCATACTGATTTAAAACCCCACCACCTGCTGGCGACATATGACAAGCCGTACAGTTAGTATAACCGTGCTTGATCATATCTGGGAACGCCCAGGCTGCAGAGTTCAAAGTTAAAATAAGCAAAGACGCAATCAGTTTCATAGATATTCCTTTTTAGATTATTGAATAGTGCCGTTCAATTTTATTTTCACTTTAACGTCTTCAGCAACCTTAATACCGGCATAAGATGGTAAAGTTTCTAGGAATGTCATAATTTTGACACTGAATTCAGCTTCACCTTCAAGTTTTTGTGAAGATTTTTTCAACTTCACAGTTCCGCTGATTGGCTGCGTTTTGCCTCTTAAAGTCAAATCAGCTGTAAATGGCATTTCTGTTTCTTTACCAGTCAACTGATCAAAAGCTACAGAAGGCTTGAAATCTTTGAAAGTGATTTGTGATTTTGGAAATTTTTGAACTTCCAAATATTTATTTTTCATGTGGTCGTCACGCAATTCAATGTCTGTTGTTAATTGAGTTAAATCAACATTCAATGTCCCGTTGATAGCGCCTTTATCGACAGTTAATTTCCCTTCAGGGCCTGTACCGTGACCATTAATCTTAATCATAGCTGGCTTGCCGACCGCAGAAAATTCTGTTTTTCCATCTGCTGGCTTGAAATCAACAGTCGCTGCGTGAGCGGCTGTTGTTATCATCATCAAAGCGATTAGTAAAAAATTCTTCATAGATAGCTCCCTATCAATTATTTAAATTGATTGTGTCCTTCTTTTTTAGCGGCATTAATTTTAGCAATTAAATCAGTCGCTTTTGTATTGTTGTTATCATGAAAAGCGGCTGCTAATTCTTCTATCATTGTGACAGATTCATCAATTAACTTGTTATATTGTTCAAGTTGAACTTTTTGCTGATCCGCAGGCAAGTTTTTTAAAGTTGGCGGAATAAAGTTTTTTGAATTTTTAGTCATTGCTGCTAAATCCAAAGTCAGCTGTTCTGATTCGGCATTCTTAGTGGCATCAGCTGCCTGGGCAGTGATTTTTTTCAACGAAGTCGCCATGGACTTCATAGTCGCACCCAAATTCGCAGGAGCTTGTGGCTGCGCTGTTTGAGCAAAGCTTGTTAAAGATAATACTGTTACGATGAAAAATAACTTTTTCATAAATTCTCCTTGTTATTATTAAAAGTTAAACCTTTTACTTTTTAAAATTTATTTTGAATGTCCGTATCCCGGGGTCGTACCCAATTGTTTTAAGTCATCTAAAACAATTTTTTGAACTTGCACAGCATCGTCCTCAGACAGCCCCATCACTTCTGCGTATTCATGTGCCATTAACGCTAAAGCTTGTGGCTTTAATTCTGTGTGATGAACTTTTTCTGCAATATTTTTTGCGCTGATGCAAATGGCTTTCTTTTTTGAATTAAAAAAACTGCCGTCAGTGGGTTCGCCGTCTTTGCCAAAACAGCTTTTTTCTTCTTCGACGATGATTTTTGTTTCCTTCATCGTTTTAAAAATGTTTTGTTCTTTTGAAAATATTTTCTGCAAAGCTGCGATCTCGTGGCCAAGGACTTGACCGTTTTGCAATTTTTGATTTTTGGCTTGTAAATAATTATCTAGGCAAGGGGCACCGTGCTCTTCGATCATGTCTTCGACGTGTTCAGGATCGATATACTTAACAGGTGATTCAGGATTAATAACATAACCACCGCCACCGCTCATACCGCCTTCAACACCGTGTTTAGCGAAAACTTGAATGGATAGTAACAACACAGTTAATAACACAGTCTTCATGGAATCCCCCCTCTGGAACGCCTCTTGATTAAATTCAACTTATTCCCTCTTTGCGCCCAAAACAATTGCAATTTACAAAAAAACAAACTAATTATTTAGTAATACTAAATAAAAGGGGGTTGGCGTGATTATATCCGTTTACAGCACAACTGATTATAAAAGTTTAATACTGGACTGGATTAACCATCCGGCCAACAAAAAGTCCTCGTCCCGAAAGGCGCTGGCTGAAGCCCTGAATTGTCAAACCCCTTTTGTTTCCCACGTTCTGAACGGCGACTATCATTTTTCTGCAGAACAAGCCGAAGCCTGCGCTCAGTGGATGCATTTATCCGAACAAGAAACGAATTATTTCATTCTTCTTGTTTTGTGGGCGCGTGCCGGAACAAAATCACTGAAAAGCCATTTATTCAAACAGATTCAAAGAATTCGCGAAGATGAAACCGTATTGAAAAAAAAGGTCAAATTTGAAAATGCTCTCAGTTGGGAAAATCAAACTATTTACTATAGCAGCTGGCAGTATGCCGCTGTTCATATGGCGCTTTTGATTCCACAGCTCAGAACTTTGGATGCACTTGAGGATCATTTTAAAATTCCACAAAAACGATTATTACAAATCATTAATTTTTTATTAGAAATGGGTCTGATCAAAGAGGAAAACAGAAGTTTCAAGGTCATGAAGCCGATGCTTCATTTGGAAAATACTTCCACGTTATTGCTGCAACATCACACCCACTGGCGTTTAAAAGCATTGGAAAGTTTTCAAAATACCCAACAAACTCAACAAAATAGACAGCTCAGCTATTCAGGAGCCATTTCTTTGTCCGCCGAAGATTTCGAGTGGATGAAGCAAAGATTATCTAATTTATTAAAAGAAGTCTCTGATAAGATCAAAGACTCTCCTGATGAAAAACTAATATGTTTGAATTTTGATTGCTTTGAAATTTAATTATTTTAAATTTTTCAATGTTTTCCAAGCCTTCAAATAAGAATAAGCTTGGTAAGCTTGGTAATCAGATTTAAATAATTTTTCTTTTTCTGTTAAATCAGCATCTTTTTTGCTGCCAATATCTTTCCACCAAGCCACAGCGTCTTTTTGTTTATTAGGTAAACTGCGATTTTTTTTGCTGTCGGATTGTTTTTCTTTATCACCCTTCAGATGACCTGCGATGTCTTTTTCGCGGTAGCCTTTTTTATCTGAAATTGCTTTCGCGAACAGCTCCGCATCGATGTCTTCGATTTCAATGTCCGGCGTGATTCCTTCAGACTGAATTGAAATGCCACTCGGCGTATAATAACGTGCTACCGTCAGTTTCAATCCACTGCCGTCGCCGAGTTTAATCACAGACTGAACAGATCCTTTACCAAAAGTTCTTTCTCCAACGATAATCGCACGCTTGTTGTCTTGTAATGCTCCGGAAACAATTTCACTCGCACTCGCTGAAAACTCATTTACTAATACGACAATTGGAACATCTGGATAGGGAGCACGTCCTGAAGCCTTATTAATTTCTTTGGTTTTGGGATCACGACCAATCGTGCTGACAATCGTTCCTTCTTTTAAAAACAAATCACTGACTTTGATGGCTTGTTCTAACAGACCGCCTGGATTTTTACGCAAGTCAATCAGGACACCTTCAACTTTATTTTTATTTTTGCTATTAAATTCCTGTAAAGCAGACTCCAGCTCTTTAGACGTGGATTCAATGAAACTTGTAATACGTACATACAAATATCCGTCATCCAATGTTGTCACTTTGACTGATTTGATTTTTACATTTCCACGAACGATTTGAATATCAATTGGTTTTTCTGCATTATCGCGCACAACTGAAAGAGTGACCGCCTCACCTTTTTTCCCTTTTAATAATGCCGAGGCCTCTACCAGACTGAAACCTTTTGTGGACTGTCCGTTGATTTCCACAATTTTATCCCCTGGTTTAATACCCGCCTTCCAAGCAGGAGTATCTTCGATCGGAGAAATAATTGTTAAAATTCCGTTTTGAATTGAAATTTCAATACCAATTCCACCAAATTCACCAGCTGTTTCAGATTCAAAGTCCTTGAAAATATCGGGTGGCATATAATTCGTATGTGGATCTAATTCTTTCAACATGCCTTTAATAGCCCCTTGAACTAACTTTTTAGTTTCCACAGGCTCAACATAATACTGTTGTACAAGATTCAAAATTTTAGAAAAGTTTTGTAATTCGTTGTATCTTTCTTCGGCCCAAGTTTTGATCGGATTGGCAAAAAATGCGGTTACTAAAATAATGGTTAAAACGAATACACTGCTTTTTTTCATGTCTAATCCTATCTTTTTGTCCACGAATTGAAAAATATTGGAATGTTTTGATGCCTGAATTCAAAATAAAATTCACTGTTATCTAAATATCCCAGCACTTCACCACGAACGACTTCATCACCTTTACTTTTCGATATATTCGCCAAATGCGTATATACAGAATAATATCCGCCATCGTGCTCTATAATTATAGATTCTCCCCAGTGCTCAACGTGGTCACGAAAAATAATCCTACCTGGACCCACACTGACGACCTTGTCACCGATACGACATAAATACGTGGTACCCTTATTAAATATATTATATTTGTTTGTTGAATCACTGACTAAACCAAAGTCTGAATCAATTTTGCACTGAACTGGCTTTAATAAATATCCTTTAACAGACAATAAGGATTTTTCCCGCGTCTGCAACAGCTGATCGATCATTTTTTTTTCTTCAGATAAGATGTTTTTCTCTTGCTGAAGAATTAGCTTTTCAGATTCAGACAATTCCAAAATTTGACGATCCAAAATATTTTTTTTGTTGAACAAATCCGCTTGAATGAAATTAAACTCAGTGGTTTCTGTCACAAGTTTGTCTCGAATTTTTTCGACGACTTTCAAAGTACGATTTAGCTTTTGTGGGTTTTCAAGAGACATAATTCCGCCCACATTGAATTGATTTAAACTGCGATTCAGTCTGACTAATGCGGCAATTGATTTTTTTCGCTCGATGATGGCCGATTCATTGTCTGTAATTTTCCTTTTTAAAAGTTCATTTTGATTAATTAAATTAGAAATTCTCAATTGCAGATCCAATTTTTGCTTTTCCAACTGATACAAGCGACTTTGCGCTAGCGAAATCGATGACAACAAAAAGAAAAAGATCAAAATTCTAATTTTCTTCAAGCAATTCGCTCACTTTTTTAAACGACAAGACTAATGATATAGCCACGACAACGATTAGTCCTATTGCCAAGATCAGAATTGAGTCAGTACTTAAAAAAGATATTTTTTTATAAATGAAAAATAAATCTTTCTGACCACTGGCTTTGCTTTTTAAAAGAATATAACTGATAAACACTAAAGCCATCGCAGCTATATAAGCCACAACAGATAAAGCCGCGATTAATGTCGCTGTCGGACGATAGATTTCAAAATAGGATTGACCTAGAAAATGTCGCACATAAAATTCTTTGATTCGCATTTGCGAAATTAACCGAACAGCTGTCACTATGATAAAGGCCGTTGAAAAAAATATAAATAAAAATAAAAATTTTCCGCTGACGTTAAAAAATAAAACAATCGAAGAAAACTTATCCGACCAAGAATTATTTGTTGCAACCGAATCAACTATTTCATTTTTAAATAAGTTGCTTTGGATGGCTGACTGGTATTCTTTTTGAGTTATAAATTTGATTTCAATATAGCCCGGTAATGTCGAAATAATATCATCGGGGTTCAAACTTTGTTCCAGACTAGTCATGTTTGTTTGAACAAAATCTTGGTATTGTTCGGCGGGTGACCAGTATTTAATATCCGCTTCGGGAAAATTTTTAACTAGCTGCTGTTTATAATCATGAATGGCTTTGTCAGAGATTTGTTCTTTGAAATAAACACCTAATGCATTGTTATGAATATCGCTGAATAAAATTTGATTCAAATTCTGGTAACCCATCAAAGTTAAACCGCTGAAATAGACAGTAAAAGTAATAAATAAAAAATAAATCAATTTCATAACTGCAACTGACCTTCGGCTAATCGCAAAGATGTACCCAACTGACTTTTAATAATATTTTCGTCGTGCGTGGCTAAAACAACAGCTGCACCGGATCGGCTTTTTTGTTGTAGCAAATTTAAAATAATTTGCGTATTCGCTGTATCTAGATTCCCGGTGGGCTCATCCGCCAAAATTAATGAAGGGTCGTTAATCAAAGCCCGCGCAACGGCGACACGCTGTTGCTGTCCCCCAGAAACATACTGCGGAAATTCAGATAGAATTTCTTTTAAATCCAATACTTCGGAATAATAGGCGGCTTTTTGGTGAATTTCTTTATCTGATTTTTTTTGAATTCTTAAAGGCAAAACCATATTTTCGTACAAATTAATATCTTCGATTAATTTGTAATCTTGGAAGATAATTCCTACACCCTGGCGATATTTGGCCTGGTCGCCATAAGAATAGGATTTGATATTTTTTCCATTGATATAGATCTCTCCACTTGTTGGAGTACTGAGCAAACTAAGGATTTTAAAGAGGGTTGTTTTACCCGAACCGCTGGGGCCACTGACGACATAAAATTGTGATTTCTGGGGTTCAAAGTTTAAATCCCTGAGTACATGTTTGTCTGAATGATAAGTTTTATAAATATGTTTCAGCTGGACCATCAGTTCTATATTGAACCAGCTGCATAGATTTGAGGAGACTAGATTATCGTTGTTTTTACATTTTCAATCACTAATTGATGAAACTGCAATAAAGTGGCGCGACGATTTGACATATCATTGACGTTGTTAATTTTCTCGTAAGCCAGCTTGTAAGTTTTAATGACAGCTCCATTTTTAAATACGCGGCTTAATAAGGCTTTTTCCTTATCACCCCAATCCTCGGTTTGAATATGGAATCGAGTTCCGCGTATTAAAAGATCTGTATTTTCACCTGCAACAACATTCATTCCCATACACCCAATATACAGAATTTATTCTTGACTGACTACGACTTTGGTCTGTTGAATAGCAATTAGTTTTACGAAGGAGTTATATATGCGCTTAATTTTAAGCATACTTGCCTTAGGTCTAGCCTCTGCCAGTTTCGCACAAGAAGCAAAAACATTTAAAGGTGAATCCGAAGCTTCGGCCATCGTTATTAGTGGCAATTCAAATTCAGAAACCTATGGTGCAAAAACATCCAATACATGGACCTTAACTGAATACGATTTGACGACTGTATTTGGAAAATACATCCGCGCCACAACCGCAGGAGTTGAATCCAACAAATCTTGGGAAGCCGGGCTCAGATATGAACGCGTTTTTATCAAAGATGTTTTTAATGGTTTCATTCAACACAAAGCTGAGCACGATCCTTATAACGGTATTTTCGCACAAAGAGACTCAACCGATATAGGCGGAAAATATTTTTTCGTGAAATCAGACGAGCTCACTTGGTTGGCCGAATTAGGTTTAAGACACTCGGAAACTTATTCGGGATTAAATCCCGCTCCAGATACCAGCAAAGATGCAGCTAATTTTGCACGTGTGTACACTGAAGCAAGTTATAAATTCAACGCAACAACTTCTGGAAAATTTTGGGTGGAACACTTACCTAATTTAAAAGATTCGCAAGCTTCACTCACAAACGCCGAAGCCTCGTTATCTGTTGCTATGACGGATATTTTATCATTCAAGACGTCATATCTAGTGAACTATAATCAAGCCGTGGCGGCACCAGCCAAAAAAGAAACATCCACTTGGACAACGGCATTAGTGGCAAAATATTAATTTTAGAATTTAACAAATAAATAAAAAGGAGAAATCGATATGATGGGAGAATTTAAAAAATTTATCGCGCAAGGGAACGTTCTTGATTTAGCAGTCGGTGTCATTATTGGTGGCGCATTCGGCAAAATTGTTAATTCATTGGTGAATGATATTATCATGCCATTGATTGGTTTAATTTTAAAAGGCGTGAACGTAACCCAACAGTTTATTGCATTAGACGGAAATACCTATGCGACGATCCAAGAAGCCAAGGATAAAGGCGTCGCTATTTTAACTTATGGTAATTTCATGCAAGCCACTATTGATTTTTTAGCGATCGCTTTCGTTTTGTTTTTAATCGTCCGCCAAGCTAATAAATTCAAAGCTGCGAATCCACCAGCTGCTTAGTTTTCTATAATTCATAGTGTTTTCAGCACTTTAACTAGTGCACTTCTATTTGTTTAGAAAAACTAAAGGTTTTCCCAAAACAGGACGATAAGACTTATAGGGAATAACCTTAAAGGGAGACACTATGAAACTTCTATCAAATTTAAGAAATCGTCTAAGAAAAAATATTTTAAAAAATCAATCTGGCCAAGGTGCTACAGAGTATATTTTGTTACTTGTTGTAGTGGTTGGTTTAGTTATGGCTTTTGGTCCTAGAGTCAAAAAAGCAATGAATGAAAAAATGACTAGTTTGGATGAAGGAATGAAAAACGTAACTACTGAAATGTAGTTTAATTTATGACCCTCGAGTATGTTCTTTTATTATTAATCGGTGGTGTCACCTTTATGGGAGCTTTGATCAAAGCTCCCAAAACTCTTTTTGAGCAAGGCGGTATTCGTCTGGCTTCGAGAGTAGAGACCCAATTAGCCACAGGAAATGGCTTTAATCCTTATCCAGGTAAGGGGCAGGATGGAAAAGTCCCATGGAATCGAAAAGACGAATAAACAATATTCTCTCTGAAAAAGGACAAGCTACTATCGAAGCTGTTTTATTGGCTATTGTTCTGACTGGCGCATTCATGGCCGCAACTCAAAGACTGCGTGAAAAGCAAACTGTTCAAAAATTTGCGGAAAAATCTGTTGGCTATGTTAAAAATATGTCGACTTATGGAACTTGGAAGGAAGGTTGTAAACCTTTGGGTGCCGGTGGATCTGGCTCGGTCAAATTAGCAAATTGTCATCCTAACTCGATTAATCGCGCACTCAGTTCGGCGCCGGAGTAAGAATGAATAGACAGAACAAACGAAAAAATAAAATTTTAAATAATCAAAGCGGCTTCATCGCTGCTGATTTTATTTTTTCATTTGTTTTAATTTTATCTTGTGGAATTATTATTTTTGCTCTGACTTTTTCACTAGCCACAATTGAAATTGCTCAGTACATTACCTGGTCTTCAGCACGAGCATATTCAGCAGCAAATTTGACTAAAGATGATTCTGAAAAAGCGGGTCGTAATAAGTTTAATAACTTATCAAAAAATTTTCCATTGTTAACGGGTGCTGGTGACATTGAATCGCCATGGTTTGTTTTAACTAACCTGAAGGTCGGCGAGCCTTCAGCTGTAGCCTCTGATTTAGGTGGTTTGGCTGGTAACTATACAAATAAATCTAAGTCGTCGGCAGCCGGTGCCGCTGAAAACCGACAACCTTGGACAGGTGTCAGTGCTAATCTAGAATTAAAATTATTTAAATCTATTCGCGTTCCATTTCTTGGTAAAATAGTCAGTGATGATTCTGCTTTTTCAATTCCAATTAAAGCCTTTTTGTTGCGAAATCCTTCCCAGGCAGAATGCATTCAATTTTATAAAAAAGAAAATCGTTTTGAACAGGGCATTCGCGGATTGGAAAATGGATGGGCTGGGATAATGGATTCTGCATCTGGATCATATGTACCGATCGAGGACAACGGATGCTAAAACTGAAACAACAAAAGCGCATATTTAACAAAACAGAAAAAGGCATGGCCTTTGTGGAATCTATTCCCGTTTTATTTATGGTCGTTGTTGTCTTTAATTTTTCCATGGGATTTTTCGGAGCCATCCATTCAGGAATTTTAAATTCGATTGGGTCTTATAACTATGCGATGGAAACATACCGTTTCCGATCGAATTTAATGTACTTTCGTCCAGGTGGCGGAATGAAGCATTACCAAGATTCTATGAATCGCGTTCACGGCGTCACAGCCGACGGCGTAGAAAATGATGATTTGAATAAAAAAGTTTGGCCAGCCACAGTTCGTAATATTGCGTTTGCCAAAGAAGCGACAAAGCTGGCTGATGGAACTACTTACGAAGGAAATCATAAATATTCTGATAGCAGCAAAGATTCTCCATCGAGTATTTGGGGAATTAAGTCAGACTATCGTCCAGATTCGGGCACACCCAGCGCAGAAACATCAGAAATTTGGGTCAAAACTGTTTATGGAATCTGTCTGAATGCCGAATGTAAGAAAGTGAATTAATTTAAAGGGGATTTTCATGGGACCGAATGAATCAAAAAATTTATGGATCTCGCTAGGAGCCGGTCTTTTTGCGACCTTTATGCTTTACTCATATTCTCAGGAAAAAAAGGCAGAAGTCGATCAAACTTTGGGTGATAAAGTTCGTGTTATCGTTGCCAAAGAAGATATCCGCGACATGGATACAATTTATGATAATGTTCTTGAAGTTAAAGAAAAATTAAAAAGTGATGTAGAGCCTGATTCATTTACTGATATCGGTGATCTGGTCGGAACAGTCGCCGCTATTCCAATTAAAAAAGGACAGACACTGA
>Ga0255180_1000193_pt1 | contig 26572 bp, 23 predicted proteins | sample Atl_Colum_RepB_8_FD_189933 | JGI IMG/M metagenome (GOLD analysis project Ga0255180, IMG submission 189933) | Freshwater microbial communities from Altamaha River, Georgia, United States - Atl_Colum_RepB_8d | ecosystem: Environmental > Aquatic > Freshwater > River | place: USA: Georgia... | reverse complement strand
GCGCTGCGAGGGTTATCGCAACTTCTGCAACAAGCTCTGGAACGCCACCAAGTTCGTGCTGATGAACACCGAGGGGCAGGACTGCGGCCTCAAGACGCACGAGCCCGGCGTGTGTGCGGCCGGCGGGTATCTGGCCTTCAGCCCCGCCGACCGCTGGATCGTGAGCGAGCTGCAACGCGTCGAAGCGGTGGTAGAGCAAGGCTTTGCCGAACTGCGGCTGGACAACGTGGCCAACGCGATCTACCAGTTCGTGTGGGACGAATACTGCGACTGGTACATCGAGATCGCCAAGGCCCAGTTGCAGGCGGCCAAGGACAGCGGCAACGACGCGGCCGCACGCGCCACCCGCCGCACATTGATCCGCGTGCTCGAAACCGTGCTGCGCCTGCTGCACCCCATCACACCCTTCATCACCGAAGAGCTCTGGCAGGTGGTCGCGCCCGTGGCCGGCCGCAAGGCTGCTGGCAGCGACGACACCATCGTCGTGGCGCCCTACCCCGTGCCCGACCTGGGTCGGGTCGATGCCGAATCCGACGCCTGGGTGGGCAAGCTCAAGGCCCTGGTGGGCGCCGTGCGCAACCTGCGCAGCGAGATGAGCCTGTCACCCGCCGAGCGCGTGCCCCTGCTGACCCAGGGCGACGCCGACTTCGTGCGGCAGGCCGCGCCCGTCATCAAGGCGCTGGCCAAGCTGAGCGACGTGCAGGTGCTCGACGACGCGGCCTTCACGGCCGCCACACAACTCGCGCCCGTGGCCGTGCAAGGCGACACGCGACTGGCGCTGCACGTCGAGATCGACGTGGCGGCCGAACAGGTGCGCCTGAGCAAGGAAGTGACGCGACTGGAAGGCGAGATCGCCAAGGCCCAGGCCAAGCTGGGCAACGAAAGCTTCGTGGCACGCGCCCCGGCCGCGGTGGTGGAGCAGGAAAAGGCCAGGGTGGCCGATTTCAGCGCCACCCTGGTGCGGGTGAAGGAGCAACTGGCGCGGCTGGGTTGAGGTGCTGCGCATACAAGAAGGCCCCGCATGCGGGGCCTTTTTCTTGGCGCGGCTGTCAGGCAACTGATGGGCGCTGATGGGCCGTCAGGGCTGGGGTTTGACGCCGGCGAGTTCCAGCTGCATCAAGATCATGTTGACCAGCGTGGACACGGACGGGCGGCCCGTGTCGACGGCATAGTGTGCCGTCTGCTCGTACAAGGGATGGCGCTGGTCATACAACTCACGCAGCTTGGCCATGGGATCGGCCACCTGCAACAAGGGCCGCTGGGTGTCGTGCTTGAGCCGGCGAAACAACTCCTCCGGCGTCGAGCGCAGATACACCACCGTGCCGCGGCCCTTCAGCCGTTCGCGATTGGCAGGTCGCAACACGGCGCCCCCTCCCGTGGCCAGCACCAAGCCTGCGGGCTCGCTGCCCACAGCAGGCTGCGTCAACTCATCAATGACTTGCTCCTCCAGGTCCCGGAAGGCGGCTTCACCGAATTGCTCAAAGTAAGAACGGATCGGCATGCCGATCCGTTCTTCGAGCACGGTGTCCGCGTCGAGGAAGCGGACACCGAGTTTTTTGGCCAGTTGCTTGCCGACGGTGGATTTGCCACCGCCGGGCAGGCCGATCAGAGCGATCAGCCTCATCGTCAGGGTGCGGACATCACAACGTTGACCTGACGCTCAAAGCCATTGCTCGCCACCTTCACGGTTGCAGTCCCCCCCGCGCACTCAGCCGCATCAGAAACAACGCGATGGTAGGTGGGCAACACGGCATTGGAGGGAACATCTGCTGGGCTGACCTCCGGTGAGCAACCATCGACCGTGGTCGTCACTGAAACCGTCGTACCGGTGACGGCTGCAACCTTGGATGTACCGTCCAGCGCCAGTGTGTAGACACGAACCCATGTGCCGGACAAGGCATCGCCCTCATTGTCCTCGGTTGCGGCTTCAACCCGCACCCCACTGCTGCGAGACGTGGCCACGTAACGCTCCGCGCGAATCAAGGTCTTGCCCCAGACCCCATCGCAGGTGCCTTGCAGGGAGTTCGGCACCAGCAATGGTTCGGCAGCGCTGTCCTGTACGCACGTGCTGGTCCCGATGCCGATCAGCCGGTCAGAGTACGTGTTGTCGACGATCAGTTCGTCTGCGCCCGAGAAGCCACCCGAGACGTCATCGTCCCGGTAGATCTTGCCGGTTTCATAGAACGGCTCACCCGGATCCCAGCGGCCGTTGCCATCTGTGGCGTCAGCAACCAGGTCGCCGTTGTTGTCGATGTAGGCCTCTTCACCCACCATCCAGGCGGTGATCGCAGCCAAGCCGCCCACCGAGCGATCCCCGAGGGCGTTGGTGCTCATCGTGACCGTGCACCCGTTTTCCCCGGCCGGGATCGTGCACGAGCTCTGAATGATGCCGGCCGATGCCGAAAACTGCACCTTGGTGGCCTGTGTCAGCGGGTTGCCGGCGGTGTCAGCCACCTGCACGGTCACCTCTGCGGTTTCCCCGTCAGTGCCCCAGTTGAGCTGATAGTCGGAGATCGACAGCGACATCCGGCTCTGCGTGGCCTTGGCATTGCTCACCTCGGAAATCGCCTGCGCCGAGTCACCCGAGCCATTGCTCTCGAACGATGTCCCGGCCTCGCTGCCGCCGCCACCACAACCCGCCATCAGCAGGGCCACCGATGCGGCCAGAGCCGTCTTCATCACATTCATACTGTATTCCCCGAACGGGCCTTGACGGCCCTGTCTTTACCGCATTGCGCCCTTTTCGCTGATCACCTTGGGTGTCAGGAAGATCAAGAGCTCGGACTTCTTGGCCGTCTTGGACGTGTTCTTGAACAGGTGCCCCACCACCGGGATGTCACCCAGCAGCGGCACCTTGGCTTCGTCGGTGCGGTCGGTCTGCACGAAGATGCCGCCGATCACCACCGTGCCACCGTTTTCGACCAGCACCTGCGTCTGCACGTGCTTGGTGTCGATGGCGTAACCGGCCGTGGTCTGGATACCCACGCTGTCCTTGTTGACATCGACGTCCAGGATGATGCTGCCTTCGGGCGTGATCTGCGGCGTGACCTCGAGCTTGAGGTTGGCCTTGCGGAACGCGATCGACGTGGCGCCGCTGGACGAAGCCGTCAGGTAGGGCAGTTCCGTGCCTTGTTCGATCAATGCACGCACCTGATCGGCGGTGATGACCCGCGGGCTCGACACGATCCGGCCACGGCCATCGGCTTCGAGCGCGGACAGCTCCAGGTTCAGGAAGCGGTTGGACGACGACCCGAACAGCGACAGCGCGATCGACGCAGCCGAATACCCGTTTTGGGCAGCGGCCGGCAGGTTCACGAAGTACGAATTGGGAATGTAGCCCTGGCCATCTGTTTCGGCCTGGAGGGTCTGTTCGCCCACGCCCGCATACGTGCCGGTCACGGCCACATTCACGTTGTCGGTGACACCCCAGCCCGGCGTGCCGCCCCGGAAGCCGCGCATGTCCATGGCACCCACCTTGGCCCCGAGCGACCGCCCGAACGAGTCATCGGCTTCGACGATGCGGGCCTCGATCATGACCTGGCGGACCGGAATGTCGACCTTGGCGATCAACTGGGCGATTTCTTCGAGCTTGCCCGGGATGTCGCTGACAAACAGCTGATTGGTGCGCGTTTCGAACAGCACGCTGCCACGGGGCGACAGCATCTTGGTGTTCGAGGTGTTGTTCGAGTTGGACGACGACGACCCCGTGCTGGTGCGCCCCGTCAGGCCCTTGGCGATGTCCTCGGCCTTGACGTAGTTCAGCTGGAACGACATCGTGCGCAGGGGCTCGAGGGTCGCGACCTGGGCCTTGGCCTCGAGATCCATCTTCTCCTTGGCGTTGATCTCGTCCTTGGGCGCGATCCACAGCACGTTGCCCGACTTGCGCACGCCCAGGCCCTTGGCCTGCATGATGATGTCCAGGGCCTGATCCCAGGGCACATCCTTGAGGCGCAAGGTCACGTTGCCTGTCACCGTGTCGCTGGTCACCACGTTGAAATTGGTGAAGTCAGCGATGACCTGCAACAACGCGCGCACTTCGATGTTCTGGAAGTTCAGCGACAGTTTCTCGCCCGAATAGCCCGGCCCCGGCGACAGCTTGTTCGGGTCCACCTTCTGGCGACGCACTTCAAGCACGAACTGGTTATCGCTCTGGTAGGCCGAGTGTTCCCAGGCGCCCCGCGGCTCGACGACCAGACGGACCCGGTCGCCCACCTGGGTGGCGGTCATGCCTTGGATGGGCGTGCCGAAATCGGAGGTGTCGAAGCGACGGCGCAGTTTCTCGGGCAGATTAGTCTTGAGGAACTCGACCACGAGATTCTGCCCCTGCGGCTTGATGTCCACCCCCACCTGGTTGTTGGGCAGCTCGACGATCACGCGCCCGGCCCCGTCCTGACCGCGCCGGAAGTCAATGTCCTTGAGCCCCAGGGCCGCGACGTTGCGGCTCTCGGCAAAGTGCACTACACCATCGTCGAGCGCCTTGCCCGTGCGCACCGATGCTGCGGGCCCGGTGAGGGGCTGCGCGGGCTCGGCACGCGAAGCCGGCGAATCCAGAGTGAGCAGCAGGGCCTTGCCCGCCAGGCTGGCCTTGTAGTTCGCGGCCTGACGCAGGTTCAGCACGAGGCGAGTGCGCTCCCCCGCCTGAGCCACATTGACCGTGCGCACATTGCCCTGGTTGACGTCGACCACGTTTCGGGCGAGCTCGCTGCTCACGCCAGCAAGGTCGATGGCAATGCGAGGAGGCGACTGAACCACGAACCCCGGAGGCAAACCCGTGAGCGGCTCGCTGAGTTCAATGCGGATGACATCGGCGCCAGCCTGCTGGCTCGACGTGATGGACTGGATCGCCGGCGCCGCCCAGGCCGCACCGGACACCCCGGCGACGGCGACCACCAGAGGCGCAAAGAAGAAACGGGTGTGAATGCTCATTGAGCCCCCTCCTGAAGCTGCAAGGCGGCGGGCCGCTCGATCCAATCGCCAGAGGCGTCCTGAACGATCTCGCGCAAAGAGATCTCTGTCTCGGTGATCTTCATGATCTTTCCGTAGTTCTGACCGAGGTAGTCACCCACCTTGACTTGATAAAGAAGTTTGTCCACTTGCAGCAGCGCGTAAGGCATCTTGCGCTTGTTGACGCTGCCCACCATCTTCATCCCATCCAGGGGGAACGACTCCAACGGCTCCTTGCGCCGGTTGAGTTCTGCCGTGATGAGTGGATTGGGGGCCGCCAGTTCCTGTCGAATGGCCACGGTGAGCTTCTGCGTCGCGAAAGGCTCGACCGCGTCGCCGCCCAAGTAGGTCTGTGGAATGAACTTCTGGGGCGGGGTGATCGGCTCGACCCGGGGGCGAGCTCGGGAGCGCTCCTGGGCGGTCCAATCACGCAGCTCTTCTTGTGCGGAACCGCAGCCGGACAGCATCGACACCGTCAGCATCGAGCAGCACAAGCCGATCTGGAAGCGAGTCATGCGGATCATCACTTGCCCCCTTTCTTGGCATCGGCCTTGTCCGTTGCGCCCTTCTTGGACTTCTTGGTTTTCTTGGACTTCTTGTCCTTGGACGCCTTTTCCTCGGCAGCCAGACGCTGCGCCTCGATTTCTTCAGGGTCGAGGTAGCGATAGGTTCGGGCCGTGGCCTCCATCACCAACGGACCAGCCGCGGCACCGTCCTTGGACGTGCCCGTGACCGGCGAGATGATCACGTTGTGCAGCGTGACGATGCGCGACAGGTTGGAGATGTCGCCAGCGAACGAACCGATGTCGTGGTAGCGACCGGACACCTTGATCGAAATGGGCAGCTCAGCGTAGTAGTCCTTGACCACGACCTGCCCGGGCTTGAACAGTTCGAAATCCAGACCACGACCCAAGCCGGCCTGGTTGATGTCCGAGAGCAAGGCGTCCATTTCGGCGCGACCCGGCAACTGCTTTTCGAGCTGGGTCACGTATTCCTGCACCTGGATGCGCTGCTTCTTGAGCTCGTTGAGGTTGACGGCCTGAGCAACCTTCTCCTGGTATTCCTTCTTGAGCGTGGGCTCCTTCTTGCGCTCGCCGGCCAGGATGTCCGATTGCGACTGCAGCAGCAGCAACCAGCCCAGCAGCAGCACCGCCAGCAGCACGCCCACGAACGCCGCGATCTTGGGCAGCACGGGCCATTGCCCCGGCTCCTTGGGATCGAGCCCCTTGAATTGATCCTGCGCGTCAGCGAACCACGCGTTCAGGTCGAATTTGGTGTTGATATTGGCCATGTTGCTGGGCCTCACTTCGCCTTGGAGGCGGCATGGGCCACCTGGCTGGCTGCCGAAGCAGCCTCACTGGCCGCCGAAGCCGCAGCACCCGGACGCTTGAGACCGACCTTCACCGAGAACTCGAACAGCCGCTTGGGATCCTTGACATCGGCCAGGGTCACGTTGGCCGCCTTGATTTCCTGCAGTTCGGGGCGCTCGAGCCAGGGCGAGTTGTAGGCGGTGTTGCGCAGGAACTCGGACACGCGCTCGTTGGTCTGGGCCACACCCGTGACGGTGACCACCTGGCCGTCCTGCTTGATCTGCTTGAGGTAGATGCCTTCAGGCGTCTGGCGCGACAACTCGTTGAGCAGATGCACCGGCATGTTGCGGTCGGTCTGGAGGTCTTCGACCGCCTTCTGTCGGGCCTTCAGGGCTTCGATCTCGGCCTTCAGCGTGGCAACGTCCTTGATCTCGTCGTCGAGCTTGGTGATCTCGGCCTTGAGGAAGTCGTTTCGGGCCTGCTGCGAGCGGATCATCTGCTGTTGCACGGCGTACCAGAACGCCACGCACACCAGACCGACAGCCACGGACATGCCCAAGCCGATCAGGAAGGCCTGCTTGCGCAGTCGCCGCTTTTCTTCGCGGTGCGGGAGGAGGTTGATCAAAATCATGCCAGGAACCTCCGCATGGCCAACCCGCAGGCGGTCAGGTAGGAAGGCGCCTCGCGACGCAACTTGCTTTCACGCACAGCACCGCCCAGTTTCATGCCTTCAAAGGGGTTCACCACCATCGAAGCGAAGCCCGTGAGTTCGGTGACACGCTCCTTGAGGCCCGGCAGCGAGGCCGTGCCACCCGCCAGCATCACGTAGTGCACCTTGTGGTGCGGCGTGCTGGTGAAGAAGTACTGCAAGGCCCGGCCGATTTCCTGCGACAGGCTGTCAACGAAGGGCGCCAGCAGGCTCGATTGGTAGTCCTCGGGCAGGTCGCCGCTGAGTTTCTTGGCTTCGGCCTCTTCAAACGAGAAGCCGTACTGGCGGGAGATCAGTTGCGTGAGTTGGGCACCGCCGAAGGCCTGGTCCCGGTCATACAGCAGTTCGTCGTCGCGCAACACCTTGAGGCTGGTCGTCTCGGCGCCGATCTCGAACAGGGCCACGAGGGCGTCCTTGCCTTCCCCAGGCAAGCCGGCGATCAGGCGCTGCATGGCCAGCCGGGATGCGTAGGACTCGATGTCCAGGATGGCTGGCTTGAGGCCGGCGGCTTCGGCCAGCCCCTGGCGGTCCTGCACGCGGTCCCGCCGCGAAGCGGCGATCAGCACCTCGACGTCGCCGGCCGACGACGCACTGGGGCCGACCACGCAGAAATCAAGGCTGACCTCGTCCAGCGAGAACGGAATGTACTGGTTGGCCTCGGCCTCGACCTGCATTTCCATCTCTTCTTCGCGCAGGCCGGCGGGCAGCATGATCTTCTTGGTGATCACCGCCGACTGGGGCATGGCCATGGCCACGAACTTGGTGCGGGTGCCGCTCTTGGTGACGACCTTGCGGACCGCCTCGGCAACCTCGTCGAATTTCTCGATCTGCCCGTCGGTGATCCAGCCCTTTTCGAGCGGCTCGGACGCGAACCGCTCCAGTGTCATCTCGCCTGCTGCATTCTGGCTGAGCTCGACGAGCTTGACGCTGGACGAGCTGACGTCAAGCCCGACCATGGGCGGGTGCTTGCGGCCCAGCAGCGTGTCTAGAAAGCTCACTCGATCCTCCATGCGTCACTGCGACGCACTGGAAAGTTAATAAATCACTTCAATGCTAGCAGTAAAGTTTTTGTCTATGAAACCGAATGTAGCCCGGCTTTTCACCTAGACGTTGCGCGTTCCAGACGACTTACAACCCGTTGCAAGATGTCTGCGCAGGGTCATGGCCTTCCTATAATCCGTGGTCTTTTGTTCCCACGGATTCCGGATGAGCGCGCCCCAAAACCGCCCTGCAGCCCCCTCCACCCCCGGCCAGGGTTCGCGCAGCACGGCCTGGTGGATGACCTGGCTCGTCCGCCCGCTGGCCTGGGTCATCGGCCTGTCGGCCGCCGGCGCGCTCGCGGGCGCCATGCTCGTCAGCATCGGCCTGGCCGTCATCTACCCAAACCTGCCGTCGCTCGACGGCCTCATGGACTATCGGCCCAAGATGCCCCTGCGCGTCTATTCGGCCGATGACATCCTGATCGGCGAATTCGGCGAAGAAAAACGCAATTTCCAGCCGATCGGGCAGATGCCCAAGGTCATGAAGGACGCGGTGCTGGCCATCGAGGACGCTCGCTTCTACAGGCACGGCGGTGTGGACTACATCGGCGTGCTGCGCGCCGGGTTGGCCAACTTCGGTGAATCGCGCAGCCAGGGAGCGTCGACCATCACCATGCAGGTGGCGCGCAATTTCTACCTGTCCACCGAAAAGACGTTCACACGCAAGATCTACGAGATCCTGCTGGCCCTGAAGATCGAAGGCATGCTGAGCAAGGACCAGATCCTGGAGCTCTACATGAACCAGATCTTCCTGGGGCAGCGCGCCTACGGCTTCGCCGCTGCGTGCGAGACCTACTTCGGCAAGCCGCTCAAGGACATCAGCACCGCCGAGGCGGCCATGCTGGCCGGGCTGCCCAAGGCCCCGTCGGCCTACAACCCCTTGCGCAACGAACGTCGGGCCACCATCCGCCAGCAGTACATCCTGGACCGGATGCTCGAAAACAATTTCATCACCCCCGAAGAGCACGCCAAGGCCAAGGCCGAAAAGCTGGCCTATCGCACCAAGGCCCCGGTGGTTCGCGAGGGCGAGTACGTGGCCGAGGCGGCCCGCTCGCTGATGTTCGAGCAGTACGGCCCGGACGCTTACACCCGCGGACTGAACGTCTACACCACGGTGCGGATGACCGAACAGGTGGCCGCCACACGGGCGCTGCGCAAGGGGCTGCTCGACTACGACCGCCGCCAGGCCTGGCGTGGGCCCGAGGCCTATGTCGACCTGCCGGCCGACCCCAAGCAGATCGATGTGCGGGTGGCCGAAGCCCTTGAAGAACACCCCGACAGCGACAGCATCAAGGCCGCCGTGGTCCTGACCGCTGAGCCCAAGCGCGTCGTGGCCCTGCTGCAGACCGGCGAGAGCATCGACATCTCGGGCGACGGGCTGCGGGGCGTCACATCGGCCCTGAGCGAGAAGGCGCAGCCCAAGCTGCAGATTCGCCGTGGCGCGGTGATCCGCGTGGTCGAGAGCGGTGGCGACAAGCCGCGTTGGGGCATCACCCAGCTGCCCGAGGTGGAAGGCGCGCTGGTGTCGCTTGAACCTCGTACCGGCGCCGTGCGCGCCATGGTGGGCGGCTTCGACTTCGAGCGCAACAAGTTCAACCATGTCACGCAGGCCTGGCGCCAGCCGGGCTCCAGCTTCAAGCCCTTCATCTATTCGGCCGCACTCGAAAAGGGCTTCACGCCGGCCACGCGCGTGAACGATGCCCCGCTGTTCTTTGACGCTGGCACGACGGGCAGCCAACCCTGGGAGCCCAAGAACTACGACGGGAAGTTCGAAGGGCCGATGACGCTGCGCCGGGGTCTGGCCAAGTCCAAGAACATGGTGTCGATCCGGGTGCTGAAGTCGGTCGGGGCCCGCTATGCCCAAGATTGGTTGACCCGTTTCGGCTTCGAAGCCGACAAGCACCCGGCCTACCTGACCATGGCGCTGGGGGCCGGTTCGGTCACGCCCATGCAGATGGCCGATGCCTACGCGGTGTTCGCCAACGGCGGTTACCGCGTCAACCCCTTGCTGGTCACCAAGGTGACCGACTCCCGCGGCACCGTGCTGGCACGCGCACGCGCCACGCCGTTGGACGCATCGATGCGCGCCATCGACGCGCGCAACGCCTTCCTGATGACCAGCCTGATGCAGGAGGTCACCCGCTCAGGCACCGCCGCACGCGCACAGTCGGCCCTGGGACGTCCCGACCTGTACGGCAAGACGGGCACCACCAACGATTCGATGGACGCCTGGTTCGCGGGCTACAGCAACCGTGTGGTGGCCGTGGTGTGGATCGGCTTTGACCAGCCTCGCAAGCTGGGCGACAAGGAGACCGGTGGCGGCCTGGCCCTGCCGGTGTGGATCGACTACATGCGCACGGCCCTGCGCGGCACGCCCGTGGAAGAACCCGCAGCCCCGGAAGGCGTGGTGAACATCGGAGGCGAGTGGTTCTACGAGGAATACACCGCCGGGACCGGCGTGCGCGAACTGGCGGCCGACGAGAACGATGCGGCCGCGCCCGACGCGGCCAACGAGGACGAGAAAAAGAGCATCCTCGACCTCTTTGGTGGCAGCGGCGGCGGCAGTGCGGACAAGCCGCTGCCCGTGCCGCCCTGAGCCGTCAGAAGCTCAACGGGGTGCCGGCCTGCTCGGACGCGCAGGCCGAGAGCACCGCAAAGAAGTCGGTGCCCGTGCGCGTATCCAGCCAGCGTTGCTGGCCACCGTAGCGAAAGTGAAACCCGCCCTGGCGCGCGGCCAACCACAACTCGTGCAGCGGCGGCTGGGTGTTGATGATCAACTGACTGCGGTTGGGCAACGTCAGCGTGATCATGCCGCCCGTGCGCGCGGCATCGATGTCGATGACGTCTGCGTCCAGCCAGCGGTCCACCGTGGATTCGATGCGCGCCAGCGCCACGCGCGCCGCTTCGTGATAGTCCGCATCGGGCCAGCCCGAAGGCGTTGCAGTCTCAGACATGGTCGTCCTTAAAATCAGCTCATGAACTCGATTCTCAAAATTGTAGTGAACCGCCTGCAGCGCCTGCGCCAGCCCGGCACATGGCCCACCCTCGCGTCGGGTCTGTCGTGGTGTCGGCGGGCGGTGCTGGGTGTGACGGTTGTCGGCGCACTCGCCGCATGCGGCCAGAAGGGCCCGCTCACCCTGCCCTCCCCCCCCGCCCCCGCCGCCAGCGCCGCCGCGTCGCGCTGACCCCCACCTTTGCCGAGCCTGACATGACCCTGCCTGGATCCCCCTTCCTTGCCTACCGTGGCACCGACCTCCACCTCGAGGACGTGAACCTCAACGAACTGGCACGCCTGCACGGCACGCCGCTGTATGTGTATTCCCGTGGCGCCATGCTGGCCGCCCTGGCGCCCTATCAGCGCGCGCTCAAGGCGCGCAAGCATCTGATCTGCTACGCCGTCAAGGCCAACTCGAACCTGGCCGTGCTGCGCACCTTTGCCCAGGCCGGCTGCGGCTTCGACATCGTGTCGCAGGGCGAACTGGCCCGCGTGCTGGCCGCCGGCGGCGACCCGGGCAAGGTGGTGTTCTCGGGTGTGGGCAAGACGCGAGACGAGATGCGCATCGCGCTGGAAGCCGGTGTGAAGTGCTTCAACGTGGAGAGCACCGCAGAGCTCGACGTGCTGTCTGATGTGGCCCATCAGATGGGCACACGGGCCCGCATCAGCCTGCGCGTCAACCCCGATGTGGACGCGGGCACCCACCCTTACATCTCGACCGGTCTGAAAGGCAACAAGTTCGGCATTGCGCATGAACTGGCCGTGGAGACCTACCGGCGAGCGGCCGCCCTGCCCGGTATCGAGGTGGTGGGCATCGACTGCCACATCGGCTCGCAGATCACCGACACCGGCCCGTACCTGGACGCGCTGGACCGTGTGCTGGACCTGGTGGAAGCCATCGAGTCGCACGGCGTGCCGATCCACCACGTGGACCTGGGCGGCGGCCTGGGTATCACCTACACGGACGAGACCCCGCCCGCGGCTGATGCCCTGATAGGCCTGATGCTCGAGCGCATCGACGCACGTGGCCACGGCCAGCGGGAGTTCATGTTCGAACCCGGACGCTCCCTGGTCGGCAACGCTGGTGTGCTGCTGACCGAAGTGCTGTACCTCAAGCCTGGCGAGCACAAGAACTTCTGCGTGGTGGATGCGGCCATGAACGACCTGATGCGCCCGGCCCTGTACGAGGCCTTCATGGGCATCGTGGCCACCCGCCAGCGCAGCGATGCGCCCGCACAGCGCTGGGATGTGGTGGGCCCGGTGTGCGAATCGGGCGACTGGCTCGGTCGCGATCGTGAGTTGAGCGTGGCGCCCGGCGACGTGCTGGCCGTGCTGTCGGCCGGCGCCTACGGCATGACCATGGCCAGCAACTACAACACCCGCGGCCGTGCGGCCGAACTGATGGTGGACGGCGGCCGCTGCTGGGTGATTCGGGAGCGCGAAAAGGTGACTGACCTGTTCGCCCTCGAACGCGCGATTGAAACGGACGTTGGGTAATCCGGACCGTTTGGGGTTGCACGAAGCCCGTGACAAACAGCCACACAACGTTGCACCCCGGCAACAAAACCTCGATTTTTCGGGTTCGCCTGGCCCCCAGCAACCCCCGATTCTGGTGGAATTGCAGCCAGCTTCCGACCGGAAGTCCGGGGCGATGGATGCCTAGAGCAGAAGTTCAGACCCCCATAAGTTCAACATTGGAGATCGCTTCATGAAAAAGTCTCTCATCGCTCTGGCCGCCCTGACCGCCTTCTCGGGCGCCGCGCTGGCCCAGTCGTCCGTGACCCTGTACGGCATCATCGACCTGGGTCTGGTCAAGCAGAACAACAAGGACGTGTCTACCGAGCGCTCGCTGGGTGGCGTGGGCATGGCCAATGAAGAACTGAACGTGGCCCAGGCGACCAAGTCGCGCATCGGCTTCCGCGGCGTTGAAGACCTGGGCGGCGGCCTGTCGGCCAAGTTCGATCTGGAGCATCGCCTGCTGCCCGACACCGGAGCCGTCAACACCTCGGGTGGCAACCAGTACTGGGACAAGGCCATCGTGGGCCTGACCAGCCAATCCTGGGGTGAAGTGACTCTGGGCCGTGACTACGGTCCCACCTTCTTCTCGCAGTACCTGCTGGATCCGTGGCTCAACCAGGGCATCGCCGAAGTGGGCGGCACCACCTACGCCTTCGCCGGCTACAGCATTGCTGGCCACAACGCTCGCTACAACGACGGCATCTTCTACAAGCTCAAGGCAGCTGGCTTCACCGTGATGCTGGCCACCGACCTGTCGGAAGCCGACGGCGTGGACAACCGCTACGGCGTTGGCATGATGTACGAAGCGGGCCCGCTGTTCATCACGGCCTCGTATGACCAAGAGCCTTCGCTGGTGGACTCTGATGAAACCGACACCCTCTTCATCATCGGTGCCGCCTATGACTTCGGTGTGATCAAGCCGCGCATCCAGTTCGCTCAAGCCAAGCTGGAACTGCCGTTCAGCGGCGAAGCCAAGCCCAAGTCGTTCACCCTGGCCGCCACGGCCCCCCTGGGCACGGGCCTGCTGAAGGTGGGCTACACCCAGATCGACTGGGACGCCGGCAACCCGGTGGCTCAAGCCGTGTACGCCGCTGCGTTCGCAGCAGCCACGTCGCCCTCTGCGGCCCTCGCCGCCGCTACGGCTGGCGCAACGGCAGCAGCCGGCGATGACATGAAGCAGCGCAAGTTCTCGATTGGTTACGAGTACAACCTGAGCAAGCGCACCGCCATCTACACCGACCTGACCAGCGGCAAGACCAAGGGCAGCGACACCGTGACCGGTGTGGACTTGGGCATCCGCCACATGTTCTGATCGACCTCGGTCGCTCGACATGCCAGACGCCCCGCCCTGCGGGGCGTTTTTCATGGGGCCGTCGATGCAAGCCGCGGGCCCCCGATGAACTCGCCCAAGAAAAACCCCGCGCACCGAGACCGGTGGCGGGGTTCAAGGCTTCAGCGTTGCTGACTGAGAACCGCCTACCCTCCACGGGTGGCCGGCGCTCACGTCATCAGACCATCAGAACTTGTGGCTGACACCGAAGGCGATACCGCGAGCGTTCTTGTCGTCAGCCACGGCTTGACCCACGTTCAGGCCCACATTGGCTTCGTTCGACACGGTGGTGATCAGGCCGTACAGAGCGGTGCGCTTGCTCAGGGTGTACACACCCTTCACGGCGAAGATGCCTGCATCGTCGTCGTTGTTGGCGGTCTGCTCCTGGTCCTTCACTTGGGCGTACGAAGCTTGCAGGGCAAAGCTCGTGCTCACGGGCACGTTCACACGCACGCCGTACAGCTTGCGCTTCTCGGCCTTGCCCGTGGTCTTGTCCTGGGCGAAGTAGCCGGTCAGCTTGGCAGCGCCGAAGTCGTACAGGGCATAAGCCAGCAGACCCTTGTCCTTGGTGTCGCCCGAAGCGTCTGCCTTGGCGTCGATGTAGCCCAGACCGGCGCCGAAGGGGCCAGCGGCGTACTGCACGTTGAAGCCGAAGGCCTTGCCGGTGTCGACGTCGGCCGTCTCTTCGCCCACAGCCGACGAAGTGCCAGCGGCGGTCGTGTACTGCAGTTGGGCAGTCAGACCGTCCACCAGCTTGGGCAGCGAGTAGGTGATGCTGTTGTCCAGACGGCGGTACTTGTCGGCCACGAAGATCTTGGCGATCTTCAGGTCGTCATAGGCTTGCGAACCCAGGATGGCGCTGTTGCCGGCCAGCAGGCCACCGGCCGAGTCCGTGCGACCCAGGCGCAGTTCACCGAAGCCGCCTTCCAGGGCCACCCAGGCAGCGCGGTCCCAGAAACGGGTGTTGCCTTGAGCGCCGTTGTCGACCTTGACGTTGTGCTCCAGCACGAACTTGGCCTTCAGGCCGTCACCCAGGTCTTCCACGCCGCGGAAGCCCAGGCGCGAGCTGGCGTAGTTGTCCGACGCGATGCGGGTCACCGAGTCGGTGCCCTTGACGTTTTCCAGCGAGGCATCCAGCACGCCGTACAGCGTGACGGACGACTGAGCCAGGGCAGCACCCGAGGCCACGAACAGAGCGGCCGCAGCCACGATGGTCTTCTTCATTGACTTCTCTCCAGGATCGATTCAATTCACCGTGGCCCCAAGGGCTCGCCGGTGCCGAGTGTGCGGCGACAACCGACACACCACAAGGACCTGTTCCGCAGATCGTTATGCGGTTGCCGCCGACATGCCGCCATTGGATCAAGGTTTTCCAGAAGCTTTTGTGACAACCCCGTCACAATGTGGCCAACCACGATGCGGGTGTAGGCAAATCGCAACAGTTCGAAAAGCGACGAGGCGCCCTCTGGGCGCCTCGGTTCACGGCAGGCCGTGATGGCCCGCTGCCTGCACTCAGAACGCGTGGCGGATGCCCACGGCCAGGCCGGTGCTGGTGTCGCCAGCTGGCGTGGCGATGTTGGTCACGCCCAGCGATGAGCCGTCTTCGTTGTCGACCGAGGTGAACAGGCCGTACACCGAGGTGCGCTTGGACAGGCTGTAGTTCACCTTCAGCGCCAGGATGAGCGCATCGTCGTCCGCCGACGACTTGGCTGCGTTCTGGACCTGGGACAGACCCGCCTGGAACGACAGGTCGGCACTCACCGGCACCCAGACCTTGGCGCCCAGCAGCTTCTTTTGCTCAGCCGCACCCGATCGGCTGTCCACGTTGTAGTAGCCCGTCAGGCGCGCCATGCCGAAGTCATACGATGCATAGGCCAGCGCAGCCGAGTCTTCGTACGAGCCCGCCGCATTGGCTTCGATCTCGATGTAGGCCGCGCCCAGGGCCAGCGGGCCCATCACGTACTGGCCGCTGAGGCTGAACCCCTTGCCCAGGTCGCTGTCGGCGGTTTCGGCGCCGGGCGTGGACGACGTACCGGCAGCCAGGGTGTACTGCGCCTGCAGCGTCAGGCCGGGCGTGAGCGTCGGCAGGGTGTAGGTGATGGCGTTGTCGACGCGGCGGTAGGTGTCGCCGGCGAAGGTGCGGGCGATCTTGAAATCGTCATAGCCCTGGGCGCCGAGGATGGCCGTGTTGCCGGCCAGCAGGCCGATGGCCGAGTCAATGCGGCCCAGCTTGAGGTCGCCGAAGGCGCCTTCCAGGCCCACCCAGGCAGCGCGGTCCCAGAAGCGAGCACCGTTGTTCTGAGCGCCGTTGTCGACCTTCAGGCCGTGCTCGAGCACGAAGCGGGCTTTGAGCCCGTCACCCAGGTCTTCGGTGCCTTTGAAGCCCAGACGCGAGCTGGCGTAGTTGTCCGAACTGATGCGGGTGACGCCGTCGGTGCCCTTGACGTGCTCGAACGAGGCATCGACCACGCCATAGAGGGACACGGATTGTGCGGATGCCGCACCCGCGGTCAGCAAGGTGGCGGCAAGCGCGATGAGTTTCTTGTGCATGGCAGCTCCAGTCAGGGATTCGAGGTGAACACAGGGCCTGTACTGCCGCCCATTCCATAGTCAGTATCGGCCAAGGCGATGACGGCAGCAAGTTACTCGGGAAAAATCTGCAACAGACGAGATAATCACTGTATGAGCATCCAGACCGACGACCTGAGTCCGAACCGCCCGCCGGCCCCCCGTGCCGTGCCGCAGGCCGACCCGCGGGTGATCGGCGCCACGGCCTCGTCACCGCAGGAAGAAGCGCTCGAGCGGGCCTTGCGCCCCAAGGACCTGGACGAATACGTGGGCCAGACCAAGGCACGCGAGCAACTGGAGATCTTCATCGGTGCCGCGCGCAAGCGCGGAGAGGCACTGGACCACGTGCTGCTGTTCGGCCCACCGGGGCTGGGCAAGACCACCTTGAGCCACATCGTGGCCGCCGAACTGGGGGTGAACCTGCGTCAGACGTCCGGCCCTGTGCTGGAAAAGCCCAAGGACCTGGCTGCGATCCTGACCAACCTCGAACGCAATGACGTGCTGTTCATCGACGAGATCCACCGGCTGAGCCCGGTCGTCGAAGAGATCCTCTACCCGGCGCTGGAGGACTACCAGATCGACATCATGATCGGTGAAGGGCCCGCCGCGCGCTCGATCAAGCTGGACCTGCAACCCTTCACGCTGGTGGGGGCCACCACGCGGGCCGGCATGCTGACCAATCCGCTGCGAGACCGCTTCGGCATCGTGGCCCGGCTGGAGTTCTATTCGACCGACGAGTTGAGCCGCATCGTGACGCGATCGGCCCGCCTGCTGGGCGCCCCGATCGACGACGATGGTGCCCTGGAGGTGGCCCGTCGTGCGCGGGGCACCCCGCGCATTGCCAACCGGCTGTTGCGGCGCGTACGCGATTACGCCGAGGTCAAGGGCACGGGCCGCATCACCCGCGAGATGGCCGACAAGGCCCTGGCCATGCTGGACGTCGATCCCCTGGGTTTCGACCTGATGGACCGCAAGCTGCTTGATGCCATCGTGCACCGCTTCGACGGCGGACCTGTGGGGCTGGACAACCTGGCCGCGGCCATCGGCGAGGAGCGCGACACGATCGAAGACGTGATCGAACCCTATCTGATCCAGCAGGGCTTCTTGCAGCGCACGCCGCGCGGCCGCATCGCGACCCAGCAGACCTGGCTGCATCTGGGCCTCAAGCCTCCGGGCCAGCAGAGCGACCTGCTTTCGCCCTGACCCGGCCCTTGCCCTCCTCACCTCGAGGAGGGCACGACCTCAGCGTCGGCGCAGCAGGTGGGTGAATTCGTCATGGCCTTCGACTTGCTGCGTCTGCTGATCGACCAGATCGTTGCCGGTCTGCCGCGCAAAGGCCTGAAAGTCACGCAACGACCCCGGGTCGGTGGCCAGCACCTTGAGCACCTCGCCGCTCTGCATGTCGGCCAGGGCCTTCTTGGCCCTCAGGATCGGCAGCGGGCAAGTCAGGCCGCGGGCGTCGATTTCCTTGTGGATGTCCATGTTGGTCTCGGGTCCCTCGATAGTGGTTTGATTGTAGGCAGGCGCGGTCAGGCCGGGAACACGCCGGTCGACAGATAGCGATCACCGCGATCACACACGATGAAGACGATGGTGGCGTTGCGCAGGGTGCGCGACAGCTGCAGGGCCACCCAGCACGCCCCAGCGGCGGAAATGCCGGCGAAGAGGCCCTCCTCGCGGGCCAGGCGGCGGGCCATGTCCTCGGCATCGGCCTGGCTGACGTGGACGATCTCGTCGACGCGGCCCGGCTCGTAGATGCGGGGCAGATAGGCCTCGGGCCATTTGCGGATGCCCGGGATGCGCGAGCCTTCGCTGGGCTGGGCGCCGATGATGCGCACGTCGGCGCTGCGCTCCTTGAGGTACTTCGACGTGCCGGTGATCGTGCCCGTGGTGCCCATGGCGCTCACGAAATGGGTGATCTGGCCCTGGGTGTCGGCCCAGATCTCAGGGCCGGTGGTCTCGTAGTGGATGCGCGGGTTGTCGGCATTGGCAAACTGGTCGAGCACCACACCCTTGCCTTCGCGCACCATCTGGTCGGCCAGGTCACGGGCGTATTCCATGCCGCCGCTCTTGGGCGTGAGGATCAGTTCGGCGCCGAAGGCCTTCATGGTCTGGGCGCGCTCGATGGACAGGTCTTCCGGCATGATGAGCACCATGCGGTAGCCCCGAATGGCGGCGGCCATGGCCAGGGCGATGCCCGTGTTGCCCGACGTGGCTTCGATGAGGGTGTCACCAGGCTGGATGTCGCCGCGCTCTTCGGCGCGACGGATCATGCTGATCGCGGGGCGGTCCTTGACGGAGCCGGCCGGGTTGTTGCCTTCGAGCTTGGCCAAGATCACGTTGCCGCGCTCGGCGGCGTCAGCGCCGGGCACCCGCTGCAGACGCACCAGGGGCGTCTTGCCGATGACATCTTCAAGGGTGGGGTAGTTCATGCCGCTATTGTGTCAGGCCTGCCGGATGGCCCTGCGGCGCACTCGCCTGTTCAGACGGTGAAGTGGTGCCCCAGGTCGGACTCGAACCGACACTCCTTGCGGAACCGGATTTTGAATCCGGCGCGTCTACCGATTTCGCCACCAGGGCTGGTGAGGACCGCGAGCATAGCACAGGGCGTTCATATCGATCGGGGGCGCCCCGGCAGATCGAGCGTGCTGCACCGGGGCGCGCTGGTGGACACGACCTGTCCGCGCCGCACGACCGCCAGCCTCGCCGGTCGCAGGCGGAGCGCGTCCATCACGTTCGCCGCCTGCAACACGACCAGGTCGGCGTGCGAGCCCACGGCCAGGCCGTAGTCCTGGAGCCCGAGGATTCGCGCGGGCACCGTGGTCACCGCCTCGAAGCACTGGTGCATGGCGGCCACGCTGGTCATCTGCGCGACGTGCAGGCCCATGTGGGCCACATCCAGCATGTCGGCACTGCCCAGGCTGTACCAGGGGTCCATCACGCAGTCGTGCCCGAAGGCCACGTCCACGCCGGCGGCGATCAGCTCGGGCACCCGGGTCATGCCCCGTCGCTTCGGGTAGGTGTCGTGCCGCCCCTGCAGCGTGATGTTGATCAACGGGTTGGCGATCGCGGCCACGCCAGCTTCGCGCATGAGGGGCAACAGCTTGCTGACGTAGTAGTTGTCCATGCTGTGCATGGACGTCAGGTGCGAGCCCGTCACCCGCCCGGCCAGCCCCAGCCGGTGGGATTGCGCGCACAGGGTTTCGATGTGACGGGACAGGGGGTCATCGCTTTCGTCGCAGTGCATGTCGACGCGCAGCCCGCGACGGGCCGCAAGTTCGCACAACACCCGCACAGACTCGGCCCCGTCGGCCATCGTGCGCTCGAAATGCGGAATGCCGCCCACCACGTCGACGCCCATGTCCAGAGCGCGCTCCAGGCGCTGCAAGGTGCCTTCGCTGCGCAACAGGCCGTCCTGCGGGAAGGCCACCAGTTGGAGATCGAGGTAGGGCCGTACCCGCTCGCGCACGTCCAGCAAGGCTTCGACCGCCAGCAGGCGTGGGTCGCAGACGTCGACATGCGACCGGATGGCCAGTAGCCCCTGGGACACGGCCAAGTCGCAGTAGGCCAGCGCGCGCTCGATGATGGCCTCGCGCGTGAGCAGGGGCTTGAGCTCACCCCACAAGGCGATGCCCTCGAGCAGGGTGCCACTCTGATTGACACGCGGCTGCCCATAAGTCAGGGCGGAATCGAGGTGGAAGTGGGCGTCGACGAACGGCGGTGTCACCAGGCAGCCGCGCGCGTCGATCACCCGACCAGCGTCTCCCGGTAGCGCAGGGCCCAAGGCCGCAACGCGCCCGTCTCGGATGCCAATGTCGATGCCCTGCTGCCCGTCCGGCAGGTTGGCCCCACGCACCAACAGATCCCACATGCGCACAGCTCCTCGCGGTCGTCCACCCCGAGGAGCCTAGCAGGGATCAGGCCAGCGTCAGAAGGTTTCCCAGTCGTCGCTGTCGCGTGCGCCGGACGTCGCCACCGGAGTCGGTGCCGGCAGCTGCGGCACGGGCTCGACGCGGGCCGGCGCCGGCGCGACCGCCTTGGGCGCAGCCCGGGGCGCGGACTTGACCGGCTGAACCGGGCTGGTGCTGAGCACCTTGGCGTGATGGATGACGGCGTCGGCCTTGACGCGAGCCTCGTGCGCATGCCGCGTGCGGAACACGCTGACGGCCTGGGCCAGCTTGTCGGCCTGTTGTTTGAGGCTTTCTGCAGCCGCCATGCTCTCCTCGACCAGCGCCGCATTTTGCTGGGTCATCTGATCGAGCTGCCCGACGGCCTGGTTGATCTGCGAGATGCCCTGGCTCTGCTCGTTGCTGGCGTGGGCGATCTCGCCGACCAGGTCGGTGACCTTGCGCACCTGCAGCACGACGTCGTTCATGGTGTTGCCGGCCGTACCCACGAGCTCGCTGCCGGCATTGACCTTTTCCACGCTGTCGTTGATGAGGGTCTTGATTTCGCGGGCCGCCTGCGCACTGCGCTGGGCCAGCGATCGCACCTCACCGGCGACCACGGCAAAGCCGCGCCCCTGCTCACCGGCACGGGCAGCTTCCACGGCCGCATTCAGCGCCAGGATGTTGGTCTGGAAGGCAATACCATCGATCACGCCGATGATGTCGGAGATCTTGCGGCTGGCCGACTGAATGCCGTTCATGGTTTCGACAACCTGTCCGACGACATTGCCGCCACGGGCGGCCACGTCCGAGGCGGCACTGGCCAGCTGATTGGCCTGGCGGGCGTTGTCGGCATTGGTGCGCACCGTGCCCGACATTTCTTCGATCGACGCGGCCGTTTCTTCCAGGCTGGACGCCTGCTCTTCGGTGCGCGAGCTCAGATCGACGTTGCCCTGGGCGATCTGTGACGAGGCCGTGGCCACCGAATCGGCGCCCATGCGCACCTGCTGCACCATCGAGCCGAGGCTGTGGATCATGTTCGCCAGGGCTCTTTGCATGTCGCCGATTTCGTCGGCGCGGTCATGACGCACGTCCTGGGTCAGATCGCCATCGGCCACCGCTTGCAACACCGCCACCGTCTGCTGGACCGGCACCACGATCGATCCGCTGACAGCCCACGCCAGGAACAGTCCCACGGCAATGGTGGCAACAATGGCCCCGATGAGCGACCATTGGGCCGTCTGTTGCGCGGCATAGCCTTGGCGGGCCGCGGTTGCGCCACCATCGCGGTTGAGCGCGATCAGCTCACCGAGCTGCACTTGCATGCGATCGAGGATCTGGCGCTGGGTGCCGTTGGCCAAGGCCGCAGCTCCTTCGCCATCCTGGTCGCGCGACAGTGCCAGCATGCGCTGGCTTTCGGCCAGGTACGACGTCCATTCGGTTCGAAACGCCTCCCACTTGGCCTTTTCCTCAGGACTCGAGATCAGTGGAACGTACTGCTTCTCGCCCTTTTCGAGGGCCTGCAGGGCGGACTGGAGGTCCTTGTCGACGGCCGCCATCCCCGCGTCGTCGGTAACCAGGATGTGCTGAAGCTCCGCCTGGCGATAGTCTTCCATCGCATTGTGAATGTCTGACACCGCTTCGATGGATGGCAGCCAGTTGCCACCCAGTTGCTCGGAGGCGTCCGCCACCACGGCCACCTGCCGAAGCGCAAACAGCCCCATGGCGCTTGTCATGACCAGCACGATGATGAAGGACAGCATCAGCTTGGGCAGCAGGCGCAGGTTGGTGAACCAGGTCATGACCAGATCTCCTTGGGCACTTGAGATGAGCACGCGGCACCCGGTGGTGGCGCGCACCATTGAAGTGTGCGCCTGTGCCTTGCCCGCGATGCAGACAGGAGCCCCGTGATCCGCCCCCTTTTTGCGGATTTGTGCACGCCCGGCCGGCGCCGGCCACCTCGGCTAGCGTGTGCCGTACAGTCGGTCGCCCGCGTCGCCCAGGCCCGGAACGATGTAGCCGTGCTCGTTGAGTTGGCTGTCCAGGGCGACCGCGAACACCGGCACGTCGGGGTGCTGCTCGTTCATGTGGCGCACGCCCTCCGGGGCCGCCAGCAGGCACACCAGGGTGATCTGGGCACAGCCCGCCGCCTTGAGTCGGGCAATGCCCGCTGCGGCCGAGTGGCCGGTCGCCAACATGGGATCGACCACCAGGCACTGGCGCTCGGCGAGATCACCCGGCACCTTGAAGTAGTACTCGACTGGCTGCAGGGTGTCGGGGTCGCGGTACAGGCCGATGTGCCCGACGCGCGCCAGGGGGATCACTTCCAGAAAGCCATCGAGCATGCCGTTGCCTGCACGCAGGATGGACACCAGACACAACTTCTTGCCACTGATGACGGGGGACTCCATGGTCGTCAGCGGGGTGCGGATCGTCATGGGTTCGGTCGGCAGGGCGCGGGTGGCCTCGTAGGCCAGCAGTCGGCTGACCTCGCGCAGCAATTGCCGAAAGCTGTCGGTGCCCGTGTCTTCACTGCGCATCCAGGTGAGCTTGTGCTGGATCAGCGGGTGGTGCACCACCGTCAGGTTCGGGTACTCGAAGGGCATGAAGGACTCCAGAAGGCTGTGCCTGGCGGACAAGCGAGGACCGTACCAGGAAAACCGGGGCAAGACGATGACAACACCGCGGACTCGGCGTGTGCGGTGGCTCTATGATGAACACCATCGACCGAACACAACACTGACGCGACCGCACCATGCCTCCCCTGCCTCCCGTGACCCAGGCGTTGCTGCTGATCAACGTGGCTGCCTACTGCCTGGACATCGCACTGAACCACCTGCTGTCGTACAACTGGTTCGCGCTGTGGCCCATCGGCCAGGGGTTCATGCCCTGGCAGGTGGTGACCTACGCCTTCATGCACGGGTCGATGATGCACATCTTCCTGAACATGATGGCTCTGTGGATGTTCGGCGGTGAGCTGGAACGCATCTGGGGGCAGCAGCGGTTCATCCAGTTCTACGGCGCCAGCATCCTGGCCGCCGCACTGTGCCAGTTGCTGATGGCCGCCGCCATGGGCTGGGGCAACCCCACCGTGGGCGCTTCGGGCGGCACCTTCGGCCTGCTGCTGGCCTACGGCATGATGTTCCCGAACCGAACCATCATGCCGCTGTTTCCTCCCATCCCGATGAAAGCCAAGATCTTCGTGGCGGTCTACGGCGGGATCGAACTGCTGCAGGGGGTGTTCAGCACCAACTCGGGCGTGGCGCACTTCGCGCACCTGGGGGGCATGCTGGGCGGCTTTCTGATGATCCGCTATTGGCGCGGTCAGTCGCCGTTCTCACGCCCGCCGCGAGGGCCCCGCGGTCGATTTTGACGACGACGCGATGCCGGCCGTGATGAGGACCAGCGCGACGGGGTGATACCAGCTGGGCGCCAGCCCGAGCAGCATCCACGACCACAACGCGGCGAACACCGGGATCAGGTTGCTGAAAAAAGCCGCGATGGTGGGGCCAACCGCCCGGACCCCCAGGCCCCAGCCCCGGTAAGCCAGGATCGAAGGCCCGATGACGATGAACACCAGACCGACGGCCACCGTCGCCCACGCATCGGCCGATTGCGGCCAGGGTGCCTGCTCACCAAGCCACTGCCACTCCAGTGCGGCGCACAGGCCGGCCCAGCCGGTGCCGGCCAGCACCTGCAGCCACAAGAAAGTGGCCCAATCCCACGCGGGGCCCTCACGCATGCTGGCTGGCGGGCGCGCCAGCAACCAGCTGTAGATGGACCAAACCAGGCTGGCGAGCAGCATCAGCAGGTCGCCGGGCACGAAGCGCACGTCGCGCAGCACGGCCCACTGCCCCTGCGACAGCACCAGCACCACACCAGCCACGCACAGCAGCGCTCCCGTGACCTGACGCGGCTGGATGCGCTGGCCAAAGCCGATCGCCCCCACCAGCATCATCCACATGGGCATGCCCGCACCGATCAGGGTGACGTTCAGCGGCGTGGACGTGCGCAGCGCCAGGTACTGCAGGGCGTTGTAGCTGCCTACCCCCAGGATGCCGATGGCCACCAGGTAGAGCGCCCGGCGACGCACCCATTCGGCCTGTCGCCACACGTGCCAGCCCCAGGGGGCCAGGATGATCAGCACCAGGGCCCACCGCACCGCGTTGATGGTGACGGGCGGCAGGTGCCCCACCAGCAGCCGCCCGACCACCGAATTGCCCGCCCACAGCATGGGCGGCAACAGCAGGTGACTCAGGGTGCGGGCGTCGAGTTTCACGGGGCGGGTCGGTCGCTGACAGACCCGCGATCATGCCTGAGTGGCGGCCGACTTCAGTCGCCGTCGACACGCCCCATGGCCGCGCGGTAGGCATGCCAGGAAGCGTGCCCCACGACCGGGCCGGCCAGCAGCAGCCCCAGGAACCCCGGCAACATGCCGATCGTCACCACCGCCGACAGCAGGAAACCCCACCAGAGCATCACACCCGTCTGCGTCATCACCAGACGCAGGCTGGCAAGACCGGCCGAGATGGCGTCGACCTGCTCGTGCATGATCATCGGGATGCTCACCACGCTGATGGCAAAAATCAGCCCGGCAAACAGGGCGCCCACGGCCAGGTAAGTGACCACGAACGGCAGGTAGTCGGGCGACAGGAGTTGCGCGACCGATCCGTCAAAGGCAGGCATGCCTTCGAAACTCACGGCAAACACGACCATGGCCGCTCGCCCCCACAGCATTTCCACGATGAGCAGGATGAAGCCGAAGGTGGCCATGGCGCTGCCCCGTCGCTGCCAGGCGCCCATGGACGACCACAGCGACGGTGTGTGCCCCCGCTCAAGGGCGCGGCTGGCGTGGTAGAGGCCCAGGCACAGGAAGGGGCCCATCAACAGGAAGCCGGCCGAAAGGGCCAGGGTGTAGGCTGGCGCGAACTTGAACACGCCCAGCAGCGCCCAGCCCATCAGCGCGAAACACGCGCCGTAGAACAGGCCGATGCGGGGGGCGTGCATGAAATCGCGCCAGCCCGCCGCGAGCCAGCGGAGCGGGTCACCCCACCCCAGGGTGGCAATCGGTCGATCGAGCGGGTGGGTGGACGCGGGCGCATCGGCACCCGCCGGCGCGGCCCCGGCGGGTGCCGGGTCGGATGACGGGCGAGCAGAAACCTCGTCGAGACGCCCGGAGGGAGCGCCCCGGTTCGACGACGACACAGAGTGAGATGCGGCCATGGCCACCTCCTGTCAACAACGACCGGTGATGTCCACAACATACTGCGCTTGCGGCGCCGGCACATCAGGGCTTGTACGCAACACCCCCATCGACCGCAGGGCTTTGGGGCCTGGACGCCAAGCGATCGAGCGCCAGGTAGACCACCGGCGTGGTGTACAGCGTGAGCACCTGACTGACCAGCAAGCCGCCCACCACGGCATAGCCCAACGGCTGGCGCAGCTCGGCCCCCGTGCCGAAACCCAACATCAGCGGGATGGCCGCCAGCAGCGCAGCGATCGTCGTCATCAGGATGGGGCGGAACCGCGCCACGCACGCCTCGTGAATGGCCTGCCGCGGCGGCAGCCCCCGTTCCCGCTGGGCCTGAAGGGCAAAGTCGATCAGCAAGATGCCATTTTTCTTGACGATGCCGATCAGCAGGACGATGCCGATCAGGGCCATCACCGAGAAGTCGAACCCGGCCACCCACAGCAACAGCACCGCCCCCAGGCCGGCCGACGGCAGGGTCGACAGGATGGTGAGCGGGTGCACGAAGCTTTCATAGAGCACGCCCAGGATGATGTAGACCGCCAGCAGTGCCGCCAGGATCAGCCAGGGCTGGGAGGCCAGCGCATCCTGGAACGCCTGGGCGGCGCCCTGGAATCGGCCGGTCACGTTGGCGGGCATGTCGAGCTCGGCCCGGGCGCTTTCAAGCAGTTGCACGGCTTCGCCCAGCGACACCCCTGGTGCCAGGTTGAACGACAGGTTCACGGCCGGCGACAGGCCCTGGCGCGCGATCGACACCGGACCGGTCTCGGGGGGCTCCAGCTGGGCCACGGCGGCCAGCGGCACCATCTGGCCGGTCACGGGTGAACGCAGGTGCAGCCAGTCGAGGCTGTCGGTCCGGCCGCGCAGTGCCGGGTCGATTTCCAGGATCACCTGGTACTGGTTCTGCTCGGTCAGCACCTCCCCGATCTGCCGCTGCCCGTAGGCGTTGTACAGCGTCTGGTTGATGTCATCGACCGTGAGCCCGTGGCGCGCTGCCGCCGTGCGGTCGATGGTCAGGCGCGT
>Ga0255180_1000185_pt1 | contig 27102 bp, 26 predicted proteins | sample Atl_Colum_RepB_8_FD_189933 | JGI IMG/M metagenome (GOLD analysis project Ga0255180, IMG submission 189933) | Freshwater microbial communities from Altamaha River, Georgia, United States - Atl_Colum_RepB_8d | ecosystem: Environmental > Aquatic > Freshwater > River | place: USA: Georgia... | reverse complement strand
TGCCAATTATCCATTCTGCAGAGAAGTTTAATCAGCTAAAAGCTATTTTACAAAAATACCCAAAGTCGGAACAAAGCTGGATGACTTATCTAAGACAAAATATTTTGAATCAGAATGTTTATATAGGTAATTCTTTGCCGATTCGTATTTGGGATTTTGTAACAGGTGTTTGTCAGTCATCTCATTTGAACCCCTACGCTAACAGAGGGGCTAATGGTATTGACGGACAGGTATCGACGTATTTAGGTTGGGCCCAGGATTTATCCGAAAGCTGGTGTGTGCTAGGTGATTTGACGACGCTTTATGATTTGGCAGCTTTGGGGCTTGCGACGAACTTTGATAGTCAATGTCGAATAGTCATTATGAACAATTCGGGTGGTCAAATATTTAATCGTATTTTTGGTAATGAAAAATACTTGAACCCACAAAATGTACAATTTAAATATTGGGCCCAAATGTGGGGCTGGGAATATTTAGCAGTCCATCAGCCAGAAGACCTCGAGCCTATTAAAAATAGCCATCTCAAAAAAGTAGTTATTGAAATTTTTATCGATAAAAATCAAACGCAATCAGTTTGGATGGAATGCGATCAATTATGGAAAAAATAAATGTGCTCGCATTACACGGCTTCTTAGGCCAAGGTTCTGATTGGGATTCAGTGAAAAAACAATCTTCAAATTTGAATTGGATTTGTCCTAATTTATTCAAAGATGAGGATATCCGTTTAGACTCATTTGACTCTTTAGTAGAGGATCTGGTTCGTAAAGTAAATCCAAATCAGCGAAATTTATTTTTAGGATATTCTTTAGGCGGCAGAATCGGACTGCATCTTTTGAATAAGTATTCAAAGTTATTTAGTCATTTTATTTTTGTTTCGACGCATCCCGGATTGCTGGCAGAAACAGAACGTCAGGATCGTTTATTAAGTGATACAAAATGGTCTGAACAATTGCAGCAGTTGTCTTGGGCAGATTTTCAAATTAACTGGAATGCACAAGCTGTTTTTCGGGGAAGCTACGAGCCTTTACGAAATGAAACAGATTTCAACAAAAAAAAATTAGCTTTTGGTCTTTCCAGTTTATCGTTGGGGATGCAAAATAATATGCTTCCGACTATACGCACTTTTTCGAATAAAATAACTTGGGTGTACGGTCAGCAAGATCAAAAATTTAATCAAATTTCACAACAACTTCAATCCGAACTGCCGAATTTGAAAATAGTTTCAACGAAGAAAGGCCATCGAGTTTTATTCGATAGCCCTGAAGAGATAGCAGAAGTTTTAAAAACTACTTCTGTGTAGATTGAGCAACAGGCGTTGTAGGTGCTGTTGGTTCTGCAGCAGTTGCTGCCACCTTTGCGATTAATGCCGCTGTTGATTGTTTGATCCATGCTGAATGAGCAGCTACAGATGTGTAGATCGCTCCTTGATTGCAATTACCTAATTTTTCAGTTCCACGGCTGGTAACCCCAACTTGAACTGCTGCGCCAGATTGGCTAGTAATAAAAGCGGGGCCGCCCGAATCTCCATGGCAAGCGCCCACAGAATTTGTTTGATCCAAAAGAATCTCTTTATTTTCTGCAGATACTGATACAACTGGGATACCATCAATTTTTCTAAGAACGCCATCGCCTGAAGATGGAACATCAATAACACGAGGAATTCCAAATTTATCCTTCATCACTTTTCTAACAATCGCATTTGTAATGCCAAAGCCAGCTAATGTTAATTTGTGTTTTGGTAAAACTTTAGTATTAGCACCAGCTAATTTTGCAATTTTAAAGTCGGCAGGTGCCGCTTCATTCAATTTTAATAGTGCTAGATCGCTCGTTTCACCTTTGTAATCTGGGTGAACTGTTCCGTCTACGACCCAGCGAATTTCTGCTTGAGTAGCTTTTTCAGTATCAGTTGCAAATACAACTGCGATTCCTTGCAAGCTGGGCTCAACCACGCAGTGAGCTGCTGTCAGAATAATTTTCTGAGAGATTAATGTCCCTGTGCAAGTTGCAGTTCCTTCTGCTCCAGTTTGTGCGTCCTTCATGAACATCACTAAACCGACGACACCATTTTGTTTTTGATAATCAACAGAGGCTTCAACACCGCCAACGATTTGGCTTTGGGAAAGACCAGACTCATTTGAATATGAGCTTCCTTGTTTTTGTGGCGCGCAGCTCAGTAAAGAAAGTAATGCAGCAACTGCTGATGCGGCGATGGCTTTTTCTAACATCCATGATTTCATTGATTCCCCCTTCAGTATTCCAGATGCCCCTCATCTGAAATTTGCAAACCCCCGTTTGCAATGACGGTAATAAAACCCAAAATGGAACCAGGGACAATTCAATTGAATCAATAAGAGGCATAAGTTTTTCTTATGCCTTTGTAGGATTAGTATTTGCGAAATTCGTTGGTGAAATCGATTAAGGTCGACTTGATGCCAGGCTCGCCAGCGGCGTGTCCTGAGTCTTGAATAATTTTCATCAAATGCGGAATATTTAGCTTTTTCAAACCGCTGTGTAAATCCCAAGCGCTGCGTACCGGGCAGACGACATCGTAGCGTCCTTGAACGATTCGAATAGGAATATTTTTGATTTTATCCAAGTTTTCAATCAGCCAGTTATCTGTTTTGAAAAAGGCATTGTTCATAAAGTAATGACATTCAATGCGCGCAAACTGCAGGGCATAGGTGGGGTCTTCGAATTCATCGACTGAACTCATGTCCACGAATAATCGGGACGTAGCAGCTTCCCATTTGCTCCACGTTTTGGCGGCGGCTAAACGGAGATCCAAATTATCGGATGTCAGTCGCTTGTAATAAGCCGATACGAAATCATGGCGTTCGTTTTCTGGAATAAAATTGTAATAGCTTTCCCAAACATCCGGGAAAATTTCCGAAGCTCCAAATTGATAAAACCATTTGATTTCAGAAGGGCGACATAAAAAGATACCGCGTAAAATAAGTCCTTTGACTTTTGATGGATGAGTCTCGGTATAAGCCAAGGCCAGAGTCGATCCCCAGCTGCCGCCAAAGACAATCCAGTCCTGGATGCCAAGATGTTCACGTATTTTTTCGATATCATTCACTAAGTCCCAAGTGGAATTTTCGCGAAGTTCAGCCGCCGGCGTGGATTGGCCAGAGCCACGTTGATCAAATAAAATAATGCGATAGTGATTAGGATCAAAAAAACGACGATGATCAGGATTGACTCCGCCACCGGGGCCACCATGTAAAAAAACAACGGGGCGGCCTTTGGGATTACCAGATTGCTCGACATACAAAGTATGAATGTCTGAAACCTTTAGAAATTCAGTTTTGAAGGGTTCGATTTCTGGATAAAAAATACTGTGCTTATCATGTGGTGTTGAGTAGATTACTTGATCCATACGCGCTCCTTTTCGGCTTGTGAAATAAAACTGTTTTTAAAAGCGATTTCGTTACATTTGTTAAACTCAGCTAAACCAAAATTTTGATACTGATGCGCAATCAGATAGTCATCCGAAAGTGTCGAAGCAAAAATACCTGGATCGTCCGAGTTAATCGTGACTGGAACGCCAGCCTCAAATAAACGACGCAGCGGATGTGATTCATAAGTTTTAAAAGCCTGAGTTAAATAATTACTGTAGGGACAAACTTCTAAAACAATATTTTTTTCGATCAATATTTTTTGAATATCAGGATAGTGAATAGCCTGAATACCGTGTCCGATTCTTTCGGCGCCTAGTAAATCGATTGAATCTTTGATCCACTGGCTGGCTTTTTCAGAGGGAGCTTCTCCAGTGTGAATCGTGATGCGTAAATTATTTTTACGAGCTTTTTCAAATAGCGGCGCAAAAGGTTTTGGTTCAAAGCCCTCTTCGTTATCGGCCAGATCCAGTGCCAAAAAAGTCTGTTTATTTTCAATGGCAAAGTCAGTCACGGCTGCAACCGTTTTTAAATCCAAAATTCTTTGTAAAATACAAATCAGACCCACAGCCATTGGCCATTTCTTCTGAGCTCGTTGAATTCCCTTTAAAAAGGCTTGATGAATTTTTTCAAATGTCAGTTGTGGATGACCTGAAGAAATAAAAGTGGGTGCATAGCGAAGTTCTAAAATACGAACTCCATCATTAAAGGCGTCTTCGCAGACTTCATAGGCTAAACGCTCTAGGATTTCTTCGGACGCTAAGACCTTTTGTGCGATTAAAAACTTATTTAAAACTGCCTCTAAATTCACCATAGGCTCGGTTACGAGGAAATGCTGTCGTTGTTGAGCGGGATTTTTTGGAAAATCCAGTTTTAATGTTGTAGCAATCTCGAGCAAAGTACTCCAACGCATCGAACAATCTAAATGGCGATGCAAGTCAACTTTAGCGAGTGCGCGGATTTCTTGAATAGATAGCTTTGATGTCATAAAAAATAAGTATGACACAAATCAATCCCCTTCAAGTAAAAAACCATTTGGCTACTCAATCTAACACAGCTCCTCAGTTTTCGGTCAATGTGCCGAATAGTGGAATTAACTTTTGCGATCCCAAATCAATCCGTGCGTTGGTTGCTTTGATGGATATGAATGCGGTGCTGGGTGGAGCGGCTTCACATTACGGTGGTCCTGCAGCCTTAGCTGAATTGTGGTCAGCCTTGCATGGGATCGTGTTTGATCAAGCCCAAAAGCAAAATAAAAAATGGTTCGACTTGTTTCATGTGATCAACGATGCCGGCCACTGTGAAAATGGGTTGTACGCTTTGAAAGCCAATTATCAAATGGCTGGTTTAGATCTTAAAAAGCTTCGTCACTTTCGTTCGATTCAATCGGGACTGACAGGACACGGAGAAGTTCATTTATTTCCAGAAGGTGTTTATCTCAGTAACGGTCCTTTAGGATCTGCTGTTCCGCAATCACAAGGATTAGCTGTCGCCGAAAAATTAGCAGGAACGAATCGCACGACGGTCTGTACGTTGTCAGACGGCGCTGCGATGGAAGGTGAAGCTAAAGAAGCTTTGGCGGCCATTCCTGGATTAGCTAAAAATGGAAAGTTAGCTCCTTATGTTTTAATCATCAGTGATAACAATACCAAATTATCGGGTCGAATTGATCAAGATGCTTTTTCAATGGCGCCTACATTTTCTTCTTTGGAGACCTTGGGTTGGACAGTTCTGCAGTTAGAAAAAGGAAATGATTTATCTGCTTGCGTTCAAACGATTGAACAGGCTTTGAAATTAGTTCAACAGAACCCAACCAAACCGATTGCCATCTGGGCAAAGACAATTAAAGGAATTGGAACTAAGAAAACAGCCGAATCAGCCAGTGGCGGTCATGGATTTCCATGCAAATCACCAACTGAGTTAACAGCGTTTATTCAAGAAATTTACTCGGGTGAAACGGTTCCAGCTGTCATGACAGAATGGATTCAGGAACTTATTGAGTTGGAAATTAAATTAAAAGCACAAGCCGTTCCTGATACAGGTGAAAAAATTCAAAAAGGAATTTCTAAGGCGATGATCAAAGCTGCGCAAAAAGGTTTGCCGGTGATTTCTGTGACTTCGGATTTACCAGGTTCGACAGGTGTCGCTGAATTTCGTAAAGAATTTCCACAAAATTCAATTGATGTGGGTGTTGCTGAAAGTAATATGATTTCAACAGCTGCGGGATTATCGAAACAAGGTTTTATTCCAGTGGTTGATACATTCGCACAGTTTGGCGTTACAAAAGGTGCGCTGCCGATCACGATGGCGAATTTATCTGAAGCACCAGTGATTGCGGTTTTCAGTCACACTGGATTCCAAGATGCTGCGGATGGGGCTTCTCATCAAGCCTTGAGTTATATGTCGATGTTGGCAAGTATTCCACACGTGGATTTGATTTCGTTATCGTCCAGCGAAGAAGCGGATGCGTTGATGACACAAGTGATTGAAAAATTTGCTTCTGATGTCAATGCCGGGAAAATTCCGAATACGACTGTTTTCTTTTTAGGTCGCGAAAATTTTCCGAAATCATTTTCGACAGAAACGAATAAACTGAACTATCAATTATTTGAACCGCAGATCGTTCGTCAGCATATCATTGGATCAAAAAACGTGATGTTGTTAACGACGGGATCACTTGTGGGTGAAGCGATTAAGGCCGCCGTTGAATTGGAAAAAAAATCAATCGGAACTATTGTCATTAACCAAAATGGTTTAAATAAGATCAACTTGGAAACATTAAAGCCACTACTTAAAAAGTGTGAAGGTCGTATTGTGACTGCGGAAGATCATCAGGTTCGTTTGGGATTTGGGTCTTTTGTTTGTCATCAGTTGATTCAAAATGGCCAGTCTGTATTTATGAAATCACTGGGTGTTCAAGATCAATTTGGACAAAGCGCTTACAACGCGATCGAGTTGTATCAAAAGCATCAGATTGACTCATCAGCTATGGTCAAGGCTGCTGTCGAACTGTTGGGATAATTGTGCAATACTAAGGTCCGTATCAGTATAGGTTTGATACATTTATAAAAAGAATATTACAAAAATTTGACGCCTGTGCCATATTTTCACATAATTATTAATGTGAACTTAACGATATTATTTTTGTATTTTTCATTATGGTACTTCTTTAGATTTTTCATTTTTGCGATTGTATTTTACGTATTTTTTTGGCGAAAAAAAAATTCATTAACAGAAAAATTACGAATTCAGCATGTCGACTTCACGACAAGCGAGCTGAAACGTGATTTGACGGCTTCAGCCTTAACATGTGCTTTGTACGGACTTTGTCTTATGATCGGAAATTGGTCGCGATCTGATTTTTTAGTTTATGTTTTCAAACATAATAATTTTGGTCTGAAAGATTTTATTTTAACTGTACCGTTGTCACACTTTTTTGGTTGGTTCATATTAATAGTGCTTGTTCACGAAACTTATGCTTATTGGGTGCACCGACTTTTTCATACGCCATTCTTTTATAAACATATTCACTATGTGCATCACACGGCAAAAAATCCCAATCCATTTACGACACATTATTTTCACCCCATAGAAGCAGTTGTCGGTGTTCTTTGGGTTATCGCACTGTCCTTGTCATTCAAAATCCCGCTGTGCGTATGGATTTATTTTAGCTTTGTAAATGCGTTTATTAATGTATTAGGACATTCAGGTATTGAAATTTTTCCTAGTTATTGGAAAGAGCATTGGTTTTTTAAATTTTTAAATTCGTCGACAAATCACAATCATCATCATAAATACAGTAGTGGAAATTACGGATTTTATTTTACATTCTGGGATCGTGCGATGAATACATTTATAAAAAATTAATCTAAATAAAAAATCTGATTAGATAAAATAAAATAAGCATATAAATGGGCAAATGAGGACTGAGTTTAGGTATTTTTGTTATGTAAATATATACAAAAATGATCAAGAAAATAACTTTTTCGACTTCCGGAAAAAAATTGAGAATTAGGTAAGTATGGGGAAACATAAAGCAAAGAGCAACTAAGCGTGCTGTACTTGGACCTAGGACAACAGGAAGCGTTTGAGTTTTACTTTCTTTATCTCCTTCGAGGTCTTTTAAATCGTAAAAAATTTCTATTCCTGTCATATAGGCAAAAATTTGCCAGGTTTTTTCAATAAAAATTTCACCCGAAAAATTATCCGAGGTTAAATACATAGAAAAATACAACGATGCATACCACGCTCCAGCAGCCCATACATTTTTAACAAAAAAAACTTTTCGGATCTGAAAATTTTTGATTCTCAAGCTATAGAGAATTGAAATAGCCAAAAAAAATAAAAAGACTAAAATTCCATTATCGAATTGCCAAAAAAGACCCAGACAAGTTGCAAGGATGAGTGCTAATGCTAAAATGACTTTAGAACTGACCTTGAGGGCCTCTTTCGAGTTAGAGATGATGTCGCCATCAAAATCAGTCAATCGATTCAGAATATATGCAAAAGCAACCATCAAGGTAAAAGATGTAGAAATAATTAAGGCCTGCTGTAAACCAAATCTGACATTAAAGGACATCAGCATTAAGAAATACAAAACGATAATGTGAACTCTGAATTTATGTAACAAACCGATTACAGATTTCAATTAAACAACCGATTCCAGATTCGTAAGCTAATTGCGATATCTTTGTTTTGTGTAGCTTCGTGATGGTGCTCTTCGTGATAATACGGAGATGTAATGATATTTTCCAGAAATCCCAATTTAATGGGTTTATTAAAATGAGTTAAAGCCAAACTTGTTTTCCATAAAAAGAGAGCGGTTAGAATAGCGGGCTGAGAGATGGCAAAGAAGAAAACTAAAAAACCTAAAAAAATACAGTTCGAAAGTTCAAATACGATGCTCTCTTTGGCGCTGTTTTCCCAACTAAGGACGGAAATGCTGTGATGCTTTTTGTGAAAATCATAAATTCTTACAGAGTGCAAAGCCTTGTGCAGAAGAGACGCGAACAAATCAAAAGTAATGAATAAAAAAAGGACCTGAAACAAAAAAGGAAAACTGTACATTTGTACCAGCGGTGTAAAACCTAACTTTCGAAGAGCTACGATGATTGAAAATGCAAGTATAAAGCTGAAAAAGGGGCGGAGAATCCAATAATTTAAAAAGTCGGTAAAGGAATAAAATATTTTTACTTTGTATATACGAGACAAAAATGCCATTAGAATAAAGACAGCAATTGAAATCCCGGGATGAAACATCAGAAAACTGAGAAGTAATTCTTTATTGAACATTAACTCATATTGTACGAGAATTAAACTATTCATGTCAATTTTAATATGTTTTCTTACTCTCGTGTTCCTATCAAGTTTGAAAATCAACTTTCATAATTTCATTATTATATTTGGATATGCTCATTTTTTTTTAACACTAGCCTTTAAGCCCAATCTTAAAAAAATGGTTCTTGGTGTTTTGTCAATCGTCCTTGGACTTTATTTGTATCATTCTGATATGGATTACACGACCATGATGAATACGACTTTGATTCTTTTTGTCGTACATACTTTGTTAGATGAAACATGTACATCAGAAAAAAAAGACTATTTTCGAATGATCATCATTTTGTATATCGGTTTGGCTGTCTATTTAAAAGTAAACGACATATGGTTCGATAGTATCTTGCTGAATACACGCAAACAGGTTGAAATATCTTCTTTAATTTTGTTTCATTATTTGCGTTGGTATTTGCCAAAAAACAGACCCAAATTTTTTTACTCAAGTGTCATAATTGTTAATTCGTTTTTTCTAATTGGAGCGATATTGTTACATGGCAATATTTTAAATGTGGAAAACAATCTGGATATTCGTTGGTTTTGGTCATGGACGATTACGCACATATTATTGAGTATTAATTTTCAAAAAAGAAACTTTGAATCAATCTCTCATTTTTTCAATAAATTCAGTCCAAAAGATCTTGTCTTGCGCGCTCAGCTCTCCAGAAAGTAAACCTAACTTGAGTGCCAAGTCAAAGTGTGGATTATTTATAAGAGCTCTTTGCCTTCTTTCGCCTTTTTTAAGAAAACTGTCTTGGCGTTGCAAAACGTGAATATGTTGCAGGGCAATTTGAATAGCCGTCATTTCAACTTTGTAAACGCCTAATTCTTCTTTACAAAATAATAGAAAGCGAGTGTTGTCGAAAACTTCATTCAGATTTATTTTTTGTGGAAATTCATATTTAGCCAATAAGAAACTGTAAATGACAAATGCGAAAATAACAGTTGGTTGTGATAGATCAAAATTTAACAATGAGGCTCGGCGAATATAAGCCAAGAAATTTTCCCGTTCAGTTTCGTTTTCAAACAATTCATGGAAAGCGGGTAGTACATGTTTGAAAATTTGCAGATCGTACATTTCCATCAAAGACATTTCAATAGACGGCAATTTGAAAAATTTGAGCCATTCTTCGCGTCTTCGAGGCAAAACTCCTCGTGTTAATAAGTCAGCATTTTCAATAATTGACTGACGAAGTTCAGTTTCAATTTGAAATCCTAATTTTTGTGATAATCGAAGAGCGCGTAAAATACGAATAGGGTCTTCTTTGATTCTTTCAGTAGGGTTTCCGATCATACGAATCACTTGATCACGTATATCTTTCAGCCCACCGCAGTGATCCACTAGATTTTCTGCAAGTGGATCATAAAAAAGAGCATTCACTGTAAAATCGCGTCGAAAAGCATCTTCTTGGAGTGTGCCAAAAAAGTTTTCTTCAACGAATGTCAGATCAGCGCCATCCTCTGAAGAAAGTTCTTCTTGGGTGGCTTCGCGGCGGTAAGTGGCAATTTCAAATATTTTTTCACCACGACGTGCATGAACCAGCTTGAAACGTCGGCCAATAACAAAACAATAAGGTACTTTTCTGCGAACTTCTTGAGGCGTCGCATTGGTTGCGATATCAAAATCCTTGGGTTTAATATTCACAAGTAAATCGCGAACGGCGCCGCCAACGATGTAACCATCGAACCCAGCGTCTTTGAGTTTTTTAATAATACCAACTGCCTGAGGATCGATATCGTCCAGACTGGATTTAAGTTTGCCTTTATAATGTTCAACCACGTTGTTCAGCATGAAGTTCTTTTTGTAATTGAGATATCGCATTAAGTACAGTACGAATTAAGAATGTTTTTATCTCAGTTTCACTATTCAATTTTAGGGCAAAATCAAAATGAACGCGTCGTTTTCGTACATGGATTGATGGCGTTTGCGGCGAATTGGCGTAAAATTGCATCACGATTAGAAAATGACTATCAATGCTTGATCTACGATCAACGTGGTCACGGTCGATCTTTCAAGCCTGAAAGTGGTTATTCACCGGAAGTTTTTGCTGAAGATTTGAACAAAATTACTGATGAGTTGGGGTGGGATCATTTTCATTTAGTTGGCCATTCAATGGGTGGTCGTAATGTGATGGTTTTCGCGCACAAGTATCCACACAAAGTGCGTACACTGACGATCGAAGATATGGGCCCGGATAACGACGATAAGGCTGTTTTGTATTACAAAAATATGTTGGATCGTATTCCGACGCCATTTCAAAGCAAAGAACAAATTAAAAGCTATTTTTCGAATGTTTTCGAAAAAGAGTTTCCGGCAAAAGAGCCCATTTCTGTGCTTTCGACATTTTTGCAGGCCAATCTTGAAGAAAAAACAGCAGAAAATGGTGAAACCTATTTTGATTGGCGTTTTTCTAAAAATGCAGTTTATGAAATTGTTCAAGAAGGCCACCTTAAGGATCGTTGGCTTGAAGTTTCTTCGTTCAAAATGCCTGTTTTATTGGTTCGCGGGGAAAAATCGCACGTCTTTCAGGCAGAAACCTTTGAAAAAATGTTAGCTGTGAATTCAAATATTCGCGGTGTCGAGGTCGCAGGCACAGGTCATTGGATTCATTATGAAAAACATGAAGAGTTTGTTCAAATTTTAAGAAATTTTTTTAGTGACACTCGAGGCACTTAAAGACTATTTAAGTTGAATGAATTATTCCGAATTGAATCTAGATTCTCGTCTGGCAGCTGCCATCAATCAACTGGGTTATACACAAACGACTCCTATCCAAGAACAAACAATTCCGCATATTATTTTGGGTAAAGATGTTGCGGGCTTAGCGCAAACCGGAACTGGTAAAACAGCCGCTTTTTTAATTCCCTTAATTGAACGTATTTTAAAATCTGAAACAGATCCTCAGCATGAACGTGCTTTTCCAGATTGGAAGCCGTTTCAATCCATTTTAATTTTAGTTCCTACGCGAGAGCTGGCAGAGCAAATTTATGAAAATGTTAAACTGTTAACTGTAGGTACAGGTCTGACTTCGTATCCATTTTACGGTGGCACAGGTTACGATAAGCAAAAAGAAGCTTTAAAAAATGGCTTACACTTCATGATTTCAACGCCAGGCCGTTTGATCGATTTATACAAAGAACACTTTGTTGATTTCAAAAAAGTCCGCGCGATTGTTTTTGATGAAGCGGATCGTATGTTCGATATGGGATTTAAAGACGATATGAAATACATCCTGGGTCGTATCGAGCGCAACCGTCAGTTTTTAGTTTTCAGTGCGACTTTAAATTTTGATGTTTTAAATACAGCTTATCAATTTGGGGCCGAGCCAGTTGAAATCAATATCAGTCGCGATCAAGCCAAAGCGGACAATGTGAAAGATTTTATTTTTCATATTGGCCAGGATGAAAAGCCACAGCATTTGTTGTCGGTCATCAAAAAAGAAAATCCTCGTCAAACAATTATCTTTACCAATTTTAAAAACAGTGTCGATCGTATCGCTCAGTTTTTAACTGATAACGGAATCCCAGCAATGGGCTTATCCAGCTTGATGAGTCAGTCACAACGTAATTTGGTCATTTCACAGTTTAAGGCTGAAAATAATAAAAATGTCTTAGTGGCTACAGATGTCGCTGCTCGTGGTTTGGATATCAGTGATGTGGATTTGGTCGTCAATTTTGAAATGCCTCAGGATGCCGAATCGTATGTTCATCGTATTGGTCGTACCGGTCGAGCTGGCAAAGAGGGTAAAGCCTTATCTTTTGTTTCTGAAAAAGACATCGAGTCATTATCGAGAGTGGAAGAATATACAAAAAAGAAAATCGAAGCGATGTACTTAGAAGATGAAGCCTTGATCAAGGAATTCAAGCCAATGGGCTCGTTTAAAGATTTCGGGGATAAGCGTCCGCATTCAGATAAAAGATTTTCAGGATCGTCAGATCGTTCTGACCGTGGTCCACGCCCTCAACGCGACGGTGATCGCCGTAATAGTCGTCCGCTGAAAGGAAATTCAGATCGTCGTAAAGAGGGTTTTAACAAAGAAGGATCTGCTGCGGCTGCGAAACCACATCATCCAGTTAAAGAAGGTTCTGTTCAGAAGCCTCAGTCACAAAATATGAATGGTAAAAAACCACACGCAGCGAAGCCTCACGTTAAAAAAGACAGTCAATCACAAACACAGACTGCAAAAAAACATGTACATAAGCCGAACGCTCATGCAGCGAAAAACTTCAGAACTAAAAAGCCAGAAGGTGGATTGGTTCAAAAAGTAAAAGGTTTATTCCAAAAGATTTTTGGATAAAAAAAAGCCTCAGAATTCTGAGGCTTTTTAGTTTGAACGTTCTAGTTTCGATTTATTTTAAAAGACTATTCGGATTGATCTTTTTCTAACCCGTCAAAAGACTGAACCGCTGAACCCATATTTTTTTGCATTTGTTTTTTGAGCCCCATTTTTTCTGAAGAGCTGAGTGGGACCGGACTTAAATTGGTTACCCAATACGGCGCCCATACGCGATAGTAATTACCAGCTGCTTGACCATCACCGCGAGCTGCGCGGTCGCCACTGGATCCCATCCACCATCGTGTATGATATGGTAAGTCTTCGCGTGGGATGGTCATTAATGAGCCTGTAAATGGGATTTTTTGAGTGCGTCCCAAGTGTTCATTGATTAATCGAGACATGTTATTCCACGCCGTTGTAGAATCTTGATAATCCATGTTCACTGTTAAGATACTTTCGTCAAACTTCATATTTTGAATCACGGCCTTGGCAACAGGACCTAAAGCAATGACAACTTTGACTTGTCCTTGATTTTTAACGGCATTAAAAATTCTTTGGTAAGTAGCCATTGTTTTTTCATTCAGTGCCGCTTTGATTAATTCAGCATTTGAAATACCCAAAGTATCAACAGGAAATGTTCGGGCAATAAAATATTTCGATCCGATTTGATTCGTATTTAAAAAGCTTTGAAATTTCTGACCATCAGCACCCGTTAAGGCGCGTGTTGAAAACATGTCATCGTGTGAAGTTTGATCAGCTAGTACAAAAACTTCGGCGTTTTGAGCGCGTCCACGGTAAGAACCGAAATATCCAAAAGACGGGTGGCTGACAGGCTTAAATCCAACCGTATTAAAATCCGGCCAAGAAACTAAGGCCTGAGCCAATTCACAAGGCTGATCACCAGATTTGAAAAGACCGCAAGGACCGTAATCATAGTCTGGTTGGTCATAAGATTTACCCGGATTAAATCGCGGAGATTCGTAAGCCAGATCGTTCGGGCTCATGCCAATTAAACCTGTTTTCGTCGCATTCATGCCAGAATCTTTATCGTAAACTTTTTTGAAATAAGAAGACTTGTCGTTATAGACTCCGTCATCTGAAAATACTTGGATTGAATCCGCGCCCCAACGATTTGAAGTTGTTCCGCGGGAACCCATACGCCAGTTGGTATTAAAAGCAAAATCTCGGAATGGAATAGGTGCATGTCCGTATTTGAATGGACTTTTCATACGTGCAATCAAATCAGCTGTATTTAGTTTTTCGTCTTGATCGGGGATCAGCCATTCTGGATTTGTCTCTTTAAACTCAGCAACTCGAGTCGCTGCACGTGTGAATCCACGAATAATGTTTTGAAGCTGCTCTTCGCCACCTAAGTTCGGATTAGCACCGCCTGGATGAGGTACGCCGATAGCCAAAATTTTATTTTTAATTTCGATGTTTTTATTTTTCTTGAACCAAGCAGCCATTCCAGAGGTATCACAATTTTTCAAATCTGCTACGGGACTGCACTGGCCACCACGAGAATTCACCCAAGTTGATAAAGAGGCTTTTCCGCCAGCGCCAACTCCCATGAAAAGGGCCACTGTCTGAGAGTTTGTTTCAAGCATGTAATCAAATAATTGATGGCGGTATTCAACAATCGGAGACCCTTCGCCTTGCTCCATCCATTTGAACTCAGGTTGTTCGCCCAATTGGCCATTAATCGTATAAACAAAAGTGTTCATGAATAAATAGCTGCGATAGATGCCCATGTGATTTAAAAATTTTTGAACACGAGTACCAGTGGACCCTGTGAATGCGCGGTTAGAAATGTTTTCATCTTGAGCGCCTTCTTGTCCTACAACAAATGCTTTCACGCTTTCGGGTGTGAGGCGACCACGATACCACATAGGGCCAAAAACCCATCTGAACTTTTCATCATACTTAGGTTTTCCCCCCAAGGCCTCGATACCGATAGAGCGGTAGTTGGGAGTAGATCCGTACAATTGAAGCCATTTAGAATCAACGGGGGCTCCTGCATCGTATTCCGCAGGAGATCCGCGACGATTATCGAACTTAATAGCTACATCTTGCTGTGTTGAATTTTCACTAGATGGATTTCTGGTCTGATGCACGCAAGAAAAAGCCGTCAGCAATGCCGTGATAAATAACAATATTTTTTTCACAAAGTCTCCCTTGGGTTATTGACCCATTTTAAACGAGAGACTGCGAAGTTTAGAAGGCTAGTTTATTTTATCCAAGCTACGGAGCTTGGCGAAAGTCTAGTTTGGAAGGCGATTTAGCTGTTCCGACATTTTGATAAAGTCAGAATCGTGTGAATCGATCTTCCAAGGTTGCGGAGTTTTTAAATCCGTGGCAAAAAAATCAGCCGTTTTCTTTTGATAGACTTGATCACGACAAGTTAAATAATCATCTAAGTTAGGAATTAAATTTTTTAACGAGCCAGTAATTTCATTCACCGTAAACATCTGATTGATAAAAACATGTCTAGAGTAGGATTTGCAAATATCATTTTGGTCTTCTTTTTTCAGCACCGAATCCGTATTTAATAAATGATCCATTTTTTGGTCTTTGAAAAAAATATCCAATGATAATACGGGGCGACCTTTTACAAAAACAGCGCGGATGTCAGACGGGTCAGCATCAATAACTTGAGAATAATAGTTTTTATTCATCGTATCCATTTTAATGAGAACGATATCAGCCATATAGTTTTCTTCGATGAGTCCAATTCGGTCATCCAGCTTCACAGCCTTAGCTGGATTAATTGTCATCATTTCAAATAGCTTTCTATCGCTGACAGATTGAATATTTTTTAACTTTAAATATTTTTTTGCGATTTTGACTTCTTCAAGCAAATTTTTAGAACCGGTCGGAGACCAATCGGCACCCAGAGATACGTTAACTCCCAAAGAAAGAGCCGTTTCGACATCCAGAGTTTCTTTATACAAAAGTAGATTCGAGTATGGAGACCAGACAAAACTCATTTTTTTGCTGGCTGCATCTTTCCAGTCCTGCTGATCGAGTCCGACTCCGTGAATAATCACTAAGCCTTCTTTCGCAAAACCAATTTTTTGAGCCAATTTGTATTCCAGTTTATTGTAACTGTCTTCTTTTCGTCCTTCGGATAAATGTACAATAAAGGATCTGATTTTTTTAAGAGGTATTAACTGATCCAAATAATTTAAATAACTGGATCTTAGATCTAGAAATCTTTTTTGTGAGGATTCAGCCATGACTGATTTTTCCTGCTCGTTGAGTGAAGTATAAGCCTCGTCAAAATTTTTACCGGTTTCGATCATTTTTGGAAACACCATTTCATGAAACATTTTTGAAATACTGGGTGTGAATAAATCTGTGGACACACGAACATCCGATTCTTCGTTAAAATCAGACTCAATTTCCACGTTGCGTGCAAGAATGTCTTTTGTGCATCCTTGATCTGAACCAATTCCCTGAACAGTCGTAGTACCACCAATCAAAGCTTTCATTTCCGCATAATGAACCGATTTACATAAATTAGAATTTAAATCAGAAGAAGAACCAAAATCTGGATTCGACATAATTTCAGAAACAGCTTTTTTATAGCTGGATAACGCTCTCCACTCAAAACGATTTCTAAACTGGCCTTTGGCTTCTTCCCAAATAGGTAATCCGTGGTATTTAAGATGTCCATGCAGATCAATGAATCCTGGGGATATCAACACGCGACCAATTTGAGCTTCACTCAAACGTTTGATATCAGGATCAGTTGCAAAGGGCTTATCGGATTTTTTAACTATTTTGCCGTCAGTTACTAATAGATAGGCTTTTTTCAATCGCAGTTCCGGCATGCGAGGATGGGGGAGATAGCCTTCGATATAATAGCTTTCGCTGGCGAATGCGTTCAATGACACCAATAACATCAAAATAACTAGCTTTAGGTTTTTCACTGAACTCCCTACTGTTCAAGGTTTTTACAATAGGCCTTTTTTGTTCCTGAAAACGTATTTCAGAATGAAACAAACCGCCTTAAAGTCTTGTTGAATAGGACACTTCAAATTGTTTGCCGTGAACAGGACTAAGGTCAGTTTGTTTCAAAATGGGAAAGCCAGCCCATTAGAAAGTGTTTTAAACACTTTTTTGACAAATTCTTTGCAATCAAATAACGGCTGTCACATAATTATATGTATATGGCCATGAATAGAAGAAATTTTGTATCAGCAGTAGCGAGTGTGTGTGCGATGTTACCTTCGGTCAGCAAATCTGCTGCAAATCTGTCGATCAGCGGTAAAGTTAAATTAATCCGTCAATTTTCTTTCAAAGAAAAATCTGATAACAACAGTTTTCATAATTTTGAAAAATTTATTTTCGAATGTTTTGACAGAAAAAGTTGCAACCAGCTTCATCAATCGATGATTGATTCTGGCGAAATCACGTACTTTTCTAGAAGTTTAAAAAAAGATTTGATTACGATTGAGTTAGAATTTTCTTCTGGTGAGGCCTATCAAAAATATTCAAATGCAATCGCCAAGACCATAAAAAATCAAAATTTACTGAGTCAAGGTCCTTTTAAGATATCAAGTAAGGTTACATCAGCGTAGTAATGGAATTTAAAATAAAAGTGAATATTGAATCAGTTCAACCCCAGCAATACGTTGGGGTTTTGTTTTCTGGCGGTATGGATTCAACCTGTTTGCTGAGTCGAATTGTATATGGCACTCTTGAAACGCAACAAAAGATCTATGCATTTAATATTGATAATAAAAATAATTATACGGAACATTGCCAGGCCATTTTAAAGCATCCCTTTTATTCGCGTGTTCAATATGTGGATTGTGTTCCCAATGGTGGAGACTATTCAGGTATTATTCGTCAAGGCATTGGGCATATTCTTAGAAATGAAGAAATTGGCTATTTGTATATTGGAATCAATAAAAATCCGGATTTTGATCATCCGGCCAAACCTGTGCGTCGAACAGCCGAAGAATTAAAAGCCTATCCCAAATTGCGTTATCCATTCTTGAATTATACCAAAGACGTTATTTTAGGAGATATGTGGCTTTTGGAAAAAAAATTTGATTTAAATGTTCTAGCTTTAACAAAATCCTGTACAGAGTCTATGGCGCAACCATGTGGTACCTGCTTTCAGTGCACAGAAAGAGCTTGGGCATTTTCACGAATTGGAGTCAATGATCCACTTCTAGAAAGTGAGCGCTAATGCCAAGAGTTTTGCTTTGCAGTACGCCGCGCGTAGGAAGTGTCAGCTATGCAGAAAAGATGTCTGAGTTAATGTGTTTACCATTGGCTTTCCAGCCTTGGGAGCCCTATGCTTTCAATAAACAGCCTGAAGAAGTGAAAAAAAGAACTCTTGAGGCTGTTGATAGTCAGAACGTATTTGTACATTCTCATATTCATGTGTGTAGCGATAAAATTAAAAGTTTTGATTATGTGATTTATATTGGACGTAAAGATCGCATTCGCCAGGCTTGGTCATTTTTTGTGGCTTTGCATAATAAAAAAATGCAAAACTTAAAAATTGAAAATCAAATCATTCCACGTCCCAGCTCTGAAGTGATACAGATGTTTATCGATTGGATTCGTTTATGGGATCAAATGTCAGCAGGTCAACATGTTGTCTTTTATGAAGATCTGAATTTAAAAAATAACAAATGGCAGCAGTGTGTGTATTCAAATATTCAAATCGAAGACTTTGCGGCTATTGAAAATAGCATTACTGAACAATTGGGAAGTCGAGTGAGGTTGTCGCCGTGAATTATCCTTTCTTGTATCAAATCGTTGGAAAATTAAATGCCGAACACATTCGATCTCAATTAACATTAGTTGGTGAAAAGCATACTGTTTGGGATGATTGGACACTGCAGGAAGTTCAATCTAAAGAATTAGAAAAAATTTTACTTCAGCTTTTTCCGAACTTAGAAATTTTTCATAATAAAATGTATATCAGTGCTGGAGTCGATTGCAATTTTCATATCGACCGATTTGAACAATTTCATTTATTGCATCGAATTTTAATCCCTTTAGATTCAAATTATCATTACGAGTGGGATTTGAAAGGTCAAATAATCCGTTATCAGCCCACAGCCGGAGAAGTGATTGTGTTTAACAATATGATTCCTCATCGATTTGCAACTGATGTGTCGGGCAACAACAATCGACGCGAAGTTATCTATGTCGACCTAATAGATCCATTGGCTTTGAAATTTATGAAACATTTCGATGGTAACTATTCTGAACTGAATGGACATTTGGCATCCAAATACAAATCGTAATCAATGTTTCATAACGAGACACAAACTAGCCTAAGGTCAGTACTATCAAGAATGAAAAACACATAGTATAATAGGGTATGATCAAATCAAAATTATCTCGAAGAACATTATTGGCGCTGGCTGGCTTGGCTGCGGCAGGAGCAGCGGCTGAATACAAATTTGGAATTTTTAATTCGAATAATCCTAAAAAAGGTAAATACTTTTTTACTTTTTGGTCCAGCGTCAGCGGTAATTATTTGATGGTTGTGGACTTTGATAAAAGCACTATCCAAGAATTTAAAATGCCACAGAATGCACACTTTTTTGAAAAGTTTGATGTGGATAAACAAATTTATTTGGGAACGAATAGAACAGGTGCTTACTTAACTAAATTAGATCTCAGTAAAAATTCGTTTGATGTATTCGAGCCAGACAGCAGGTATAGCCTGATGGGACATGTGGCCTATTCTAAGAATAAAAAATATTTATGTGCCACAGCACGAAGAGAAGACTCTGATCAAAAAGTAAATAGTATCGTTTTGCTGGATCAAGCCAATTTCAAAGTCGTTGATGCCATTGAGCTGCCCGGAGGATACCCTCCCCATCACGATTGCAAATTTTTACCTAACACTGAAATTTTAGCGACTACAGCTGATCAAAATATTTCTTTTGTTGATTTGAATACAAAAAATGTACGAGTACAGAAGGTTCCATTTGAAAATCCATTGCAGAATGTCAGACATTTTAGCCTATCTGACAAGGGTGATCTAGCGATTCAGTCTAATATTATGTTTGGAACTGAGCCGACCTCACTCACATACAGTGAAGGTGCGATCGTTGTACATGAAAACTCTACAAATCAAACGCGTGTGTTAAGTCCTGTTGTTAATGATGTTAATATCTACAATCGTGAAATGCTTGATTTTGAGTTTAGCCCCAATGGAGATTTTTTTGCATCATTAGCCCGAGATTATCATTTTGTTACTTTTTGGGATTTTAAAACAGGGCAACATATTAAGTCAGTACCCATGAGATCTCCGATACGTATCATGAAATCAAAGGATCGATCCCACTTTATTGTTTTAACGGGTTATGGAATTAGATTTATTAATACTAAAACTTTAGAATTAGATACAACGATGAACATGTTTGATAATGAAATTAAAGCCTCGTTGGTTAACCGAATTTTAGCAGGTGAATACATTGTCGTAGCTCATCGTCAGTTAGTGTAAATTAAACATTTTGGCGTACATGCCTAAAAAGTCGCCGATACTGTTAAACTTGAAAAGAAGACGAAAACTGCTGATAAGCGTATACATGACGACATAAGTTGGAAAAGCAATTAATATGCTTTTTATTCTAAACTTAATATTCGAATTGATAACAATGACAGTCGCCCAAACAAAAAACAATGGCATATAATTTTTAAAGTAATAAATAAAAGTTTTCATATAGCCTTTGTCGTAGCAATAATAAAAATCATTAATAAAGTGAAAATAAAATCCACCTATTGCAATAGTAAAAAATAGACTTATATTTTTTCTAAATAAGTGTGAAATTTTTAACTTAGAAAATAAATTTAAGAACGGGATGTAAAAATAATTCATTAAAATAAAACTATAAAAATACATAAACCGCCAACAAAAATCTCCGAATGTTTTTGCCATCCACGGTCGGTCTGTTGTTGATGTCATCTTTATTCCAAATATTCTACAAACGCCAATAAAAATACCAAAGTATCCGTAATAGCTTGAAAATAAAAAGTCTAAACAGCTAAATATTAAAATAGCCCAAATCATATGGATAGGTGCTGTGTGGTAGTAAATATTCATATCCAAAAAAAAGTCATTAAAGTGCTTGTACAAACCTGGATTAAATGACAATTGCTCGGATAGAAGTCTTAAAAATAAATGTCCTAAATGCTCTAGAAATGCGATGACAAAAAAACCTCTTAAAACTAGAAAAAAACCTATTCGACTATTCTTATCCTTATCGGCTATTGAAGTAATGTCATATTTTTTTAAATCAATCGACTCTCGTGCTTCGTAGCGCTGAAAAAACAGAATAGGAAGCAACATCGTGTGGTCAACAATCTTATCTAAAATTGATTTTTTCGAACTATTTCCTTTTAAATATATAATAAAAAGCCAAATTGATTTTGCGACAAGCACGGGCGCTAAGAAATGATTAATTGGTAAATTCAGTCGAGAGAGCAGTTCATATAAAATAGATCCTATAATGGGAATTCCTATAATTCCCAAAACTGCTGAGTTAATTTTTATATAAGAATTTATGAATAATATCGTTTTTTTAAGCAGCCAATAAGAACCAAAGAAAAGGATCAGTGAAAACAATTTGTCGTTAATACTTAGATCCGTAGCATACTTATGCAATAGATCGCCATATTTGAATGTTTGATAATCTTTTTCGATAAACACAAAATAAAATACCGACGCTAGTCCTATAACAAGATATCTATAAGATGAAAAAATTTTTAAAACTAAGTATGTACAAATCAGTGCGTAAAATGGAGTCAGCGGATGCGTTTGTCTTAGAAACCAAAGAGGTAGGAGTGATAGTATAAAATAGGAATCTTGTGTAGTTAGCTTAAGATCTGAGGTCCTAATTTTCAGAAGGTGCATTTTCAGGCTCCGGAAGTGCTCTAAAATTCTTGTTGGAGTGTAAAACATTTTTTAAAGCGCTTTCAAGTTGTTGTATATTGTATTTTTTTTCGGAGCTAGATTCAAAAGCAGGAATAATAAAGTCTTTGACGACCTTTAAAAAAACATATGTTTTTTGTTCATCATGATTGATATGTCCCGTCATGCTGATAACAATCTCTTTATTAGGAAAAATGACAAGATTCTGTCCGCTTCTTCCATGTGCCACCAAAGAATCCCAGCCATTAGGAAATTTGTAGTGCCACCAAAGCCAGCCATAGTCACTTACTTTTTTATCAGGCGCAGATTTTATCCATGCTGTTTGAATTTCATCTATCCACTTTTCTGATACTACTTGGGAATTATTCCAACAGCCCTTGTTAAGGATCATAACGCCTATTTTATGCATATCAATAGGTCGTATTTTTAATCCGTAGCCAGCCATATCGTATCCGCTACTATCGCGGAACAACCATTTGTCATTTTTAAAATCCAGTTTTTTAAATAAATGAGTGCTTGCGTATTGATGCAGACTTTGTTTTGTTACATTTTGTAATGCAGCTCCAATTAAAGACATCGTGTTTTCTGAGTAATTGAACTCAATCCCAGGCAATAATACGGGCTGCTGGCTTACAGCAAACTGGGGTCGATTTGAATTTAGAAAAAAGTTTTTTGAATTTAATATCGCATTTAAAGATTTAACAATTGGAAACTCTTCGGTGTTAATCGCAGACATGCCTAATGCATTTTTAAAAGTTATTTTCTCGAATTTCTTTTTAATTGTTTCTGTGACATATTCTTTGGGAAGATAGTTGGTGATCGGATCATTCAAATCCTTGATAAGACCTTGATCTTTTGCGATGCCAACGAGTAACGAAACAACTGATTTAGTAACTGAATAAATGGCATGCGACTCATTCTCTTTTATATCTGCGGTATACATTTCATAAAATATTTTTCCTTGATAGGATACCAGAATTGAATAAATTGGTAAATTTTCTTGGTTAGGCCACTGAGTTAAACCGATGAGCTTTTCAATATTAATATCCTTGGGCAGCTTAGATGTTTCTTTCGAAAATTGGTATTTGCTTTGACATTTATCAGAAGCAAACGCTTGCGCCGAACTCGATATCAAAAGTATGTAAAATAAAAGTTTAGAAAAAATCATATTTATATTATCTATTTTAATTCAAAATTAGGATAATTTCACAATAAAATTAACTTGATTGATGAATAGTAAACTGAACTTTGGTCTTATTCTCAAAATGAAACTATTCTTTCAAGCTAGACACTCTACTGATAACAAAAGCATTATATATACATGACTGATATTTTTAAATTTTCCTGTATTAAAGGTGACGAAAGTTTCACACCTGATTATTCGAAAGTGCTTTCGAAGCAGATGCAGCTATTTAAAATATCATCGACAATGACCGCAGATACCGACAATGAACTCAGCCATTTTAACCGTTCACTTCCAAGAGACGGCTTTTTAAGTCTTTGTACTTTAAATCAAGCTCTTCAGGATACAGATCTCAGCGCTTTTGAGTCTGGTCGTGTAGGTCTTTACACAGCATTTATGAATGGTCCTATGTTGGGTCATTTATTCGACAAGATTAAAGATATGAGTTTAACAGATGGTATGGCGTATGCGAAAAAATGGTGGCCGCCTAAGCAACATTTCCGTCAAAATGCGCCTTTGCGTGCGACACATTTTGCCATTCGCTATAAGTTAAACGGGCCACAAATGTGTTTTGTACACCCTACAAATGGCTTGCATCAGGCCATTGAAGCCGCGCGAATAGATTTACAGCTTGGCCATGTTGATTTGTCCGTAGTGACTGCTTCTTTTTCCTTTGAGGATGTACAAACAGTTCATTACTACTCAACAATTTGTAGCGAATTGTATGAAGCCTCGGTTTCTTTGGTTTTTAACAATCCCAAACAAAAATTTGAAATGACACCATCTCATGAATACACAAGCGGGGTATGTACTCCGTATTTAAAATTTAAAACGACTTAGGCGAGGTTAAAATGTCCAAAAATTATTTAAACGAAGTCAGCGCTGCGATTAAAATTATACGACCCAACTCTAAAGAAGTTCAACTTGATACAAAAATCGTCGGCGATCTAGGTTTTGAATCAATCGACATTATTGATCTATTCTTTGAAATACAAAGTCGAACGGGTGTTGAAATTGATCTTAATGAAATTGCTGCGAATATCGGTAATTTTGAAGGTCGTCGCTTCGAAGATATTAAAGTAACTGATATTGTTGACTATTTACAAAAAAAATCATGAGTCGAGCTTATATCACTCAATATTTTTGTTTAAGTCCATTGGGTCTGAATTCCGAACAGACGCGCGAAAGCTTATTGAGTGGCCAGACTCGTATTACTGAATTTGATCATCAATTGTTACCTGAATCGATTCCAATTAGATATTTAGGGCTTATTCCGGGACAAGTTTTACCTTTTTTAGGGGCTCACGAGATTTACAATCAAGAGTTGCTGCAGCAGAAGAAAAAGTGGTTAGATCTTTTCTTTGATAGCTTTACTGAAGAGGAAGATCGCGAAATAACATCCGTTATTTTTGTTCATAATTTTGGTTCCAACGTATTTAGCTATATGCATTTAAGAGATCATCAAACAAATACGATCTGGCCAACCGAAAACTATTCGATGTGGTGTCAAAATGATTTCGAAAGTCGTTACAAAAATAAAAAAATCAACTATATCTCTTTTCACAACACATGCGCGGGGGTTGCGTCTGCAGTCGCCTATGCGAAAAAGCGTATACAATTAGGTTATGATCAGAAAATTAAGGTGATTGCTCTAGAAATATCAAATCATTATTGGCCAGGCTTCATCACTTTACATTCGCTCGGTGTGGTCAATACAAAAGCGACTCATGTCAATCAGGCGATTTTGCCATTTGGATCAAATCGCTCAGGTTTTGCAAAAGCGGATGCTATCGGGTATTTGATGATTGAATCAGAAGAACTCGTCCATAAAAAAGGAATTCGTCCTTATTGCGAAGTTGTTGGTCAATCGATGACTTCAGATTCTCATTCGTTAACAGACGGCGTTGAAGATGGCTCGATGGTAGAAAAAACTATGCATAATGCGCTTGTAGATGCGCAGATTGAATATTCCGAGGTCAATTATATCAATGCACATGGCACTGGAACTTATTTAAATGATTTAATTGAAGTTCGGGCGATCAAAAGATTATTCAAAGAAAACTACAAGGATGTTTATGTCGGGTCGACAAAATCGCAATATGGACATGCTCTTTGTGCTTCAGGACTAGTAGAAATAGCAAGTATCTTAGAAATGTTTAATGGTGATTTTTTGGCAGCTAATATCAACAGTGAATTCAACGATAAAGAATGTGACTTAAATTTTGTCAAAAACGTTCTAAGGAATCACAAAATTAAATACGCTATTAAAAATTCATTTGGGTTTGGTGGCTACAACGCCAGCTTGGTTCTTAAAAATTCACGGAGTTCAAATTGAAAAAATTAGCATTGGTCACTGGTGGCACTTCAGGAATTGGATTTACTGTCTCTGAGCAGTTCGCCCGTCGCGGATATAATTTAGTGCTAGTCTATCATTCAAAGTCTGAAAAAGCTTTGAATGCCCAAAAAAAATTGAAGGAGTTAAATCCTGATATAGCAGTTGAAATTATGCAAATTCAACTTGGGTCGGCGGAAGCAGATGCATCACTGGCGCAAGTTATTCAAAAACAATATGCCGATTACAGATTAGAAAATGTTGTTTTTTGTCATGGCAGGGTTATTCCTGGAATTTTTTTACAAACTCAATTAGCTGTGTTGGAAAATACTATCAACGAGCATCTTATTTCGTCTGTCAGGTTAACACATATGCTATTGCAAAAAATGTGTGTTCAGAAGTACGGACGTTTTGTATATTTATCATCGATGGCCTCTCATAAAATCAATCGTGGCCAAGCAACCTACGCACTTTCCAAAGCAGCTTTAGAAACCTTTGTGAAATCGTTAACCTCTGAATACTATCATCGCAATGTGACCTTTAATTGTGTGAGCCCAGGAGTCGTTCGAACACCTGTAACCGAAAAAATTTCTGACGCCATGGAGAGTGATGGAAGAAATCGTCCTATAGACCCAGCTGAAATCGGTGAAGTAATCAACTTTTTATGTTCAGAAGCCGCTCAATCAATCAGTGGTTCAACGATTCGTGTTGAAGGTGGGCAAGCTTATATGAATAATAATTTAGAACATCATAAACTCAGTTTTTATACTAAGAAAACATGAAGAAATCCAGTTTGTTTCTATTTTTAATTTGGACTATTCATGTATTAGCTTTTGTGTTTCAATGGAATTTTTTTCCGATTCTAAATTATGATTTGTTCTCTAGACCACAAAATTTCAATAATTCAGCAGAGTATTTTATAGCCAAAACATCTTCAGTTGGCTCTTATGATGTCGACATTTCAAAAGAAATTTCGTTCAATTCATATTGGAAATTTATAGTAACTGTTCGTCGAATACTCAGAGAAGATCCGAACAGACTGTCAGAAACAATTAAAAGGCGTATTCAGGAAATCAATGAGGCGCGTACGGACAAAATTGAATCTGTTCAGTTCGTTGAAATATCTAAAACGGGTGATAAAAAAGTACTGTTTGAAGTGAGTCTGCAGTGATTTTGAAAGAAAATAATTTTTATAAAATTTTTTATTTTTTAATTTTTATTTTTTGCGCCAAAGAAATATTCTGGGCATTTAATTACATAGGACCAGCTTCGTTTTTTCAACCAAATGGAATTTTGAGTATTATACCAATTCAATATCCCGAATTTATTCAACTTATGAGTATCACTCGATGGCTTGTTTTGCTGAATGCGCTCGTCTTAATATTCGTGAATTCAAAATCAAAATCTGGCTTTTATTTACATTGCTTATTGATGGTTTTAATGACGGTAGGAATCGCATTCCGATTTTCTTTCAGTCACTATGCACAATTAGAATTACTGCCCTTGCTGGCAATGTTTGGATTTCTATTCAGGGAATCAATCGTCAATAAAATCGAAATTGGTGTTAAGGCAACCAGCTTGGTATATTTTTTTTCAGGTGTTGCTAAAATTCGATATGGACATTGGTCGTGGCTTGACGGAGAGACTATTCAACAAATTTTTTCATATTC
>Ga0255180_1000183_pt1 | contig 27189 bp, 28 predicted proteins | sample Atl_Colum_RepB_8_FD_189933 | JGI IMG/M metagenome (GOLD analysis project Ga0255180, IMG submission 189933) | Freshwater microbial communities from Altamaha River, Georgia, United States - Atl_Colum_RepB_8d | ecosystem: Environmental > Aquatic > Freshwater > River | place: USA: Georgia... | reverse complement strand
TTTGTTAATTAAACTTTCAGACATAAACGCAAACATATACGCATGATCATTGGTGTAGCCTGCATTTTCTGCCATGGCATATAATCCAACACGATCCAATCGATCCGTGACAGAGGTTAAATGATAAATTTCTTTAGGGGGATCGGCCATAAATTTTAAAATGGCATCATCGTCCTGAGGGTTCGGCCAAGCAATATCACTGATTGATTTTTTAAATGCGGCTTTGGATCCGTATTGCGAACGAATTTGTTCTTCAACGATTTGATCGGCCTGTTTAGCGACTTCGCTAAAATTCTTTTTCATGTCGGGATCAATTTTTTTTCTGGCGGCCACGGTCATTTGAAATATCGCCATTTCATAGCTTTGGTCGATCAGTTGGTTATTAATTTTTGTGGCCGACATAATTCGCCGATAGGCATTGGCGTATTTCTTTTTTTTGTCAGCTTCGGAAGCAAAAGGCTTATTCAATGACATATCAAAATGCAAACTGCCTGGTCCATAAGTCAGCTGTGATTTTTTTTCATTCAGAAAAACTAAATCATTCAGTTTACCAGTTTTAGGATCCACATTGATTTCGCCCGACAATTTTAAATTCACGTTTTGACCTGTGCTCAGACGCAGTTGCGAAGGAGGAATAAACGATTCCTGATTATCTGAATAGTCCATGCGAAATTGTCCACTGACATCTAATTTTTTAAGTCCGATTTCAAACTGACATTTCAAATTGGTGCAGGTGACAGGTCGATCCATCGCCAATTCAAGTTGATTTAAATTTAAACCAGATATTTCAGCGCTGAAAGGACGCAAAATTGTATCGCCCCCAATACCCAAGCCATCATCCAATTGTGGCAAACCATAACAAGTATCTTTGGCGTTGTAGGCCTGTTTGATAGTTTGTTTTTTACATTGGCTGCGATCTAATTTTAAATCACGAAAACCAGATCGCTTTTTGACGGTTTCATTAAATAATTTAATATTTTCTTTCATGGATACTTCGATCATGCGTGCTAAACCTTTATTCGATACGCTGACTTCAGCCATAGGTTCGCAGCGATCACAGTCGTCGGCAAAAGACGCGACAGCAGAGAACAAAATGAAATTGAAAATAACGAAATAATTCATGAATCTCACTCTGAAACCCTATCGGCAGAACCAATGGGTAATCGCAGCTTTCGTTACTTTTTGCAGTTGTGACCCTGACAGCTGTCAAAAACCTGAACAGCGTATATTGGAACTGAGTGATTTGTTTTCAGTCAGGAAAGTCAAAAGCGAATACAATGTCCCTAGTTGTTTCATAACGAGATTGGTTATGTTTTTGTAATACATGAGTGTGATGAAAAAAATTAAAGGAGAACCTATGACTTCGAACCAGTTTAAAAATCCAACGACTTTTTTAATGTCCGCTTTGTTAGTGACTTCATTCAGTTTAGTGAATTGTGCTAAGAAAGACGAAAAAGCAGCTGTTCGAACCAAGGTAACTAATGGCGGAGCTAATACCGGTACTGCGAACGGACAAACCAATCCACAAGGTTTACAAAATAATAAAATTCAAAACAGTGTGAATACGGCCAATTTAAAGGTGTGCAGTTCTGAAACTTTGCAGGCCTGGGACAGTCAAATGCAATTATATAAAACTTTGATTCAAAAAAATGCGATTACGAACAAAGACGAGTTTGTCGTCGATAAAATCAAAGAAAGTGGCAAATTATTTTTAGAAAAATGTGATGAAATTCAAAGATTATTAGACAAAGAATCAGACAAAGCCTGCTTGCGAGATGATAAAAATAAAAATCCAGAAAACTCATTACGTTGGGATGTAATGAACCGCGGCTGTCAAGCTGTAGGGGCCAATTTGAAAAAGGCCACTTCGGAAGATAATGCCTATGCCAAATCAGCCCAAGAAGAAAAAATGAAGAAAGAAAATTCAAGTGATGCTTTCAAAAAAGCAACATTGATTATGTCAGCCGAAATGGCGGATATGTTAAAGCCATCCAATCTGGATTTTAAATCCTACATCGTTGATGGCGTAATTAAAACAGGGACTGCAGAAATGAAAGAATTATACCGCCAAAAGAAAACAATTTGTTCTTTCGTTGGTACATCGACTGAATTATCCAACAAAGAAAAAATCACAGCTAAAATTATTGATTATTCTGAAAAAGTTGAAAAATATACGGATTCAGAAATCAATGCCTTAGGAATGGTGCTTGAAGTTAAAACCGGTGATGAATCATCGGCGGGTGTGATGCAACAATTAGCTTGTTCAAATTTATCAGCTGGCAAAGTCGATATCGCAATGTTGAAAAAAGCCTTAGGTTTGCATTTGGCAACAGAAGCCGACATCAAAAAAGCCAATTCAACGGATAAAGAGCGCGACAAAATGAAATCTGAATTCAGAAAACTGGAAATCGAGCAACGCAACAAAGACGCAGATAAAAAATAATGAACGAATAAAAATAACAGAATTAGAAAATAGCCTACAATGTGTAGGCTATTTTTTTTATATTTTCAGTTTGTTCAGCCCAGTATTTATAAGTTCCAAATTCGGGGAAAATACGAGGAAAGCTGGGATCCGACCAGCGGTTCAGAATCCAGCCAGCATATGAAATCATCCGATAGGCTCGTAAAAAGGGAATCAATTTGAGTTCGTGTTTAGGAAAATGACGGAGTTCTTGGTAACCCGTAACAAGACTTTCGAATTCGGGTGTTTCTAAAAAATTTTCATCCGGCATTAACATCCAAACGTCTTGGATCGCGGGGCCATTGACGAAATCATCAAAATCTACAACGACAAAGCCTTCTGGGGATTCTAGGATATTACCACGATGTAAATCGCCATGAATACGTAAATATTTGGCGTCAGTCAGTTGGTGATCCAATTGTTGGAATAAATCTTCGGCCAGATCAAAATAAGTATCACGAACTTCGGGAGCCACATAGGGGTACATATTTTCCAACAAAGCCCATTTATCATCAGCACTGGGGCCCAATGTCGGACGGTGCTGGGCCGTTTGGGTTTCGCCGATATTGTGTAATTGCGCCATCCAGCGACCGATTTTTAAAAATTCATTCGGCGTAATTTCCTGCAGCAGGCGCCCGCGAATTTTTTCAAAAAAAGTATAATAAATCCCATTGATTTGATCGACTGTGGAATCGGTGCGAGTCGAATTATTTTTTAAAGAATAGGGAACTGCGACGGAAAGACCTTCGTTTTTCAGCTCTTGTTCAAATAAATGTTCATCTAATAAAGTGGATTCTGACCAACGATTGGGACGATAAAATTTGGCGATTAACGAAGCGGGTTGGTCAGTGCCCGGTTCCAAGCGAACATCAAAAACACGGTTTTCATACGAGTTTAACTGCAACAGTTCACCCGTAGCACGAAAACCATGTTTTTCAACGCATTCCAAAATTAAATGCGGATCCAGATTTAAAAAAGACTCGGTCTTTGATGTCGTCATTCTCCGCTTAATCTATAGGGACTTATCTGACTGAGCAAATTGTATTTAAAGCTGAACCCAAAGAAATCAAATCAGAGGCTGAATAATTCACTTTTTCTTTACAGTTCATAACAGCTTTGATTTGGATTTTTTCGCCGTTGGCTTTGATGGCGTTAATGGATGTCGATGGCGCATCCATACAAGCAGGTCCGCTGTCATCGCCTTCAAGTTCTCCACTGATTGTTTCGATTTGTGCAGTTACTTTTTTAACAACGTCCTTAGCTAAGGTCGCAACAACAACTGTATTTCCTTTGTTATCAATACAAGAAATTTTACCGTCAGCTGTTAATTGTTTGGTATATGTACCGGCATATCCCGGAGGCGCAAAGAAAACTCCGACTTTATATTCAAGTAGTGTTTTTGATTTAGTAGCGGCTGCCATCGATAATGATGACATTAATAACGCGGTTACAAATAGGGCTTTTTTCATGAGGGGACTCCTTTTAAACGTTCTGGTTATGGGTTTGATCCATGGCCTTTGTTTGCAACAGCGAAACCACAATTAATCAAAGCTAGAATCGATATATTGATTCTAGCAACAAACAACTGTTTATAAATCTGACGATCAGTCGTAGTTTGTTATTTTTGATCAGCAAGAAAGGATGTTTTATACAAGGCCCGCAAGGCGACGAACTCGCGAACGATCTGAAAAAAATTACAATCAAAAGTCCTTGAAAACTGTGTCTAATGCAACCAGTTGGTTTTTGGCCGGATTAAATGTGGTCTTGGCCTTGCTTATGTTCTGGTTGAACAAAAAATATAAAAAGAGGTTTTTCAATGAAAAATTCTGGAAAAAATTCTAACTATAAAATGATGTCGATGACGAAAACAGGTTTGTTATTATCAATGACAGTATTGACTGCTTTGACTTTCAGTTCTTGTGGAAAAAGCAAAACCGAGAGAGCGCCTGAACCTGTTTCGACAACTGAACAACCTCCAGTTGTTGAAAATAACGGAGCTCCTGCTCCGACCCAAGCGGGTGATACTCAATTAGATTCTCCTTCTGAAATCGAAGCTCCATTGCCAGCTGCGCCAACGGGACGCCCGGGATCACGTTCAAGTGAAACTGAAATTCGTGATGGATCGAATGTCGGTTCTGAAAACAATTCTTCGGCAGAACAACAAGCCGGTGGTTCCAGTGTATTGCGTCCACCATTGGCTGAATCCAAAGAAAGTTCGGCTGTGGGTTTAACTTTTTCTGAAGCCGAAGCCGCAAAGACCGGCGGTCAATCTGCAAAAGATAAATTATTTTATACCAGTGCGGGTCGTGATGGTTTGATGGCTTATTTCCGCAAGCTGTCGACAACAGTCAATGCCGAACAACAAAAAATGAATTCGAATTTAGCCAAGGCTATTATTTCTGCCAAATTGAAACGTGTGGCTTCGACAGGTGATATTTTTGTTGAAGTGGTTGTTGATGAAAACGGCGCTGTCCGAAATTACAAATTAAAAGCCACTGATGCTGGAACAAAAATGGATTTAACAGCTGAACAGCAACCGGGAATGTTGGAATTCCAAGGTGGATTTTTAAAATGTACAGATACAGATGGTGGTTGTGAAAATGCTTATGCAAAAATTAAATTTTCTGGTGCTTATGCGCGCGTGATTTTCAGAAATTCATACGCCGATCAAAATTTTATTATCTATAAAAATCCAGCCTTAGCGGTGAATGCGAATTTTGAATTGTGGAATAGTTATGTCTTGAATAAAACAACGGGTGTCGTCACGAATCAAAAAATGGATTACACACAAGTGTCATCGTTTGAAATTTTAAACGGTCGTTCAGGTATGGGAATTATGATGATGGCGGCTGACCAGAACATGGTGGGATTAAGCGTTCCATTGATGGCTCCAGAAAAAGGAACGAAATTATCTTTTCCTGTGGCGCGCGTAACGGATTTATCAAAAAGTTATGATTTGTCGGCCCTTGCTGGACAATACGGAACTTCGTTAGCGCAAGCTGTTTCAGAAGTGAAGTTGATCGCGAATAATGGTTTAGGTCAGTTGAAATTGATGATGTCTTTTTCTTCGAACCCAACAGATTCAAAAGTTTTCGTTGATTTATCGCGCGTTCAAAAACCAACTTTGTCTGCTGATGAAATCAGCAAATTTGAAAAAGCGATTCCATTTTTCTAATTCAACACAGAAAAACAGAGTCAGAATAACTCTGAAATTTTCGGCCTGCTGATTGCTTTACCCCTTAGGTGAAAACGAAATCCTAAGGGGGAATTTTATGAAATCAGCATTATCAAAGACGTTATTGTTAGTATTTTCAATAACTTCGATCAGTGCCCAAGCTTATTTAGTACCGGGCAATGGTGGTGGCCATCCGTCACCGCAACCAAACCCACCACAATATTGCCGTTGCGATTGGGGTCATTCATATCCATGCGATGATCACAGCCACGATGGACATTATAATTCAAATCAACCAGGGCATGGTCCACACCAGCCACCTCCGAATGATAACGTCGGACAAAATCCAGGTTATGGACCTGGTTACCCAGGCTATCCAGGTCATGGACCGAATCGTCCGCCGCGTCCACCACAACCTCCGCGTCCACACGAACCACCTTATCCATATCCAACAGATCCAAGTCCATATGATCCAAATCCAGGATATCCAGATTATCCGAATGATCCAGGATATGGTTACAATGAAGTAAAGCGTATTTATGTGAATCGATCTGTTCGTAACGAAAGATTACCACTTCGTGAACTAGCGGGATTAGATTCAAGATACCGTGGATGGGAAATCGTTTCTGTTCGCGCACAAACTCGTCCGAATAGTTCATCAACAACTATTGCGCAGTTATTGGTGGATGGTCGTATCGTAGCGGATCAAAGAAATCCTGGTTACCAAATCAGTTTATATCCAGCACAAAGAATCGTATTGGGTCAAACGGCTCAGTCAGTTCAATTAGCGATCAGTGGTTCGACGATCATTGATGTGATCGAAATTGAAATTACGAATAGCGGTTCTGGTGGTTATGATCCAGGATACGGCAGCGAACAAATTGATTTAAACATTTACCGCACAGTTTACGGAACAGATCGCGTGGATTTGACTTCGTACATTGATATGTACAGATACCGTGGTTACAGAATCGAAAGCGTCGAAATCACGGCACGTGCTGATTACAATGTGGCGATTGCAGAATTAATGGTGAACAGTTTCACGCAAGGCTCAGTACAATTCAGTTCCAGCTATGCCCAGTCGCAGATTTTATTTTTAAATCAACGTCCGGTGTTGGGTCAGGGTGCTGACAGTTTAGTATTGCGCACTCGTGGAAACATGACGATCGAAAGAGTTTTGATCCGTTTATCCAGATAGTTCCATCCGATCCTAAAAAAAGCTGCGTGCAGAGATTCGTTTCGGCACGCAGCAAATAATTCGATCGAAATTCAATAATCATGTTGTCAGACCGAGCGCCTCGTGAATAAAATTAAGAGGTGCTTTTTGAAGGGGTAAAATATGGAAAACCAGCTAAGTCAGTTAAATCAAAAATCAACAAATTCAATGGGTTCTGTATTGTCGCCTGTTTTGTCAGATTACATGGATTATCGTTTGTTTTTGGCTGATTTTTACCGCTTTAAAAAGGATCAGACTCGAAATTCTTTGCGTCCGTATACGTATGCCATTTTTTCGGCGGCGGCGGATATTAAGTCGCCGAATTATTTAAAAATGATTATCGAAGGCAAAAGAAATTTGTCGATGGATATGGTTTCTAAATTTAGTCGTGCCTGTGGTTTTAACAAAGCGCAGTCCGATGAATTTAAAATGTTAGTTATTTTCAACCAAGAAGAAGATCCTGCGGATCGCAATATGGCGTTGAAAAAATTGTCTGAATATCGTGTTGAAAGAAAACTCAAAGAAGGCGAATTAGATCGTCGCGTTTTTGAAAAAGTTCCGAATTGGATTGGTTGGATTATTTATGCTTTGTGCGACCAAGAGGGAGTTTCATTTGAAATTCCGCAATTAAAAAAATTATTGCGTGGCAAAGCTTCTGAATCAGAAATTACCCAGGCGTTGGATCAATTGATCATGACGGGGGAATTGAACAAAGATATCGAAACCGGAAAAATTTCAAAAGGTCAGTCAACAGATGCGCCGGATGAAATTCCAACGGCATTGATTCGTAAATTGCAAATGCAGTTAATGTATTTGGGTTTGGAATCGTTATACCAAGACGGTGCGAATGAACGTGAATTTGGTTCGTTAACGTTGTCGTTAACAGAAAAAGAATTCGAAGAAATTCGTTTTAAATTACGTCAAATGAGAAAATCATTGCACAAAGAAAATTCTATTGCGCGCATGGAATCCAAAGGCGAGCGCGTTTATCAGTTGAATTTGCAATTGTTTCCAGTGACGAATCCATCAAAAATTTTTGATGCCTAGTTATTATTGTTACAGTCAAAATTTAAGCTGCCTATAATTTAATAAACAAATAGCCATCTAATTTCAAATTCTTAAATTACAAAACAGAGTCATTTTGCGCCCGAATTTTCCGCAAAAATGTGGATAACTCTGTGGATTCGGTTGATAACTCACTCTGAAATATGATCTAAATCATAAAGTTCTGTAGTTTAGCACTATGACTTATATGTCGCAGCAATTGTTACGATTGCACTGACACCACCTGTTTTTTCAGATTTTTTTGACAGAAAAGTGAAATCGTCTGTCAGATTTAGAGTAAAAACTTAAAAATAATAATGCTTTTGTTTCAATCAAAAGCGGGCGATAATCATGGAATCAATTTGTGGAAAAACTGATCGTGGGGGTGTACTGGCTTCGACGTGGGTTGTGAAGCAAAAGGAGCATACCGGGGCGCATGAGGACCCTGTTAAAAACGTGCACTTTTGTAGTTTCAAACGATAACTACGCATTAGCAGCTTAGTTCTGCTACGGAACTTAGGTGAATCGCCGATGTTGATTTAAGTTCCGTCATTAATGTCGGATCGGTCTGTATGAGTTTCTCGAGCGTACAGACTTAAGAGTTACTCGGGGAGTGTCGTCGGGAATTTTGTTCGTAGAGGTCCCGCCGGCAAACTAAAATACGAACTAAGTATGTAGTCGCCTTTCTGTGAATCACTTGCGGACCCGGGTTCAACTCCCGGCACCTCCACCAATTCCCCAAACAGACATTTCAATAGGTTAGAGTGAAGTTCACAAATCTTCACTTCTTTACCTTTTTTCTCACTTTTCATTCTTAATTTCAAATGCTTAGCTATTTTCTAAAGTCGTTTCATGTTCACTTCTTTGCCTATAACTTCCCAATCAGGTTTGACCTTTTCTTTGACCCATATTTTGACCGACTACATATGTACTAAGTATGTAGTTGAAATCTGTGGCTTTTGATATTAGCTTCAGAGGAGTTTTTTGCAGAAGGGTGTGTTGACATGGCTAAGAGGATAAAGCATTCATATGCGGCGTTTATGGAGGCCTCAGAGGGCATGAAGAAAGGCCAACGGTCGAATCGTTGCGTGGTCACGGCAGAAGCTCGTGTATTGAAAGATCTTAGATTAAAGAAGGGTCTTAGCATGAAGGCTTTGGGTAAGAAGATTGGCTGTACAGATTCATTTATAAGCCATCTTGAAAATGGTCGTGCGGATCTGCCGAACGGCACACTCATAAAGATTCTGGATGTTTATGAAATCGGGCTTAAATACTTCAATGAGCTTGTTCGTGAGAAAGAACAAAACCCTGATGATCTTGATATCGTGATGTCTTTAGTGAAGAAGCTGGGGCCCCAGCAATTAACTTACGTTAGACAGGTCGTAGAGGACGTTCTTAAAGGCCGCTAATGGCTTTCATTAGACAATCTGGACCAAGGATTCCTTCTGATTTATCTTCGTCTGCGGGTTCAATATCAATGGCGTTCGTCGATCCAGCTATATCAAGGCCACATAATCTTATATAAGCGTCAGTAGTCTTTGGATCGCTATGACCGACAATCTTTTGCACTGTTGCTATGTTTTGCCCCGACAATAATAAGTGTGTGATAAAGCTTGCTCGAATACTGTGAAAGTTAGTTTCTTCGATATCTAACATTCTTTGCACCTGTTTGAGTAGCTTTGAGCCTTCACCACGCATAAATGCTGAAACCCTTGGTAACAAGTAGTCTTCAGAGTTTTTGTTTTTGACTAAGTTATCAATAAATTGGCGACTGACTTTAGACAGAGGAATAACTCTTGATCTTCCACTCTTTGGTGTAGAAACAGTATTGGTTTTACTACAAAGCGATCTTGCGATAACAAGATGGCCAAGTTCTTTGTTATAATCTTTGCAGCGTAGTTCTTTAAGCTCACCAGAGCGTGCTCCAGTTATATATGCAAGTTTAAAATGTTCGTGCATGGGATGATCTGTGGCTTTGGTGTGGTTCAACAGCCTTACAATATCTTTTCTGTTCATAGCTTTAAGTTCACGATCAAAACGTGTACGTGAAAATCTGATTCCAAGGCTTGGATCTCGATCAATGTGACCAAGCTCCGTCAGATAAACAAACACGGCCCTAAAGTGACGAATAATTCGATCTACTGTAGATGGCTTCAGTGTTGTCAAAAGATTGTGGCCAAGTGTTTCGATGTGTTCACGCTTTATATCGGTTACGTGCACTTTTGCAAGATCGCCAGAATAAGTTGCCAGTGAATTCTTGATTGAGTAAAGGCCAGATGGGGCATAGCGTGAACCACGATGTTGAACAAATTTTTCTACGGCTTTTTCAAGCGTGTAGATACCTTTATATTTCTTTGATCTGTGTTCACGAAGCTCTGTTTTAAACTCGGACACCTTGGCTCGTGCTGCTCCAAGAGTTGTAAGGCCTGTTGCTTTGCGTGTAAAAGGACTTACAACCACTCGGACATTATACAACTTGGTTAATTGATTTTTAAAAATATGTTTTTCAACTCTAATGCTTTCCATTTTTAGTACCTCTCAAGAATTCATCCAACTTGTTTAATCTAAATATCAACTTCTTATCGCTGTCTGATTTAAGTAGACCCTTATTTCTAAGGTTGTAAATTGTCTTTACACTAATCCCTAAATAGGCCGCTGCCATTGCGGAATCAAACCAACCTCTGGCTTTTTGAAATTCAAATTCTTCAATGCGGGATCTCACAGTTGGACGTCTTTCGCAAGGGTCTGAATTTGAAGCCGACTTAAACATTGAGTCTTCTGTCTTATTCAAAGTTGCTACAGTAGCAGTTTTGAATTCAGAAGCCTGTCCATCATCCCTTTCAGCAGGATTGGTCCACATCAATGCTTCATTGGTGGGAGTCTTAGACATCGGCTCCTCCAATCAATCGCAGTGTGTCGATCTCCTTCTTGGTTAACCGTCTTTTAAAGTATGTCTTCCATTTTTTTTGATAGTCTGCGAATAGATCGAAGTCTGTTCTACGCAGTAACTCAAGCACTCGACGATAATCTCTGACAAAGTGTTTTGGATTGTCCTTGCGAAGCTCAGCCATTGACTCATGTAAGGTTTTTTTATTGCAGAGGCAGTTTAATAACTTATATCTGACTAAGTGAATCCCAGTAAGCTTTGAAGAGTCGATCACTTTGTTCAAATGAACATTTGTAAACGGATTGTATTTAGATAGCAGATGCAGATCTGACAATTTAGTAATTGGACAAACTCTTGCCTTGGAGAACTGTCGCTCGATACGAGTAGATGGATCTGGCAAGCCATGCTTTGTTGTCGAGTTGTAGATTTTGATACAATCGAGATTTTCGCTTCCAATTCCTAACGTGAAAGAAATTTCATTAGTAGCACCAGACTTAGCTGTTCTTCGTTCAGCTGGTTTGTACTTTGATGTTTTTCTTTTAAAAGAAACTGTAATACTTTTTTCAACATCAACAAGACGCTGACGAATATCAGTAAAGAGATGAAGCTTAAAGATTCTAACTTCATTAAACTTTTCTTTTAAAAAAATCTTAAGTACTTCATTGAGAGCTGAGTAGCTACGAAATTGTGATGGATTCAGCTGAAGCTGAAAGCTTCTTGGGTTCTGATAATAAAATAAGTCTGCACCCATAATGTGAAATCTGAAAGATGTAAAACTACTGTAGCCTCTAAGAAACCCTATAGGTTGAGTGCTTTTGAATTTTTCAAGCTCTCTGATGTCAAGAGAGCCATTACCTTGAAGGTATATCTTATCACAGGGAGCATGGAATAGATTTAAATCTTTTGGTTTAATTGTTTTTTTAACTTTCGTTAAGCGAAGAGTGGGGGATACAATCCCACTTCTGTAAGGCGGTACTTTTGATTTAGTTATTACTGCCGAATAGTCTTTCATTTTTTACCTCCAAAAAAATGTCCGAGAAGATGCTTGAAACATCTTCCCAGACCAGAATAGTAGGTGTGTTACTTTCTGAAGCTTTAAGCTTGTGGTGAGTTATATCTCTCTAAGGCTAAAAAATCTTAGAATATGCTGCCATTGGCACAGTATTCGTTAAGCAGTTTTAAATCTAATTTCAAAATAAATATGAGGGATTGAGGCGTGAATTTTATTTAAAGCCTTAATGTAGCCAGCAATTTGATTTGGTTTCAAAGTTTTAGTTGTAACTTTCTTTTTAAAAAGAAATTCAGAAATTTTTGAAAGATTAAAATTTTCTTCTACAAACTCAGTTGATTTTTTGATTCTGAATTGTTCGATTATTGAATTTATATAAATGCAAATACGAAGTTGTTCTTCAGTATAGTTATTAAATCTCAATATAGGCATTTTAATTTTATTCGACGCCAATTGTATTTGTTTTTTTAATTCTGTGAAATCAATATCTTGCCATTCGTGAAGATGTACCATAGCAAGACCGAAGATTCTTAGTTTATCACAAGGGCGGTCATGCCAAAGACCTGAATAGATTTTACTAAATAAAACCTCACGAGATTTTGAAACTTCTGCCTCTGTTGCCGTAATAAAATTAAACCGCCTTGTTACATTAAATTTAACTTTTCCAGGGAGGTGCTTAATTCTTGGATCTACAGGCGCAGATATTTTCCATTTAAAGCAAAACGAATTGATTAAGCTGCTCGCAATAAGGCAGTCCTCTGAATGATCCTCGGGGTAATGAACTATTCCTTTGTCGCAAGATAGTTCTTTGACAGTATATTTTGTTAGATCTCCAAGGATCTGCCTAAATGTATCAAAATCGTCTATGTAATAAGTGTTCAGTCGGACAAATGACCATTTGTATTTATCCTGTAAAACATCTGTTACAAATTTATCGAGTGGTTTGGTGTAAAGTCCTCTTGTCCTTTTTGCCATACTCTACTTCAAATTAAGTTCGCCAATAAGCTCATCCACGTTCTTCATGGCTTCGGCCAATAGGTCTTTGATCTCTTGTGCGTACTCTTCGGGTTCTCTGAGTTCAATTTCTTCAGGGCCGTGGGGGTTGTAGTGACCAGCTGAAAGATTACAACCAGACTCAAGGACTTTATCAACAGGCACTAACCAGCTGTTGTCAGATTCAGAACGCTTTTTATATAACTTTAAAAGCTCAGTGAAGTGTTCTTCGGTTGCGCCATTCTTCTTTGTGAGCTTTTTGCCATCAATCAGCCGCACTTCATAAAACCAAACATCTTTGGTCTTTTTAGTTTTATCAAAAAATAAAACAGAAGTCTTAACCGCTGCATAAGGCAAGAAGATCCCAGCTGGCAAGCTCACCACAGTATGCAGGTTGCATTCAGTTAATAACTTCTTCTTAACGCCTTGGTACGAAGCATTTGTTTGAAACAAAACCCCTTCAGGCACAACGACAGCGGCACGGCCATCGACCTTTAAGCACTTTTCAATATGTTGTAAAAACAAAAGCTCTGTAGCGTTTGATTCAACGGGGAAGTTCTTTTGAATCAGTTCTTGTTCTTTGCCGCCAAACGGAGGATTAGCTAAAATGATATTGTACTTGTCACGATCATCAATTTGTCTGATGTCGTCGCCCAAAGTGTTTTTCTTTTCAATTTTAGGGTAATCAACGCCATGAAGTGTCATGTTCATGAGTCCAAGTACATAAGGAAGTGGAGTTTTCTCTTTACCGTAGAAAGTTTTATTGTTCAGAATCTTTCGGGCTTCGGTTGTCTTGGCTTTTGGTTCTAAGTGCAAGTGTGCTTGAATCAAGAAGCCACAAGTGCCACAAGCAGGGTCATAGATAGTTTCACCGATCTTTGGATCAATCAGATCAACGATAGCTTTAATCAAAGGGCGTGGCGTGTAGTATTCACCAGCGTTGCCTCCGCCTTCACCCATGTTTCGTAAAAGGTCTTCATAGATGTGTGACAACGAAAAGGCTTCATCACCGACATCAAAATGAATCTGATGAATTTTTTCAATCACTTGATGTAATAAAAATCCAGAGTTCACACGGTTCTGCACGTTTTTAAAAATGGCAGAAATAATATCACGGGGATCGCCCTCTTTGGTTCCCTTCAAAGAAGCCAAATAAGGAATAAGTTCTTCATTGACCCACTTGGTAAGCTCTTTACCAGATTTACCTTTTTTAGGATCAGTCCAGACAGACCATTGATATTCTTTTTTCAACAAGGCGTGGTAGTCTTCACCTGTTAGCTCGTACTGAGCCTTGCGCTCTTTCTCTTTATCATCGAAGAACTTTAAATAAAGCAGCCACGACAATGTTTCAGTGTAATGAACTGCGCCAGAGATCCCGTCGTCTGTGCGAAGGATATCGCAGCACTGGTTGATTAGGTTTGTTAAGTTTGATTTTGATGTCATTTAGAAGTCCTTGATTGGTAATTTTTAATCTTCTGTATCGTGTGATTTGCTTGAACAAGCTCAAGTAAGTGAATAACTCGATCATACTGATTTTTTGTGTCGTTGTCGTCGCCTTGTAAATGAAAGTCTTTTATTGCTTCAACGACACGATCAATTTTAAAACCATCCTGATTCCAATCGGGGATATACTCATCAACAAAAAATGAATAGTTGTGAAGCCTTGCTGATCTCAATCTAAGCAAGAATAATTTTTTAGAAATAGATAGGCTTAATATAAAAGTTAGAATCAGAACTGCAACTATGAACTGCCAAGAAGTAGTTGGGTCGATAGTAATCGCAGTCAGATTAGATGCAAATCCAATAACAACTCCTAAAAGTGTTAAGAAAAATCCGATCATTGCATCAGCATTCTGTTGGACTAAAGAGTTTAGCAGATGGTCATTGCCACCAATAAACGTCTTAGTCTGTAGAGCAAGATCTTTAGCAGTTACATTAAGATAGGATCTACAAAGAAAGAATGCGCCAACACCTGAGAAAATATAAGAGACAGAAGAGACGAAGTTCATTTCTTGGCCTTCTTCTTTGATTTAGTTTTAATCGGAAGTTGTTCTGTTGGCTGGGATACTTTAATTTGGTTCAATAAATCTTGACCAGTTCCTTCTGCGGAGATTTGTTCGACGAGCTCACCAGAAAATGCCTTACTTAGAATTGAGTTTAAAATTTTTTGTTTGGCGACTATCACTTTTTTTAATAAGTCCTGTGATAATTCCATTTTTCTAATTTTTATATTGAAATAATCTAAAATCCTCAGTTGTTCCTTAATAGGAGGTAATGGGATAACACATTCTTTTAGTTTTGTGCCATTTACATTGGCTTGACCTACTTGTTGAACCATCACTGAATTAACCCATTCTCTGCCCGTATTAGAATTCAAAAATAAAGATACAAATTCTGGCTCTATTGATTGTTCTATGAAAGCAACTTTTATTAAGTAAGATGCAAAAGAAAACTTCTCTTGCTTTTTCTTAAAGACAGCAGTTTTACCCACTAATTCAGGACTATTTGTTCGATTGAAAAGCAAATCATTTTCATTAAGTAGAAGTTCTGGGAACTCATTGTGATTTTTTGGTAGGTATTTCAGGTTTTCATAAACTATAGCCCCATTCTGAATGTTCCCCATTCGCAGTACTGGTATTCCTTTTGCGTCATCATTTGTTTTAGTAGAGCTGCCATATACGACTTTATCTGCGAGCTCACCAAGTCTAATCCACTCCCAACTCTTTGGGATTTCAAATGGGATCTCGTCTTCTTTGATAGGAGGCAGTTCGTCTTTTTTCTTTTTCTTGCCGTCTGCTTGTTTTTCCTTCTCAGCTCGGATGCGTTTAAGCAACTCTGATGCAGGTTCATCATTTGGATTCTGTGGAACAAGTTCGCCACGAAATGCCTTTTGTAATAACGATTCTCTGTATTTTTCAATCAAAGCTTCGGCTTTTGTGACGTTGTCTTCAATGACGTTTATTTTAGATTGAGTTGATTCAATTTTTTCAACGATGCGATTTTGCTCGCCTATCGGTGGTATCACTACGGGTGCTGTCTTTAAAGTTTCTGTATTGATATTAGTTTGTGCCGCACCTTTTGCGCCAGATTTAATATGCTCCTGAAAAATTGGTGCAGTAAAATAGAATTTAAAAATAGGCATTTTAACGGCATTTAAATTTAAACTTACCCTAATTAAATAAGAAGCAAAAATGGCTTTATCAGATAAATTCGCAATAATTGAAATTTTACCAATTGAGCCACTTCTGGCTATCACTATATCACCATTGTTCAGTAAGTACTTTTTTGAATCTTCAAAGGATAAATTGGTAAATGGAACGCTACCCCAATTGATTTTTCCATTTTCTTCAATATCAGTAATTCGTAATAACTTAACTCTACCGACACTAATTGATGAAGCATTTGCTCCGTACTGAAAACCACTACAGATATCACCTAATGTAGTTTCAGCCCAACTCTCAGGGATATTTAACTTAGACACTGTTGCCCCCGTCATTAGTTGGATTAAATGCAACCAGCAATAAAGCCTCATCATCAGACTCAAAGTCCATTTGTTTTTTGTTACAGTAGTCTTTAATAAAATCCAGATCTATGCCGTCGATCATCATGTCTTTCTGTGATTCTTTAATCTTCTGTGGAGTCGAAAAAGATTCTTTGAGTTCTTTAGGTGTTCTAAATAGATCACGAATTCGATTAGCCTGAGTGCGAATCATTAACTCTGGACTGCTACGATCTTCATCGCCATAGATTTCATCAAAGTCCACGCCTGCAAGTTTAAGTCTTGCGATAGAAACTGTTTCTTCATCAAGATCTAAAATCTCTTTTGGGTGCGGCTTGATTGTTGGTTTTGTTGTGCTTTCTTTTTTGATTTGGACAACACGCTTTTTTTCTAATTCTTGGCTCATGCTACAACCTTCATGTCGTAAAGGGCTTCTTGAATGTTGGTGATGATCTTCTGAAGCCCTTGTTGGCCCCCAGCCATTTTTTGGATGTCGGCAAATGATCCGTGCTTGCGCATTGTAGATGTTTGAAAGAACTCTTGGCTGATGGTGAATGATTCAAAACCTGAATCTTGATAAACTTGAAGCATATCGTTTATTAAGATGGATTGGTTTGTCTCTGCTGCTTTAAATTTATCAGGGAATACAGATTTAGCTTTTTGAATTCGATCCACTTTTGTTAAGAATCTTGAACCGAATACCAAGTTGTTGATGACATCATAAAGATCGACTTCTTTAAGTTGGTATTTACTTTCAAAGATGCCTAAAAGTGAATTTACTTGAATGCCTAACTCAGCGGCTTCTGTTTCGACGAACTGTCTTCTGGTTTTGATATCCTTCCAGATTGCATTGAATTCGTTGACATCTTTAAAACGCTGCAAAAACATTTCTGATTGAAACAGTGTGAACTTATCAGCATCCATCGGTTTGCCATCAGGCCCTGTGTAGTATTCAACTTCTGCCGCCATGCTGACTCGACCACGCATAAAGTCTTCAGACATTCGATATCTGATGTGCTCTAAGTGTTCTTGATCTTGCTCTTCAAAGATGCCAGATGAGTTTATGTTTTCTGATTCCTGATCTGCTTTAGGAACCTCTTCAGTTGGATCTAAATCAATTTGTTCTTCTGGGTCTGTGTAAGCTTTGGAATTTGGATCAATCTCGATGCTGCCTTCGTTGATGACTTCGACAGGGTTATCATCCCATTCAGGGTCATTAAATAAAGCAGTCGAATGATTGGCGTATTCCAAAATATAAAAGCCAAGTTTTTCTTTACGTTTATCGGGGTGCGGATAAACTCTGGTGCCACGACCGATGATTTGTTTGAACTCGACAATAGAGCCAATGTTTCTGAATATAACGACGTTTTTAACCGTGCGAACATCAACACCAGTTGTAAGCAGTTTAGAAGTCGTGACGATGACAGGGTAATGGCATTCAAGATTTTGAAAGTCCTCAAGATGTGGGTACTTGCCACGATTGTCTTTATCGTTACCAGTGATTCTAACCGCAAACTCGTGTTCAAAGTTTAATTTGTATTGTTCGTTATATTTATTAAAGGCCTCTTGGCAGTATTTGGCCATGTCAGCAGCGTGACGTTGATCCAAACAAAACACAATCGTCTTACCTGTGATGTCAGTCTCCCAAAGATGGCGCAGCAAATGGTAGGCAAATGCTTTCGTTCTTTGGGGGATTGAAAGCTCACGTTCAAAGTTTGGTGTTAAATAGTCTTTTACTTGTAACTTCTTACCACTAACATCTTGAATGCCACTGTGTTCAGGTCGGTAACCTAAAGCATCTATGTTGGATGTGACTCGTTTGATGATATATGGGCTTAAGAAGCCATCTTCAATGCCATCTTTCAATGAGTAGTTTACGATAGGTTCGCCGAAGTAAGAATAAGTGTTATTGTTCTCGTCACGTTTAGGGGTTGCGGTTAACCCAACCTGAACGGCTTTGTTAAAATAATTTAAAAGTCTAAACCATGTTCCGTCTTCTTTGGCTCCGCCTCGATGAGCTTCATCAATAACAATTAAATCAAAAAAGTCAGGTGGGAATTCTTTATAGCGATCTGGTTTGCCTAACTCATTACCTTCGTCATCAATACCAACAAGTGTTTGATAGATTCCAAAATAGACCGCACGTCCTTGGGGGAATGCTTCGTCAGTCGGTGACATTCGATAACAAGAGTCTTTATCAAAGGCATTATTGAAGTCTTGAAAGGCTTGGTCTGCTAAAAGATTGCGATCAACTATGAAAAGAATTTTTTTAGCAATCTGCGACTTCCATAGTTTGTAAACCAACTGAAGTGAAGTAAATGTTTTACCTGTTCCTGTTGCCTGTGTGATAAGAACACGGTTCTTGCCATTAACTACAGCCTCAACAGCACGGTTGACCGCCATCTCTTGATAGTAACGTGGCTTTCGGCGTTTACCCAACTGTGACTCATCATAAAAGTCATGAAGAAGGGCATTTAAATTTTCTTTTGTAGGTTTTAAGCCAGAGTATTCTAAATACATATTCCATAATTCTTTCGGACTATGAAACCGCTTTACGGACTCTTGAGTGTTCTTCTTTAAGTTAAAGAATTCAATTTCATGGCCATTGGTTGAATAAGCAAACCAAAGACCCAGTTTCTTTGCGTACTCTTTTGCTTGTGCAGCACCCTCAAGGTGACTTTCACTTTCTTTTTTGGCTTCAACGACAGCGATAGCCTTTGATGGCGCATATCTTAATAAGTAGTCTGCTTTTTTGGGTGTGCTTCTGCGTCCGATTTTGCCATCAAAATGAATGCGGCCATCTGTGATGTTGTATTCCCATTCAATCTGCCAGTCGTGTTCAGACCAGCCAGCATCTTTAAGCTTTGGATCTATGAGTTCTTTGCGGGTACGAGCTTCACTGCGTTTCATTTGTTACCGCCCTTAGATTGCTCGGCAACGAAACTATCTAAAATTGCTGCCGCCAGAGTTGAAACAGTGATTTTTCTTTCTTTGGCTTCTTTAGATAAAAAAGCTTTGGTTTGTTTTTTTACTCTTGTTGATAACGGAGTTCGATCTTCAACAACAGGGGCTATTTGATCCAAAGAAACAAAGTTTTTTGTTTTACTCATATTTTCGTCCTTGATGGATCTATTGTTTTACAAAAAATCTCATTTGGGAACATGAATTGATTATGTATACACTTTGTATTGAAAATGTATATTGCGACGTGTTACAATGTATCCATGGATAAGAGTCAGAAGATCGAAAAGATCGCTTTGTACGCAAGGGTCAGTACGTTGCTGGGACAAGACCCAGAGAATCAGTTGATTCACTTGCGACAGATGGCTCAGGGCCGTGGCTTTGAAATTGTTGGCGAGTTTGTGGATAAAGGTATTAGCGGAGCCAAAGAACGCCGCCCTGCTCTTGACGAAATGATGAAACAGGCAAGGTTGGGTAGATTTCAGCACGTTGGTGTGACCGCCCTTGATCGACTGGGTCGCTCGACCAAACATATGCTTTTAATGATGGAAGAGTTTCGTCATCTGAATATATCAATGATATCTATTCGTGAAGGGATTGAAATGTCTTCGCCGATTGGTCAGCTTATCATGACGGTCATTTCTTCAATAGCTCAACTTGAACGCTCGTTAATCTCTGAGCGAATCAAGAATGCTTTGGCCGCAAAGAAGATGGCCGCAGCTGCTACGGGTAGTGGATGGCGATGTGGCAGGGTTCCTGTAGTAAGCCCCGATATTGAAAAACAAATCTTGGATCTGCGTCGTGAGGCTCAATCAATTAGACAGATTGCAAAACGACTTGGGATTGGCAAATCAACTGTGCAGCGTGTTCTGAAAGAGCTGTCCCATGAGCCTACAAAAAATAGCACCTCTGCTTCAGAGGTAAAAGTCGACTCTGATGCTGACAAAAAAGGTGTCCCAAAGACAAGTGATTGATGGACGACTTTAGGTCTCAGCTCAAAACCCAGTTGCTACAGTAGCAACTCTTCAGTCCTGTACGACGAAACGAACAAGTGTTCGATCAATCAGAATAGTGTTCGCTGAAACGAAATCAGCTAAACCAAGGTCGTGTATGACCCGATCTTACGAGGTATGACAAAAATGAAGATCTCTACGACATTACCAGAACTTCTAAAAACTAACGGGATGACTTTGCGACAACTATCAAAGACTTCTGGCGTTCCTGTTTCGACACTCAGTGAGTGGTCGTCAAACCGAGAACCAAAGAGCCCTCTTCAAACTAAGAAGGTGGCCGAAGCTTTGGGCGTAACAATGCACTATCTGTTGTTTGGTGAAGATGACTCACAAGAGCCAATTCAGAAAATTTTAAAAGAGGATTTCTTTCAGGGTACTTTTGAAATTTCGATCAAGAGAGTGAAGGTAAAATGATATTACACCGAGTTGTTAAGTTGAATAAAAATGATGAGATAGAAAAAACTTTGTGGCAGCAAGAGTTTGATAGCTTTGATTTCAGCAGGATCTATTACGAGCAACAACGACAGCAAGTTGAGTATAAACAGGGTACATCTGATATTGTCGGCGTGTTTTCAGTTAATGGATATGATTGGTTTTATTCATTAGATAAAGAGCTAAGTATGCCAAATGGAGAAGTTTTAGTTTTTAATGAATACGAACCTAATCAGGTTGAACAATCATACTTTGAACTTCATTCGCAACCTTTTCTTAAACAAACAAAAGACAAGAAGGTGATTTAATGGCATCCAACTTTCAAAATAAAGATAAGAGAAAAAACATCATGTTTACAGTTCGGTTAGATTCAGACCAGTCACAAAAACTAAAAGAACTTGCCGAGCACGTCGAAGCCTCAACAGGAATCAAAGTCACACACGCTTGGATCTTGCGTGAACTTTTATCTAATGGCTATGAAGACATTAAGGCTAAGTATAAAATCAAGGAAGCGATATAAATACGATTAAAGTTTTCTACGATGATCGAATGATCGTCGAATCTAATAATTCTTTTTCTCCAAACAGTTATAAGGGTCGTCTTTGCGTTGAGCGGTGGCAAAAAGAAAAACAGCCCATCGAAATTAAATCATTTTCTAAGATCAGCCGTGAAGCCATATGTCTGGCGCATGATAGAGCGTACATCGACGGTGTCATGGCCGGAACCATTGCTAATGGCTATGGATCAAAAGACTTGGCAATCGCTCAATCACTACCATATGTGGTGTCGTCGTTCGTAGAGGCTACATTGCATTCATTTTTAAGCGGTGAAACATCAGTATCGCCAACAGGTGGATTTCATCACGCCCGCTGGAATGCAGCTTCGGGCTTTTGTACTTTTAATGGATTAGTCATTGCTGCTCAAATGGTTCACGAGCTTGGTGCAAAAAAAGTTGGAATACTTGATTTGGATCAACACGAAGGGGATGGCACAACTCAAATTATCAACAAGTTAAAATTGAACTACATACATCACTATTCATCTGGTGAAGAGCACATCACCCCAGAGGGGGCAGATCATTGGCTGAAGGAGCTTCGGTCAAACGTGCATCAGTTCGAGGGCTGTGAAGTGGTTCTATATCAAGCGGGCGCAGACAGCAGCTTGCACGATCCTTTGGGTGGTTACTTAACAGATGAACAAATGATGAAGCGAGACGAAATTGTTTTTGAAATGCTTCGCAAGCTCAACGTGCCTGTAGCTTGGTGCTTTGCTGGCGGATATCAAAGGACATCATCAGGGGCTTTGGATCCAGTTATTCGTCGTCACACAAACACTCTTAAGGCGTGTCTTCCTCATCAGCGGTAGTTTTTGAGTTGGCCATGTTCAATTCACGTAGCTTTCGTCTTTTAGCTTTAATGATATCGACAACATCGTCGTATGACAGTCGTTGAACGGCCTTTGCGATTTCTTTCTCTTCATTTATAGGCTTTAAATTGCTGACTTGGGTATCTTGATCTTTAAACATTCTTCTAAGTGATTCTTCGCTCAACCCCAGTGCTTTAAGTGAAACCTCTTGTGCGATGGCCAGAGCTTTTGTGAGATTATAAAAATCAATAGAGTTTGAATCTTCAGTTTTTAGTTTTGAAATCTTTGAGGTGATTTTATACAGAGCCAGTTGAGCTGATTTGTGTTGGCTTGTTGTCGATTTAAAAACCTTATCAGCATATGTTTCGACATAGGTGGCTTCGACCTTTGATTCAATTTCAGATCGCTTGTGCAACCATGAGTTTTGGTCTGCCTTTGCCATTAGGTAGCGGTACTGTCTTTCTGTTAAGCCTTTAACTTTAGTTAGGTAATGGCGTATTGAGCTTGTTCCGTACTTAGTAGCCCATTCAAGCTGAAGCTCTGGAATCGAATTTTGAAGCTGACCTCTACCCATTTTATCCCCCTTATATGCCACTTGTGTGACACAGGGTCTTTGTCGGAAGATCAATTAGTATGGGCTTTAGGTACAAAAAATCACTTAATAACAAATTTAAGCGTGTTTAAAGAAATTTAAGTTGTCGTTAATTTATCTACTTTTCAAACATACAAGCATTTTGTATAATGAATATGCAGAGGTACATTTGATGAAAAAAACGAATTTAAGATCTCAAATTTTAAAAGAGATTAACAAAAAGTCTTCAGGTCCTCGTAGTGTCAATGAAGTGGTAGAAATCGTATCAAAGAATGATACGAAAACTCGAAAAACCGCTTCAACTACAATCCGTGAACTAATTTTTAAGGGTGATGTAACTGTCGATGCGGGTTGGAAGTTACACGCTAAAGTAAATTAGAATAATGGCTTCTAAGGCTAAAGCTCAAAAAAAGGCTAAGAAAAAGTCATCCAAAAAAGTTAAAACTCAACTTTATAGAGAAGATAGATTCTACAAAGCTCAAGCTGATCAGCAACGTACAGAATTTCAAAGAGATCGAGATCGATTACTTTATAGCCCCGAATTTCGTCGTCTGGCAGGTGTTACTCAGGTCGTTCATGTTCAAGAAGGTCATGTTTTTCATAATAGACTAACTCATTCTCTAAAGGTTGCTCAAGTAGCAAGACGATTAGCGGAATACTTGTTAAAATCAACCGATTCAAAAGTGATTCAAGAAGCAGGTGGATTAGATCCTGATGTTGTTGAAACGGCTGCTCTTGCTCATGATATTGGTCATCCACCCTTTGGTCATATTGCTGAGGACGAGCTGAATAAATTGCTAATAGCTAATAAGTGTTTTGATGGTTTTGAAGGCAACGCTCAATCTTTTAGAGTGATTACAAATTTATCAATTAGATCAAATGGTGAAATGGGCCTTAACCTCACCCGAGCTTCTTTGAACGCTGTACTAAAGTATCCATGGAAAAAAGAAGGCACGGGTAAGGCCGCAGTAAAATGGGGTTTTTATAGTTCTGAAAAGGAGTTTTTTGAGTTCGCCAGAGCAATGGAACCATCACCGAATGAATTTAAAAGTTTAGAAGCTGAAGTGATGGATTGGGCAGATGATATTGCTTATTCAGTACATGATGTTGACGATTTCTATAGAGCTGGACTTATTCCATTCGATCAAATTCTAAAAGATACTGAAGAGCGTGAGAGGTTTTTTGATTATGCAATTCCTGCAATCAATAAACATGGTGAGAATTTTAAGAAAACAGATGCGGCATATGTCTTCGATACGATTGCAAATTTATTTCCTGAATTAACCGAACCATTTATGGGCTCTAAATCTCAGCGTGCCGCTCTTTCCGCAATGACTACAATGCTACTAACTCGATATATTTTTGGACCAAAACCAAAGCCATTCCAAATTGAAAAAAAATCAGATAGTAAACACGTTAAAATTGATAAAAGGATTGAACTGGAAATCAAACTGTTGAAAAAAGTTATGGGCTATTACGTTTATGTAAACCCTGCCTTAGTAGGCCAACAATATGGTCAAAGAAAAGTTATAAGAGAATTATTCGAGTTTTTGAATGGTGCAATTTCAGATGCTGGTTCTAATGCGACAATCTTGCCTGAGCCATATCGGCAGTATGTTTTGGATTGTGAAAATAATCATGCTGGAATTCTAAGAGTCATCGCAGACTTTATTTCTTCATTAACTGAGCAACAAGCCTTAGTAATGCACAAGCGGTTAATCGGTTTGGAGCCTGGATCTATCCGTGAGTTAGTAATTCGTTAGTTATTGCAATGTAACAGCGATAACATTTTGACCTTAATTTGACCCGTCGATATTCTTAATAAGTAATTACAAGTGGTTAGGTAGATTTGTGACACCTCCACCAATTATCTCTAAATTTGAAATTATTTAATTATTTCAAATAGTTATAATAATTTACTTTTTGTGATTTGTGAATTTTGTGTCTTGAAATCATTGAGGAATTTGAAACGAGTTCCTGAAAAAACTGTATGAAATGATCGTTTTTTTGGACTGAAAACGGCAGAGGAAAATTGTGTTGGTTAACGAAAACTTAAATACAAAAAATATTAACCTTCGTTCTCCTACAGATTTTGAATTTTTAGAAGTTGCTCAAATTTCATTTGAAAATTTTGTACTGGAAACAGCTCAATCATCTGGTGAGTCAGTTGAAAGTTTAAAAGAAAAATTCGGTGGACCTCCGATAAAACGTTCTGAAAAAGATTTTTGGTTTTTAGTTGAAGTTAATAATTTACGAGTTGGATTTGTCTGGTTTCAAATTATTGAAAAAGAAAATTTAGCATTTGGTTGGGACATTTATTTAGAACAAGGGTATCGATCAAAGGGCATTGGTCGGTATGTTATGAAAAAATGCGGTGAAGAGCTTTTATCAAAAGGAATACAATCCGCAAAAATTTGCGTGTTCGAACATAATGAAATCGCTCGAAAACTTTACGAGTCACTTGGTTTTGTTGTTGAAAAATTCGATGAGCAAAGACGTCAATTCACTTTGAAGCTGGATTTAGATAAGTTGACTAATACAGGTGATTACTATGTGGTATCAAATTAAGCTGAGTATTTGATATTATTCAGGTGGAGACACCTCCACCAAATTTTTAGAACCGGGGAGAGGTTCTAAAAAATTAAAATGAATCTAACAAAACTATCTTCACCTGCTACTGCGCTACACCAGTTTTGTAGGCTTTGCGGATCAGAGAACCGCAGGCCTGAGAGGCAGCACCGGAACCGATATCGTTGCCGCCAACGGGAACTTCGTAGCGCGAAATAATTCCGTAAATAGTTTTATCGGCATCAATCCAAGGGTAAAATCCAAACAGGCCCGCGCTGCTGAAAGCTCCGTCCCCCGAAGTTGGATCGTCTTCGACCCAATGGCCGTATGAATAGTGAAAGGTCATTGTCGTAAACGGACTGGATACGGCACTGGTGCAAACCGTAGGATTAGCACAAACTGCATTGGATCCTAAAAAATTCTTTATTAGCAACTGTCCATTTAAAATTTTTGTCAGAAATTTTGCGTACTCCGCAGCGCTGGTTGCAGCACCGCCGGCTAATTGCGGATTTGTAAATGTTAAACTGATATCAGCACCTAATTTATTTTGAAACTCGGTGGCAAGTTGGCTTTCGTTCAGTGAACCCATTCCATTATCCACAGCCCACTTTTGAAAGTGGCCCCCGTTGTAATAAAATTTATTATCATTACCGGCCGTATAATTGCTGTTGCTGCCAGTCGTATAACATTCATTCACAGTTGTGATGGATGCGGGGACGCAACTGAGGTTTCCAAAACTGGTATAGCCTGCAGACATGGTCAAATATTTTTGTGTCGTTGAATCAATATTTCCGTTTAACCGCTGAACAACATAGGCCCCAAATAACCACTTGGTTGCTGAAGCAATTCCAAATTGGGTTGTTCGGACAACAGACCCATCGCCCGTTGATCCAGAAACTAAAATGCCACTGCCATTGCCGATTTCCCAATAAAAGGGTTGAATCGCGGTGCAATTCGAATTGGATACCGCCGTCGATTGGGCGGCCTGTGCCTTTTGGGTATCTGTCACTTGGCCGGGTGCTGTTCCGTCCTGGGTTGTTTTTTTGCAGCCCATTAAAACTAAGAAAATAAAAAGAAAAAATGGACAGATAATTTTTTTGAACTGACCCCAGTGATTCACTATGACCTCTTTGACTAGATAGACAATTCATTTTTAAAAAAATTGAAGATGAAATCAAATTAAAATAATTGAACTGGCCTTGATTGTCGGTCATTGATCTTGTTAAGGTGGACTTAATTAAAACGACGGATTGTTTGAATAAAAAATAAAGCAAACAATCTTGTGTTATTAAGTTGAAATTTCAGTGAGGTCACATGGTTCATCAAAAATTAACAGGTCAATGTCATTGCGGAAATGTCAAATGGGAATACCCGTTAAAACTGGAAAGCGTTACAGCCTGTAATTGCACGCTTTGCAGAAAATACGGGGCGTTGTGGGCCTATGGTCACATCGAAGAAGGGATTCGTGTCACTGGTGCCACGCAATTTTATCAGCGAGGCAGTCAAATTAACGAATATCATTTTTGCGCCCATTGCGGTGGTGTTTGTTTTTATAAAGCCAAGAATAAAAATCAATCCGGCCAAATTCGAATTGCCGTCAATTTGCGGATGATCGATGATCCAAAATTGATTGAAAATTTACCGATGGATCATTTCGAAGGTTTAGAAACTTTCGAAGATCTGCCGCGCGATCATCGCTGTGTGAAAGATATGTGGTTTTAAGAGGATCAAAATAAAAAATGCTCGATGTTATATCGAGCATTGCTTTTCATTTAATTTTCCGAAGATTCGAAAAAAAAATCTATTGTGGTGGCGCGGTCCCGGGAAGGTTTTTTAATTCTAATCTAACATTGTGGCTTCGGAATACTCTCATACGTCCTCCATTATGTTTTTACCTGCAAGAGTTTCGAACCTCTTAACACCAGCCCTCGTTTCATCGAAGTTACCAGCGGCAAGTGATAAACATATCGGAGC
>Ga0255180_1000177_pt1 | contig 27696 bp, 24 predicted proteins | sample Atl_Colum_RepB_8_FD_189933 | JGI IMG/M metagenome (GOLD analysis project Ga0255180, IMG submission 189933) | Freshwater microbial communities from Altamaha River, Georgia, United States - Atl_Colum_RepB_8d | ecosystem: Environmental > Aquatic > Freshwater > River | place: USA: Georgia... | reverse complement strand
CTTCCGCACGCGCTGGGACGACCCGCGTGCGGGCGCCGGCGCGCTCGCTCCAGTGGATGGGTCCGGGCCGGTGCTCGGCACCGTGACCTCGGGCTTGCTCTACCGCACCGAGGGCATCCCCACCACCGCCGGCCTGCAGCGCTTCCCGCTGTCGGGACGCACCGCCATCGATAAGCACCTGCTGCTCGTCGGTCGGGATGAACTGGTTCAACCTCAGAACTCGCTGCCCACCGACCGGATCTTCTTCGACGATCCGCAGACGCCCGAGGTCACCGAGACCGGCATGTTCCGCTACGACCTCACGTCGGGCGACGCCATGGAGCGAAACTCGCTCCTGAAGGGCATCTCGAACATCGCGACCACGCGCAGCGACGTGTTCACCGTGTGGGTGAGGATCCGCACCATCCGCCAGGACACGCTCACGGGCCAGTGGAACGGCATGGACCCGGAGAACATCATCGACGACTCGCGCTACATGATGACCGTGGATCGCTCGTCGGTCGACCGCCCCGGGGAGTCGCCGCGCATCGTGAGCTTCGTGAAGGTGCCCAACTGATCGGGCGGGCCCAGCCCGCCGTGCCGGCGCTTCGCCGCCTCAGCGCGACTCGCGCCCGCGCCCGCGGGAGAGGATCTGCATGATCACGCGGTCCTTCATCATGGTCAGGTCCACCTGGCCCGGAGCGAGGCTCCACACGAACCCCGCCGGATAGGGCAGGGAGTGGAAGCCGGGCATGGCCAGCGACCACCCGTAGCAGAGCGGGATGCACTCGTTGAGGCCGTCCCAGGTGCCGAACCGCTTCCACGGCCGCTCCAGGCTGAGCCCGCCGCGGATGCTCGAGCGCAGTTCGTTGGGGTCGAACGGCACCCAGCCCGCGCCGGGCAGCCACAGCTCGCCCCACGACACCAACCGTGTCGGCGTGGACGTTCCCGACGAGTTGAGCACCTCGGCCGCGCCCAGCACGATGCGGGCCGGGATGTCCGCGGTGCGCAGGACCGCCACGCACGCCGCCACCAGGTCGTGCGACGAGCCGGTGCCCGCGCGCAGCGAGGACAGCGCCCCGTTGAAGACCACGCCGCGCGTGAAGCCGTTCTCGATCCGCGTGCCGGTGGCGTCGACGCCCCGGTACGAGGTGATGGTGGCGCGCACCAGTTCCTTGGCGGCGATCCACGGCGTGACCGAGCGCAGGTTGCCTCTCGACACGCGATCCACGAACGCCTTCATGTCGGGGTGCCCGGCCTCGACGCCGGGTTCGGCCTGCAGCGAGCCTCGGGCATCCTCGGGCCACTCGGTGGGCCAGGTGGCGGCGGCCGCCGCGGCCTCGTCGACCACCGACGACCAGCACTGCACGCGCCAGCGCACCAGCCACTTGAGGCCCTGCGCGCTCACGTTGCGCAGCCCGAACCCCACCGCGGACATTCCCTGCGACAGTCCTTGGCGGAACTGGATCGCCTCGGGCGGCAGCGGCTTCAGGCGACCGTCGATCGAGACCTCGGTGCGCACGCTCGAGGGATCGATCACGCTGTAGGTCGACTGCAGGACCAGCGGCATCCAGAAGTTCACCTGCGGCACGGTGAGTGCCGGGGTGGTGCGGTCCGGCGTGATCGGGGAGGCGATGTTGCTCTCGAAGCTGATCTCCCAGATGCGCGGTTCCACGCGTCGGGCCGGTGGCTCGGGCGGGCGCCCCGAGATCGTCGAGAACGACCCGCCGCCGGGAGCATCGCCGGCCGGAAGCGGGCCTGCTGCGCCGCCCGGGGCGGCGGCCGGAGTGCCCTGGCTCGGCGGCACGGCCTGCGGCGGTGACCCCACCTGCACGCCGCGCACGCGCGGCAGGGTCACCTGCGCCGCGGCGAGCGGGGCAACGCCGCCGGCCACGGCCAGCGCGGTCAGGGCGAGCGTCAGCGTGCGGCGCATCGCCTCACGATAGCGAGGGCGCGGTGCAGGGCGCCCCAAAAGGGCCGCGGGCCCCGTCCGGAGACGGGGCCCGTGGGGGGAACGGGAACAGAGGGCCCGTTGGCTCAGCCGGCGCAGGCGCCCCAGCCGCCGAGGAGGATGCCCAGGTCGACGCCGTCGACCGCGCCGTCTTGGTTCAGGTCGGTCTCGCCGCCGGGGCCCCAGTTGCCCAGCATCACGCCGAGGTCCACGCCGTCCACCGAGCCGTCGCCGTTCAGGTCGGCGACGCAGCCGGTGCCGCCGCAACCTTCGCCGGAGCAGTCCGCGGCGCTGGTCGCGCAGATGCTGTCCCAGCGGACCTCGCAGCAGAAGGGATCCGCGGCGCAGACGGTCTCGCAGCAGCACTCGTCGCTGCAGTACGGGGTCTCGCGGGCGGTGGTGCAGTCACCGGCACCCTTGCCGCACGTCAGCGCGGGGATCGCGTTGTCGCGGCCGGGCGTGTCCCAGCCGGTGGCGGGGGTGCCGGGGCCGACCAGCCACTGGCCCGCATCGTTCCTCACCACGTAGAACGGCACGCCGTAGGTGGTCACGACCGAGGTCTCCGTCACCGGGTTGGTGAGGAACTGGATGTTGTCGAGGCGGTTGTTGCCGGAGGCACCGGTTGCTCCGGCGAACGCGATGCGCACCCAGACCTCGGGGCGGTTGTCGATCGCGCCGCCGAAGTTGATCGTCTGGTTCGCCCAGGTCGCCGCCGGGGTGTACGGGTCGCCGAAGGCGGTGAAGTCCACGCCGTCGAACGAGTACGAGACCTGGTTGCTGTTGAAGCCCGTGCCGGTGCGCTGCGTGAAGAACGTGAGCTGCACGCCCGTCCAGTCGGTCGTCGGCAGGCGGAACTCAAGGTACGCACCGTCGTTGGCGGCCACGCCGCCCGTCACGGTGCCACCCTGCAGGGCGATGCTGCCGCCCGAGGGGTCGCCGTTCAGCGCGCCCGACGTGGTCCCGCCGAAGGACTGCAGCCACTGGTAGACGGTGTCTCCGTTGCCGTTCACCAGCGTGGCGTCGGTCAGGCCGCCGCCGAAGCGCAGCGACGACTGCGTGGCGAAGAGGCCGCCGTCGGCCGACTGCGGGAAGTCGCCCGGCTGGAAGCCGAATCCTCCGCCCGGCAGGCTGTTGCTGTTCTGGTTCCAGTATGCCAGCGTGGTGCCGGTGGTCGCCGTCTGCAGGAAGCGGCCGATGAACGGTCCGGCCACGGTCGAGCCGTACCACCAATCCTGGCCGGCGGCCGGGGTTTCGCCCGGGGTTCCCTTCACCGCGACGCTGTCCACGATGGCGGTCCACGGCGTGATCTCCAGGACGCCGTCGTCGTTCGTGTCGAGATCCTGCCCCGCGGAGCCATTGACCACGTACGGCGCGCGCCATTCGAACGTGTCCGTGCCGGAGTAGCCCGACACCAGCAGGAAGGTCAGGTTGTCGCTGTTCTCCGGGCCGTTGTCCGGGAAGGCCGGATCCACGCCCACGGGCCACGAGATGACGGTGGAGGCCGGATCCACGGGCAGCGTCATGCCCGGGCCGTGCAGCACCAGGAACCCGTTGCTGCCGAGCACCGTGCCCGCGGGAAAGGTGTACTTCCACTCCACGACCCCCGAGCCGGTCTCGGGCGTGCCGTCGCCCAGGATCAGGAGCGTGAGCCCGCCCACGTCCGCCCCGGCGGCGCCGCGCAGCTCGATGAACTCATCGACGTCCGCCCCGGGCTGATCCAGCCGGATCTCGTTGAACGCGACCTGCGCGTAGGCGGGCGAGGTCAGGACCAGGGAGGTGAGCAGGGCGCGGGTGGCGGTGGACATCATCGTGGTGCTCCTTGAGGCGATGACCGAGGGGAGCGCGATGCTCCGCAGCTCGGACAAGCGTCGTACGAGGAGTGTGGGCCGAAGTGCCTAGGGTTCGGTCAGGGGGCGGTTCAAGTCGCGTGAAGCCTCGCGGCAAAAGGCACCGCCCCCGGCACGGGGCCGGGGGCGGGAAGGTTCAAGGTCAGGCGGGTTCGGGCCAGGGCCCGGCCGATCAGCCGGCGCAGGCGCCCCAGCCGCCCAGCAGGATGCCGAGGTCGACGCCGTCGACCGAGCCGTCCTGGTTCAGGTCGGTCTCGCCGCCCGGGCCCCAGTTGCCCAGCATCACGCCGAGGTCGATGCCGTCCACCGAGCCGTCGCCGTTCAGGTCGGCCACGCAACCGCTGCCGCCGCAATCGGTCGAGCCCGAGCAGTCGGCCGCCGCGGTGACGCAGAAGCTGTCCCACGCCACGTCGCAGCAGAACGGATCGGCGCTGCACACTTCCTCGCAGCAGCACTCGTCGGCGCAGCCGCCGTTGGCGTGCGGGGCGTTGCAGTCGCCGGCACCCTCGTCGCCGCAGACGTAGGTCGGGATCACCGCATTCTCGGCGCCCGGGGTGTCAAGCCCCGCGGCCGGTGCGGCACCGCCCTGCGACCAGGTGCCATCGGCGTTGCGGATGCAGTGGAACGGCGAGCCGTAGTTGGTGACGATCACCGTCTCCTCGGTGGGGCTCGAGAGCACCTGCACGTTGTCGAGGCGGTTGTTGCCGGTGCTGGCGGTCGCCCCCGTCATCGTGAGGCGGATGCGAACGTCCGCTGCGTCGTCGAGCAGGGTGCCGAAGTCGACGCCGCGGAGCGAGAAGCCCGTGGCGTAGGTGATCGGATCACCGAAATCGGTGAACGTGGTTCCATCGGTCGAGTACGACACCTGCGTCGAGTTGAACCCGGTGCTCGTGCGCTGCGCGGCCCAGGTCACTTCAAGGCCGCTCAGCCCGGCCATCGAGAGCCGGAACTCCACGTGGCTGCCGTTGTTGCCGCCGCCCGACGCGGTGGCGCCGGTGCCGCCTTGGATGGCCAGGCTGCCGCCGGATGCCACGCCGGCGAGCGCATTCGTGGTGGTCCCGCCGAAGGACTGGAGCCACTGGTAGACGGTGTCGCCGGCGGAGTTGGTGATCGTGTCCTGCAGCAGTCCGCCGCCGATGTCCACGACGGCCGTGGCGGCCTGGTCGCCGGACTCCGCCGACAGCGGGAAGCGACCGGCCAAGTAGCCGTTTCCGCCGCCGGGAAGGGCGTTGTCGTTGAAGCCCCAGAACGCGAGCAGGCCGCCGGTGGTCGTGGTCTGCGTGCTGCGGCTGATGAACGGTCCGCAGACGTTGGCGCTGTACCACCACACGTTCGAGGCGTCCGGGGCGCTGCCCGGGCTCTGCTTCACCACCATGCTGTCGACGATGGCCGCCCACGGCGTGACGTCCAGCGTGCCGTCATCGTCGGTGTCCAGGTCCTGGCCGTCGGCCGTCGGCACCACGCCGTTCGTGGTGTTGGTGCCCGAGAAGCCGCTGACCAGCAGCACGGTGGAGTTCTGGCCGTTCTCGAAGACGCCGGTGGCCACGTCCGGCAGGATGGTCACCTGCGTCGCGCCCGGGTCGATCGGGGTGACCATGGTGGCCTTGCGCAGGACCAGGAAGCCGTTGGATCCGATGACGTCGGCCTTGCCGAACTGCCACACGAACTCGACCGCGCCGCTCTTCGTGGCGGGGGTGGTGCCCGAGGCCGTTCCGGTGCCGTCGCCGATGATCAGGAGCGTCAGGCCCGCCAACGACTCACCCGGCATGCCCTTGAGCTCGATGTACTCGTCGGTGTCCGAGCCGGACATGTCCGTCCGGACTTCGTTGATGACGATCGCGGCGGTCGAGAAAGCGGTGAGGCTGAGGGCGGCCATGCCCATCGTGGCAAAGAAGCGCATCATGGATCTCCTGGTCTGGACGGATACTGGTGGCCTGTCGTGCACTGAACAGGGCCGGGTTGAGTCTAGCCCGACCCTCCCAAAACGCTTGCATTGCGTTCAGGGTTCGTTCGAGAAGCCGGTTTTCGGACATTCAGGTTCGGTTCAGGCGGGGCGCCACGCGGATGCCATGACGTTCCCGCCGGGCCGCGGTCCTGACGTGCTGTTGCTTTGCCCCCCGGCCGACCCCGGATCCTCGACCAAGAAATTGGAACGGGAGGACCGGGACGAATATCAACGCGACCGGCTGGGCTCGAACCAGCAACCTTCGGTTTCGTAGACCGATGCTCTATCCAATTGAGCTACGGTCGCGTGTTCATCCAACTGCGTTGGAGAGGGGAAGATGATAGCGACCTCCGGCCGTCAGCGGAAGGCCTTCTGGGTCAGGATTGGGCCGGAAGCACCGGCCGGGGGCAGCGTTGCCCCGGACGCATCGGCCCCGTCGGCCCGGTCGGTGGCCCCGGCGGGGCGGGAGGCGGCCTCGGTCTCGCGCTTCAGGTCCCCTGAGGCGAACGGCAGCGCGATGCATCCCACCGCAAACACCAGCGCCCCCAGGCGAGGCCACGTGCTCTGGACGGCCATCACCCCCTGCGTGCGCGGCGTGGGCTCGCTCACGAACGGCAGGGCCACCAGTCGCAGGTAGTAGAACGCCGCCACGCCGCTGTTGAGGGCCATGACCACCAGGAGCGCCCGCTGCGCGCTCTCGGCGCTGGCGACGAAGATGTCCAGCTTGCCCCAGAAGCCCAGGAGCGGGGGGATGCCCGTCAGGCTGAGCGCACCGATCGCCAGGGCGATCGCCACCATCGGGGCGCGCGTCCGCAGGCCGGCGAGGTCGTCGATCGAGTCCACCTCGTGCCCGTTGCGCTCGAGCGCCGCCAGCGCCCCGAAGGTCGCCAGGTTGGCCACGCCGTACGTGAGCAGGTAGAGCAGGGTGGCGTCGATGCCGACGGTCGGCCCCGCCAGGATGCCCACCAGCATGTAGCCGGAGTTGGCGATCGAGCTGTACGCGAGCATGCGCTTGGCCGACCGCTGCAGCAGCGCGCCGATGTTGCCCACCGTCATGGTGAGCACGGCCATCATCCAGAGGACCGCCGACACGGTGGCGGGGATGTCCGGCGTGCCGTTGGCGCTCCATCCCACCGTGCCCAGCAGCAGGATCAGGGTCACGAACCCCTGGACCTTGGGCACGAAGCTGATGAACGCGGCCACCGGCGTCGATGCGCCTTCGTACACGTCGGGCGCGTAGAAGTGCATCGGTGCGGCCGCCAGCTTGAAGCACACGCCGATCAGGGCCATCAGGATGCCGACCACGGCCACGGTGCCCAGCCCGCCGGTCTGCGCCTGCAGCATGAACGCCTCGCGCATGCCGGCCAGTTCCACGGTGCCCGTCGCGCCGTAGAGCAGCGCGAAGCCGAACAGCATGGTGGCCGTGCTCATGGCGCCCAGGAAGAAGTACTTGATCGCCGCCTCCATGCTGCGGTCGGCGCCGCGGCCGATCGCCACCAGCACGTAGGTGGGCAGCGAGCAGAGCTCGAACGCCAGGAACAGCCACACCAGGTCCGTGGCGTGGCACACCAGCATCGCGCCGCACAGCGACAGCAGCAGGAACGCGTGGAACTCCCCGCGGATCACCCGCACCGGGTCGAAGGCGGAACGTCCGGCGGAGACCTCGCGCTCGACCTCACGGTCGACGCTTCCCATGCAGGCCAGCACGTGGCCCGCACCCACGATGCACAGGAGGGCGATCACCCACTTGCCGAGCATCGGCATCGGCAGGTCGGCCGCCGCGGCGGCCTCCGGCGTCCACGTCCGCAGCATCGCCACGAACGTGGCGGCGAGGGCGGCAAGCGACACCCACGGCACCATCGACCGGATCGCCGAGGACTTCGAGAGCCCCAGCACCGCGCACAGGACCGCGCCCGAGAAGAGCACGATCTCGGGCACGATCAGGAGGAACTTCGGACCCAGGTCCGCGTTCGCCAGGAGGACGGTCATGGGAGTCACTGGATCACCTCGGCATCGGGGCGTGCGTCGACGGCGGCGGCAGGGGAATCGGGAACGGCGGCCGTCCGGGGCGCTGCACCCGCGGACTGCCGCTCGATCAGAACCGTGTACGGCGCGACCACCTGCTCGGCGACCGGACGAACCGCGTCCAGGAGCGGCTTCGGCCAGAGTCCGATCACGATGCATCCCGCCGCGAGCGGAAGCATGGCCATGATCTCGCGGCCGTTCAGGTCGCGGACCGCGGCATGCCCCCGGCGCCCGTGGCCATCGTGGTGCCCGTGGCCATCGTGGTGCCCGTGACCGCCATGGTGCCCGTGGTCGCCCGGCTCGCGCAGCGGCCCGAACACGTACTTCTGCAGCATGCGCAGGATGTAGAGCGCGCCGAGCACGAGCGCCGAGCCGGCCAGCAACGCGTAGGTCGGTCCGAGGATCCCGGGGAACCCGGTCTTCATGCCCCAATCGGCGGTGAAGACCCCCATGAGGCAGAGGAACTCGCTGATGAACCCGTTGAGCCCGGGCAGCGCCAGCGAGGCCATGGCGAAGAGCACCATGAACACGCTCCACACCGGCATGCGCTGCATGAGCCCGCCAACCACCTCCATGTCCTTGGTGTGGTAGCGCTCGTAGGCGAAGCCGATGCACATGAAGAGGCCGGCCGTCGAGAGGCCGTGGTTCACCATGTACAGGATGCCGCCCTCCATGCCCGCCACGTTGAAGGCGAACATGGCCAGCAGCGCCAGTCCCATGTGGGCGATCGAGCTGTACGCCACCAGGCGCTTGACGTCGTTCTGCACCCAGCACACCAGGCTCATGGCGATGATGCCGATCACGGCCAGCGCCGCGAAGAGGTGCGCCAGCGCCAGTCCGCCCTCGGGGGCCATCGGGAAGGCGAAGCGCAGCGCGCCGTACTGGCCGATCTTGATGACGATGCCGGCCAGCACCACCGAGCCGGCGGTTGGGGCCTCGCCGTGCGCCAGCGGCAGCCACGAGTGCACCGGCACGAACGGCACCTTCACCGCGAATCCGCCCATCAGCGCCAGGAACACCCACCACTGCACGTCGGCGGGGAGCCCTTGCCCGTAGGAGGTCAGCGCGGCGATCGAGAAGGTCAGCGGCTCGTTGAGCTCGGCCGCGCGCGAGGCGCCGAGGTACACGAACCCGACCAACGAGATCACCGAGCCCACGAAGCTGAACACCCACAGCTTGATGGCCGCGTTGCGGCGGTCGTCGCCGCCCCAGATCGCCACGATCAGGAAGAGCGGCACCAGCGTGAATTCGTAGCCGATGTAGAAGAGGATGACGTCCTTGGCCAGGAAGGCGAGCATCACCGCCGCCTCCATGAACAGGAACTGCGCGTAGAACGCCTTCTGCCGCTGGACGATCGCCGAGAAGCTGGCGAGCATCGCGCACGGCATGAGCATGGCCGTCAGGAGAACGAGCAGCATCCCCACCGCATCGGTGCCGAGCAGGAAGTCGACGCCGAAGGCGCTGAAGACGGCCCAGCCCGTGGCATCGGGCCACGTGCCGCCGTCGGTCCAGTGCGGGAACTGCACGGCAAACGCCACCGCCACGCCCAGCGTGGCGAGCGCCCCGGCCAGCCCCAGCGCCTTGGCGGCACGCTCGGAGGCGGCCAGGCACAGCAGGGCGCCGGCAAGCGGCAGGACGATCAGCAGGACGGCCAGCGTCACGAGGCACCTCCCGAGAGCCATATCCAGACAACCCAGACGAGGATGAGCCCGATCCCGCCGGCCATGGTCAGGGCGTAGCCCTGCACCGAGCCGGTGTAGAGGGGCTGGAAGATGCGGGCCACGAAGCCCGGCACCCGGCCGACCGCCGTCACCACGATGCCGTCCATCACCACGCGGTCCGTGACGTACAGCAGCTGCGCCACGATCCAGCTGGCCATCCCGATGGTCCCGGCGTAGATCTGGTCGACCCACCACCCGTGCTCGCTGCCGGTGGCCAGCCACTTGAGGCCGGGGGTCGCGAGCATGCGCGTGCGCAGTCGATCGCCGAGGGCGGGGTTCGCCGCGTGCAGGACGAAGGCCAGCGCCACGCCCACGACCACCACGCCGGTGGCCAGCACGAACAACGCGCCGTGCGCATCGCGTCCGAGGATCTCGGCATGCTCGGGACCGGCGGTGTCGCGGATCCAGGCACTGGAGTTGGACACGAAGCGCTGCACCCAGTTGAAGCCCAGCTTGCCCTCGAGGTACGACGGCAGGCCGGCGAGCACGGAGCCCACCGCGATCACCGCCAGCACCAGCGAGATCCGCACGCCCGGAGCGTGCGGGTGGAAGCCGTGGCCCGCATGCCCGTGGGAGTCGTGCGCGTGTGCATGGTGTCCGTGCGCATCGTGCCCGTGGTCATCGTGGCCATGCTGGTCGGGACCCGGTTCCATGCGGACCGGCCCCAGCGCCAGCCGGAACCAGACGCGGAACGCGTAGTAGGCGGTGATGCCCGCGGTCGCGAGCCCCAGCCAGCCCATCCAGCGAACCTGCTCCACCGGGCTGGTGAGCGCCTGGTACAGGATGATGTCCTTGCTCAGCGCGGCGGCCGAGAAGGGCATGGTGGCCAGGTAGGCGCACCCGAGAAGCATGCACAGCATCGTGAGCCGGAAGCCGGGCACCTTGAGCAGCCCGCCGAGCTTGCGGAAGTCGACCTGCCCGGCCATGCCGTGCATCACGGCGCCGGCGGTGAGGAAGAGCAGGGCCTTGAACCACGCGTGGGTGAACACGTAGTAGACGCCGCCGAACGCGGTGCCGACCCCCAGGCCCATCACCATGTAGCCGAGCGAGCTGATCGTCGAGTACGCGAACACCCGCTTGTAGTCGAACTGCCCGCAGGCGATGGTCGCGCCGATGAACGCCGTCGCGCATCCGATCCAGCCCACCGTGAGGAGCGCGGTCTCGGCCCACTCCGCGCCGATCGCCTGCGCGGTGTAGAAGGGCGCCATCCGCGCCAGCAGGTAGATGCCGGCCGTCACCATGGTGGCGGCGTGGATGAGGGCGGACACCGGCGTGGGGCCCCACATGGCATCCGGCAACCAGGTGAAGAGCGGGCCCTGGGCGCTCTTGCCGCAGACCGCCAGGAGCAGCAGGAACGGGATGGCCGCCTTGCCCCACGAGCCCTGCACGGTGCCGGCATCCGAGGCGGCGATCGCCTGGAACAGGCCGTCGTACTCCACCGTGCCGTAGTTGGTCCAGATCAGGAAGACCGCGAGCGCCAGGCCCAGGTCGCCGATCCGGTTCATCACGAACGCCTTCTTGTTGGCGGCCACCGCGCCCGGCTGGGTCGCGTAGTAGCCGATCAGCATGTACGAGCAGAGGCCCACGCCTTCCCACCCCAGGTACAGGCCGATCAGGTTGTCGCTCATCACCAGGATGAGCATGCTCGCCACGAACAGGCTGACCGCGAAGAAGAACCGCGCGTAGCCGGCCTTCACGTCGGACTCCATGTACTCGCTCGCGTACAGCGCGATCAGCGTGGCGAGCACCGTCACGAACAGCATCCACAGCATGGTGATGCCGTCGATGTACAGGCCGAAGCCGGCGACCAGCGACTGGAAGGGACCGGTGCCCCAGCGCAGGTCGATCCAGTCGCCGAGCGGCACGGCCAGCGGTGCGTGCGTCGAGAAGAGCGTGGGGCTCCACTGCAGGTAGAGCTGCACGGCCAGCGCCGCCGCCAGGACGAACGAGCCGACGGTGAACACGGCCGGCCAGCGGCCCTTCACCTTCAGCAGCGCGAACGCGCCGCAGAGGACCACCGACGCCAGGGGCGCCAGCAGCATCCACTTGAGCCACGAGTAGCCGGCGTCCACGTTCGCCTTGGCGAACTGCAGGGTGCCGACGTCCGCGTAGCCCGCGGCGTGCGCCGCGTGGCCGTCGGAGGCCGCATGGGCGCCGTCGACGGCCGCCAGCAGCAGGGTGGGGAGCAGCGCGAGGTCCATGGTCATTCCTTGAGTTCCGCCCAGGCGTCGTTGCTGAGCGTCTCCTTGCGTCGGTAGAGCAGCACCACCAGGCCCAGGGCCAGCGCCGCCTCGGCGGCGGCGACCGTGAGGATGAAGATCACGAAGAGCTGGCCGGACAGGTCCATCCACATCCGTCCGAAGGCGACGAAGGCGAGCGCGGCCGCCTGGAACATCAGCTCGGTGCACAGGAACATCAGGATCATGTTCCGGCGGGTGAGGAACCCGACCAGGCCGATGGCGAAGAGGAGGAGCGCGAGCACCAGCGTGACCTGGATGCTCGCGGGCATGGCCGGCGACACCGGGGCGTCGGCAAGCAGGGCGAGTGCGGTGTTCACGCTGCACCTCCGCGCCGCAGCGCGTCGTCGTTGCCGATCCGGGGAAGCCCCGCCGCCGCGCGGCGCTCGTCCTCGGCCAGTTCCATCTGCCGGCGCGCCAGCACGACGGCACCGAAGAGCGCCATCAGGAGGATCACGCCCGCCAGCTCGAGGCTGACCGGGAACTCCGCCACCAGCGCGTGGCCCAGCGCCTCGGAGTTGGTGGGCGCGGCGTCGCCGTCAAGCGTCACCGTCACGTCCTGCCCGTCCATCGTGCGGAGCGTCACCATCGCCGCGGCGCCGTTCATCGCGGGCCGCAGGCGTGGGCCGGTTTCCGGGGTCACGAGCGAGGCCGAGCGCAGCGCAGCATGCTTCGAGGAATCGGGCTCGGCGCGGACGGCCGCGTCGCGGGCCACCGTCTCGAGCTTGGCGGGCATGTCGTCCAGTCGGTCCCACGCGCGCGCCGAGGCGCGGGACACCATGGCCGGCGACGCATCCCACGGCATCGTTCCTTCGCGGCGGAAGAGGGCGTCGCCCGTGGTCGCCAGCACCACGAACGAAAGCGCCAGCGCCACGAGCGGCTCGCGCGGCGTGCGGTCGTACCACGCCGATTCCTCGCCGCGGTTGGCCTGGTCGCCCGATTGCTGCGCCAGCATCAGCACGAAGAGGTAGGTGATGAGGATCGCGCCGGCGTAGACGATCAGCAGGGCAAACGCCATGAATTCGGCTTGCAGGAGCAGGAAGGTGACCGACACTGCAAGGATCACCAGCACGAAGTAGAGCGCCGCGTACACCGGACGCGGGTGCGTCACCATCCGCGCGGCGCTCGCCACGGCCACCAGCGCCAGAAGCACGTGCACCCAGAACGGGCCGGGATGCCCGGCGGCGTCCGGGCTTGGGGCGCTGCGGGCCACGGCGGTCATCATGAGGCCGACCGCGGACAGGCCGGCGACGGAGAGTGCCGCCCGGAAGGGCGCCGGGCGCCGTTCCATCATCAGGTACAGCACCACGGCACCAAGCGCGGCGGCGGCGTAGAAGAGGTTCGCGTTCATGGATGGGGGGTGGGTGACGGAACCGCCGCCAACGGAGGCTCCGGGCGGTGAAGGTCGGATAATAGGAGGGCACCCACGGGGGCGCAACCGGATCGGCGGGTTCCGGGGTCGGTTACCCTCGCGCCGTGCCCGGCACCCTCCGGAAGACCCTGCCGAACGCCATCACGGTGGCCCGCCTGGCCATGGCGGCGGCCTTCTTCGTGATCATCGGCACCCGGCTGACCCCGGGTTCCGCCGAGGGCCGGCAGTGGTGGGGCAACGCGGCCTTCATCCTCTTCATTGCCGCGGCGCTTTCGGACATCCTGGATGGGTACCTGGCGCGCCGCTGGCAGGTGGTGACCGACTTCGGCCGGGTCATGGACCCCTTCGTCGACAAGGTGCTCGTGTTGGGTGCGTTCGTGTACCTGGCGAGCCCCAAGTTCGCCGAGCCGGAGTGGAGCCAGGCGTGGGGCATCGCCCCGCAGCCGGGGCCCATCAACTGCGCCACCGGGGTGGCCAGCTGGATGGTGGTGGTGGTGCTGGCGCGCGAACTGTTGGTCACGAGCCTCCGCGGCGTGCTGGAGGCCCGCGGCGTTGCCTTCGCCGCGGATTGGTCGGGCAAGCTCAAGATGTTCGCCCAGAGCGCGGCCATCCCGACCGCGTTGTTCATCGCCGTCAATCCCGGGTGCCTCGCCAGCGCGAACTACCGCTTGGCGCAGTCGCTTTCCGTGTGGACCATGGTGATCGTCACGGTGTGGAGCGCCATTCCCTACATGATCCGGGGCGCCGCCCTCCTGACCCGGATTTCGAAGGAGCCGGGCGCCGGGGGCCGATCCTGAGGCATGGCATCGCGCCCCCTCGGTGAACCCAAGATCGCCCCCGCCGAGGCACGCGCGCGCCTGGCGGCGCTGCCATGGGTGAAGCGCGCGTCGCTGACCGTGGGAGGATTGGGGTTCGCCCGGTTCGCGCCGGGCACGTGGGGATCGTTGCCTCCGTGCGCTCTCGTGCTCGGGTTGGTCGCGGTGCTTCCCCCCGAGACCGGGTGGGTGATCCAGGTCTCGCTCCTCGCGATGCTGGCCTGGGCGTGCACGGCGTGCGTCGCCTGGGGCGGCGCGGCCGAGGAGGCGCTCGGCGGCAGTGACCCGTCGTGCGTGGTGGTCGACGAGGTGGCCGGCATGTGCATCGCCATGCTCGGGCTGCGCTGGCCGCTGCGCACCGAGGCGACGGATCACCGTTGGTTGCTGACCACGGTGCTTGCCGTGGCGCTCGCCTTCGTCCTGTTCCGCGCGTTCGACGTCCTGAAGCCACCGCCCTGCAACGCCTTGCAGCGCATCCCGGGCGGCAAGGGCATCCTGCTCGACGACGTGTTCGCCGGCATCTACGCCTGCGTGATCATGCACGTCATCGGCCCGCTGGCGGGTTGACGCGCCGGATCACCGCTCGTGGGCGAGCAAGTCCTCGACGGTCTCGCGGCGCCGGATGACCCGCAGTGCCGTGCCGTCCACCATGGCCTCCGCCGGAAGCGGCGAGCTGTTGTATCGGCTGGCCATCGACATGCCGTACGCGCCGGCGGTGAACACGGCGATCAGGTCGCCGCGCGCCACGGGCGGCATCGGCCGTTCAAGGGCCAGGTAGTCGCCGGTCTCGCAGAGCGGGCCGACCACGTCCGTCGAGACGAGGCCGGGAAGGCCGGGGTCGGCCAGCCGCGCGTTCGGCACCATGCCCGGCGCCGGCTCGGCCGGCCAGATGAAGTGGAACGCGTCGTAGTGGCTCGGGCGCAGCAGCGCATTCATCCCGGCATCGCAGATGGCGAAGGTCCGGTCGCCCGATCGCTTCACGTACTGGACGCGCGTCAGCAGGATGCCGGCGTTGGCGGCGATCGAGCGCCCCGGTTCGAGGATGACCCGCATGCCGCCCCGGACCGCGGGCTCGAGCAGCGGGACGATCGCACGCGCGTAGTCCGCCGCAGACGGGCTCTTGCCCGACTCGTAGTCGGCCGCGAAGCCGCCGCCCACGTCCAGCACGTCGATCGTGAATCCCTCGGCGAGCAGTTCGTCGCGGAGGGCGAGCGCCTTGCCGACGGCGCGCACGTAGGGATCGGTGTCGGTGACCGGCGAGCCGATGTGCAGGTGCAGTCCGGTGAGCCGGGCATGCGCGTCACGCCCGTACGCCCGGAAGAAGGCCTTGGCGCGCTCGATGTCCACGCCGAACTTGGTCTCGCGCGTGCCGGTGGTGGTGAAGCGGTGCGTGCGCGGATCGACGTCCGGGTTGATCCGGAGCGCGCACGCGCAGGTGCGGCCCCGGGCGGCCGCGATGCGGGCAATGTTCTCGAACTCCTGCTCGCTCTCGACGTTCAGCAGGTGGATCCCGGCGTCCAACGCGGCGGCGATCTCGTCGTCGCGCTTGCCGACCCCGGCGTAGACGATCCGCGCAGGCGGCGTGCCCGCCGCGAGCGCGCGATGGAGTTCGCCCCCCGAGACCACGTCCATGCCGGAGCCGAGCTCGGCGAGCAGCCGGCACACCGACAGGTTGCCGCAGCTCTTCACCGAGTAGCAGATCAGGGGATCCACGGCGGCGAACGCGTGCCGGATGCGGCGGTAGTGCTCGCGCAGCGTGCCCGCGCTGTAGAGGTAGCAGGGCGTGCCGACGCGCTCGGCGACCTCGCGCACGGGGACGCCTTCGCACCGCAGCGCTCCCTCGTGGTAGGTGAAGAGATCCATGGGTGGGGCGAGTGTAGGCAGGCCGATGGGCGTTCCGCGTGCGCCGGCTCAGGCGGCCGCGGGGCGTGATGCGTCGGCGACCTTCGCCGTCGACGGGCGCGCGGGAGCGCGGCGCGGTCGGGCAGCGGGAGACCCCGTGGGCGCCGTCCACGACTGTGCGAGCGTGCCGACGATGGCGAGCCCCGCCACGGTGACCAGCCACGCGCGCGCGTCGTCCGGGAGCGGTGCATGCCCGTGCATCGCCAGGAGCGGCAATGTCCCGGCGACCAGCATCCACGCCCCGGCGCACGAGGTGAGGATCCGTGCCACCATCCCGGTGGCCACCAACCCGAGGCCGAGTCCCAGGATCGCGCCGGTGCCCGTGCATCCGAGGAGAAGCGTCCGGTACGCCGGCGCCGTGTCGCGGTAGGCCGCCAGCAGTCGATGCGACCCGTCGCGGACCACGGCCGCCGCGTGGCGGAGCAAGCGCTCGCCCGCGGGAAGTGCCTGCGTCGCGGCCGCGGAGAGCTGCGCGTCGACCCCGGTGGCGGGCTCGCGGTCGTCGGGGGTGGCGAGCACCGAGAGCATGCGCAGGCCGGCGCGTTCGCCGTCGCCCGGGCGTGCGGCCTCTCGCGGGCTGGCCACGAGGGCATGCCCGAGGTCGCGCGGAGCCGTGTCCAGCGAGCCTCCCGCCATGACCGCGAAGCCGACCAGCGCGCCGACGGCCGCGCCCACCGCCGCGGCGGACAGCGCCACCGTGGGGCGGTACAGGAGCGCTCCGGCCAGGAGACCCGCCACCGCGCCCACCGCGGCGGCACCCCACAGGGGGACCCCGGGCGCAACCTCGCGTGCCACCACGACCGCACCGAGAAAGCCGACCAGCATGGTGAACAACACGACCGCCGGTCGCAGGAGCCGTGCCCCGTAGAGGAGCATCACGATGCCCATCACCATCACCGCCACCAGCGTGGTCCGCGTCCCGGCCGGTACCGAGGCGTCCGCCAGGAGGCCGGCGCCGGCAAGGCTCATGGGGGCATGGGACAGGAACGGGGCCGAAGGCACCATGGAGCCTGTATCGGCTCGCCTAGCCTTCGAGCCGTGAAAGACCCCGCCGCGCCCGTCAATCGCCTGGTGACCTCCAGCAGCCCCTACCTCCTGCAGCACGCCCGCAACCCCGTGGAATGGTGGCCGTGGGGCCCGGACGCGATCGCCGAGGCGCGCCGGCGGGGGGTGCCGCTCTTCGTGTCGGTCGGATACAGCACCTGTTACTGGTGCCACGTGATGGAACGGGAGACGTTCGAGGATTCCGCGGCCGCGGCGCTCCTGAATGCCGCGGCCGTACCGGTCAAGGTGGATCGCGAGCAGCGCCCGGACGTCGACGAGCTCCTCATGACCGCCTGCCAGGTGTTCACCCAGCTCACCGAGGGCCGGCCCAGCGGCGGTTGGCCGCTCAACTGCTTCCTGGACCCCGACTCCCTGGAGCCCTTCTTCTGCGGCACCTACTTCCCGCCGCAGGCGGCGTTCGGCCGTGCATCCTTCACCGACCTGGTGACCGCCGTGCGCCACGCGTGGACCGACGACCGCGCGGGGATGCACGCCCAGGCCGCCCGCATCGCCGCCGTGGTGCGTCGGCAGATGGGTGGGGTCGAGTCCGATCCGGCGCTTCGGGTGGGCGCGGGTGCGGGGCTTGGTGCGCCGGAGACGGTGCGTCAGGTGGCCGGCGCCCTGATGCGCCTGCATGACCCGGTCAACGGTGGGTTCGGGGGCGCGCCCAAGTTCCCCACGCCGCCGTACCCGCGGTTCCTGCTCGAGGCCGGCGGCGCGGGCGCGGAGCAGGCGGTGCGGCGCACGCTCGACCGGATGGCCATCGGCGGAGTGTTCGACCAGGTGGGCGGCGGATTCCATCGCTACGCGGTGGATGCGGCATGGACGGTGCCGCACTTCGAGAAGATGCTCTACGACAACGGCCTCCTGGCCTCGCTCTATGCCGATGCGCATCGCCGATGGGGTGATCCGTTCCATGCCGAGGTTGCCCGGCGGACGTGCGGCTGGGCGATTCGGGAGATGACGGGTGAGCATGGCCGCCTGCTTTCGGCGCAGGACGCGGAGGTGGACGCGCGCGAGGGCGCGTTCCACGCATGGACCCCGGCGCAGGCGCAACGGGCGATGGAGGCGGCCGGGCTCGATCGCGCCGACGCGGCGTTCGCGCTGCGGCTCTACGGGCTGGACGGCGCGCCGAACTTCCGCGATCCGCACCATCCGGATGCGGAACCGGTGCACGTGCTTCGCCTGGCCGATCGTCCGGACGCGCTCTGTCGCTCGTGGGGGATCGAGCCGCTCGAGTTCGCCGCGCGCCGCCGGCGCGTGGACGCGGCGCTCCTGGCCGCGCGCGATCGTCGGCCCCGTCCGCTCACGGATGACAAGACGCTCGCCTGCTGGTCGGGCCTCATGGCGGAGGGCCTCGCCGACGTCGGGGAGGCGCTTGCCGAGCCGGCGTTCGTCGAGGCCGCTGCGCGGGCCATGCGGTTCGTGCTGGAGCGCATGCGGCGCCCGGATGGTCGGCTGCTGCGCGCGTGGCGCGACGGCACGGCCGAGATCCCCGGCTTCCTCGAGGACCATGCCGCGTGCGCGAATGCGTGCCTCACGCTCGCCGGCGCACGCGGCGATGCATCGTGGCTGGTGGCCGCGCGCGAACTGATGGACGCCGCCGAGCGCGCCTTCCTGGATCCGGCCTCGGGCGCGTGGTACGACGTCGACGGGGCGGCCGACGAGCTGTTCGTGCGGGTGCGCAGCGTCGATGACGGCGCGGTGCCGAGCGGCACCGCGATGGCGCTCCGCGCCTCCCTGCGATTGGCGTCGCGGACGGGCGACGAGGCGCGTGCCGACCGGGCGCGCACGGCCATCGACGCGGTGGCGGCGTCGATGCGCGAGCAGCCGGTGGCCTCGAGCGGCACGGTGCTCGCCGCCGTGCTGGCCTTCGCGCCTCAGCCGTAGCCGAGCCGCTCGAGGTCGTCCTCGCCCAGACCGAAGTGATGACCCAGCTCGTGCAGGAGCGTCACGCGGATCTCGTGGCGGATGCGCTCGACGCCGCCGAACGCGGTGCCCGTCTCGTCGGTCCACGGCTCCCAGCCGCCCGCCTCGTCGACGATGCCCTCGCGAAAGAGCGTCACGGTGTCCGGCAGGTCGTGGTGGTTCACGCTGCGGTCGGTCAGGGGCACGCCGCTGTGGACCCCGCAGAGGGCGGTGCGGTCATCGGGATCGATCCCCATCTCAAGCAGGAGCGCGCGGGGCGGGTGGTCCTCGAGCGCCACGGGCACTTCCTCGATGAGCGCGTGGATGCGCGGCGGGAGCGCGGCGAGCACCTCCTCGAACAGGGCATCGAACCGTGCGCGTTCGTCGCGGCGCATGCTCAGCCCTCGACCGCGCCCACCAGGTCGCCGATGCTCTTCACGCCCTGGCCCCGGGCCCACGCGGCAAGGCCACGCGCGATGCCGCGCGGCGCGCGCGGGTCAACGAAGAGCGCGGTGCCCAAGCCCACGGCCGTCGCACCGGCCAGGATGAACTCGGCGGCGTCCGGCCACGCGATGGTGCCGCCGAGCCCGATGATCGGCACGCCCGCGCCGCGCGCCACCTGGCGGTGCACGTCGTGGACCATGCGGACCGCGATCGGGTGGATGCCCGGACCGCTCAGCCCCCCGCGTCCGCGCGAGAGCCGGGGCCTTCGTGTGCGGACGTCGATGCTCATGGCGGTGAAGGTGTTCACGAGGGTCAGCCCGTCGGCGCCGCCCTCGACCGCGGCCGCCGACAGCCTCACCACGTCGGCGTTGGGGCTCACCTTCACGAACATCCGCGCGCGGCGCACGGCGGGGCGCACCTCGGCCAGCAGCGCCCGCAGCGCCACGGGATCGTCGCCGAACTGCAGCCCGGTGGCCGTGTTCGGGCAGCTGACGTTGAGCTCGATGATCGGGAACGCGGTCTCGGCGTCGAACGCCGCCGCCACGCGCACGTAGTCGTCCACCGAGTGCCCGGCCACCGAGCCGATGGTGGCGCAGGGCATCGACTGCGCCGCGGGCGCGCGGTCCCGCAGGAAGGCGCCGAGCCCCATGTTGGCCAGGCCGATCGCGTTGAGCATCCCGGAAGGCGAGTCGATGATCCGCCAAGGCGCATTGCCGGCCCGCGCCTCGGGCGTGATGCTCTTGGTGGTCACCGCGCCGAGCCAACGCAGGTCGAGCGCGTCGGCGAGTTCGTCGACGTAGCCGGCGGTGCCGGCGGCCGCGATCACGGGGGTCGCGAGGACCGTGCCCGCGAGCGTGGTGCGCAGGATCGGGTCGGGGAGGGCCGCCATGCCGGAAGACTACGAGGCGGCCGAGGTTCGGCGCGTTCCCGTGCCCCGCGCGCGTCGTTCGTCGAGTTCGGCGCGCTGGGCGTCGAGCCGCCGGCGCTGCTCCGCGACCGCGCGCGCGTCGTGGTCGGGCCGCGCCGCCGCGGCGTCCAGGTGCCGACCGGCCTCGGTCAAGAGGACGCCGGCCTCGCCCAGGTCGCCCAGGCGCATCCACGCATCCGCGGTGAGCCGGGTGAATGCCACCCGGTGCATGCGCACCACCGCATCGTCGCCGCGGGTGCGGGTCAGGGCGTCGATGTGCGGGCGAAGCCGCTCGCAGCGCTCCAGGCAGTCGCCCGCGGAGTCCTCGTATTCCTCGACCGCGAGCGCGAACGCGGCGGTCACCGCGGCCTCCACGGCCACCGGATGGTCGGCCGCGCCACGGGCGGTGCGGGCCCATCGGCGCGACTCCTCCCACTCCTGCTTCAGTCCGTCGAGGCGCTGCTTCGGGTCGGCCACCATGCGGCCGGCGGCGGACATCGAGCGAAGCAGGGTGGTGCCGATGGCCAGGCGCAGCAGCGGATCCGCGTCCGGGTCGCGCAGCGTGGGCGCGAAACGGCCGACGGTGGCGATTGCGGCGCGCAGGGCGTCGAAGGCGGCGTTCGGCTCGTTTCGGCCCGCCTCGCAGGCCGCGGCGAGTTCGAGCGTCCGGGCGAACGCGACGTGCCGCGCGGGGTCGCTCCGGTCGGCCATGCACGCGGTGCGCAGCGCCGCCAAGGCATCGCCCACGAGGTCGCGCGCGCGGTCGGCGCGGCCGACGCGGGTGGCCATGCCGGCGTAGGCCGCGGCCAGGTCGGCGAGTCGCGCATAGGCGGAGGAGGCCGCGGGCGCCGCGCGGACCGCGTCGCGGGTGCGGGTCCATGTCTCCCGCAGCCGCTGGGCCTGCTCCTCGAGGGCGGCCCGGGTGATCGGGTCCAGCTCCGGCGCGTTCATCCCAGGCCGTCCGGGTCGATGGCGGCTTCCTTCGCCTCGGCCTTGGTCTTCTTGGCGCCCGGCCGCTCGGGGATCACGTCCATGTACAGGATCCGCCCGCAGGTGATGCACGTGACGAGATCGTCGCGCTGCGCCGCCACCTTGCTGTAGCGGTCGAGCGGGAGTTCGGCGTTGCACCCGCCGCACGAGAACTCGCGGTGGCGCACGCTGATCACCTGCACCTCGGCCAGGGCCTCGCCGTCGTTCGCCTCGGCGGCCTCGTCGAAGGCTTCGCGGAACTCGGGTCGCAGCAGTCCGGCGGCACGCTCGCGCTGTGCCTCCAGCTCGGCGAGCCGGCCCCCGAGCTCGGCACGCGCCTCGTCGAGCGCGGCCTTCGCCAGGTCGCGCAGCCGCGTGCGGTCGGCGATGGGGGCATCGGCCGCGCTCATCTCGGCGCGCAGCCGTTCCTGGTTCTCGCCCTGGGCCAGGATGCGCTCGGCGAGCTCGTCGCGCTTGCCCTCGATCAGCTTGAGTTCGTCGCGCAGGGCGTTGTACTGGCGCGGGTTGGCGGAACCGTTGAGCTCGGCGCGCAGGGCGGCGATGCGCTCCTGGAACGCCTTGTCCTCGAGTTCCATGTTCGCCACGGCCGCCTGGAGCTGCCGCATCTGCTTCTCGTGCTCGGCGCGTCGCACGGCCAGCGCGTCGAGCTGCTTCTGGTGCCGTGCGAGGTCTCCCTCCGCATTCTCGAACCTGGTGCGGATGCCGCGGACCTGGCTGTCCACGGCATGAAGGGCGCGAAGGCTGGCGATGAGGCTCATGGTGTGGGTGGCCGCGACCGATGGGTGCGGCCTTCCACTGTACCCGCTCGCGTGCTAGGCCCGCGCGTGCAGCGCGAGCCATACCACCGGGCCCGCCAAGAGCGGGCTGTCGAACACGTCGAAGGCACCTCCCATGCCCGGAAGGAGCGCGCCGGAGTCCTTCACCCCGGCATCCCGCTTGAGCAGGCTCTCGGCAAGGTCTCCCAGCGGGCCGACGAGGCCCAGCACCGCGCCCGTGGCCGCGCCGAGCGCGGGACTCACGTGGTCGCCGGGGTCAGGCAGCGAGGCGCTCCACCACGAGAGCAGGCCCCCGGTCGCCGCCGCGGTGGCCACGCCGCCGAAGAGTCCTTCCCAGCTCTTGCCCGGGCTGAGCCAGGGGATCAGCTTGCGCCGGCCGATCGACATGCCCGTGAAGTACGCGCCGATGTCGCTCGACTTCACCGTCATCACCGCGCCAACGAGCACCCATGGGCCCACCTCGCGCCGGACCATCAGCCATGCCCCGAGCATGAGCCCGATCCACGTGAACGAGAGCATGGTGCCGCCGGTGGCCGCCATCGTGCCGACCGCGCTGCGACCGCGTGCATGGACGGCAAGCGCCACGGCCAGCGTGCCCCATGCGGCGATCACCGGCACCGCGAGTGCGCGGCGCGGGTCATCCAGCGTGGCGGCCCAGCCCACGGAGGCCACGCCGACGATCGCCGCCGCCACCGTCAGCGCCGTCGGCGCGGCGATGCCGCAGCCGCGGAGCATGCCCGCGAGTTCACGCCCGAGGAGGGGCGCCATCACCGCGATGGCCGCCACCGGAAGGACCCGGCCATCGCTGGCCGCGTCGCCCCAGAGCAGCGCCACCAAGGCGACGATCAGCGCGGAGCCGGTGAGCAGTCGGTGGCGCAGCACGGCTCAGTACACGGGGACCGACGGATCGACGTCCATCGACCAGAGGTGGATGCCGCCCGCCAGGCTGCGCACGTCGTCGAATCCGGCCTGGCGGAGCGCGGCCGTGACCTGCAGGCTGCGCGCGCCGTGGTGGCAGTGCACCACCACGGGGTCGGTCTCGTGGGCGCGCAGCTCCTCGATGCGCGCGCTCAGGTCGTGCATCGGGACGTGCACCGCGCCCTCGATCCGCGCCAGGTCGCGCTCGGACGCGGTGCGGCAATCGAGCAGCACGATCCGCTCGCCTGCCGCACGTCGCGAGGCGAAGTCGCGGGGCGTGATCTCCCAGTCCGCATTGAAGGGGTAGCCGATGGGAAGGCCGCGGGCGTCGAGGGACTGCACGTCAGGGCTCCGGCGCGGAAGGCGCGGGTGGGGTGTTCGGCGCACTCGGCGCAGGCGGGACCTCGGGCGTGGCCGGGAGCCACTCGACCCCGTCGCCCGTGGGTTGGCGCCGAACGGTCCACGGCGGCAACGCGATCACCTGTCCCGGCGTGATCGCCAGCCAGAAGATGCCCACCACGGGCGCCGCCGCCATGTCCTGCAGCGCCGTCGGGCGTCCACCGCCGGTCGCGAGCGCGGTGTTCACGGTGGGATACGAACCGTTGGCGCGCGGATCGGCGGCGTTGCCCTCGTACAGCCGGTAGTAGGTGGGTTGCACCTCCACCTGGCCACGGGGCTGGTGAACCTCGCGCGTCGGCCATCCGCTGCGGTCGAGCGTGGTGGTCTGCGGCGCGGGCATGGCGGTCACCGGGGAGCCATCGAGGGCCACGGCGTCGCCCTCGCGGGGAAGCTCGGGCGTCTGGTCCGCGTGGATGTCCGGAAGCGCCCCGGCTTCCGCTCCCACGATCGAGATGCCGGGGTTCTGGCATCCGGCGAGCGCGAGGAGCGCGACGGCAAGGGGGGCGGCGATGGCGGCGGCTGCGTTCATTCGTCGACGTCGTATCCCGCGCGTTCAAGCGCGTCCCGGATGGTATCGGCGTCGAAGCCGCGCCGTGCCAGGCGTGCGGCGACGCGACCGGCGCGCTCGCCCGCGGCGCGGGCGGCGCGCGCCTCGGCGCGAAGCTCCGCCGGACCCGGAGCGGACTCGCGCGCGACGGCGCGGGCCAGCCGCGGTGCCACGCCGTCGGCCTCGAGCGCCGCCTGCAGGGCGTCTTCGGAGCGCGACCCGCGGCGTTGCAGGCGCTCGGCGCGGTCGGTGGCGTAGGCCCGGTCGTCCAGCCAACCGTCGGCGAGCAGGGCGCCCACGGCATCGCGCGCCGCCTCGAGGTCATGCCCCGCGCGCGCCACGCGCTCGGCGAGGCCCGAGGCGCTCCACGCGCGCTTGGCCAGGAACCGGAGTGCCGCCTCACGTGCAAGCTCGACGGCGCCGGCATGGCCCACGCGCGCCGCAAGCGCGGGCGTCCATGCCGCGCCCTCGCGCAGCCCCAGTTCGTCGGCGCGCGACCGGGGCAGCGTGGCCACGGTGCGCGCGGCCACGCGCACCTCCACGAGGTTCGGGTCGCGAGGCGTGGCTCGCACGGCGTCAATGCGTTTCGTGGCTGCCCTGGTCCGTGCCATGGTCACTCCAGTTCGTCGAGGTAGCCGCCGATCTCCGAGCGCGCGTGACGGTCGCCGCAGCGGTCCGCCTCCGCGGCACCCGCCCGCAGGGTGGCGATGGCCTCCGGCACACGCCCGAGCGCTTCGAGCGAGCGCGCCTTGTGAAAGTACGCGTAGCAGTACCCGGGGTCCGCCGCGATGGTGCGGTCGTACCACCCCAGTGCCTCGTCGTGCCGGTCGGCGCGGGCGTGTTCCTGGGCGACGCCGTACAGGCAGAAGGCATCTCCCGGTTCCTTCTCGAGCATCGCGAGCAGTTGCTGCAGTCGGTCCATTGCATCTCCACGGTAGCACGGTGCGGATACCCTTCAACGCATGTCGACTCCTTCCGCAGGCAGGCTCCCGTGCCGGCCGTCCGTCCTCGGGGTGCTTGCCGCCCTGGCGATCGCGGCCTCGGGCTGCACCCCGCAGTACATCAAGGAGGACCGCACCGACCGTCGGTCGCGCGAATTGCAGGTGGTGCAGCACGCGGGCGGGACGCACCACGTCACCTTGGTCGACGGCAACCGGTGGGTGCAGTCCTTCGCGCATCGCGTGCTGCTGGTGGACGTGACCACGGGGCGCACCCTCGGCAGCGTCGACGCCGTCCCGTTCGGGCAGGGTGGTGCGGTGGTGGACATGGTGGCGCACGGCGACTCGGTGGCCGCCGTGTGCGATCGCACGGCGGTGGTCGAGATCGACGTCTCGGACCCCGCGGACCCGCAGGTGCTGGCCACCATCACTGCCGCCGACCTCGGGATGGAACCGCGTCTCGTGTCGATGGTCGGAGACGAGATCTACGCGTCCGGCGAGGACGGCGTCGTGCGCCTCTCGGATCGCCGGAAGTTCCTGGAGGGTCAGGCGGCGGGCCACGTCGTGGGGACGCCCGCCGGCCCCGTGACCACCGTCGGACGGCGCATCATGGCGCTGGAGGACGGGCGGTACCTCGGGGCGGCGACGGATCTGCAGCCGCTCCCGGCCGGCGTCGGGCCATCGGGCGGGTTCGCCTTCCTGCTGCAGGGCAGCAACGGGGCATCGGTCGGGCTGATGGGGCCCGCCTTCACGGAGACCGCGCATCGCGCCGTGCCGGCCTTCGTCCGACGCATCCGCGTGCTGGGGGACCGCGTGTTCGCCACCACCGACCGGATGATCTACACGTGGCGCATCGACGGCGTCCAACTGGTGGAGCCCGAGGAGATCCCGCTGCGCGGCGGCCGCGACATCGCCCTGATCCGTCCCAACCATTACGCGGTGGCCGGATCATTCGGCCGCGCCATGTACCGGCACCGTGCCGAGGATCGCCGTGACGGCGACACTTTCTACAACGTCGAGCGGGCGCCCGGGCTGCTCGAGGTGGCCGTGACCGACGGCCGCCGGATCCTGGCGGGAGGCCGCGAGGGCTTCTGGCTCTGGCGGATCGGCTCCGAGCCCGAGTTGAGCGACCGTACGACCGACGTGGTCACGACCAACGACGTGGAGGTGTCCGCGGCGTGGGGGAGCGCAAGGATGATCCGAACGAAGGAGGGGGCGACCGAGGTGTGCCGTGAGGTGGAGATCCGTCACGACGGCACCGTCGAGCGTTACTCGGCTGCCGACAAGCCGGCGATCCTCGCCATCGCGCTCGTCGACGGCGACCTCTGGATCGGCCACGAGGACGGCCTCGACGTCGTGCGACGGACCGATGCGGTGATGGCGCCCGCGGAGAAGGGCGTCGACGCCGACGGCAAGCCGTTCAAGCCGGTGCAGCTCGAGGCGGCGCGGGTCGACGCGGTGCATCGCTTCCGGTTCGAGGGTCCGCCGCTCTTCATCTATCCCGAGCGGATCGGCGGCGGCGCGGCCGTGGTCACCCTGCACGGCGGCTTCGTGCTGGTCAAGCCCGTGGCCGTCGGCGAGGCCCCGAAGTTCGAGGGCCGCGGCGAGGTGAAGTGACGCTGCCGCGCGCCTCTGCGCAGAACTCCCGACAGATCGGGTCCTCGGCGCACCGAGCGCCGCGGGCCCGGCACGACGCGCGGCCGTGGAAGATGAGCAGGTGGCTCAGGTCGCACCAGCGCTCGCGCGGGAAGAGCGCCATCAGGTCTCGCTCCACCTTGGCCGGATCGTCATGCGCGCTGAGCCCCATGCGCTTGGCCAACCGGCCGACATGGGTGTCCACCACCACGCCGGCCTGGATCCCGAAGCAGTTGCCCAAGACGACGTTGGCGGTCTTGCGCGCCACGCCGCGCAGCGCGAGCAACGCGTCCATGTCGCGCGGGACCTCGCCGCCGTGGTCCCGCACGAGCGCGGTCATCGATTCGTGCACGGCGCGCGCCTTGTTGCGCCAGAGCCCGATGGTGCGGATGAACGGGGCGATGTCGTCCGGGCCGGCGGCCGCGTAGTGGGCCGGCGTCGGGAACCGGGCGAACAGCGCCCCGGTGGCGGCGTTCACGCTCTCGTCGGTCGCCTGGGCGCTGAGGATGGTGGCCACGAGCAACTCGTGTGGATGGGTCCAGTCGAGCCGGCAGTGCGCGTGCGGGTACGCCGCGTCGAGCGCCGCCAACAGCCGAGCGGCGCGCGCCCGCCGGGCCGGGCTGCGGCGGGGCAGGGCGAAGGGGATCGGGGGCTGGCTCGCATCCGGTCGCTGCACTGCGCAAGCGTAGGTCATACGATCGACGCCATGGACGGCGGACGAAGGCAGTGGTCGCTCTCGGTGACGGCGGAGCCGCTCGGCGAGCCCGCGGCGTCGTTCGCGTGGTGCTCGACGGCCGGGTTCCGTGCGGTGCAGCTGAGCGCCACCCAGCCGGGCATGCGTCCGCGCGAGCTGTCGGCGAGCGCGCGTCGGGAGGTTCGTGCATTGCTGGGCCGGCTTGAGCTCGTGGCGTCGGGGGTGGATGCGTGGATTCCGCCGTCGCACCTGCGCGATCCGGAGCACGTGGACCGCGCGGTGCACGCCGCGCTCGCCGCGTGTGATTGGGCCGCGGAGCTTGGCCGGGTCCCGGTGTGCATGGATCCCGGCGACGAACCGTCCGACGAGGTGGCGCGTCGACATCGCGCCGAGGCCGTCGCGGCAATCGATGCCGGCGCGTCCCGGGTCGGCGTCGCGGTGGCGTGGCTCGGCGGGATCGGAGTGGCCGGCTTCACCGGCGGCGTCTGCCTTGACCCGGCCATGGAGCTGGCATCGGGGCACGATCCGGTGGTTCGCGTGGCGGCGTGTGGGCCGCGATTGCGCGCCGTGCGGGTGGTCGATCTCACGCGGGCCGGGCATCGCGGTCCGGTCGAGGCGGGCGAGCGCGGGCGGCTCGACCTCATGGCGTTTCGCGTCGCGCTGTCCGTGAGCGACTTCGTCGGCCTGCCGGTGGTCGACGCC
>Ga0255180_1000176_pt1 | contig 27710 bp, 24 predicted proteins | sample Atl_Colum_RepB_8_FD_189933 | JGI IMG/M metagenome (GOLD analysis project Ga0255180, IMG submission 189933) | Freshwater microbial communities from Altamaha River, Georgia, United States - Atl_Colum_RepB_8d | ecosystem: Environmental > Aquatic > Freshwater > River | place: USA: Georgia... | reverse complement strand
GTCTGCTGTTACAAAGCGCATTCAAGCCCTCGCCGACGAAGTTGGATTCAAAGTCATCGAACCCGATGGACGACGCGTTCGCCTGACAGCTCGCGGCTATGCCTTACTGGATAAAGCCCGCCCTTTGGTTTCCGAGCTTAAAAATCTGAAGCATTTGCAAATCGAAAATGAAATGAACGAATTTTCGATAGGCTTATCGGATTCTATCGCCGCTTCTTGGGGCCCGCGCCTGATTCGGCTGGCACAAAAAAAAGAAAAAAATTTGGAACTCAACATCCACGTTCATCGCAGTACCTTGGTTGAAGAAAATGTGAAACTGGGTCGTTACCATTTGGGTTTATGTGTCAGCCCCGTTCAAGACAGCCAATTGGTTTCAGAATTAATTTCCGAAGAACATATGGTTTTACTGCACAGTAAATTTGACCCTGAATCTGAATCAAAAAAATTAATCACCATCGAACCCAATTCAGCCACTTGGAAAATGGTAGGCGACAAAGTGATGAAACATCCTCGTTTGAAAAATTATGAATTTATTTATGTCGAATCTTTTTCGGCGATTGTACAGATGGTCCAAGAAGGCTTCGGACACGGTTTGGTCCCCATCGGAGTCGCCCTGACCATGGGCGCCCCTAAAAAATCGATTCAATTATTGATTCCATCACTGAAAAGAGAAATCCGATTGATATCCCGGAAGAATATTTCGCTATTACCCAGTGTACAGTCGTTTTTGAATTCTTTGAAACTGACTTCGCGCGAGCTTTTTTAGGCCTGTAAATTGTTCAAATTGCTGAATGAATTGCGTTTAAAAAACTTTTAAACACAGAATATAAAACATTCGAACTTAACCTTGAAAGCTTTGTTAAATATTTCTATAAGAACGCTATGAATCGAATGATTGATTTTCGCGACTATCTCAAAGAGGACCTCGAACAAAAGATTAAAAAAAATCCTTCCTATTCTTTGCGTAGCTATTCAGCCAAATTAGCCATGAATCCCGGGTTGGTTTCTCGATTAATACGCAAACAAGTGCCTTTAACTGAAAAAATTTTTAACAAGCTCAAACCTCACTTTCCCCAGCTCAGCGAAAAAGAATTGATTGAATTTTCAGCGACAACCAAGATTTCCAAAAAACATGTCCAACAAATTAAGCTTAAAACACTTGATGAAGCCTATCTGGACTCAATCGGCAACTGGCATACAATTGCTGTGTTAGAAAGTCTTAATTTAAATCCGCAACCGAGTTCTTCGGAAATCGCTGTTTTACTTAACATCTCGGAAACAACTATTCAATCAGACCTAGAAAATTTAATACAGGCAAATCTTATAGAAAAAAATGACGATGGAAAATTTAACGTCGTAGATACACATCGTTCGACTGTGCCCCTAGGTGAAGTCAAAAAATCTTTAACACAAAGACAAATAGAGGTCCTCGAAAAATCCATCGAATCACTCGAAGAAGATGACCCGCAGATGCGCGACCATGCGACAATTACCTTAGCCATTGATCCTTCCCTGGTTCCGATTGCCGCACAAAAATTACGTGAATACCGCAGAGAACTAGCTACATGGTTGGATCAAAACTCTAAAAATAAAACTCATGTCTACGAAATTACAACGGGATTGTTCCCGTTAACGAAGTGGGAAAATATCAATGACGACAAAAATTAAATTCATCCAATTACTATTTCTAATTTTGGTCTCTGTGACAGGATGGGCTGCCGGGTGGACTGAAACTCATGGCGGAGATCAAGCTCGTATTGAATTTAAAATCATGAGTATCAAACTTGTACGCGAACTTTCTGAAATTGAAAACTCAAGATCGACTTCGTTTATTTTAAATCATATCGTAGATTCAATCCCCGTCTTTGTTACTGACGAGAAACTTCTGATCGGTCAGCAAGAAAAAGTGGCCCTATCTATTGTAAAAAAAGATATAAATACAATAACTGGAGAAATCTGGATTAATGCCGCCAACTGGTCACAGTTATCCCTCGAACAAAAAGAGTTAACATTGCTTCACGAACTCCTTCACTTTACAGCAACCACGGATGATGATTTTTCATTATCAACCACTTTTTATCAAATGATTCAACGTTATCGTATCGTGCGACAAAGTCATCCCGATATCAAAAGTTATGTTGTGGAAGGTTTTTTGCGTTGTTCGATTGATGAGTTTGCAACAGCTGGTACTTTGCTCAGCTGGCATTCTGTAGAGACATTGTTGCAACAGACTGTTACGCAAAATAATCTTTGCGATAAGGTGACAATATTTATTGAAAACTACTTCGAAATTATCGGCGAATACAACTTACCAAATTAAATTACAATTTCTTGATTATAAAAACGAAGACATTGTAATTGGTGGTGGATTATTTCTAAGCTCATTCACTGGCGTCGAAGTCCCTGCCGAATTTGAGTCCCCATCATTACGGCCTGGCGGATCTATTGGAGACATACAATAAGTTTGCCATTCATTCGTCACTTTTTTCAGACGACCCCAACCTACAGCCGGAACCCAACCTATTTCCGGAACATCACGTTGAACGTTAAATCCTGCGTCTGGATACCAATCTGACCCAACCCAAATTGCATAAAGCGCTTTTGATCTATCATCAATATTCGTTTTTGAATCAACGACTAAGCGTGCTGTTACACAAGTGACTATGGCTGATACAGACGCTGGATCTAAACTATATGTTCCTAAACCGCCATGTATAGTATCTGTTCCCGCTGGAACTTTATACGCATAATTACCAGCCAGCGATCCCGAAACGACATCAGCAGGCCCTGTCACCGCTGTCTGATTTGCATTAAAATTACTTGCCCAGTTTGTTAAGCCCGCTCCAATTTGTTGCCAAGAACCTGTCGATTTACTGCGTGTATAGGAAAGCATTTTACCCACTTCAACACGCGTATGAGTAGCTTGGTTGTTTTCAAGAGTCAGAATAACCCACCACGGTGAAATCGCTTTCCACCATGTCGCAGATTTATAAGATTTATTATTTGGATTCCAATAACTTGGAGTAAAGTCCCCACGCCCCATAAGACCCATAGATACGCCCGCTTTGCGCGATACATCACCCGTATTTTGTGCGCCGTCATTGGGTAAAGTCATATCATTGATGATGGACTCTACAAAAGATCCAACTGCACCTGAAGACGGCGACTGAACAGGCGTAGTTCCCGTAGAACTTTTGTAATAATCTGCAAGGGCTTTATAGATCACTTGTGCTGATTTATCTGCTCCCGATTGAAATAAATGAATTCCATCCCAGTAATCACTTGATACATATCCCGCATTAGCTAGATCAGCTAAAATGATTTTATCTGTTGATGACTGCGCTGCTAATTCTCGAGCTACTTGATTTAAATCTCGGTACCCATTCATCCAACTGTATGATCCTGTTTGTTGCTCAGTTTCACCCTTTTGTGGATTCACCGTTGCTACTACAATTAAACTATTCGGTCTGGCTGTCTTAATCTTGTTTACAAGATCACGATATTTCTGCCCTGCCAAATTAGCTTCTTGGTAAATACTATTCCAGCCCATGGCTAATACAATCACATCCGGAGATCCCACTGCGGCTAACACAGTATCTAATCTGTCAGAGATATTGTTTGAATTACTGCTATTAGGTCCAAGCTGTGCACCACCCCAACCTGCATGATCAGGATCTCCGCCAACAGCCGGCAAAACACTGTTTACTCCGACGAAATCTAAATTTAAAATATGAGGCTTCATCAGATTATATAGTGTGCCTCGATATGATCTAAAACTTCCAGGAGTCAACTCGTCACCCGCAGTCATAGAATCACCGATAGGTAACAATTTTAAAGTTCCTGGCCAACCCGTAACAGCTGGAGGCGTCGCCGTTACAGAGACAGACGCTTGACTGACTATATATCTGTTACCATATGACAAATCCGCATTTTGAGTAACACCGCTCCCTTTAGCTAAGGTGATGTTTGTAAAATCAGAAGTAAATAAACCACCCTGTAAAGTATAAGTTCCTAAAGCATCAATCGGGACAACTAAAGTTCCTGTTGCCGTTACAGTATTATCAGCCGAAACAGAACTGAATGTCCCATTAGATATTGCAGCAAAAGCAGCATTATTAGCTGTGCTAACTAAATGTAAAAAAGGTTGTAACCCACTTAAGCTGGCTCCAGATGTATTAAATTTTAAAGTATAATTAAAACTTTGTCCCGGTGTTAAATTAATACTGCTACCTGATAATCCCATAGAGTTTTGTAACGTATAAATCACAATTTGCGATGTTGTGGGAACCGGAGCAGGCACTGGTGCTGGAGTCGGACTCGGTGTTGGCACAGGAGTTGGGGCCGGAGATGGATTCGGCGTAGGTGCCGCTGGCTGTTGAGCTGAGGCTACAACTTCCGTAAATACAAACTTCTGATTACAACGTGTCGTCGCTAATTCCTGACTGACCTTCCCGGTAATCGCTTGCACATTTAACCCTGCAAACGTTTGAATCACATAAGAACCATCAGTTTGACGATTGAGCTTAAACAACTGACTCTGACCACCCCAGTAACCATACGGTTGAATCAATGTACCCACAGCGTTTGATCCACTTTGAACATCAAATGATAACTGCTGATCATTTTGGTATTGCAGCTGATATTGATTCGTCGCTATTTTTTTAACTAATACTTGCTGCTTCGCTTGAGCAGTGGATTTCGATAAAATAGCTAAGCCTAAACTTGTATTGCTGTTTTCTAAAACTTGATTCAAGTAACATCGTGATCGTATGTTGTATATTTTGTTATCAACCAATGTTGCAGGACTGATTCCTTGGCTCGCAAAACTTTCGCCTTCAAATTCGGTGTTTTCAGAAACTGGCAAAGCAAACTCTTCATTCGACTTTAATCGAGAACAGTTTTGAAAAACAACCAAAGTTGGAGATAAAGCGATTACTAAAACAATGAATTTTAAATATTTTTTATTTTCCATAATTTGTCTGATCTCTTTTTCAAGAGATCAGCTTTCTGTTATTTATTGTAAGTAAGGTTGAGAACTCCTTAAAAAGGCTGGAGTAAGAACATACGGCTCATACTGCGAAGGATTCACTCGTGAATTGTTCCAGTCTCCAGTATACCAATCGGTATAAGTTGTACCTGTTGGCTGCAAGGACGCGGCATTAAATGATCTCCACTCTTTTTTAATATATTTCAACCTTCCAGCGACAGCATCTACGAAATTACATGGAATAACCGTATTGTAATATCGACCGTATAATGGACAATTGTCTGAAACTGTGGATTGCATATCAAAATTTGCAGCCGCTAAATATTTGAATTCATCTCGGTCATCCGGACCGTTCGGATTTTTTAAACCTAATCGAACCTCCACTGTCACTATGAAGCCTTGTATACTGGTAAAATTTGGAATTTTTATTTCGAATCCTGGCGTTCCATCAGCGTTTCTAATCCAAAACTCATAGCCACGCGCCTCGGGCCCCGTACCTGCAATCGGTGGCTCAACTTTGAATACATTGTTCGAAAAAGAAGAAAATTGATCTGATGTACGCGTCGAACTACAAACGAAACTCGTGGCCTCATACAGACAGCTCCCGCTGACACCATAAACACCCTGCAAGTTCCAACGTCCATTCATATAATACTGTACCTGAAAATTTCTAAACTCGATAATCGTATTAGAACTAGGGTAACCTTCTTTAGCAGCCCACAACTGGACAATGGGAATGAGACTATCAATACGACCACCAAAGTTTCTCATTTGCTGTTGTCGTTCAAAATCAAAACCGCTCAGGTAATTTGTATTAGTAAAAATTTGCGGACTGGGCGCCTGCACGACTGGCCAAGAGCCTAAACCGGATTGTCGCATCGAAGAATAAGCTGTCGATATTTTAGACTCGCTGGCCATTTGCATGTCATTAATAATTTCTTGGACTGAATTAATTGTAAGCCCCTGATTTGGAGGATTGGGTGTTGGCGTCGGATTCGCCGGAGGCTGTTGCACGGCGACGGCTGCTTTTGAAAACTGGAATTTATCTAAATCAGAAAAACCACTCCCTCTTGAAATCACATAAATACTTTGAACACCTGTCACAGTTCTGGACAAATTCAATGACTGTGATTTAAAAATATCCCAATTTCCCGTCAACTGAACCACAAAGTTTGAAATCAATTCGCCATTCAAACTGCCCAATCGAATTTCATAGGCACTTCCAGCTCCAGAAGAAGGAACCCCGACCGTCATATTCAAGCTTTTAGCACCGTCTGATCCAAAATCTAAATTATTATAAACGGCATAGTCACCTGGATCTGAATAACCCAATGCTCCACCCACCTGGATAAATCCTTGCTGGGTCGAATAACTTTCAGCTTCGATGATATTATATGGATTTACGTAACTAACCGCTGGAACAGTCGGTGTTGGTACCGCATTAGCTACAACTTCTGTTAATACAAACTTTTGATGACAACGATTGGTTGTCAATTCCTGACTGACTTTACCAGTAACTGCTTGAATATTTAAACCTGCGAACGTCTGGATCTGATATGATCCATCATTTTGGCGTACTAACTTGAATATCTGATTTTGCCCACCCCAGTAACCATACGGCTGAATCAATGTACCTACCGCATTCGATCCACTCTGAACATCAAAAGAAAACTTTTGATCGTTTTGAAATTGTAACTGATATTGATTTGTTGCAATTCTTTTAACTAAAACTTGCTGTTTCAAAAGAGGAGAAGATTTTGACAAAACAGCTAATTTAATTTCTGTTTCTCCAGCATTTTCCAATGTCTGATTTAAATAACAACGAGAACGAATGTTATAAATTTTATTGTCGGCAATGACAGCTGGGCTAATTCCTTGGCTGGCAAAACTTTCTCCTTCAAAATCTGTATCCGCAGATATTGGCAGCGCTACTTCTTCAGGTGATTTTAATCGAGAACAGTTTTGAAACACAACTAATGTTGGCGATAAAGCCAACGCAAGGACAAAGTACTTTAAATATTTTTTATTACCATTCGACGACATTCATTTTCTCCCTGATCAACTAGGTCATTTACTCTTCGACGGGATTATTTTTTTCATAAGCATCTGTGTTGATTTTGTGTTAAAAATTCACAACAACACTTCATTGACGTCAAACTTTTAAACGAAAATAACGGCACGTCTAAATCTTTGACGTCTAATTGTGATGAATCATTTTGATACAAATAGAATAAGGAATTAACCGCAGCTCGGTAAAGTTAAACTCAAATCGCAGCCGGAATCATTCGTCAGCGGATTTGATAAAGTATCCGAAGAGTCTGGCCCAAAGATATTTTCCCAATAAGCCCCATAAGTTCCGCCGTAGGATAAACCAAGGCCAATAGTTCGATGCATCCCTTGTAGCATGTTGGTGTTGTGTCCCGGTGAATTTTTCCACTGGCAAAACGTTCCTGCTGCAGTGCTAGATCCTGCCGCAATATTTTCCGCCCATGCCGAATAACCAAAACTCGCAGCGCGCGAAGAAAAACTGCGACCACTGGGTTCGGTATGTGAAAAGTAATTTTGATTGATCATATCCTGCGTGTGCCAACGTGCTGACTGAACACCCGCACGCGAAACCTGCACAGTGCCTAATCCATTTTGTTGACGATATAGATTCAGCAACACCACAAACTGAGCTTCAGAACAAGTCAGTTTAAAATCAGCCACAGGCCCTGTGTATTGCGGATTTTGTTGCGCGGATTCATTGGGCAAACTGCTGGATTGATTCGATCCAGACAAACTGGAAAAATCCGCACAGGAATTAAAAAATAGAGCTATTGTTGATAAAAATAAAAAAGCCTTCATCTGATTTATTTTATCGGAAGATGAAGGCTTTGATAATAGAACTTTATTTGTTTAAAAAATCGAAAAAAAGTTGATCACTTTCTTTTGATTTTAGTGCTGATATTGATACGTCGGCTTTAAAATCTGTGATTGAGAATCTTCAACGTTATCTGAAAAACTCATTTTGTTTTGTGGGAATAATACCAACAAGGCTGAATCACTCAAGCCCTTTGTTAATTCCACAGTTGTCGCTTGTCCACCGACTAGCTGAACTGATTCTGGTAAATTCACAAAAGACTGTTCTTGGCTGTTCACCGAAATAGATAACCACTTGTCATTCGATCCCGCCAAGTAATCGTCCATCTGAACTGTGCTATTTTCATTATGAGTCATAACAACTTGAATTTGTAATTCATCAAAACTAGCTACGGATAATTGTGATAACTCTGCTTCTAAAACCAGAACCGTTGAATTATTATAAACTTGCATACCTTGCTGATCAAGGACGGCTTCTTTGTAATCCTCTTTCCCTTTCATTTTTGCTAATTCAATGGCCAACTGAATAGGATCGTTTTTATACGTCTCTTTGATTTTATTCAACTCGGCTTCATAAGCTAATCGAATTTGACGAGCTTTATTAAAATCAATCAATGTCGTCGCAAAATCAGTTCCCTCAAGCCCCGGAACAGATTGCGCTGTCGCGCCTAATAATTCTTGTTCAGGTTTGTGGTCGCCATTTTGATCAATCAACAAACTGACATCACATGAATTCCATGTCGTCATCGGCTTGTACGTCTTAATACCAAACTGAATAAATGGAACTTTTTGTCCGTTTTGATTTTCTTTTTGGATCACTCTGTAACCCACACTCTGCATATCGCAATCCGCATTCTTGGAAATTCCAGCAAGCGGTTTACGATCATCCGTCGCCACTAAATTAAATAACAGCGCTTCACCTAAGTTTTGGTTTAAGTTTGATAAATTCAACTCTGCAGCCGCACCTTGAGCATCCTTCGCAGAAGACATCACAGACAATCCCGAAGCGGTAATCGCCGACATTCTGTGAGCCACTGCAAGAACTGGAATGCGATAAACTTCTTGACCATTTAACATCAACTGAACCCAACCATCCATTTCACGAATGGTCTCGTCTTGCATCAGTGTTGCATCCAAATTGAATAACAACGAAGTCGTTGCTGATTCTGATTTTTTGATCACTAAATCTTTAGATGGATTCATTGTAATAAAAGCATTTCCTTGAAATTGAACTTTCAATGTCAAATCTGATTCTGAAATGTTTTTAATCGTCACTGACTGACGTAATGATTTTTTAGATTCAATATTCAATTCACCAAATGAAATAGACGGAATATCTGCAACGACGATGGCTTCTGCTGCCGCATCGGCGCGAACACGGCCCGACCCTTGACGAGTCACTGGATAGCGTTGGCCATTTTCACCAATTGTTACAGCCGTACCCATTGCAATGTTTTTCATTTCTAGGGCCGTCAAATTCAAACCTCTTTTAACAAGCGCTTGCTTCACAATCGCCATCACACCAGCCATGTGCGGAGCCGCCATACTTGTACCAGACATTTTTACGATCGCAGCACCTCCACCCATTTGGGCAGATATAATATCGCTACCAGGAGCCGAAATTTCAGGTTTTAAATAACCGTCAATCGAACGCGGACCTTTCGAAGAAAAATCCGTTAAGCGATCGATCAATTCAGGCTTTTCAATTTGCGCCGCAGAAGCAAAAGACATTTGCACAGGAATATTTTTGCTCAATGCGGTTTTGATCTGAGCACCTACTTGAACAGTCACCATAATCGCCGGAATATTAAAAACATCCGTCGTTCCCATTTTAAAAGCAGCACCTTCACGATTATTAGCAACAACAACACCAATCGCACCACCTTCAGCAGCACGTTTGACTTTATCATTGAAATTAACAACACCACGATCAATCAAAGCGATTTTACCGTTTAATTGTGCTTTTTGTTCAGCTGTTAATTCTTTATCCGCAAGACCAATATAATAAAACGATCCAACAACACCCGCTTCAGCAATCGGTTTTGTCGTAGCAGCTTCAATAGCTTCTACTAAAATTGAACGATCTTGAATTTTAATTTCAGAAGCTGGAAATTTCCAATTGTGATCCCCATCGTCAATACTTGCTGCAACTGATAAGGCTTCCGTCGAAGTCCCTGGCGCACCTACGATATAATCCTTGGCACCTGAATTACCCGCTGACATGACAGCAATTGTTCCACCGACAACTAAATTTTTAACAGCTTCCGCGTATAAAATTTTAGGATTACCGTAACCACTGCCTAATGATAAATTCACGACATCTAACTGATCTCGTAAATCGCCGTCGCCGTTCGGATCAGCCGAATATTCTAAACCCGCGATCACAACCATATCGCTTGTTGAACCGTCGGCACCAAAAACTTTGATCGCATACAGGCTGGCATCTTTAGCCATACCATCATACGAATTCATTCCATCACCGATGCCCGCAATCGTTCCTGCCACATGAGTTCCGTGACCGCCTTCATCCAGCGGATTCATATCTGGGCGAGGCACACGAAACATAAAGTCCGCAGAACCCGAATCATAATCTGTACCTACTAAATCGATACCGCCAACCACTTTGTCATTCGGATAACCAACAGCGTCCTTGGCTGGATCAATCGCCTTGTAGGCTTCAACAGTTCCTACGCCACCCAACATTTTGTGAGTATAATCAATCCCGGTATCCAAAACTCCGACTGTCATGCCTTTACCAGTTAAGCCTAGTAAATGCAGTTTTTCAGCACCGATAAACTTCAGTGAATTTCTTTGCGATAAAACAGCTACTTTTTTGTCTAATTCCAGATCCACTTGCTTTGGACGTTGAAACGAAGAAGCTTGTTCCCAACGATCCACCACACCGATATCTGATAAATGCGCTTGAATAGATTTCGGTCCTACGATGGCAATCGCATTCAAGACATACTTGTAGCGAAATAGCACCTGAACATCCGCAGATAATTTTTTAAGTTCTGTGATGGCGACTTCTTGCTCTTGAGTAATTTGCTTCAGCAAAGTCGGATTAATTTTTCTTTGACCATCTTCAATAACAGTATTCGACAGCAACGCAGGCGACTTTAACTTGATTACGGCCATGATCTGATCTTCGTCGCTTGGGCGTGTTGAAATAATTTTTTGAATATCTTGCAACAAAGGCAACTTGAATTGCGGATTTTCTTTCGTACATCCGGCTGCCAAGAAAACTGCAGCTAACAAAGAAAACGCACGCGCCTGTGAAAAAAGTGATTTCATAAAATGTCCCCCAAAAATTGCTGTTTTTTATAGCTCAAAAGAGGTTCAAGGTCGAACGAATAAAGCCAAAATGAACCCATTTTTTTGAACTGCTGAAGAGATTTCAAAAGCCGGGCCAAATAAGACTGGTGTTAAAATGATAACTTATTGATTTTTCTGCTTAATTTTTATTCCAAACAGAAACGGATTACAAACTGATCCCTTACATTGTTCCTAGCTCATCTTACTCCGTTCTCTAAATACCAACCTTTACTAATGATTTTGAATTTTCGAACGGTAATCTGGAATTATTTTAAAAATAATTCCAGATTCAGCAACCGAAAAGAAAAATAACTTGAAATAACAAGAGCTTATAGAGGGCGCTAGGGACTTTAGGAACAATGTAAGGGATCAGTTTTAACGGATTAGGTGTACTTTTTCAGTTTGCGCTGTAAACTTTGCCGATGCAGCCCTAAATCTTTGGCTGTCTGGCTGATATTGCCCTGATTCTTGGTCAGTAAAAAATCAATGTATTCATGTTCAACTTCTGCCAAAGAACGTCTTTTAAAGTCTGCATCTGAACTGATTTTTTGTCCCATCAAGGCCAGATAAATTTGTTCGAAACTGGCTGGCTTTGTTAAATAATCCACAGCCCCTTTTTTAACAGCTTCGACGGCCGTGGTAATGCTACCATAACCCGAAAGAATGACGACTTTAATATCTGGTGAGTGTTTTTTCAGAATCTCTAAAGCCTGCAGGCCAAAATCACCATGTGCCAGCCGCATATCAACAACTGCATAGTCAAAATTTTCAGACAAAGGAATTTCAGAAATTTGAGTGGCACAAAAAACAGTGAATTGGCGGCTGATAAATTCTTTTTTTAAAATTTCAGATAAATGTTGATCATCTTCAACGATAATGACTCGGTTCATTCACTAATCCTAATTGATATTCCAGCTCAGTCGCACAACAGCTCCCGTTTGGTTGATTAATTGCCATTCCCCACCCAAACTTTCAACAAATAATCCAGTGACATACAATCCCAAACCCGTTCCATTCGATTTTGTGGTCAAAAAAGGTTCTCCTTTTTTTTGCAAGACTTCGGCTGAAAAACCAGCACCCGAATCCTGAATTTCCAGTTCTATCAATTGTTGTCGTTGGGCCAATTTAAAATGAATTGTTCCTGACGGAGCTGCTTGAAAAGCGTTATCAAATAGGTTCATTAAAACTTGAGCATAATTTAAAACAGGAACTGTGCATTGAATATCGGGTTCAATTTGTAATTTTACAGACGCTTGTGGGTTTTCTTCTTTCCAAGATTCAATCACATCTAAAGTCAAATCTGAAAGATTCACTTGTTTGATTTGATAGTTACGAACATCTAGTTGTGAACTATTCATTTGCTGAACCACATCCACACAAGACTGAACTGCTGACTGTGTTTTTAGAATGGTGTCTTTCAGCTCAGATGAAGACATTTGATTCTGATTTTTCAAAATCCATTCTAAATTCATTTTTATCGCATTCAATGGACTGGCAAATTCATGAGAAAATCCGGCAGCCAAGGCCCCCAACGAACGCAAGCGATCCATTTTTTCTATTTGCAACAAGGATTTATTTTTTCTCTGGTGATGAGCTTCAAGCTCATCACCGAGTTTTCTCATCACAAACCAAACTGCTAAAATAAGAAAATGTAATGCTGCCAAATACATGAAAGCCGATCTTTTAAGTAATGAGGCATTCGTTTGGTAAAATTCAATTTGCAGTATCAAAATAAAGCTATGAATGATAAAAACGAAAGGCCAGCTGTATTGCCCCCGAATTAAAACAGCCGCAATAGCCGCATTCATAAAAAATAAACCTGTAAATGGGTTTTGATAACCACCCGCTAAAAATAAAAAAACAGTCAATATGATCAAATCGAACACTAATTGGAAAACAATCACAAAAGGACTGATCTCTTGTTTTCTTTCTTGAAAATATAACTGAGTTAAAAAATTAAAAATAAATACAAAGGATAAAACTCCGACATAAATAACCAACGTCTGAGTTGTTAAGTAATCATAGATATAAAGAGGATAGGACAGTACAAAAAATAAAAGCCAGGCTGCCCAGCGTAAGCGAATCAGCCAAAGAACTTTTGATAATTCAAATGGCAGATTCGCAATCGGAAATGATAAAAATCGAGACAGCACCCTGTACCTAATTATTTTTGATTTTGCGATTTTTTAATCAGTTGTTCGAATTTTTTAATCTGATCATAAGTCGACTTGGGAATATGAGTTCCGCTCGAACCCGTAAATGATTCGACTTTAATTTCTTTGAATAAATCTAAACATCTTTGAGCTGCTGCTGACTGCGGATACGACTCAATACATTCAGTTAAATATAATTCAGATGTCATATCAAACATCGATGCGCGATAGTATTTTTGCATATCTGCTGAATACAACAAAAGCCAAGGCTTCAAGTCCTTGCTCGGATTTGATTCAATCAATTTGAATAAAATATGATTTGTTTCCAAATCGATAAAATAACGACGACTGGCCGGACCATAAGAAGATGCCAAGTTGTCTCGGTGAGCCACCCATTGCTTCAAAGAAACTTCGTCTGTAATTGATTTGTAATCTAAGCTTGTGCTTTGTTTTTTAGATTTGACATATTTTTCCCAAGCCAAAAATTGACGACGATTTTCTTCTGGAAGTTTTCTGTTTTTCAAAATCATATCAAATGTTTTTAAAGTTTTTTCATCGTTTTCTTCTGTTCGAACTAAATAGAAAACAATTTTCTTTAAACTTTCATCTAATTGCTTTTCAGTGATTTTATTTTTAGGAAATTCTTTGATCAGTTTTTCAAACAATGGAATCGATTCTTTGTAATTTCGAACTAAAAATAAAAATTCCGCATTTTGAAAATCTGTTGTCTTTTGTTCAGCCAACGCGACCAACGAAGTCGAAGGTAAGCTTTTGTCCGTATGACATGAGTAGCAATTATTCAAAGAAGCTTTTAAGGCCCAATAACTGTAATTTTTAAATCCTTCACGAAATGAAGACTCCGCATCGGTCACAGTTTCCGTCAATTGCAAAACACGATACTTCATATCATCATTTTGACTGAGTTTATTTTTTTTCAATTCAATCGTTTTGTTTTTAAATTCTAATAATAATTTTTTAAGTTCTTCTTCGTTTTTAGGATTCACAAAACGATCTTCGTTCACTAAATAAGGATTCAACTGAGTCGTTAAGTTATAAAACTCCTGCATGATCGGTTGAATAGGCTTAATCTCGGCTTTTTTTTGCGCCAGACCACTGATCGAAAATGCGATCACACAACTTATTAATAATTGATTTCTCATAACTTATCCTTCCGTTTAAACGTTTAAATTCTATTCATTAAAACCTGCGACATCTATGACGGCGATCATGATCGCCCCTGAAACATCTGTATTTAACTAAACTTTAATAGCGAGCCCATCTTTCAGAGCCCGCTGGCGAGCTATCCAAGCTGGCCAAAGACCTACTAATAAACCGGCAGCTAAAATCAAGATGGCATAAAAGCCCTCTGAGGCCGTGAAAGCAGGACCCGATAAATAAAAACCAAACTCATTTTCTAGCCACGACGAGATTCCCCAGAATGCAAATAAATTTAAAAAGGCGCCAACTAGAATTCCAATGATTGTCAGCAACGTGCTCTCAAAAACCAATAATGCTGTCATTTGTATAGTTGTGGCTCCGATAGAACGCAAAATCGACATTTCACGACGACGCTCATTCAAACTGGCCAGCAAATTACTGACCATCGAAGCCAATCCAACTGCCAAAACCATCCATGAAATCACTTTTAAAATAATATCAATTTGACTGAGTCCTCGCCATAACTCGGACAACGTAGCCCCGGGAATAATCGCGAGCAATGGCTCCTCGGCATAATTATTAATTTCGCGCTGTAATCGTAAAGTTTCGATCCGAGACTTTGTTCGTAAAAAAAACGACGTAATTGGCCCGATTTGAATATTTTCTTTTGATAAGTTTTGCGCCGGAATTTCTTGACCAGGTTGTGGAGCCGCGCCGTCTTTCCAATCCATATGAATCGCTTCCATACCATAAAGCGAAATATAAATACTTTGATCCAAAGCTGTCCCCGTTGGCTTTAAAATACCAACGACTTTAAAAGGTTTATCATCATGAAACTGAATACCTTGCCCTTTCGTCACTCCGTGAGCAATCACAATTGGATCACCTAACTTATAATTCAGTTTCTTTGCAACTTCGGCACCAACTGTCACATCCCAAATATCCAAAGCCGCTCGACCTTCCTTCATCTGGACGGACTGATCGCCCCGAAACCGATAGTGCTGATAAAAATTTTCGTCGGTCGCAACAACTCGGTAACCTTTGTGACCATCACCTAAAGAATACGGAATCGTCCACTCGACTTGGGGTTTTGCTTTGATTTCTTGATAGCTTTGCCAAGAAATATTATTGCTGGCCGAGCCCATATTAAAGACCGTATATAAAATTAAATTCAAAGGACCTGTTTTCGCCCCCACCAATAAGTCAACTTGACTGACTGATTGTGTAAACCCTTCTTCGGCGGCTCGCTGAGTTCTTTCAACAGCAAATAATAAGGCCACACTCAGTGCGATCGAAACCACAGTCAGGATCGAAGTTGTCATTCGATTTTTTAATGATTGAATAGCCAAATAAAATAAAATCATACGGCCTCCACTGAATTCATTTCCGAAAACTGTACCGATCGATCGAATAAATTTTGTAAAGATCGATCATGGCTAACGAACAGAATAGCCGTTTGTTGTTGGTTGGCCATTTCGAATAATAGTTGAACAAATTTTTCTCGGTGATCAAAATCCAAAGCCGAAGTCGGCTCGTCCGCCAAAATGATTTGAGGACGACCGATCAATGCTCGTGCAGCTGCGACTCGTTGTTGTTGGCCGACGGATAGTTCGGTTACATTTTTTTGAAGTAAGCTTTCAATCCCTAATTTTTGACTGATCTTTTTTAAATCAGATTGCAAATCAGTGATTCCAGCAGTTGCGATTTTTTCAGGAATTAATTGTAAAGGCAGTAAAATATTTTCCTGAGCATTCAAATAAGGAATTAAATTAAAGTTTTGAAAAATATAACCCATTTTCAAACCACGGACTCGGTCTTTTTCTGGTTGAGATAAGGGAACGATGTCTTGACCGGCGATTAATATTTGGCCGGATGCGGGCTGAATGACTCCCGCAAGGGCTTCTAAAAAAGTTGTTTTACCACAACCACTGGGGCCGAATAAAAAAACCTTTTCGTTTTTTTTCATTTGAAATGCAGGAATATTCAATGTCTGCTGTTTTTGATTCGCATATTTGAATTTTAAATTTTTAATTTCGATCATCATCTGTTCACACACACCACTGTGGGGCCATATTCTGATTTTACATAGAACTGCGTATTTGTCGTTCGATTTAGTATTCCACTATGCAGCGTCGACAAAGTTTGTTGTTGCAGCTCCCATTGTAAGCCTTGCGTCGTCAACACAACCTGCGGCGAACTGGCAAACAAAGACACTGATGTCCCTTTGGGCACTTGAAACTGCATTTCTGTTGGTACAGCAACGAAGTCAGCAGTTTCAGTGGACAACACTAAATTCATTTTTTGTCCGTAACTCATCAAAAGCGAAAAATTTCCCAAAAAATGATCTTCACGTAACCCTGCAGCCCCTAATATCAAAACGGATAACCAATTTTTTTGCTGGCAATAAATAAAAGCTTTTTCTAAATCGTTTGTATTTTGGTCCGAAACAGAAACAAATTGATTGGCAAATTGAACACGTGCAGATGAAGAAACTGAATCCATATCCCCGATCACAGCCGAAGGCTGTTTGCGAATTCCCGAAGAGATCAACTGATCAACAGCACCATCACAACAAACCAAATTCTGGCTGTTTTGCAGGGCATTTAGCAAAACGGCCCGTTTTGGAAACGAGCCGTTAGCTAAGATCACAGTTTCAAAATTTTGATTAAAATTAAACGTAATCACCTTTTTTAATTTTTTCCAAAATGACTTTTTCTGTCTTGATAGGATCCTTCGGATCAATCGAGAAATAACTTTGTTGCTCGCAACGAATTTTTTCTTTGATTAACCATTTTAAAATATCTGATAAATCTTTATTCTTTTTGTCGCGGAAAAACGGATCGTTTTCCAAAGCATCTTTGGCCTTTTTCAAAGCGCGCGCTTCGGCTGGATCAGATTCACGAACTTTGTAATGAGGTAAATCATACTTTTTAACATCACCAGGTAAAACACCCAAGAAACGCACATTCGGCGCACTGAAATCACCATTCCGAATCAACGACGCCGCAGATCCGGCCTTCAGAGTTCTAAAGATATTTTGCAATGTGTACGCATCCAGATCCCCGAAGAAATACATGGGAACGTCTAATTGATCTTCGATCAATTTACACCAGCCACGAACACCATTTGACGGAACCCCTTGAGCACCCATCAAAATACAGTTGTTGCGTTTTGTAAAACCCATCGCTTGCAATGTACCCGCCGTACCTTCCGATTCCACAACCAAGCAGAAATCAATTTTCTTTTTTGCTTTTAATTTAAGAGCTTGTGGTTTGTTTTTCGGCTGAAACGGCGTCGTTCCCATCGTCGATAAATCGACAACTGCTTTTTCACCATCTGGTAATGTTTCCGTCACAACCAGTTGTTGTGAATAAGTTTGACCACCACGATCGTTGGCAAAACAGTTTAATTCTTCACGGTAAACTTCCAACATATCACCAATGAAATCAATGATACTGTCTGATTCATCTTGGCCTTCGAAATCCAACGGCTTATAGCGCGAATTTCCTTTAATCAAACCTTTACAGATATAATACAATTCACGCTTGGTGTTGACGGCGCCGATATCTAAGTTGCGCAATAAAATTTCCAGCATAAATACAACACGCGCCAACTTCTGAACCGAAGAAACATTCAACTCGGTACGAACAACTTTGTCCCCCGGAGTTAAATACCCCACTTTGGCGTTGTATTCAGAATTATCTAATGAAGTTTTAACAGCTTCTAAGTACGGACGCTTGGAATTTTCAAGGTCCTTTAACATTTTTTCCGCTAAATTTTTTGCTTCTTTCGGAATATCTAAATTGAGTTCACGAACTTTCATTAATGCCATGATCTTATCCTAACTATTTTTTAGGTTTCTTTTCAACTTTAGGAGACTTTGCGGCTTTTTCATTTTCAATCGCAACAATGTCTTCTTCTTGTAAGCCTGCTTTTTTAGCTTCGCGTTTTTTTTGCTCGAGTAATTTATTTTGTGCTTCTTCTAATTCACTCGCTGCATCTTCAGAATCACGACCTAAAATTTTACGCAAGCCTTCTTCTGCTTTCTTTTTACGAGCGTCATTCGCCCCTGCTAAGGCCACTAGTTTTTCAACTAAAATCGGGCCGAATTGTTCGATATGAGCTAATTTTCTTTCTAGATCCGCCGCTTTAAATTCCGATTTAATGTGTCTTGAAAGTTTTTGCCCGGCTTGCATTAAGGCACGACGAATTTCTTCGACTAATTCATCCGAAGCATCAATCGTTTCTTTCGAGGCATTTTTAAATTTAATAAATGGCGATACCACAGAAACTGCAAAAATATATGGTCCTACTGGTAATGAATCTTTGGGCTGCTGCAAACCATAAGATTTCCAGTTCACACTTTCAATCGCCCATGTAATCGCACAACCTGATTTATCAAATTGCAATGGAACACGATTCGCAAAACGCAGCAACTGAACCGGCGTATCCGATTCGCCACGATTCACAAAACGAGCTAAAGCCACTTCGACAACGACTGGTTTAAAATCACAAATCGTTGGCTTACGAGTCACAACCGAGAAAAAGTCAACTTCACCCAGGCGATTGATCGACTTAGAAAGGGATTCTTCACCCACAGTTAAAACCGATTTCGTCGATGGCGCCATTAATTCGGTCGCTTGAACGGCTTGGAAGACTTTTTTAAAGTCTTCTTCTGTTAATGATGTCAGTGGCTTTTCAACCAATGACTTGGGCATTCCATTTTTAGTAAAATCAACAATCGATTGATCTGAAATACGCGAAAAACCTGTTTTTAAAAATTTAGCCAGCGTGATTTTTCCGTACAAAGTCGAATGCGTGATGAATTCACCCAATTTAAACGTGTGCGGATGAGGCAGCGTCGCCTCTGGAATGTCGGGGCTTGTTGTTGAAACGCGCTCGGTTGTGACCCAGTCCATATCACCTAAGCGATATTTCATTGTCACGTGCGGATTCAATAACGCTGTTCCTTCGATATAAGTCAAAAGACCGCCATCTCCGTTTAACTGAATACGTCCATCCATCAAAAATTCAACGCGAACACCGCTTTGTTTTTTCCATTCGATCATTTCTTTGTTACGTACGATACCCGTATTCGTTTTGATATCGACATCCACCTGAGCTGTGATTGCTTTACGCATCCCTTTTGTTTTAGATGTCACTTGAACACCGCGGGCATTTGTCATCTGAGCCCATGTTGTCGCAGCCGAAATACCAATCCCTTGCTGTCCACGAGAACACTGCCCTTTTCCGAACTTGGACGAAGCTAAGTATTCACCAAAAACTTTGGCTAAGTCCTCTGCTTCGATACCCGGGCCGTTATCTTCGACAACGATTTTAACTAGATCTGTATTTTTAGTCGATCCATTGCCGACCTTGACCACTTCGATCTCTAAATCAGGTAAAATTTCATTTTGTTCACAAGCATCCAAAGAATTGTCGACAGCTTCTTTTAAAGTTGTCAAAACAGCCTTTAAAGGTGAAGAAAACCCTACTTGTTGCAGGTTTTTCGCAAAATATTCAGCTGTACTACTTTTAGTAATTTTGCTCATAGCACTCCTTAAAACCGGTAAAAAACTATTAATAACATTTAATTTGAGAGGCCAATCGACCTTAAAATCAAGGCTTAGAGCCTGATATGACGCGTTAATCTAGTGTTTTTAGGGGTTTATGTGCGCACAAAACAAGCTTTTGCCCTAAAGTAGCCTGTTTTTTAATCCGATAAAAGGTCTGGATGTCTAAATCAATCGTTAAGAAAACACATGAAAAACCGGCGGTTTTAAACCAAAACCCGCCCAATTCAGGGCCTCTTGTTCCGCGTTCGGATCGTTTTTTAGAGGTTCAAAATGGTGAAAGAGCCGTTGCACCCCTAGACGCCCAGTATTCAGACCTTCTGAAAGCTCCCGAGAAGCCGACATTTGACTTCAAACAACAGCTTTTACCACTGGCTGTCATCTTATTGTTTTCGTTCGTTCTAGTGGCTTTATATTCGTTTTCGAATTCAAAAAGTGGCCCTGGCGAAGGCCGTGGCGTCGCGGGTGATCTAAACGATCTTTCAAACGGTCGCTTTGTGAAGCAAGCTGCGGATTATTCTGAGGAAAAAGTTTGCGTTGATCATCCAGACGGAACACAGACATGCACGACTAAAACGAAATTGCGTCGAGAGTTCAGATAGAACACACCTCTTCGGTGTGAAATTAATTCAAACAAATGACATGATCCGGTTAAGGGCTAAAAAAAGGTTCATTCCTCAAGGTAATTGCATTATCTTGCCAAAAAAATACAAGGAGAACCTATGAAAACTGTTTTAGCCACTGTTCTGACTATGATCGCTTTCTTCTCAATCTCTTCAGCTTATGCCTGCACTCAAGAAGCTCAGTTCATCGGAAAAGTTCATACAAAAACAATGACCGCAAAAGGTTGTGTGATCACTATCAACGCCAAAGACCTAGAACAATTTAACCCAAGCTATGTTTGCCCACTTGTTCCCGGAGAAGCTTTAGATACTCCGATCGTTATCGAGCGCAACAAAGATTACTATTGTGATCTTGATGCGGGTGATTTTATCAGTGGAATTTTGATCAAAGCCGAAGACCAAGTTTTAACAATCGAATAATTCAAATAAAAAAGGTGGGTTTTTAATCCACCTTTTTACTTCTGACTAAGTAATCAATTCGGCTTACTGAGCCAGTGTCGTTGTTGAAATCCAACCTTCATCTGCTAAAGCCGCTAAATCCAACTGTTCGGCCTCGTTCATATAATCTGAATCTTCCGCTAGTAAACGGATCAAATCTTCCGACGTTAAAATTCCCAAAACTTCGTTTTCATCAGCGACTAAAACAGAATTAATTTTTTTATCAATAAATAACTGAGCGACTTGCTTAATCGTTGTCGTTTTGTTGACCACTTTGACTGGCGTGCTCATGAACATTTTCACTGTATAAGATTTCAATCGGGAATCAACGTACTTTAAAGCCACAAAATCACTTTTGCTGATCATCCCTACTAAATTGTTTTCATCATCCACAACCGGTAAATGACGAATATTATAGTTATTCATCATATCCTCTGCGCTATTCAGATCTGCGCTTTCACGAATTGTAATTAGATTTTTTGAGTACATATTTTTAATTTGCATCAGCATAAAGCCTCCTTGTTTATTCAACAATAGGCCCACCAGATATTACGAAACATGATGCTGATCATGTTTTAAATATTTGAATTTACCACGCCGCATTTATGACGAAGGTCATATAATTTTTAATAATCAGGAGTAAGTTGAAGTCAAACAAAGGGAGATAAAAATAAAAACTCCCACTCAACCCCAACAAGGAAGGTTACCATGAAAAAATTTATCGCATTTACAGCAGCATTAATGTTAGGCTTGTCTTCATTTGCAGCACAAACACCCGCAGAAAAAGAAGTTCAAATCGGGATCAGTGGAGCTTTCGTTCCAGGTGGTTTTGATTCAGGATCTGACGCGTATGTCGTAGTGAATGGTGTTTTTCAAAACGGTTGCTATCGCTGGAGCCGCGCTGATGTAAACAATGTTGACGAATTTAATCACGAAATTAAATCAATGGCGACTGTGACTCAAGGAATGTGTATTATGGTTTTAATCCCATTCCAAAAAGATGTTCGTCTTGGAAAATTAAATTCAGGCAAACATAATTTAAAATTCTTGAATGGTGATGGCACTTACTTAGAAAAAACTTTGGTTGTTGAATAGTTACAAAAACAACACCCCCTCGAAAAGGCCTTGTCAGTAACAAGGCCTTTTTTTTGAACTTAGGAGATCTTCATGAAAAATTTCATTCTTTTTGTCGGACTCATTACAATATTCTCTTGTCAAAAAAAATCTGAAATCAAAAATGTGACTTGGTCTGAAGGACAACCTCAATCCCAATTGGCTTTGATTCAAGCCATCACGACATCCGATCATGAAAGATCCGTTTTTTACAAAGATCAAAAAATTACCTTTAATAGCCAAGCGATCGGCGAAAACGAAATCGCAGAAACTTTTGTTAAAAAAATATTCAGCACACAAAAAAAAATTCAGCAAGCCCAAGCTCGCTATGTCGATGTCGGCTTTTTCGATAAAAAGACTTTTTCCTTTAAAAGTCATGACTCAGAAAAAATGATTCAAGACTTAAAGAGTCAAACCGGTATTAACCACTTTCGTCGCTACGAAATGAAACCTTTTATTAAACATTTAAATGACAGTTTATCGAATTGGACAGCTATCGAATACGAATTATTTGATGGAACTCTGTGGATAGCTGAATATGATCAATTTCAAAATTTAATTTCCAATCGAAGACTGGGGTCGCAATTCGACAGCGCTCAAGCTTTACTTTACAAACAAGGACCTAAACTCGGATCATTGACTGACGTCCTACTAGAACAAATCAGCTTATCCCCTTCAGTGAATAATGCTTCTATTTTTGTCGACAGTGAATCCGATAAAAAAATCGCCTCAGTGACACCTTTGTTAAAATTTGATCCTAAAGATGAACGCTTTGATCAAATCCAAGTGTTTTACTATTTAGACCAAGTTCAAAATTGGATGAAAAACCATTTGCAAGTCCGTTTTCCTCAAAAATTAACGGCCGTTGTGAATGTGGGCTATCCTGAAAAAACAAACACTGCTTTTTATTATCAAAATAAAATTCGTCTGGGTCACGGCGATGATGTGACCTATACAGCTTTGGCCAGCGATCCGAGCATTGTTTATCATGAATCATTTCATGCTCTTGTTGATGGACTTGCTCACTTACCCTTTGAAAAAGAAGGGGGCTCATTGAATGAAGCCTTTGCAGATTTTTTCACGTGCGTCGCTTTGAATCGTCCTTTTTTAGGCGAGTCTTCTTACTTAAAAGGTCCTTATAAGCGAACAGTTCAGAATAATAAAAAGCTGGATGAAAAAAATGGTGGTTTATATGGTGATTCACTTATCGTCAGTGGACTGCTTTGGGACATCAAAGAAAAAATAGGCGCTGAAAAGTCTTTGAATTTAGCCACTGAAACTTTACTACAATTAAATCCTTACTCGGAATTCAAGGAATTTAACTTAGCTCTGATTAAAGCCAGCGCTCAGTTATCCTCCGAAGATCGTTCTGTTGTTCAAAATATTTTAAAGCAACGTGGTTTTATTCATGAGTAATTTATTAGGAATTTGGATTTTTTCAGCCATTTTTTATCAGGGTCAGATGATGAACCCGCCTAATCCCCATTTACATATTTTTTTGACATTCCAAAATGAATCGATCAATGAAATTTATTATTATCGCGACAATGAAAATGGCTTTTGTCGCAGGACTGCTGAATATCGAATAGAAAATGGAATGATGACTCAAAAAGTGATCAGCGTCGATCCAGACAACAAATCTGAATGTTCTCTGGATACCGATATGCAAATGAATAATGTGTCCACGGCGCCGCTCTGGATTGAAAATGAACAATTGCATTTGCAATTACCCCTTGGTGAAGAAAACATTCAATATATTTTTAACCGCAAAATTGAATAGATCTATGTCTTAAAGAATAAAACGATTGAACTGATTAAAATAAAAAAAGAAACAATTTTATAGAATCTTTCTTTGGGTATTCGTGCCAATATTTTTTTCGCGATCCAAGTTCCAGTGAACGCCGCTAACGCCAATAACGGCAAATAAAACCAATGCGACCAATCCATATAACCATTATATAAATAGGCCCCTAATCGCAAGACATCGCCCGCAATATCGATCAACGAAGACAAATGAATAAATAAATTTTGAGGCAATCCTAAACTCATCAGCGCTGCCCCTCGAATAGCCCCGCCCGTTCCAATTAGACCTGTTAAAAATCCCGACAAAGCAATTAAAAAAATGGGTAAGGCTATTGGTGCTGCTGAAGGCTCTGCTTTTGATCGCGTCCCAGATTTAAAAAACAATTGATAAACTGATATCGCCAATAAAAAGACTGCAAGAATTTTTTCTAATATTGAAAGTGGCACATAGGGATTTAATAAGGCTCCCAAAAAACTGAACAGCATCGAAGGCAATACAAACAGCAAAATCGATTTCAATTCGACTTTGCTCGCAAATTGAATCATTCGATTTAAATTCCCAAAGACATGCAAAGCGGATGTCAACACTAAGACCAAATGATAGTTTTCAAAAATCTGCGCCAAAGGCATAAAAAAAGTAGACGAGCCAAAACCACTTAAGGTTCCCAAAAGTTCACTGATAAAGGCTAAAATAACAAACTGAATTTCATTCCATCCCATTAGTCTAAATTAAACTCCTGATTTCTTTGTGGAATGATGACTTCACGCTGTAATTCATTACGAATCCGATACGCCAGAACATCCTGGGCCATTTTTTCGCCGTGGACTAAAAATGTCTTGATCGGATTATTTTTAATATTTTTCATCCAATTCATCAAATCGTCGGTATCAGCATGTGCGCTCAGCGAATCCAAATGAATAATTTCGGCCTCGACATCGATATTGATATGATGAATTCGAATTTGCGAGATCCCATTTTTTAACACAGACCCTTTTGTCCCCGCCGCTTGATACCCTGTAAATAGAACAGCATTTTTTTGATACGGCAGTTTCGTACGAAGATGGTGCAGGACGCGTCCGCCTTGCAACATACCCGAGGCAGATATCACAATTTTAGGCTGATCGGACATACATAACAACATGGATTCATCGGTGCTTTCCGCAATTCTGAAATTCACGGGATGAAAAAAGTTTTCTGCGACCGCTTGTTGATAATTCACTTTCAACTCATCTGGAAAATGAGTGTAAACTTTGGATGCTTTTTGAGCCATCGGACTATCCAGATAAATCGGTATCTGAGTAGGAATCTGATTGGAATTTTGTAAATCACGCAAAATATATAATATTTCTTGAGTTCTTCCCACACTGAAGGCCGGAATAATCAACGTTCCTTCTCGTTCGTAAATTCGTCGCACGACGGAAGCCAATTGATCTTTTGATAAAGGCTTGATTTTACGATCCCCATAAGTGGATTCACTAATTAAATAGTCCGTTTCGCTGATGAACTGGGGTTCTTTGATCACTTGACTACGTCCATTTCCAAGGTCACCCGTAAAGGTCACAATCTGACTTTTTTGTTCCGTCGTGAATTGTAACTGAACGCCGACCGATCCCAAAATATGACCCGCTCGGAAAAATCGAAACGATAAATAATCTGACAGTTGGTGCCACTGTTGAATTTCATAGGATCTGAATTGCTCGAGTGTCACATCGACATCTTCTTCGGTGTACAGAGGCTCTGCCGGAAAATGAATACTGTGACGAGTTTTATCCGCATAGCGCGCATCTTCAGCTTGAAGCTTAGCCGCATCATACAACAAAATTTTGCAAAGCTGGTAGGTCGCCTCTGTTGAAATGATGCTTTTACGAAATCCATCTCGGACGACTCTTGGTAAATAACCGGAATGATCGATATGAGCATGAGTTAAAATAATCGCATCTAATTCAGAGGCAAACTCTAAAGGTTCACGGTTTAATTCACGGATTTCTTTGGGACCTTGATACAAGCCACAATCGATCATGCATTTATATCCACGATGCTCGACTAAAATTTTGGAACCCGTCACTGTTTCTGTCGCCCCAATAAATGTTAATTTCATATTTAATCCTACGCCTTCTCTGTCGACTTTGAATAGTTGATCCATTGTGAAACAACTTAAACTGTCTCGTCCAGGATTGATTCCGACCATGGTCTAGAAACGGGTTGATGAACTCATTCTAAGTGTTGGAAATGAGTATAAAAATAAGTTTTCATGACGAACATGACGCTGATCATATTTAATTCCACATCACGCGCTTAACCTAAATTTATCAACAAGCACTTAAGGAGATTTTATGAGTTCAGGTTTTTTTATGTGGGAACCCAAGTATCAGTTGAATGTCCGTCAAATGGATGATGAACACAAAACTTTGATTCAGATCATGAACGATATTTATGAAATGAATACCCAGAAGAAGGATTTTAACCAAATTTTAACAAAAGTCGCAGAGCTGGCGCGTTGGACTGATTTACATTTTAAAAATGAAGAAGCTTATTTTTCATCGATTGCTTACTCGAAGGCAGAAGCTCATAAAATGATTCATAAAGAGCTTCTGAAAAAATTCGGCGAACATGTCGAAACTATGAAATCGACTCAAAAAATTCCAGAAAGTTTTTTTATGTTTCTGAAAGTTTGGTTGTCGGCGCATATCCTCGGAGTCGACACAGGATACGCTCAAATTGATAAGCAGAAGGTAGTTTAATTTTTTTTAAACCAATTGAGTTGTTTCCTTTTCAAACAAGATCTAGTACGATTGAAACATGTCTGGATCTGATTGTAATAATAAGCCTGCCAGTTCTTGCGAGAACTGCGGGCACCGTTTGAATAATGTCATTTGCTCGACCGCGCCTGAAGTATGGAAGCTGCTTGATCAAGTGAAGCAAAAATCTGTGTTTAAACCTCATCAAGTTATTTTTTATCAAGATAACGAACCACTTGGATTGTATACAATTTCTACTGGTTTAGTAAAATTAGAGGTCACTTCTGAACAAGGACAAAATCACACTCTTCGTTATTTAGGGCCAGGCACGGCTTTAGGTTACAGATCTTTATTTTCTCACGAGAAATATCACGCCACAGCGATTGCTGTCGAAAAATCCGAAATTTGCTTTATACCAAAAAATACCGTCATGGATGTTTTTCATCAATTTCCAGAAGCAGCCATTAAAATTCTTGAAGCACTTTCAAAAGATTTGCGCATCGCTGATTCTAAATGGACAAACCAAATGGACAAAGATGCTTCTGAACGAATCGCCGAAGCTCTTTTATTTTTACAAGAAAACTTCACTCATCAAAATTGGACTCGTAAGGAAATTGCTGAATGGGCGGGAACAACCCCAGAAACAGTGATCCGAACTCTGGCTCAGTTTGAAAAAGAAGGCTTTATCGATCAATCCCAAGGTCGAAGTATCAAGCTTATAAACAAAGCAAAACTCATAGAGAAATTACAATATTCATATTAATCAATTGTTTATGATCTAGATCATAACGATCACGTCCCGGGTGGCGTATTCTGGCAGCAGTTATGAAAAACACCGATAACCTTTGTCTTTACTGCGGCTCGCCTTCTGGTCATGCGACTTATTGTTGCGAGGCCTGTGAACGACTGGATGTCGGTTTTTCACAATTACAAGCTTTTAAAAAAT
>Ga0255180_1000154_pt1 | contig 30873 bp, 28 predicted proteins | sample Atl_Colum_RepB_8_FD_189933 | JGI IMG/M metagenome (GOLD analysis project Ga0255180, IMG submission 189933) | Freshwater microbial communities from Altamaha River, Georgia, United States - Atl_Colum_RepB_8d | ecosystem: Environmental > Aquatic > Freshwater > River | place: USA: Georgia... | reverse complement strand
ACAAGTCATTCGCGAAGAGCCTAAAATTGGTCGCAATGATCCTTGCCACTGTGGAAGTGGTAAAAAATTTAAAAAATGTCACGGCGCTGATTTATAAAATTTAAGGACTGACCCATTTTAAACTGTGGCAGTTTAAAACTTCTTTAAAACCGGTTTTCCAGTCATGCTCCATGACCACCAGGCTTTGCGGACGTTCCCGTCCAGTGGAATGATCCATTTGTATTTGTAATGCAAAGGCCCCGGTTGCGGTCGGCACCACATCCTCGAACAAATCATGGTTAAAACTAATTTCTCCGGTTTCTTCGTTGACCGAGTGAGGATGCTTCACAGAATAAATTGTTTGTCCGATTTTAATTTCGATTCTTTCATTCAAGGGATGAGGAAAACCATTTATAAAAGTCGTAGGCCCCACATCCATAAAACAATAAGCCTGATCAGAAACAACACCTTTCCAAACTCCCGGCTGAATTTCTGCAAAAACTGTTGTCGAAAAAATCATTAACAAAAAAAATATCTTATTCATGGGCGACCTACCTGCCATGAACATATCGATAGCTGTGGAATTTGACAATAGGATTAACTATTCGTTCACCTTATCTTGATAGCTTTTTAATCCATTCGGCAAAGCGATTAATAAATAATTGGCACCCACCGCTTTACGAATAAACGGCCAATAATGGTATCCCTTAAAATGCGAGCTCACTTCCACTTCAGGCAGATTTAATACGGCTGGATCCTGTTTAGAGGCCACTGTCGGCTCGGTATAAATCGGATTCAATGGCTGCTGATGACAAAGAGTTCTGAGCTGCGCTAAAAAGGGACGAAACTTTTGATAAGATTTATCGAAGGAAACTTCCAAAGGAAATTGTGGCTGCATAAAATCAGCAAAAGCTTCAAATCCCATAAACTGTTCACGTACCGCCGGACACAATCCTAATTGCGCTGATAAATAAGGTTCAAACCGTGAATCCCACTTTTGAATCCAACCTGCATTCAAAATGGCTGACCAGGCCCAGCTGATTCTTTTAAAAGCCTCAAGGCTTTCCTTGTGAGTCGGTTCAATGACTTGAACCGATAAGCTTTGCAAAAAATTATTTTCAGATTTTAACATCGCAACAGAGACCATGGCCGCGGTTAAATCACCCGCCGTTTGAATTAATTCTGCGACTTTGCGATAAACCAAAGATCCCTGCTGGACTTGATTTTGTTGATACTTTTGAAACCAATAGATAGTTGCCATCGCCCATAATTCGTTGTACTGAGGGCTTGGCAATAAGGACATTTTTGACAACCGAATCATTCTGTTTTGTTTTTCCAACTGTTGAATCGTTTGTAAAATTTCAGCTTGATCTAAATAATTCCAGTGATCAAATTCCAATAATTTTTCTAACCAAACAACATCCGTTTGAGTAACTAAAGGATCTTTCATTTTTTCTAACAAGACGTCTTTTTGTTCGGATTGAATCGTCTGACGCCAATTTGTTAAGGTTTTATTTTTATCGAACAATTCCGAACTTCCAGGAATTTGATTACCAGCGCCCCAAGAAATGTATTTTGAAATTTCTGTGTGAGCATTTTTAGAATACAAACTGTTTTTAAAGATTGAGTGTGTCTTTATAAGCTCTAAATCTTTTAATATATCTACATAATGCTTTTCAACTTGCTGAAACTGGTTCCATAACTGAGGACGAACCCAAAATTGATTCAACAAGTACCCCAAAGAAAAAGTAATGATGCCAGTCGTTAAAAAAAGGACACTGAAAATAAATATGAACTTATTTTTTTTCATCCCGGATCCTTCCTAAAACGAAAACCAATTCAAGAATGTGGAATTTTTTTTCTGGGCTTCGTAACGGTGCAATTCATCCCCAGAATCGGAATAATGCGTAATAACGAAAGACTGATTTTTAAATTCGATGGCCGTAAATCCTGTCACGGCTGCTTCAAATAAAGCTGGATTTTTTCCTTTCAGTTTCGAGGCGCTGGCGCCGCCGCCACTGACAACAAATACAGGTCTTTGGCATTTCGAAGTCCCTGTCAATGTTTGTAAACTGTGATCATGACCACTGATAAATAAATCCACATACGGACACAATTCCTTTTCAACAATTTTTTTAATCACAGATCCTGAATAGGGCGGAAATGGAACACCATCATATTGACCCGCATTACCATGGTCTCCGTTACTGATGTAGGGATGGTGAGCCACTGCCACAATCCACTTGGATTGATTATTCTTCAAAGTCTCTTGAATGAATTTTTTTTGTTCATCTGTATTGGTGTCATGAAATAATTGACTCGTATCTAAAACAATAAATCGAACATCTTTTTTGACAAAAGTATAATAAGGAGCTGGTAATTTAAATTGCGGATTCAACTGCGAATAAGCTATTTGATTTTGTCCCCTTTTCCAATCATTGGCTAATTTCCCATAATCGTGATTTCCCAAGGCTACATAAAACGGAACTGGAAATCCCGCATAAGGCTTTTCAAATTTTTCAATCATCTGAGGATCTTGCGGCGAAGAAATTCCCTCGTCGTAAATATTGTCCCCTAAAAGCAAAGCCAATTCACAATTCGTTTTACGACAATGACGATTCATTGCTTCACCCACTTTGTACTGCATTTCATTTGCTTTACCTGTATCGCCGACTGCCAAAATATTTAAATTGGCTAAAACGTTATGACTCAAAAATAATAAAATTAAAAATTTCATATGAACCTCTGAATTCTATTTCATTCAGATTCAAACCAAAAAGCACGACCTTTGGCAGATACCTAGACCTTGGTCATAGTTGCCAAATACCCGTGCCCAAAAAGCAAGGTCGCCATATCATAAATAAATGGATTTAAACGGGCTTAAAGATTCAAAAAAAATACTGATCATCGGAAATATTGCCTGCGGAAAAACTCGATTAGCCCGCCAAATCCATCAGTTTTTAAACATCCCCATTTTGCACGTCGATCGAATTCAATTTGATCCCCAATTAAATATTCAACCTCATCCACAAACGATTCGCCAGATCCAAGAATTTCAAAATCAGGATTCGTGGCTGATCGACGGCCACGGACCGCTGGATATTTTGATTCAAAGTTTTGAAAAAGCCGATACGATTGTTTTTTGTGACTACCCTGTTTGGAAGATCTATTTATTTTTATCCTTAAGATGGCTCAAAATCTTGTTCGGGTTCAAGCGACAGGAACTGCCCGCCCACAGTAGCGAATTACAGTGGGCGCATTTTATAAAATCTTATAGAACTGTGAAAAAAATTGACAAAGTCATGCGACCTCAAATCATTCAGATTTTAAGTCGCCCCGAATTAAAAACAAAAGTCCAACGTATTGTTTAATCCGCAACTACGGCTTGGTGCAAACGCCACTGTCTTGGCAGCGTAACATTTCGACGCGCATTTTGTGTAATTCACGTAAATCATATTCAAGTTCTTCTTCGTAACCACTGTTTAAACTGCCTTTTTGGCCGATAGTCGAAAAAGTGACGACTTTTTTAAATTGCTCCGAAGAATACTGTTGATCGGTTGATGTGGATCTGAAAGTCAGAGACTTATTCGAGCGAATATTATTTAAAAAACGCTGACGCTGTTCTTTGGCTTTTTGTAAACCGCCACCGGCGTCTTTCCAACATTTGACCTCGGCCACATGAATCACTTGATTGGTGTTGCGTTCGAAAACAACAATATCTAATTCACCAATCGTTCTTTGCGAATCATTATAGGCGATACCGACTTCGACCAAGTATTGATTCAAATCATATTTTTTTTCGAATTGAATTTTAGCAATTTCTTCGCAGATCGAACCCGCATCTTCGTAATCACGTGGACGATTTTTCAGAATTTCGAAATCTTCAGCCCAACCCGCAAACACTTGTGTTACAAATAAAACAACTGATAAAAAAGCAAAAGACTTCATAAATTCCCCTTTTGTAAAAAGTGAATCTAAATTAATCGATTCGTTTTTATCCAATCAATTAAATTCCAGCGATGGGGCTCAAAAAATGCAAATTTTGCCTTCATAAACATCAAATGAAAACAAAAACTTCACATTATCTTAATCTTTGTGCCACTTTATCGATCGCGATCTTTAAAAACTCAGTTAATTTCGGAGTCGCAAATTTTTGAGCAGGATAAACAAAATGAACTGGTATGGGGTCTGACTTCCATGAGTTCAAAACCCGTTCAATCTTACCTTTTTCTAAATCACTGGCGCATAAATAATTTGGCAACATGGCAATGCCTAACGACTCTGTCACCATGGATCGAATAATTTTTAAATCGTTCACAATAATTGCTCCCGATACAGGAATATCCAATCGACCATTTGAACCCACCAGGCTCCAGGATTCATGCCCTAAGGGTGTAAATTGCAAACAACGATGTTGGCGCAATTCACGGGGATGAGACAGCCGACCTTGTGTTTTGATATATTTGGGCGAAGCATAGGGCGCAAAAAATATTTCCCCCACTTTGCGCGCAATCAAAGTGGAATCTTTTAGTTGGCCGGCTCTCAATGCTAAATCCACATTTTCAGCTAATAATTCAACTCTTTGATCTGACAAAAGTAATTCGACCTGAACTTCGGGAAATTTTTTTTGATATTCAATAACCACAGAAGGCAAAACCTCTTGGCCAAGCTCAACCGGCGCTGTGATCCGCAACAAACCTTTCGGTGTTGCTTGCAGGGCTGCAATTTCCTCTTTGGCTCCTTGAATTTCTTCAAGCCCCTGTAAGCATTTCTGAAAAAACGCCTTCCCCGCTGGAGTAATACTTAAACGTCGAGTCGTTCTTTGGATTAATGTCACCCCCAAATCAGCTTCCAAAGCAGATACCTTGGCACTAACTGTGGAATTGGGCATTCCCAGGGATTTGGCGGCTGCAGAAAAGCTGCCTTCTTGGACCACTTTGATAAAGACTGAAATTTGATTTAAATCCATATTTTGATTATACAATACAATGAAATATATTTCTATATTTTACTATCTAATAAAATATAAAAAAAGGCCGTAAAGTAAGTCATGTTCAATAACGAACTTTAAAACTTACTAGGAGGCCTTTATGGCAAAATATCAAATTGACCCTTCCCACTCGACAGCCAGCTTTAGCATTAAACATATGATGATCGCCAAAGTTCACGGAGCTTTTGAGAAAATCAGTGGTTCATTGGAATTCGACCCGTCTCAGATTGAAAAATCAGTTGTCGATGTCAAAATCGAAACAGCCAGCATCAATACTCGCGAACCTCAGCGTGATAATCATTTAAAAAGCGCTGATTTTTTTGATGTTGAAAAATACCCACAAATCATTTTCAAATCGACCAAAGTGATCCCTGCTGGCGAGACTTTAAAAGTCGTTGGTGATTTAACAATCCATGGAGTTACACATTCAGTCACCCTCGAAGTCGATGGACCTTCTGCTGAAATGAAAGATCCGTGGGGGAATGTAAAAATCGGAGCCTCTGCAACAACACAAATTAAACGTAAAGACTTTGGTTTAACTTGGAATGCCGCTTTAGAAGCCGGTGGCGTTTTAGTGGGTGATGATGTTAAAATTACTTTAGACATCCAATTTGTTAAACAAGCTTAATTTGTTTTTTAGGTAAAGGAATTTTTTATGATTCAAGTACGCAAATCCAATGAACGTGGTCAAGCCGATCACGGCTGGTTGAAATCGCAACACAGTTTTTCTTTTGCTGATTATTTTGATCGTCAGCACATGGGACACAGCGTGCTTCGAGTCATCAATGAAGACCGAATTGCTGGGGGAACTGGGTTTCCATCCCACCCCCATCGTGATATGGAAATCATTTCATTTGTAATTAAAGGTGCCTTAGAACATCAAGACTCGATGGGAAATAAAACAACCATCCGACCTGGCGAAATTCAACGCATGAGTGCAGGAACAGGGGTCGTTCATTCGGAATACAATGCTGTTCTTGATCAACAAACTCATTTTTTACAAATTTGGATTTTGCCAGACAAAGCTGGTCACAACCCATCTTATGGACAAATCAATTACGAATCACTTTTAGAAAATAAATCATTCGCACTAATGGCATCCAAGGATGGTCGTGAAGGATCCATCACGCTCAATCAAGATGCGGATATTTATCTGGGACGCTTTAAGGATGCTGGAGCTCTGAACTATCAAACAAAACCTGGACGCAGTTTGTGGATTCAAATGATTCATGGCCAAGTGAACATAATGGGACAAACACTGACTGCCGGAGATGGTGCCGCCATCTCTCAAACGGATTTTTTTGAATTGCAGGCCAGTGCCGGAACTGAATTTATTTTATTTGATATGATCACAATTCCTGTTAGATACTTTTAAAAAAGGAATTGAACATGGATTCAAACAGCATTTCTCTGCGAATTCCAACTCGTACTGCAAAAATATCAGAAAATTTTTCTGTACGAAGAATTTTACCTTATCGCAGCAAAAGAAGTGTGGGCCCTTTCTGTTTTATCGATCATATGGGACCACACACTTTACATGGCGATCCCAGCGAAGATGTCTTGGTTCATCCGCATATTGGTATTTCAACTTTAACTTATTTATTTGAAGGTCATATTGACCACAGGGATAGCACCGGTGCCCTGCAAACCATCCACCCCGGAGACGTGAATTGGATGACGGCTGGCAGTGGGATTGCGCATTCCGAGCGTATTTCAAAAGACAACCCAGAAAATGGAATCTTGCATGGATTGCAAGCTTGGATTTCTTTACCGAAACATCTTGAAGAGACTTCTCCTTTTTTTAAACATTATGCATCGGCTCAAATCCCTCAAACAAATAACAACGGTGTTCAAATTTCTTTGATTGCAGGAAAAGCTCACGGCTTAGAATCTCCCGTCGAAGTGAGCTCGGATTTATTTTATCTGGATCTGAATATGGAATCAGGATCTGAATACGGCGGACATTTTTTAAATCAAGAAGCCGCTTTTTATCTGGTAGATGGCTCTGTCGAAATCGATCAACAAATCATCGAACAGCCAGAATTGATTGTTTTCAAAGAAAATTCTGAAATTAAAATCAAAGCTTTGAAAAAAACACGTGCCGTTCTTTTCGGTGGAACAGCCTTTCCCGAAGAGCGTTATATGTTTTGGAATTTTGTATCCAGCAGTAAAGAGCGACTTGAAAAAGCCAAGTCTGATTGGAAGCAACAATTATTTCCCAAAGTTCCAGGCGAAACGGGATACGTTCCTCTTCCGTCAGAGACTAAGAAATAATTTCATTTCTTTCTGCCAGCAATTTCATTTCACGACGACGAATAGCCTCTGTTCCTTCCATTTGTATGCGCTCTAAAACTTCTAACAAATTCGCAGAGCTGACGATCCGAGGAATAAATACATAACCGGCTCCCGCCTCATAGAGTTGTCTGGCGTTTTCAATGTTTTCAGCGGTCATAATTAATTCGGCTTGTGGGGCTAAATTCTTTAATTGTTGTAACATTTTTAGATTCGTCGTCCCCTTCAAAATTTTATCAGGAATCGAACAAATAATCATTTTGGCTGTCGATAAACGCAAGCTTCTCAGAGTATCTACGTGACTGATATCACCGTATACACATTTAATGTTTTGTTTTTTTAATTCACGATGAGCTTCAGGATTAAAATCTACAACCAAAACTTGTTTTAAATACATCCCAGAATATTTCGTTTGAATTTCATATAATAATGAACTGGCTTGCCGATGAAATCCTAAAACAATCACCGTTGGATGAATCGTTTCTTGATTTTCAAGATCCAGACCTTGAATAACGACGACATCTTTGAATCCGATTTTCTCTAGCGTCGTATTAACAGCTTTGTAAATATCGTGTGCCGCTGGAATTAAAAACGCAGATATTAAAGCCGTCACAACAGCTGCAATAATAAAAGCTGATAAAATATCACTAGAAATATGTCGGTAAGAAACTCCCAACGTCGCCAAGACTAATGAAAATTCTGATAACTGACTTAGATTAATGGCTGGAATTAAACTGGCTCGATTCGCATATCCCAACTTGTGCAGTGTTGGAAATATCGTCAGAAATCTTGTTACTAATGCCAACACCACCATCACACTGGCAATTTGCAAAACATTTCCGGTCGGCATGGGTATTTGCAAACCCAAGCTAACGAAAAATAATGTAATAAAAAAATCTCGTAAACTTGAAATTTTAGCTGCGACATCCAGATGATACGGAAAAGACGCTATAGATACGCCCGCCACCAAGGCTCCCATTTCCAAAGACAAGTTTAAATAATCCGCCACGCCACAAATTCCAAAACACCAGGCCATAGCCAGAATTAACATCAACTCGGGCTGTTCACCGGCTTTTTTAAACAAACGTGGCAATACAAAGCGGGCCAATAACCAACTGATTAAAACTAAAATTCCCACTTTACCCAAAGAAATAAATAAACTTGAATACTGCAAATGAGACAAGTTCGGCTGTAAAGCCAGAAAACCAATCGCTATGAAATCTTGGATGACTAAAATACCCAAAGTAATTTTTGAAGGCACAGAATCCAAATCCATTTTGTCAGATAGAATTTTAATGACGATTAAAGTTGACGATAAAGAACACGCCACTGCTAAATAAATCATTTCTAAATTCGAAAGCCCCATGCCGAGCGCCCAAAAAACACCATAGCCTAAAAAAATAGATCCACTGATTTGAACAGCACTGCTGAGCAAAACGGGTTTCCCCAGTTGTATCAATTTTTTTAAATTAATTTCCAATCCCAAGATAAACATCAATAGGACTAAGCCAATTTCAGAAATATGGGCAATGCTTGCAGAATCCTGAATAAAACCAAAACCCAAATGGGGGCCTAAAACAGCACCTGCAATTAAGTAAGCTAGAATCAGCGGGATTCCCAAAAAATGGGCTGGTAAACTCAAAGCACTGGCTGCTATAATCGCTTTACCAATATCTGCTAATAGATGACTTTCCATTATTAGTTCCAAATAGCTGGAATCGATGTCGCTTGAGAATCTTTTTTACCAAGACTTTCTAAGTCCCAGTTTTCTTCCATCAATTTTAATAAACTGGGTATAGAAACGGAATCACCATAACGACCGATACGCACGTTAGGCCCGACAATACTTGTATAGATTTGATTTCTGGGGCTGGATCCACTTTCGTCAAAAGTCGTAATCAAAACAGTATTTTCCATGATCTGCAAATCTGTCACTAGGGACGAAAAATTTTGAGCATACCATTTGTCCGCGTAAGATATATTCGTATCATGAGCATCATTTTCTAAATCAGGTACATAGAAAACATAATTAGGCAAACGACCCGATTTCGCATCAGCAAGAAATGATTTGGCATTGACGATGTTAGCACATCTTGAAGGATTTTTTTGAATGTCTTTAAAACTAATAAATGGATTGTGCTTTCGAACATAATGACCGCTGGCTTTTCCGATAAAGCAATTTCCCGGATAATCCTCGGCATAAACTTTCCAAGTAAGCCCCTTCTCTTCAAGCAAGTCCACAATATTTTTCACATCAATATCTTTAGAATTATCATCGATAATTCCGTTGGTATCTCCTGAAGTCAGCGCAATATAATTTCCCTGCGAAGGGTGCAAGACCGCATTCATATTCGTTAGCAACGCTCCCGTATTCGCCAGCTGTTTAAAGAAGGGTTGCTTTAATGCATCTGCGTAATTCGTATTTTCAAAAATAACAAAAATAGCACGATCAAAATATTTTCCAGATCTTGGCAATGCGTGTGACGAAATTGAAACTAAACTGATAAGGAACAAGGTTAAAATACTCAAAGTAGACATTTTCATACTCCTTGGGCGGATTTATCATCCCTGAAATTATCAAAAGCCTAATTGAACGAGTTGTCATGCAAATTAATCACCCCCTTCGTTTATTACGATTTGAATGACATTTTGAAGACATTGCTTAGAATTTGACCCTGTGCGGTTAAACATTCATAGCAAGCAACAATCCACATTTAATCAGTCAAACTTTTCGACAAAACCGTAGCCTCTTTGTCAATAAGCTCGACAGACCATCTCAATTTGAATGTTTAAAAATGAGCAAACTATTTGTTGCATAGAAAATATTCTATTTATTTGCAAATCTGAATCAATAGATGGGGGAAATCTATGAAACTATCGCTTTATAAGAAATCCGGTCACGAAGTAAATAAAAAAAGCGTTCGTATTTTATCAACGCTCTTACTGGGGCTTATTATACAAGCTTGTTCAAAACATAAAATATCTTCTGAGTTAAGTTCTTATTCTGAAGTAGCTTCACAAAATCAACAAATTTCTCAGAATCGCACTCCAACAAGCGATTCAAAAGAAGTAGGACAACAAAATTCTTCGCAAAACCAACCTCCCAACCAATCCTCTAATAACGCCAACAATTCGAACCCAACACAAAACCAAGTCGTTGAAAAAAATTACACCTTGTCTGTCGAAGACTATGCCGTAACTACATTTGACTATAGCCAAGCACAAACAAACTACTATGCTCATTTCGTGTTAGATTATGAGTTTGAAAAGGCAGACGATTTATATATCTGTTTTGACGAAAGTCACGGTATGTACATCTGTGGAAGTGCTATCGCCAAAGAAGGTTATGGCGCAGGAAATTATATCAAAATCAGATCGGCCGCAGGCAGTATTAATAAACGTGAAGGCGGATTTCATTTTAATATTTTTTTACCAACGATACCTAATTTTAAGTTAGATTGGTATCATTTTACAGTAGCCACTAAGAAAGCGGATGGCACATTCAAACCTGTTGCAGGAGTTCGCTTTTTTCCACGAATCGGCATGCCCGTATCCAGAACAAAAAAACTTACACGAGCGGTGAGCTCCGTTTCTCAGATTGGAAAAACTCAAGTTGGACTTACTCTGTACTGTGATGGGTCATATCATCCACCCAGCGTTCCAAGATATAATTACGGCGGTTGGGAATGTCCCTATAATTTGACTATTGGTGCCGTCCAATAATTTATGACTCAATTTCGATTTTTTTAATGAAATCGAATTTTGAAAGTTTATTTTGAAATTCGATTATTTTATAGGTTTGATCAAATTTTTCTGTCAGATCTGCGACAGCCACTTGCCCCAATGATAATCGAGGATCTGACCACTTTAATCCCAACGAATCAAAACGATTTTCTCGTTGTTTGAACCAAGTATGCAGATTTTTTTTAATCGTCATTTCAAAAGAATGTCCCAAGTTCGGACCAAACCAGAAAAACGTATCTGCCGAAAAATAACGGGCTGGCTGAATATGCTCGTCGGCAAGTTGATCATCCTGATTCAGATACATTTCAAATATTTGTTTACCCACCTGTGAATAATTAATATAAGCAGTTCCAAAAGAATACATGATCGCATAATCTTTATAACAGTCTGCGGGAATATCGACTTTAAAAGAATTATTAAACGTCATCACCAATCGGGCTGGCAGAATTTTTAAATCTTGAAAAAATTGCGACCGAGACCCCATATTGTCTTCGATGGCATGGATCGTACTATTAAAATCACGCATTAAATTTAAATTTCCAGAATGAATGGTTTTTTCGACTAAATGGCTGTGAGCAAAATTTAAATGCAAATAATTCAATGAGTTCTTTAAATCTGATTCATCTAAATTTGGAATTTTTCTTTCGGGCTCTAGCTGATTGATTTGCTGAATAATTTTTTTAAGATTTTGAATCAAATAAGTGATGTCGCTTCTGGGGTGATTCGGTAAATTACAAAAACGATCATTTTCTGAAAAACCCGTAGGAATTGCTTGTTGTAAGCAATTCAGCCAAATTTCACTGGCGGCGTTTTGACGAACATGGTAATTCAGGCTTAAAGTCTCTTGTGTATTGGAATTTCCGAGCTCGAGAATAATAGACTTATTTTTATTTGACATATTTTAAGACTAGAAAAAATAGTGATCTCTGTCCAGTATCTAATTAAGCCACTGATGCGAATTCATTTGTTCTTGAAAATCGAACCTCAAAACAAGTGTGCTCTTCTCTTTTCTTGATTCTCAGTTCAGCTCCGTGCTCGTCTAGAATGCCTTTGGTAATAGACAGCCCTAAACCAGTCCCCTCTCCATTCAGCTTAGTGGTATAAAACGGCTCTAACAAACGCTCTGCAATTTGGGGCTCGATACCAAAGCCTGGATCTACAATTTGTACGACGACCTCAGAACCTTCGTCGAACGCATAAATCCGAACCCATTTTTGCGCAGAATCTTTCGCAACGTCGATCGCATTATGAATTAAATTAATGAAAACTTGTTCCAATTCGACAGCGTCACCCAAGATTTCTGCATTTGTATCAATACTCATTTCAATTGTGGTTTGATGGATCGTTGATTTCGCATGCGTCAAAAATAACGATTCTTCTAAAATAGATTTTAAAGATTCCGTTTTATAATCTGACTTATTATGTGTTCTTGAAAACTTCTTTAAACTCATCACAATTCGAGCAATACGGTGAGCCGATTTTTCAATTGTATCTATTTGTTTAATTATTAATTGTGGCTCTTGGTGTCTGCGACGGATGATTTCAGTGCAACCTTGTATAATGGCCAATGGATTATTAATTTCATGGGCAACACCCGCTGACATTTCACCCAGTGAAGCCAATTTAGATGACTGAATGGCACGATTTTTTTGCTGTTCAGCGACTGCTTGCAATTGTCTTTCTTTTGTTTGATCAATTCTTATTCCTAAATATTTTTCAATTTGACCTTCGTGATTTTTAACTGGAGTAATCACAGTATTTGTAAAATACAAATTTCCTTCTTTGGAACGGGACACAATTTCACCTGACCAAACTTCTCCATTCTGTACGTGTTGCATAATTGTTTTAAATTTATCCCGATCGAATTCGTCAAAATACAAAAGCTCGTGCGATCTTCCCACCAATTCATCTTGGCGATATCCGCTTAAATCTAGAAAATGCTGATTCACCGAAGTGATTGCTCCATTCACATCCGAGACCGTCAAAATAGCACTGATATTCATGGCATTTAATAATTGCTCATAATCTTGCATTTGCTTTTTTAAATGAGTCAGATCTTTACCAGCACTGTAAACCAAGCCCGTTTTTATATCTTTGGCTGCGGACCACAACACATTGAGCTCTTTTCCACTGCGAGTTAAAAAACGATTTTCAAAACCGATCAGCTCACGACGTTCCATTAATTGTGAAATAGCCAGTCTGGATTTTTCATGATCTTCTACGCGAATAATATCAAAAATATGCATTTTTTGCAGTTCCATCTGAGAATACCCGATCGCTTCACAAAATGAATGATTGGCTTTGACTACGTGACCCTTCCCATCTGAAATCACCATAAAGCCCAAAGACATTTGAAAAAATTGATCAGCTTCGTTTAATGCTTTTGATAGTTCTTGTTGAATTTGTTCATTTTGAATGATTTGTCGTCTGCGGCTGGTGTCTAAATAAAAATTATGTAAATAGGTATAGATCGAAAAAACTAAGACTACAGTAAAACTTTCAAAGACCTCAATGACTTTGGGATAAACATAGGTGTCGACTAAAAATTCAGGGTGTTCTAATGGTAATTTTAAATCTAAAAATATCCAGGTACATACTGGGACTGTAATCATAAATAAAAATTTTTTCGATTTCAAAATTTGACTTAAAAAATCGACCATTAAAATAATTGTAAACAAATGAAACTGAGCTTTGCCTTCGTAATGAAGTCCCATCGACATCGCCAAAACTGTATAACTTAAATTACAGATAACAACAGCTGACAACCAAGACCACATTTTTTTATAAAACAAAAACAGGGCTGGAACGAATAGCACTCCTAACGATAGAACCATATGAACAGCTAAGTTTTTTGCGCCTAATAAAAAATAAATACCCGCAAATGCCGGCCCCAGAGTAAATACTGGTAAAAGAAATTTTGTAAATGTCTTTTCTAGGCGAATTGAATTTTCAAAATTTTGATCGATTGCCAAACAAACCTCTACACCTTTTAAACAAAAATACGTGTAAGTTGTTATCGACTGATTTTAAATAAACTTAAATAGATTGATTTCGACTAAAGTCCCATTTTTTTTAATAAATCATTAATGCTATCTTGATTCATCGCATCTCGGCCTAGCCCAACAGATCCTTTGTAATCCTCTTTGAATTTTCCCGATAGCCATTTTAATCTTTCGATAAATGCGGGATTGAATTGCGCCTTCGCTTCTTCAGCCGTCGTTTCGCATTTACGAATCAACAAGGCTAAAGTCTCGGTAGCATCCATTAAAAAACTGATGACAGTCGTCACAAACGAAACGTTGTTATTGATCATCGTCGTATTGTAAGCCACTGTTTTGCAAATTTTGGTGTAATCCGTAATAAGTGAAAAGGCTGTCTTTTCTGGAAATAGAAATTTGATATTATCCGAAGTTCCCATAATTCGATCCATTTTATTTCCATAAATGTCCAGACTTTTATATTGCTGTGGGGATTGCTCAAGTTCCTCGAGCAAATTCATACACTCATCAATTAATTTCTTAGACTCATCAATAAAATCTTTTACTAAATCTTGATCTGTCGACATAATATAACAGTATCTCGGCAAGGAACTTACGGCAATGGAATATGTTTCAATTCGCGTCAACACACTTAGAGGCGATCAAAAAATTGATTTTGATGTTTATATACTTATTGATGGCAAGTATGTTCACTATCTTAGACAAGGCGACAGCTTTGAAGGCCAGCGTCTTGAAAGATTAAAATCTAAAAAGCTAAAAAAGATGTACATTAAATTCGATGCTGAAAACTTGTATCGAAATTATATCGAACGAAACATTGATGCTGCTTACAATAATAAAAACAAAGATTTGCAACTGCGCGCAGAAATCGTCCAAGGGGACCAGCAATATCATACCGAAGAAGTTTTCGAAAATCCGCAAAGTGCCATTTCCTATTCCCAAGCTAAAGACACCGCTAGTAAATATATTCAATTTCTGATCGAAAACGAAAAGGCCGCAGAAAATATTTTATCTATTCAAAATACAGATTCAAGCATCAGTCACCACGGCCTGAATGTCGCTACGTTGTCTGTCACTTTGGCCAATCAATTGGGGCTGTTTGATGATAAGCAAAAACAATTGATGACACTAGGAGCTTTATTACACGATTTTGGTCATTATAATACAACTCTGGATATCAGTAAATCCGTCAAAGACATGAGCCCTTCAGACCAAGAAATTTATTGGAAACACCCCAAAATGGGAGCCGAAAAAGTCCAAGGCCTTAAACATTTCGATCAAAGCGTTATCAATATTATCAATCAGCACGAGGAATTGATTAACGGACAAGGTCCGATCGGGTTACGAGAAAAAGACCAAGACCCTTTGGCTATCTTAGTCAGCACTGCGAACGCTCTGGATCGCGAAATTCTAAAATCACCCTCGAATCGCGAACAAGTGATTAAAAACTTTATTGTTGAAAACGTGGGAAAGCATCCACTTCCGTACTTGAACGGTTTGAAGCATTTCCTCAGTCATATCTAAGCCAACTGACCATCTACCAATTGAATTTGTCGATGTCCCATTTGTGCGAATTCTTTATCATGCGTGACGTAAATGATCGTTGTTCCAAACTGTGAATTGATTTTTTTGAAAAAATTAATCACAGCCAATCCATTAGCCGAATCTAAATTTCCTGTCGGTTCATCGGCAAATATATAACGTGGATTCATAACAAGAGCTCTGGCAATAGCTACACGTTGCTGTTCACCACCCGACAGCTGGGCCGGACGATGATTCGCTTTATCTAAAATCGAAAACTCACTCATGATTTCCAAAGCTTTTTGTTTTTTCTCTTGCGACTGACCCGCTTTCACCGCAGGCATTAAAATATTCTCCAGAGCGCTCAGCTCGGGTAACAAATGATGAAATTGAAATACAAATCCCATATTTTGATTTCTGAAATGATGTAAATCTCGTATTCCCAATTGGTGAATATTGACTCCATCGATGAGCACTTGCCCCGCGGTCGGAGAATCGAGAGAGCTGAGTATGTATAATAAGGTGCTTTTCCCTGAGCCCGACCGACCTGTTATCGAAACCATTTCGCCTGACTTTATTTCTAGAGAAATACCCTTCAAAATCAAAGTATTCATTTCGCCGAATTTCTTTGTAACGTCTTTTGTAATTAAGCTCATTACGAAACCTCGCTTCGGATGATATCAATGGGCTCCATTTTACCCGCGGATCGCGCTGGTAAATATCCCGACACACTGGCCGCAAAGACCGACAGAAAAACAGCTTTGACGTAAATCATCCAATCAAAAGAAACCATCATGTGATTCGACCCCAATCCTCTCTGCGAAGAAACTTCGATATTCGACATAATGATACTTAAAATATAACCCAAACCCGCTCCAGCAATTCCGCCAATCAATCCTAAAATCAATCCTTGAATGAAAAATAATTGCAAAATATCGTTAGGTTCAAATCCAATAGATCTTAAAATGGCAATTTCTCTTTTTTTATGAGTCACGGCCAAACTTAAAATATTATAAATACCAAATCCTGCCACAATCAAAATCGATATGGTCATCGAATTACGTACAATATCCTGAGTTTTAAAAACAGACATGATGCCTTCGTTGGCTTGATCCCAACTTTGTACTTTGTCCTGACTGAACATATTCCAGGTTGTGGCAACTTCACCCGCTTTTGTAACATCATGCAAACGAATGGCGATATCTGTAATCTGCCCAGGCGTCTGATTCAAATTCTGAATGTCTGAAAGGGATCCAAAAAGTGTCGATTCGTCTATGGATTTAACTCCTAGCTTAAAGACTCCCACAATTTTAAAGGGCTGAGGATTTTGTTTTCCGACTGACAACATCACAGTTTCGCTTTGGTGCGCACCTATTTTTATCATCAGATCTTCGCCCATTATAATTTTATTTCCCGAAGACCCAATATCAGTCCATTTCCCAGCCAACATATATTTTTCAATGTTTGAAACATTTCGTTGTTTTTCAGGATCTGATCCTACAATTCTAACAGTTGTGTTGATATGCCCCAAATTGACGATCGCTTGTGTCACGATTTGTGGTGAATAAGCAAAAACTTCCGGGTCCTTATCTAATCGCGCAATCCATGACTGGGGTGAAACAATAGACGCATTGTCTTTTCGACCAGACGGAGGCTGCAACCAATGGACATTTTGATCAGAGTCATAGAAAAAATCTCTGACATTCGCAGCGGTCAGAATTTCTTCACGGGCACTGATTCGAATATGGGCATCATTATTGACTAACTGATCGACGATAAAACTTTGAAATCCCAACATCATGGCTGAAATAGCCACATAAGCAGCACTTCCTAAAATGATTCCCATCAACGTTAACAATGTTTGATTTTTACGACTGATCAGTTGTCGAATAGCTAAGGAAAACATTATTGCCCCCGCACAAGCACAAGATCTCCTTCAGTTAAATCCCCCGATAAAACCTCAGCCCAGTTCTCGTTAACGATTCCGACTTTGATATTCATTTTTTCTTTGTGGCGACCTCGAACCCTTGTCACATATCCCCCACGAATCGAATTAATAGGAATCAATAAACTGTCATTGCGAACTCCCACTTGAATCGCTAGATCCGCTGTCATCCCCGGCAGAACTCCTTCTGGCCAGCTTTGCATTTCAACTCGGACTATAAATTGTTTATCTCTGGGATAGACCTGTGTCACAATTCCCTGCATTTTTTCAGAACGTAAACTTTCAAATGAAACACGAACTTCTTGATTTTTTTTAACTCGTAAAACGGACTGCTGTTCCAGGCTGACTTCTAAATAAAGAGCCTTTAAATTCGTGACGATCATCAATGGCACTTGCGGGTTAACAAGCTCACCTTGTTTGAAATTAATGGCTGTGACGGTACCTGCAATTTTTGATTTAAACAGCACATCATCCACCTGCATCAAAGAATCTCCGGCTTGGACGGGCTCACCCTCTTTGACAAAAATTTTCTGTACAGTTAAAGGTGTTCCTACTTTGACGCTGTAAACTTGATCAGACATGACCGTTCCCAGACCATAAATAGATTCGACAATAGATCCTTTTTTAGCCGCAACCTGCATTTGAGGTTGCGCATTTAAAAACCAAACGGACACTGCAATCGCAATCAGTCCCATTACCACAAATATTTTCAACTTCACAAAAACTCCTCTGAATCATTTTTGCCATTTAGACAATTTTTTTAATATGATACACATCATATTCCATTGGCATTTAATCGATTGTGCAATAATCTATTTGCTCATGATAAATAATCTATTTCAATTTGATAATACCTATTTGAAACTCCCTCGCTTATTTTACTCTTTACAACCTGCAACGCCTGTAGCCCATCCTCAATTCGCAGAAATAAATACTGAACTCATCGCCGATTTTGGTATTGACATGAATAAAGCCGAGTCATCGCAAGATTTATTACAACTACTATCTGGAAACAAAGAGCCCTCAACCAAACATTTTTCACAGGCCTATTGCGGCCACCAATTTGGACATTTTAACAGACTGGGGGATGGTCGTGCCCATTTGCTGGGGGAAGCACTTAATAAACACGGATCAAGATTTGATATTCAGTTAAAGGGATCCGGGCCGACGCCTTATTCCAGACAAGGCGATGGCCGAGCCGCTTTGGGACCGATGTTACGAGAATATTTAATGGGCGAATTTTTTAATGCCGTCGGAATTCCAACAACACGCGCTTTGGCAGTCGTTACCACTGGCGAACCCGTCTATCGCGAAAAGCCCTATGCTGGCGCGATTTTATCTCGCGTTGCAAAAAGCCATATCCGAGTGGGTACTTTTCAATATGCAGCTGCTTATGGACAAACTCAAGACGTCCAAGCCTTGGCCGATTATTCAATCGCAAGACATTACCCCGAAGCCCTCAACCATGAAAATCGATATCTGTATTTTTTTGAACAAGTTCAATCTCAACAAGCTCAGCTGATTGCGGATTGGATGAGTATGGGGTTTATTCACGGCGTGATGAATACAGACAATATGACTATTTCAGGAGAAACCATTGATTTCGGGCCTTGTGCCTTTTTAGATCATTATGACCTTAATGCCGTTTTTAGTTCTATTGATCATAGCGGACGATATGCTTATGGACAACAGCCCTCAATCGCCCACTGGAATCTGTATCGATTTGCCGAAACGCTGTTACCTTTGTTTTCTTCAGAAACTGAAAAATCAATTCAACTGGCGCAATCCGCTTTAGAAAAATTTCCTCAATTGTTTGAATCCTATTTACAAAAAAATCTACATCAAAAATTAGGACTCGATCAACAGACAGAACAAAGTCGTATGTTGGTTCAAAAATTATTGAAATTATTTTCAGATCATAAAACAGATATGACAGAATTTTATTATCAGCTTTCTGAGCTGAATGCTCCAGCCCCGATGATGGACTGGCAGGATGAATGGAAAAAAAATGTTGAGCTGCAAAATATTTCTATCTCAGAGGCTCAAACAAAAATTAAAAAAAATAATCCTATTTATATACCTAGAAATTTTATAGTCGATTCTGCGATTAAACAGTATACAGAAAACAATAATTCTGATATGTTCAGAAAACTGCTGACGCAACTTCGGAATCCGTATCGACATGATTCAGAACCAATAATACAGGAGCTTTTTTTAAACAAGCCAGCTCCGGATTTTAAAACTTTTTGTGGGACTTAAATATGTTTAAATATATGATCCAAAGTAATTTTATCATTTCAGTTATCTCGTTCATCAGTTTATTTTTCTTTTATGGCAAAGACAGTCTCTCCAACACCACTTTAATTTTTTGTTCGATTATTTTACTCAATGCAATCTCGGCCTCTGTTCATTATGCCGAAGTCATTGCCAAACGCGTTGGCCCAGCCCTCGGAACATTAATTCTGGCCCTTTCGGTTACAATTATCGAAGTGGGTTTAATTCTGAGTTTAATGTCGATTGAAAAAACAAACACTGGATCAACGATTGCGCGCGACACTGTTTTCTCGGCTATTATGATTGTCACCAATGGTGTGATTGGGATGTGCCTATTTATCGGCGGTCTTCGTCATAAAGAATTAGGCTTTCAATCCCAAGGCACCAGCACTTTAATTGGTGTCTTGGCCGTGCTATCGACACTGACTCTTGTGCTACCCAACTTTACAACTTCATCCGTTGGACCTACTTTCTCTGCAGGTCAGCTGATTTTTGCTTCTGTCGCCTCTATTGTTTTATATGGAGCTCTGGTATGGGCACAGACTATTTCTCAAAAAAGTTATTTTGAAGCCATCACAAACGAACAATTTATAAAACTAGAACAGGAAAACTATGTTCCTAGTCGCAACCAATCGATTGTCGCCTTTTTAGGTCTGATTCTCAGCCTTTTGGTGGTCATAGGAATGGCTAAAACCCTCAGCCCATTTATTGAAAAAACTCTTGTTGATATGGGAGCTCCCCAGGCCACAGTAGGTATTATTATCGCCTTACTCGTATTAGCTCCTGAAACACTCGCTTCCATCAGCGCCGCTAAAATGAATCAACTTCAGACGAGCTTAAACTTGGCGTTAGGATCTGCCGCGGCCAGTATCGCACTGACGATTCCCATCGTGAGTATTTATTCCATCATGAATGATAAAACGATCACTCTGGGACTGGATGGTAAAAGCCTTGTCTTATTGATTCTCACTTTCATGAGTGCTGGCTCGACTTTTGGCACTGGACGAACGACAACACTTCAAGGAATCGTTCACCTCGTCATTTTGGCTAGTTATGTGGCTCTGTCATTCATGCCTTGATGACCTTATAAATATTTAAGGAGAAAATAAATGAATGAAATATTTATTTTTAATCCTTATTTTATTCAGTGTTCAAAGTTATTCACAAACAGTTGATATCAAACCCGAAGATGTCACTTTTGATTTCATGTCTTCGGAAGGCTCCTTTTGGAATGATTGCACACACAAAAAATTATCCGAGCCGCACCAATGGGAAATTAAATGTCCCGACAGCACAATCACATTCCGAGTTCATCTATTGCTCAGAGAATATTTCAATGATTCCGAAGTCACTTATGAATTTCATTTTTGGGCGGACCGGGACCAAGATAAAAAAACTCAAACACGAACACAGTCTACTTGGCTGACAGTTGATAAAGGCACCAAAACACGAAAAATTATTGGCTATCTGGGATTCGACGAGGACACGACTCAGTTTCGCATCGAAATCAGACCCAAAAAGTAATACATTGCAGTTGGGGTGACAATAACGGTCACTTTGTCTAAAACACTACAGTTGAAATTTGATTTTAAAATCAGCTATATTGCAACCCATGTTTGCACGTAAAATAGTTCAATACAGTTTGCTTTCGACCTTGCTCTGTAGCTCTTTAGCACATGCGAAAATCATCACTCAATGCAGCAGTCAGGGAACTCAGGGAAATGTTGTTGGCTCCGAGAATATCGACAATCAATACACGATCGCCTCTGTTTCCAAAGTCTTTACGTCCCTTTGGGCTGCAGAAAAACTGGGATTGAATTATCGTTACCCGACGCAAATATACATTACAGACCTCGGTAATGATCTTTACGATGTTCATTTGCGCGGATCCGTATTTCCTTATTTCGATCGCACGATGTTTTATTTTTTAATTGGCGAACTCAATAAGCGTGGTATCAAAAAAATTAATCACTTAACTTATGATGAAAACTTTGAATATGGATCGATCATACGCACAAAAGATGACCTGGCACATTCCAATGGTGAACAAAGCGAAACAGACATCATGAAAGAATTGCGCAGTGATGTGACGCAATTAAAGTCGAATTACAAAGTTTTTTTGAAAAAAACTCAGCCCTTGGTTAAAATTGATTTACCTGACTCAGTCCAACTTTCAGTCAAGGACATTCATGCTCAATCCATGAAAGAATTTAATCCGAACAACACGACTTCGACTTTTATACTTCGCTCCAGTGAAATGCATCGCGTTCTCAAAGAACTGAATCGGAATTCAAATAACTTTGCTGCTGATAAGGTCTTCGAGCGACTTTCACGAACTCAAAAATTCAATGATTTTTTAACAAAATCCATCAAAGTGGACGATAAAGAATTTAATTTTATCAACGGCTCTGGCTATCCCGAAATAATTGACGGAAAGAAAATATATAATTCGGCCACTTGCAGAACAGTGATCGAAATGATGAAAAAATTAATGACTCTCAGCAACCAACAGGGCTTTGGCTTAAGATACATATTACCCGTCGCAGGCTTTGACGCCGAAGCCGATGGTGACAGCACTGTGACTAATATCTATTTGACCCCCATCACTCAAGGCGCACTGATTGCTAAAACAGGGACTGTCGATGGATCCGTTTCCCTGGCAGGCACCGTTTTAACAAATAATGATCTTGTCTATTTTCATGCGACAGCGACTTCCGGCGGATATAATGATATTAAAAAATTCTTAAGCGATCTTTACGATGATCACGGTGGAAAAAAAGAAATTGAAAACTACACTCCAAAAGCCTTTGTCCCTTTTGATGAAAAATCAATCGAAGAAGTCAAAAAGTAATTATAAATTATTTAAATAATTGATTAACGAATCTACCTGAGCATCAAACTGCCATAAAATTTCTTTGCGAAATTTTGGATCTGTCGGATTGAACATATTTGCAAATAAGTCTTGAACCTGTTGATTTTCAGATTCATTCAGACTGGGCTTAAAATTAAACTGATTTTCTAAAATCATAATCCTTAAAGACTCTAAGGAACCTAGTATTTTCTGACTATCCATTGTTCCAAATTCAAAAACGACTCCATTAATTTGAGTTTGCTTTGTTTCTTTGCTTTGAAAATAACTGATCAGATCCCCTTGCGCCCGATAGAAATCATCCGACTGAGCCACCACTTCAACTTTGTTTTGAAAAAATCGATTGAGTTCGATGTTTTTTTTCTCTTTAGTTGCACCTGACAAAATATGTAATTTATTTTTTTCTCCGTAACCGGTATGCAAATCAATAATCACAACGCCATGATAACTAGGAAATTCCTGAGCAATAACATCATCAATTATTTTTTTTTGATCCTGATATCGATAGCCGCCAAAAAACAGACCATTTTGCTGCTGGTACTGGCCGACAAGGATTGAATTTTTGAGTGTCTGAAAGCCATATTGAAAAATCAACCCCACAGCTCGCAATACAAATAAAGGCTTATCATAGGAATGCAGTGATCCCAATTTCTGCGGATTTAAAAAATCACTGATTTTTTTATAATTTTCATTTTGTGAATAAAAATCCTTTGGATTGACTAAAAAATTTCTATTCAAATCAATATTGTCTTGATCCGTTCGTCTTAAGTTTTGAAAACCATACGGATTCAGAGCATGAATGAATAAAAAATCCGATGTCTTTCCCTGAAATAACGGCAATTTAGTGTCTATCAAGCGGCTTTGCAGTGCCGATCCTACAAAACCCTCGACTCCGTGGGTACCTGAAACCAAGACTGTCAAATATCGGCTTTTTTCACCTGATTTTATTTTAACAACTCGGGTATTTAGCTTGGAATCAGCCACATGAGGATAACTTTGCATTTGAACCTGATGCAGATAAGGCTTCTGCTTTTCGATGATCTTTAAAAAAAGAGCATCGGCGTCTTGATAGCTGCGGCTAAAATAAGCGTCCTCCGCACTGGCCACTGCGCAGATGAATGTAAAAATAATATGAATCACAAGTCGCTTTTGCTCTAGCACGATAAATAGGATATCCTTATTTACAGTTAAAATGGAACACAAAACAAAGCCCCCTTCTAAAAGATTTTTCAAAGTGAACATCGAAATTAGCAATATTTGTAATTTGCAGTGTTCGTTCTGTCCTGAAGTCCTAAGACCAAAGAAGATGATGGATCTGGATCTGTTTCAAAAAATAATTCCGCAAGTGGCTCCACTGACGGATATGGTCTGCTTTCATTTGATGGGTGATCCTCTTGTTCACCCCAACCTCAAAGAAATGATTGAGATTTGCGAACAACACCAAACGAAAATTTTTTTTGTAACGAACGGTGTCCTTTTAAAACCACAACATCATGATTTACTCACTCAAAATATTTTTCATCAAGTTAACTTTTCGTTACACAGTTTTTTTGATAATCATCCCGGTAAAGACCCCAGCCTCTATTTAAATAAAATATTCTCCTGGACAGATCACGCCTTAAGCTCGAATCCCGATCTTTATATCAACTTTCGATTATGGAACCTGCAAGACATTCGTGGTCAAGCAACTGAGAATCAAAAAATGCTGACAGAAATCGAACAGCACTACCAAGTCCAAATAGACCCCGAAAAAGTGAACTTGCGCAAAAACAAAAGCTATCCTATCAAAGGTCGTTTGTATTTGCATTTTGATTCTGAATTTACATGGCCCAGTTTAGACCTTCCGATCTTGGGAAAAACAGGAACCTGCTATGGGCTGGGAAATCATTTTGGAATTTTAGCAGATGGAACAGTTGTTCCTTGTTGCCTCGACAAAGAAGCTGCAATCCCTCTTGGATCTCTGCAAAATCAAGATTTACAAACAATTTTATCAAACGATCGAACTTTAAAAATCATTCAAGGATTCAAAAACAATCAGCTCGTCGAAGATCTTTGCCAACGCTGTCAGTACATTGACCGCTTTGGACGCAAAGAATCTTCTCTTTAAATGTTTTATAAACTGTCTATCTTTTTTTCAGTTTAAAATACATTCCAAAATTGATTATCTAAAATTGAAAACAATCTTTTTTTTCCTCTGAAATCAAACATTTATTCTTTACACTGAGGGTGTTCATACAAAAGGAGTTTTTTCTTATGAAAAAAATGGAAGCTGCTAAAATTGTCATGATGACGACCTTCTTAATAGTCACTGCCTGTCAAAATAATTCAGGCTCCAGCGAGCCCGCAGTCAGCGAAACTCAGTTCGCAAGTATGGCTATCAAGTCAGACATTCCAACGGATCCAATTGATTGTGATTTTAACGGATCCATCGTGACGGACGGAACAAACGTCACAGCTTATCAAAACTCGACTGTTCCGTTTGGTAGTTCATGCGTATCCGAAGTCAGAAACTGCCAAGCTGGAATCTTGTCCGGCAGCTACTCTTATAATAGTTGCAGCATAGGTGCCGCAGCCGATTGTTTATTCAACGGCCAAACAGTGAAACACGGTGACGCTGTAACAGCCTACACATCATCAACAGTCGCCTTCGGCCAAGTCTGTTCATCAGTGGCTGAAAATCGCACTTGTAATAATGGGGTCTTGTCAGGCTCAGCCCAATTCGCTTCTTGTAATACCAACGCAGCTAGATCCTGTTTGTTTGATGGCAAAACAATTGCTCATGGGGATTCAATCCTTGCATTTGCTGATTCAAGCGTTTCATTCGGACAAAAATGCAATCAAGAAACGCGCACATGTAATGATGGTACATTATCAGGTCAATTCACATTTGGTTCTTGTACTGTAGGTCAACCTTCAAGCTGTTTATTCAACGGACAAACGATTTCTCATGGACAAACTGTCGTAGGATTCCAATCATCTTCAGTTTCATTTGGTGAAGTTTGCCAACAAGAAACTAGAACTTGCGATAACGGCGTCCTCAGTGGTCAATTCGCTTTCAACTCATGTACTGTTGGACAAGCCAAATCTTGCCAATTTGATGGAAAAACGATTTTACACAATGAATCTGTGATTGCTTACGCAGCAAACCAAGTCGCTTTTGGTTCCACATGCCTATCCGAATCACGTACATGTAATAATGGTGTGTTATCAGGTTCTAACAATTACAGTACTTGTTCAGTTGATTTACCAAAAAGTTGTGATTTCAACGGTGTCACAGTTCAGCACGGTGGCAGCATCGTTGCTTACCCTGAATTTACAGTTCCTTTTGGTCAAAAATGTCTATCAGAAACTCGTACTTGTAATGATGGCGTTTTATCAGGATCTGCCCAGTACGAATCTTGTGCTCCACAAAATCCAGCACCACAAGATAAAAGCTGTTTATTAAACGGTGAAGTCATTAAAAGTGGATCCTCTGTCACAGTTTATCAATCAGCTGAAGTTAAATACGGTGAACAATGCGTCTCTGAAGTTCGTACATGTCAAAACGGTCAATTAGCTGGTTCATTCACACAAAAAACTTGTACGGTTCAAGCTGCGGCCAACTGTACACTGAACGGCAAAACAGTGGCTCACGGAAGCAGTGTAACGGTCTTTACATCTGCCAGCGTTCCTTATGGATCTCAATGTCAGTCTGAAACACGTTCTTGTAATAACGGAGTCTTATCTGGTTCTGCGACGGCCGAATCTTGCGTCGTTCAACCAAATCCGAACCCAAATCCAAATCCGAACCCAAATCCAAATCCGAATCCGAATCCTGGCCAATGCGTCAACCAACCGCTTATTTGGGAATTCCCTGAATCATGTAAAGGAAATTGCGGCAAAGGAAATGGTTACTTTAAATCACGCATCAGTCGCGACGGTGGTAAAACTTGGTTAGAAATCAAGAAAAACAAATTACCAGAAGACCTTAAAGAAATCTGGAACTACATGATCGATAAAAATGGTAAAAACTCGTGCGCTCGTCCGAAAGTGACTTACACACCTTCAAAAAATAAAGGCTATGTGGTTATGCCTGTCAGCTCGATCCCTGATTGTAAAGTTTGTAAATTTGTCGAAGTCGAAGAAGAAGTTAAAAAACACGGACAATGCCATAAAAACAAGAAAAAAGAAGTTCGCAAAGTCCTTAAATTTAAATGTGGTGAAGACAAGAAATCCAAAAAACACCACGAAGATCATGACGACGACGATGATGACGATGACTACAGTCACCGTCATCACAACCACCGCTAATTACTGAGTTAACGATTTTGTAAATTGATTCCAGCCGGTCGCTACGCTAAATTTCAAATGATCGTAGCGACTTTGCATTTCATCCGACTTATAAGATGGCAACCAAACTGAAATACCTGTCGCGTTTCTAAATTCATCTGAATTATCTGTCGATAAAACTAACTTAGAAATTGATTTTTCCACGCTAGCAACACTGGATCTGCTTTTCATTGCAGGAACTGATTTCAGTTTTTTCATAAAATCACCCAAATCTGAACAGCCTGAACAAGCAAAGTTTTGCGCGTATTGAGCCGCCTTTTTAACCGCTCCAAAATCAGTCGCGCCTAATCCCATCATATCCGAACGAAGTTCATTGATACTTGAATAGAGTGAATCTAATCCAGACATATCCCACGCCGAGAAAGTCACATCACGCTGACTGTAAACTCCCCCCTTCGAATAAGCGGCTAGATATTCCTTACTTAATAAAACAGAAACTTGTGCAGGACTCATTGTCGGTTGCGCTGCCCATTTCTTTAAAAAGGGAGCATACGGCCATCCTTCACCCGGTTCAAGATCCTGAGACCCTACGAAATAGTTCACATCTCCTTTCATTTCGCCTGCGACTTCCACCATTTGCATCAAACAAGCATCGCTTCCATAAATATCAATATTTCTTCCCAAATATTGTTTTATTTCAGACATCGCTAAACCTAACTGTTCTGTCGTAATTTTATTACCTGTGTGATCGTCATAGGAAATATCTTGTGGACGAATTGGATTCAATCTGTTCCAACCACTGCCATGATTCCAAACAGCTACGAAATAATGTTTGGCTGGATAATTTTGTATTCCCCATTTTACAAACTCGACTAAATTTTTGTAGTCACCCATATCATAATTATCGTTCTCTAATACGACAGGGCTTGTCACTTTGGCCGGATTCGTTGATTTTTGAACATACAAACGACGCGTCTTTGTCGTCGTTTCACTTCCCCATTCAACTAAAATATTCAAATCTTTTGTCGATCCTACTTTTTCCATATCACGAATGTTCATGTCGCCAAAAGAACTCAGATTATTATGGCCATTAATAAAAACTAAAAATGTCCATTCTTTTTCAGACTGAGCCGCCATTGACTGCAACGAAAACAAAACAAATCCTAGCAAGGTGATTGCTTTAAACATAACTTCCTCCATGAAGTAATTTTTTGCGTTAATATAAGCGTGATCCTTTTAATTCCAAAGGGATAGCTTGGAATACGGTTCCAATTTGAAACTTGATTTTGTGATAGGAAAATTTTGCCGAGTGACTGTTACAAGCTTGAAATTGTAGAAAAAACTCGATCTAAGTAGTGATCCAGCCAGCGATGATTGAACGGATCTAATCGATCTTTGGCATAATATCCTACGTGACCACCGTAATTCGAATACGTCAAATGGACACAATCTGGCCATTGTAAATCCCTGTAATCTTCAAAAGCAATAAAAGGATCATCTTTGGCTGTTAAAATAAAAGTAGGTACTGAAATATTTTGAACGTATTTGTATGTGCTGCATTTCTCATAGTAATCATCTTTGTTTAAATAACCCGATCGCACGGAAGTAAAATGATCATCGACATATTGTGTTTGTTTTAGAAAAGGAATTTTTTGGCCATAATTTTTTTGAATGTCTTTTTTCAATCTTCTATAAAAACGAATGTCGTAAATTTTCGACAGCCCGTTTGTCAGCAATTCAGACGCCTTTTTTAAATTAATTGGAGCATTCACACAAATCGTGTAATCAGGCTTATGAACACCTCTGCGGCCTGTCACTAAATTTAATAAAATACTTCCACTCATTGAAAATCCCGCAGCTATTTGTTGAGCTTGTGGAAATTTTTTTCGTAAAAAACCAATCACTTCAGAGGCATCTTCGCCCCGTCCCGAATGATAAGGATGACGAGCCATCCCTTCTGCAATTCCGGCTCCGCGATGATCCACCCAAACCACAGTCCATCCACGATCATAGGCTAATCGAGCTGACCGCTGCATATAATCAGATTGATGGTTCCCTGCCAAACCATGATACAAACTTAAAACTTTTTCACTTTTACCATTCGGTGGAACAAAAATTTGTAACCCACAGAAATCACCATCAGGTAACTCCAAGTGAATCGTTTCACCTAATTCTTTAAATACCGGCGTTGGGACAAAATGTCCCAACAAAGTCTGAGTATGGCCCGTCAACACAGGCCAATACGGTCGCAATTCAGTCAGTTTAAGATCGATCTTTGAAATTACCAAATTTGAACTCTTTCGGATGGAGCCAAGTACAATTTATTTTTTGAAGTACATTGATACGCTTCCATAAATCCGGGTTGATGCTTCACTTGTTCATTAATACGCGCAGGACCTAAACTGTGTGGATCTGTTTTAAGCCACATTTCTTTTGTTTTTTCGCGAGCTACTCCACACCACAATCGTGCATAAGCAGTAAAAAACTTTTTCTTATCTTCGACAGAACCTTTCCCGTCTGGGAAAGCCGCATTGTAACCAAATGTTAAACCCACTAAGTCGGCCACATTTTCACCTAATGTTAAATAGCCGTTATGACCTATTTTATCAAATTGCGCGATCATTTTAGAACCACGATCTTTGAATTTTTTAACATCCTCTTCTGTCATCCACTGTTTCAATTTACCATCTGAATTGAACTTGGATCCTTCATCATCAATTGAATGTCCCAACTCATGACCGACGACAGCACCGACAGCACCTAAATTTTCAACGACATCACCTTCTGGTACAAAAAATGGATACTGTAAAATCCCAATCGGCATTACAAATTTATTTTTGTCGGGTGAATAATACGCATTCACAGTCAACGGTCCCATTCCCCACGCTGCTTGATTTACACCTTTTTTTAAACGCTCCATGGAACGCTTGTGGCTGAGCATCGCTAATTTTTTTCCATTGCTATACGGATGAGTCGCACTGTATTTCTGAATCGGTTTAAAATCCCATTCTTCATCTGTCATCGGTTGAATAATCTGTAATTTAGCTTTTTCGATTTTATCCAAAGCTCCTTTTTTGCTTTCAGCGCTTAACCAAGTATTTTTCTGGATTCCTTGCAAAATCGAAGCACGAATTCGATTCACAACTTCATTCATTTTTTCTTTAGGAAATTGCGGGAATAATCGTGGCAACATTTCTTGATCTAATTCACGATTGAAAGCCCCCATCACTGACATCGTACAGCGTTCTTGACGGTCTGGACGAGTGGGAGCTCCCCCTAAAAATTGGTGACTAAATTCCATACGCTTTTTGTACAACTCAGGATACGCATCATCCATAAAACCGCGCGCGCTTCTGTACACATACATATCTTTTAGAACTTGCAAATTTTCTTCTTTTAATTCTTTTTGTGCAAATTCAAAACTTTCAGGAATAAAATCACGCACCAGTGTTGTTTTAGGAATATTTTTATTGAAAAAATCCTCTAACCCAATTTGACTTGTTCTTTGGAAAAATTTTTCACGTTCGACATATCTTGGCTGAGTATATCTTTGTCTGAAAGCTGCTGGCATAGGATAAGTTTCTTTGAATCTTTTTTCAAAATCGATAATCGCCATCGCCCGCTTCAGGTGATCTTCTTTAGATCCTTCAGGATAAATTGTATTAAAAAATTCAGACATCAACTTAGCAAAAGCTTCTGTTAACTCTTTATTATCGTAATAGCTGTGTTCCGGAAGGAACATAAAACCTAAATCAAAAGTAATATCATAAATTTTAGGGTTATCGATATTCGGAGTCAGCTCATAGCCAACAAAAGACCATTTTTCATTGGTCATATTCTTTTTATTTAGATCAATAAATTGTTTCAATGTTTTAACTGCAGCGATTTCTTTTTTTAAATCCGCAACTAACGCTTTTTCTTCTTTCGCTGCGTTTTTTTCATTCATACAAGCTTTGTAGTAATCCTTCATTTGCAATGATCTCGCAGAGAG
>Ga0255180_1000152_pt1 | contig 31063 bp, 27 predicted proteins | sample Atl_Colum_RepB_8_FD_189933 | JGI IMG/M metagenome (GOLD analysis project Ga0255180, IMG submission 189933) | Freshwater microbial communities from Altamaha River, Georgia, United States - Atl_Colum_RepB_8d | ecosystem: Environmental > Aquatic > Freshwater > River | place: USA: Georgia... | reverse complement strand
AATCCACCCCTAACTAAATCCCAACCATATTTTTCACAATTACTAATTAATTTTTTTAAATCGTCATTAGGATATAAATGAAATTCATCAATATCAGCAATTACCCACCAATCATTAGGGTTTTTTACTTTTACCATATTGTATAATGTGGTAACTTTTTCCCAATCAAAGATTCTGTCTTCAATTGTTTTAACTACCTTAACATTTTTATAATTTTTCGTGATTTCTTTGACTTCTTCAATTAAATTTGGTTGTATAACTGATTGATATACAACGAATTGTATTTCGTCCACATACTGAGAGTAGTGATCGATAAAATGTGGAATTAAATTTGTCCCGTGACCTATAACTGAAAGTGCTCTAATCATTTTTTTCGATTAATAATGGTAATACCACTTGACGATGGTTTATCCATTAATATACGAAAATTATGCAAATTAATCAAGTTCCAGTCATTGTTTTTCTCAAGTTCTTTTACTAACCTAGATGGCCCGTCAAATTTGTAGAAGTCTTTCTTAGCATCTTCGGAAACAATTAGTGTTTCTTCATAGCTTGAATCGGTGTCGTGAAGAACTATCACACCGTTATCTGATAGTATTTTTGAATAAAGATCGAAATCTTGTTTTACCCCTTCGTACGAGTGATCTCCATCAATAAATAATAAATCTATTTTAATATCTTGTCTAACAAAAAAGTCATAATACGCATCGACTGAAGTCGACTTAATAAGGCGCGGGTAAAATTTGCTACGAAAGAATGAGGATTCGTTTTCAAGGTCGTTAGGGCCACCAATGCCATTACAAGCATCGACCAAATAAGTAACCCCAATATCCCCCCAATTATAATCATTGTTTCCATCAAATATTTTTTGGTTATATAAATCTAATCTTGCTTGTGTCATGATTCTAGGTATAAATCCACCACCTGAACCAATACAAACACAAGTCTTTGCTCTCATATGCTGTATAAGAGAATACACAATAATCCCATCTCCCATATGTAAATCTGTTGCCCCATGTGTCCAGCGATAAGGTACAGGTTCATCATTATTATTAGTGATGTTCTTTCTAATATATTCATTGTTCGTTATCATTTCATCCATTCTGGCCAGAATTCAGGTCTTGTGAATCTCCTACTAACGCTCACCATTTTATCTTTTAACAAACTGTATAGTTCTAAATCTCTATTAATTTGAGATTCAGATAATTTGGCAGCGATTTGGATTGAAATACCTTCTCCAGCACCGTTTATTTCTTTACTCATGGATAAGTCAGAAAATTCTTTTGCTAATTGCAACTTCTCATATTGAAGATAAAAAGAATCTTGATTAAATCCAATTTTATTTATTACTAAAAAATATTCCCATAGAGTTCCAAACTCAAAATAATTAGGGTATATCTTATTTGCATAAGTATGATAAGCATTCCATTCTGGGCTTTCTGTAACGATTAGGTCTTTGACCCAGGCTTTACCTGATTTGTGGTTTTCTAATGTATCTGTATAGCTTATACCTTCTTTAAATGTATAGCTTTTAAAATCTTTAATGCATGAGTAATCTGTAATGTGTGTATCTGCGTCAATCATGATTGCAATATCATGATTTTTAAGAATATGCTTTGGTAAAATCATTTTATCTGCATAAGATTTAAATGATCTGTTGTATTCTATTGTATGTAAAAAAGATGGGGTATATTTCTTTTCAAAATATTCGGTATTTTCAGTCAATATATAACAATGAAACCCGTTTTCTAATATTCTGTTGATTTTTTCAGCAGCCCCTTTGTAATAATATTCTTCACCAAAGCAAAATATACCAAATCCTATGTTATTCATAGGTAAAATATAAATAATCTTATTGAGATTGTGGAGTGTTTCTTTCTAATATAATCTCATTATAGAATTCTTGAGCTGCTAAGTCTGTTTCAAACGTATCTTTTTGAGTTTCACCATTTTCGTCAATATATTCAACAATATAATAACCAGAAAAGTTAGAATTATCTTGATACATGTTAATAAATTGTCTAGCCATTGTTTACAACGTTTTGAGCTTCTTGTAATGTATAATATATACCAATAAAGTCTGCGCCATCAAGCACAAACCAACATTGAATACCTTCTTTATCGATACCTTCTTCTATTCTCATATATCAAAATCGTTTTCAATTTCATTAAATTCACCAAATATCAATGATAATTGATTAATGGTATCTATAGATTTATCTTTATCAACCATTATTTCATCCATGTAATTATAAAACCTTTGATCGTTAAAAATTACATTATCATCTTCAGTAATTTTAACTTCAAATTTTTCCTCTGATATTTTTTTTAAAGATATTTTCATAATATAAACTTTTTAAACGTCTGTAAATGCTAAGAAAGCTGCTCCGTAATTATGGTAATCTCCTCCTGAACTTGTCCAATAAGGGCCATCAACATACCCACCACCAGCAAAATAGTTTCCAGCCCAACAACACCCATACCACCAAGGATTATTGTTATATTGACCTGAACAACCACAGCCATTACCATTAGCGTTATCATATGTGGATAAACTAAATCCATTCACTGCGTGATATGCATACCAATCTGGTGTACTTCCTCCAACATCATTAACAACATTTCTAGGATATAAAAAAGCATAATTGCTTTGCCAGCCACTAAATTTCCATCTTGATCTGCGTGAATGTGACCCACCTAAACCAGTTGCAGAAGTTGCAACATATTGATTTATTGTGTTTCCAAGATATGGCCAATAATTTAAACCAACCCAAAGATTAAAGTTCAAATTTGCATCATATGTTCCTCTTGTATTCACAACCGCATTTGTTGCATTTGCAAATGTAAGATTATTCATACCGCCAGTGTTAATCCTATTTGCAATCACCATTGTCCATGCTCTTTCTGAATCCGAAGTAACATCGACATAAAATGTATTCGCTCCTAACCCTCCTGGATTTAACCAATAGATACCATTACTGGTTACTCTTGCATTAAATTTTAAATAATTTGCTGATGGAGCCGCTTTTTCTTGTGTAGACCCATCTAAAATTAATGTGTAATTTGATGCTCCTTGTGAATCAAATGATCTTGTACTTAACTGTGATGAACCGATGAATAATGACATATCTTATGCGAATAATGTTACACCCATTTGATTATAGGTTGCTATAATAATTATAGACTTCGTTTATTCTTGTTGAATTCAAATCAACATTCCATACCATGCATGAATGCAAATAACCCACATCCATAGTACCAGCATAACCGGTACCAACTCTAACTGTACTTGCTCTTAAAATATTCGTATCACTTCTATTTCCGTAATCAGAAACCCATCCAGACGATGAAGTATAATAAAATCCATTATTATGATTTGCTGTTCCTTTTATTGCAATAAAATTCCATTGATTCAATGTATATGCTTTTGTATTAGCATAATCATATGTACCATCTTGACCGCCAGCTCTATAGTAACTCATAGTATTACCAACTTCCCATGTACATGCTAATTCTTGTTGATATGATGCATAGGATGTCCCAGCCTTTTCAAATATTGTTCTTCTTTGTGAATTTGACGGGAACCAATAAATTAAAATTAAAGTAAATGGGCCCATAATGTCTACTCTATTTGTTTGGGTAGTGTTCGCGCTTTCCCACCAACTTGCGCTGTTAAATGCAATTGCTGGAACACTACTTACCCACACTTTTGGTGTAGGTGTTGTTGTATATGGCTCGCCACTATTTCTACTATTAAAACACATACCATAAACAGAATCACACCAAGTTGAAGCCCCCGATTGGTAATTGTTGGCATTCAAATCTAATACTAACCCGTCTGTTGGGAAATTATAAAAAGATCTAATTTCTCCACCAGAATTGGCGCTTGATGATGATATGCTATTTCCTCCTATTATTAAACTCATTATAAACCGAATCTTGCTTTTTGTGTTCTAAAAGCTTGACCTGCTTCGTCTGCAGATAAAACTCTATTATATACTTTACATGAACCCATTTGTCCATCAATACTAAACCCCGTGTTACCACCCCAAGAACCATAAGGGTATAATGTGAATACACCAGCTGGTACATTTGCATTTCCTGATGATGGCGCATCACCTGTTATTCCATGATTTTGACTTCCACTAAACTGCCCTCCATTTATATAGTATCCTACTTGTGTTGAATTCATCCAACAAACAATATGAGTCCATGTATTATCAGATAAATTTCTTGCAAATGCAATACTTGATGCTGTAGAGCCCGCGAATATGTAAAAAGAACCAGGGAATATCCATATATTATATTGACCCGAACCGTTCCATGGTTTTGTAAAAAATACACCATTAGTATCACTTGATTTAACCCACATCTCAATTGTCATTGTTGACCTACCAATTGCGCCGTTTGGTGACCATGCCATGGATGGCGCACTATCGTTAAAAATTCCCATTCCACCTACACCATCAAAATTAATTACCCCTTCATTGCTTGAACTATATGAATAACCATTATAAAGTGTTAGTGTTCTACTATTACCACTTAAATCTGTCATAGATGCGCCGCTACCAGGGTATGAAGCTAACGATGCTGGATCAACCCACGCTAACAAACCTCTTGTTATTCCATGATATTTTTCTCTTGTTGCAAAATAATTTTGTAAAACTTCAGATGGGGTTAATGCTCTGTTGTAAATTCTTACCTCAGCAATACTGCCACTAAATTGTCTTGATGAGCCTTCTCTACCAATTTGTAATGTTGAGCCGGCTGCGCCTGCATTAGTTGTTGTAGCAATTCCCACAAACGTTCCATTAACATATTGATATAATCTACCTGCTCTACCATCCCAAACGGTGCACCAATGATGCCAAGTTTTTCTTGCTGACGGACCATTTGTTTCATGATAACCATCAGCACTACTACAATACCAATAAGTTGACAAATATTGGTTGGATTTGTTCCAACTCATATATTGCCCACAACCACCAGTTAGTAATATAATAGTCCCTCTATCTCCTGATGTTACTTCCGAAGCTGCAGCATAAATCCACGCTTCAAAAGTCCCCTGAACATTTGGTTGTGCTCCACTATATGTACCATTAATCCACGCGCCATCAAAATTCATATTAAACCCTTTAACACCGTTAAAGGTTGCGGTACCCATACCTCCATTAATTGTTAGATCACTATGGTTTCTAGCAATGTTATACCATACACTCCCCCCATTTGGGTAAGAATAAAAATTATTTACATCATAATACGCTTGGAGCCCCGCCGTAATAATATTTTCTTTGAATATACCATTAGACGTTATATCTTCTTTGTCCAATACGTTTGTTTTTACATATAATGGCATATTATTTAATTTCCTCTAATGATATTTTAAATTTCTTTCCGTTGTTATTGTTTATAATATAAAGATTTTCTGCTCCTTCCTGAATAGTCCAGTTACCATTTGTTCCATCAACATCATTACCCTCAGGTTTATTCATATTACTTAAATGTAAGTCGTTTGTATAAACGTTTCTCCAACCAAGTGACGCTGATCCTAAATCATATGCATTGTTTGCAATTGGAACCATGTGCCCGTCGGTTTGTATTCTAACTCTTTGAACCGCATTTGTCCAAAAATCCATATTACCATTTTCGGTGTAGATATTCAAACCACCAGCACCCGCCCACGCCGATGAATTCTCATTACCAATCCAGAGATATGCATTTCTACTTCCGGCTCTCATATTTAACTGACAATATTGATTTGCGCCTGTACTAGTATTTTCAAACCTAACCATTTCGTTAGATCCTCTAAAATGTACTGTTAATGCTGGGCTCACCCCAACACCTAAACTACCAAATTGTACAGTGTTGCTTGTTCCAAGGTTTTGGTTAATTGTATATGCGGTAATATTATTTGCTGTGCCACTAACATTACCATTATAAACACCGGAACTACTAATAGATGATATTGTTGAACCACCGTTTTGGAAAATTATAGAAGGATTTTGACCACCCCCACTAATTGTATTTGCATTAAGTGTTATATTTCCACCTCTTAATTCTATAAAATCTTCTTGGTCGTTTTCTACTCTGATGGTTAATTTTGCTCTTTCAGATCCGCCACCAGCATTATTTTCAAAGAAAATTGCTGCACCATCTGATGGGAAGTTATTTCCAGATCTAAACTCAATGCCACAGTTACCCGTACTGTCTGAAGTAGATGATGTTAATATAATATTAGCATTTGTAAAAGACCCCCAAGAGCTTCTGCCTGTGGCCACTCCCGGACCAACAGTTAATCCTCCAAATGTTGGGGTACTAGATGTGTTTAAATTCTGATTGGCAGAATAACCAGCGCCCGCCATTGCATATGATGTGTAATTAGAGCTATTAAGAACTAAATTACCTGTTGTTGTTCCATTACCGTTTGTGTAAATGTTACCAACAGTATACAAAGTACCGTCGCTATCAAATGTACCATTAACCGCTCTACCTTGTCTATAAAAATATAATCTGGCGGCTTCTGATGATGCTGTATTAGATTTAATCTGCATACCAACACCACCATATTCAGTAAAGGTTCCACTACTATTATTAGCACAGAAATAAAGGTTAGCACCATTACCATTGGTATTGTCATTCATGTATAATTGAAGTATACCATATGCCCCGCCAGCACCAGTATACCCTGCTTTAGTCATTCTAAATGGAACTGGTGTGTTTGCGCCATTGTGTACAAATAATTCAGTTGTTCCTGCCGGATTACCAACGTTATGTGAGAATGACCCACCACTACCACTATATGTTGAATTATTTGTTATTCCTGCGAATGTTACTGCGCTAGTTGTATTCAAATTCTGATTAGCTGAATAACCGGCGCCAGCCATTGCATATGAAGTATAGTTTGCAGCATCTAAAATTGTGTTTCCATTATATGTTGGTCTTGCTCTTGGGAAATCTACAACACCGCCATTTGTTGCCGTCATAAATAATTGTGGGCCAGTCGAATATGAGTTTGTTGTTGCAAAACCCATAGAAGTACCATAACTATTATTATTTAACACGTAGATACCTGCTTGTGCTTCAGATGCTGTACCGCCTTGAAATGTAATTGCAGCTTGGTAACTACTATCATTAGCCGGGCCAGCACCATTTTGAATATGAATATTACCTATGGTTGTTTTTGCTACACTAAATCCAAGGTTAGATCTTCCTGTTGCTGTATTGTAAGTTGAATAAATTATATTACTTCCACTATATGTACTTGTATTAGTAATACCATTAAATGTAACTGTAGATCCAGATTTAACTGCTTGATCTAAGTAAGTACTAAATCCTGTTGTCGATGCAATTGCAATTTGTGATGAACCCGAAACTAAACCTGATGGAACACCACTTATTGAACCAAAACTAATTTGAGATGATCCAGATACTAATCCTGATGGTACCCCTGATATACTTCCAAAAGAAATTTGTGAAGAACCAGATACTAAACCAGAAGGTATACCTGATATGCTTCCAAAAGAAATTTGTGAGGAACCAGACACAATACCGCTAGGTATTCCACTTATTCCACTATATGTTATTTGTGATGAACCAGAGACGATACCACTTGGTATTCCTGATAATCCACTATAAGTTATTTGTGATGAACCAGAAACTAATGTTGGTAACCCACTTATACCACTAAATGTGATTTGTGATGATCCTGATACCAATCCGGTAGGAACACCTGTTATACCACCAAAAGATATTTGTGAAGAACCAGACACAACAGATATACCATTAAAGAATGCTCCTGAATGTATTGTTGTGCCATTTAACACTTGTGATGAACCTGACACTGTACCTGCTGGAAGCGCAGAAACAACTTGTGCTGAACTTGATAAAACGTTCTCCGCGTTTAATCTATTTTTTATTGTTGTATTAATTGAATTGGTAAAACTATTTAAACTTCCAGTACTTGTTTCAATTGAATTTAATCTTGTATTTGTGCTTGAAGTAAAACTATTTAAACTTCCGGTAGACGTTTCAATTAAACCTAATCTTGTGTTATTACTAGAGGTGTATGAATTCAAACTTCCTGTGCTTGTTTCAATAGAATTCAATCTAGTATTTGTACTAGATGTATAAGAATTTAAACTACTAGTAGTATTTTCTATTACACCTAATCTTGTATTATTTGATGATGTATAAGAATTCAAGCTACTAGTAGTAGATTCTATTGTGTTTAATCTAACATTTGTACTAGATGTGTAAGAATTTAAAGAGCTTGTACTTGTTTCAATAGATGTTAATCTAGTGTTTGTGCTAGAAGTATAAGAGTTTAAAGAACTTGTACTTGCTTCAATAGACGTTAATCTAGTATTTGTACTTGAGCTAAAGCTATTTAAGCTTCCTGAAGTTATTTCAAGAGACGATAGCCTTGATCCGGCACTTGAAGTAAAAGTATTTAAACTTCCTGTTGACGTTTCGATTAAACTTAATCTAGTCCCAGTACTTGAAGTAAAACTATTTAAACTACTTGTACTTGTTTCAATAGATGTTAACCTACTTCCAGCGCTACTTGTAAATGTATTAAGTGATGATGTAGTTGATTCTAAAGAAGTTAATCTACTATTTTGTGTGTTATTAGTTGTGTTGTTGGAAGAAGTATATAGATTTAAACTTGCTGTTGTAGATTCTATTGCTGTTATGTTTGTACCATATACTGTTCCAGTTGCAATAAATGTTCCGGTTACTTCGGTGTTTGAATTAATAGAAACTTTTGCCCCAGTGTCGGTAATATTACTATCACCAAGATGTTCTGCATTAACTGATTTTAATAATCTATTTGTTGTTGGATATGTTTCGTTTCCTAGATTATTAAATGTCTGAGGACCCATTAGTAAAACAGAAGATGTTACTGTTGATTGATTCTGATGAACAAAAATCCATTGATCATTCGCAGAGTCAAATAGCATTGATCCGGATACTTGTGGTGAAGAACCACTGTCTATAACTGCAAGTCCTCCGAATCTAATACCCGGATTTTGAGCGTTAACTGTTATGATATTATCAGCAACATTAAGTACTGAAGAACTAATATGTTGAATGGACGACGATCCACCTATAATTAAATCTTGTGTAATATATAATGACCCCGTAATTGCTTGATCCCCAATTATACTTTGAGATCCGCTTACAATCACCGATCCAGTAACTGAATAAGAACCATTTAATGATTTAGAATTAACCCATACGCCACTACCATTTCTAACTAATAAATCACCTTGTGATATATTTGTATAAGCAACATCATGAGCTTCATCAAGTTCTATACCATTATCAATACGAACATATATTGAACCATTATTCTGTTGCACCCTTAAAACTTCGCCAAGTCTAACAGCATGTAAAGGCGCAATAGGGGCGGTATTAATAAATGAACCAGTCGCTCCTAAAAAGATAAGATCACCAGCGGTCATTCCTGATGTGTTAACACCAAGTAAAACACCTTCGGTGATAACTAAACCATTAGCGCCATTTGCAATGTTTTCTGTTGCAATACCTAAGGTATTTGCTGAATTGTTGTCATTTATATAAGATGCTGTGGCAATTAAAGGATTGTCACCAGCGGCACCAACAATTCTAACAACTTGACCCTTGTTAATTTGATATCCTGAGTTGTTCTGACAATACACATCAGTTCTTGTTGTTCTAAATGCATAAGATGCTGTTGGAACTTGTTGTGATGAACTATATGCTTCTAACACATCAAGTCTTGAATCTAATGATCCTGAAACTGTTGTATATGATGATGTAAATGTATTGAAATCTGTTCTAATACTTCCGCTTGCCGTTTCTAATGCATTTAATCTACCATTTGCAGAAGATGTAAATGTATTTAAACTTGCAGTTGTTAATTCAATTACACCAAGCCTTGTATTATTACTCGACGTGTAGGTGTTTAAACTACTTGTTGTACTTTCAATTACCCCTAATCTTGTGTTAGTACTTGAGGTAAAACTATTTAAACTTCCTGTACTTGTTTCGATTGAACTTAATCTTGTGTTGGTACTACTTGTAAATGTATTTAAAGAGGCGGTTGTACTTTCTATTATGCCTAATCTTGTGTTTGTACTAGACGTATAAGAATTTAATGAACTTGTAGTAGATTCAATAACACCAAGTCTTGTATTATTACTTGAAGTATAAGAATTTAAACTACTTGTTGTACTTTCAATAACACCTAATCTTGTATTGTTTGAAGATGTATATGAATTCAATGAACCAGTTGTAGATTCTAAAGAATTTAACCTTCCATTTGCAGAAGATGTAAATGTATTTAAACTTGCAGTAGTAGATTCAATCGCACTAATTTTATTTGTTTGATTTAAATCGGTAGTCGCTAACGAAGAACTAAATGATGTATAGTTTGTTGTTTGAGTAATGTCAATTTGACCGCTACCGGAAATAACACCATCAGTATTAAGCTTATTCTTAATTGTTGTATTAATAGAAGAAGTAAAGCTATTCAAAGAAGACGTTGCTGTTTCAATAGCGTTTAATCTTGTATTTGTTGATGATGTATATGAGTTTAACGATGCGGTTGTAGATTCAATTATACCTAATCTCGTATTAGTAGAAGACGTATATGAATTTAAACTTGATGTGGTGCCTTCGATCACACCTAATCTAGTATTCGTAGATGAAGTGTACGAATTTAACGATCCTGTTGTAGTTTCTAATGTGTTTAATCTACTATTCTGCGTTGTATTTGTTGAATTATTTGAACTCGTGTAACTATTAAAATCACTTCTAATTGAACTGCTTGCACTTTCTAAGCTGTTTAATTTACTAATTGCACTACTACTAAATGTGTTTAATGAACTTGTTGAAGTTTCAATGCTTGTAAGTCTAGATAATGCGCTACTGCTAAATGTGTTTAAGCTTCCACTAGCGGTTTCCAAAGAACTTAATCTACCCTCTTGTAAAAAATCTGTTGTTGCAAGTGAAGAGCTAAATGTTGTGTAACCGTTAGTTCCGGTTAATGAAATTTGAGCTGAGGATGATACCACATTCTCAAGATTCATTTTATCTTTAATAATTGTATTAATAGAATAACTAAAATTATTTAAACTGTTTGTTGCAGCTTCAATTGAAGTTAATCTATTACTTTGATTTAAGTCCGTTGTGGCAATTGATGAACTAAATGCCGAATACCCGGTTGTTCCTGTAATGTTTACTTGAACAGAACCCGAAATTACACCATCGTTATCTAGTTTATTTTTAATGGTTGTATTAATAGAACCAGTAAAACTATTTAAACTACCTGATGAAATTTCTAAAGCTGATACTCTACTATTGTTACTTGATGTGTATGAATTTACCGATGTAGTAAATGAATTAATGGAATTTGAAAAACTATTTAAACTTGTTGTAGATATCTCTAATGAGTTAACTCTAGGGTTATTACTAGCGGTATATGTATTGAATACTGTTTCATCTAATTTTCCAGTACCAATTGCTTGGCCATTTAATGAAATAGACCCCGTAATATTAACGGAACCTGTGATATTGTGATTATCATCTAAACTATCGCCAAATCTAGTTGAACCAGATTGATAAAGTACTGAAGATGAGTAGATTGTAACATCTATTTGTTCAGCTATGATTGTTCCGTTTACCCTTAAAGATCCGGTAATTGATGTGTTTGAATTGATATTAAGTCCACTTGGGGAAACAGATGCTGTAACAGATCCTGTTGCGATTTGGGATAAATTTAAGCCAGTTACACCACTTGCAGATATACCATATAATCCGCTACCATCTCCAACAAAAGAACCAGTGAAAACTGAGGCCGTCATTGACCCCGATATGCTTTGTATCGAGCCGTATAATTCCATTAATTTATAGTTTTACTATAAATATTAACAGAACTGATTAGCGTGGGGATTATTTTTAGCAAATAGTACAACCAGGATCGTAATTGTAAAGAGAACAACCATAACCACAGTCATAATACTTCTCAAATCTGGTTCTAAAGAACTGATAATTTTGAAGAATTTCTGTGTTCGTTAACTCAACATTGTATATTACTACAGCTGCGACCCTAACATATGCATTTTCTATTGTTAGGTTTGAGTTCATACCGATAGTCATTCTTTGCACATTGTTGAAATTAAACCCCCCACCAATTGCGCCAGATGCTTCTTGAACCCCGTTAACATGCACAAACGCATTACTATTTTGTGTCCATTTATATGACACAATTCTATAGGGGTCATTGGCGGCTTTTATTGATGTTGTTGGATATAAACCCCCGATGCCTCCATAAGATGATCTGTACCAAAGACCATGCTTACTTTCATCACAAGACGCTAGAGTAAAATAATCACTATAATCATTATTTACACTACTACCATCGTTAAAACTAACTAATCTACTACACCCACCAAAGTTTGTATTGCTTATACTAGAAACCATTACCATAACAGTGGCTGCAGACCCAACATCATGTGAGATACTTCCAGCTCTTGTTGCATAATCATTTGACCCACTAAACTGAAATGCGGTTGCTCTATTATAAACACCGTATGTGGGGCTGTTAACTAATGTAAAATTATAACCATTTCCACTTAGGTCATACCAAATATTCCCACTTCCTGGGTATGAATTACCGTTTTGAGCATCCAGATATAACATCATCCCCCTCCTAACAATTGTAGTTGAGTTGTGTATTCCAACCTCAATGTTATCTAATATGTTTCCACCTACATCAAACGGCATAATTTTTTAATTTTTATCTACCAAACCTTACTCTTTGCGATGCAAAATTCTGTATAACTTGAGCATCTGAAAAAGCAACATTATAAACTTGAACACTCGCAATTATTCCCGCAAATCTTCCAGCCCAACTTCCACCAATAATATCTATTGGATTGTTATTACCTGATGGTGAACTACCGCCACTTAAATCTTTAATACCATTTACATACATATCCATAGTTGTGTTTGATCTATTAACCCAGGTAAGATGTTGCCATAAATTGTTATTAACTGTTGTACTTCCTATCAATCTGAACCATCCTCCACTATATGACCAATATGCAATTCTTCCGGCGTTCACGCACAATGATGAGTAAACCGGCCCACCACTAGAGTTACTTAATATTGAACCGGCGCCTAAACCATCTGCGGATGTTCCTGTTCTAACCCAAGCAGAAATTGTCCATGGCGTTGGCCCATTTCCTAAATTAAATGTTGTCATTAAACCATAGTCATCAGCACCATCAAAACTCAATTGACCACCTGTGGTTGTGCTATAAGTTGGACCATTATATAATGTTATCGTTCTACCGTTTCCGGTTAAATCAAACCAGCTACTACCACTACCTGGATATGAATTAGCGATACCTGCGTCCCAATAATATAGTAACCCACTTGTAATTAATTCTCTGTCATTAAGTAATTTTACACCTAATGAATTTAATTCGTTACTGTTTAAATTAATTGGCATTTTATATTCTATTTAATTCACTATTTGTCCATTCTTCTGTTCCAAGAATTTGCAAAAATTCAAAATTATAGTATTCTCTAGATTTACTTAATAACTGATTTACAGATTCAGGTATATCGCCCTCATATTTTACAAATGTTTTTGTGCCATCAATAGATTTTCTTAGCGTTTCTATCGAATCTTCTTTTACCTCATTAAAATTGATTTTATCTGCTTCAGAAAAATCAAATATTACATATTTTAAGTCTACCATATTAAACTTTTTTTGGTGGTGCTATTGCTGGATCAACTTCTTGTAATAAGAACTTGAAAACCTTATTTGTTTTATTATTATATATAAATAAATCTTCTTCTCCCTCAACAATTGTGTAATCACCAATACCGTTTGACATTGATAAGTCAGAGGTGAATACAGTGTTCCATCTCATTGATGAAGAACCTAAATTATAGGTACTATTTGCTTTTGGTAGCATACTTCCAAGTAAATGAAGCCCACCTTCAACCCACATATCAATTCTTCTATCAGAAGACCCTGTACCTGATGACATACCAACAAGATTCAATGAATTGGCCTGATGGTATCCCGCAGATATTTGTGCAGAATTCGTTTCTCTTCCATTATTGTTTCCTCCAAATATGATACCACTAGCACTTATTTTCATATTTGATGTTGGAGCATCAACAGTGACCGCTTGGTGAACCCTCAATTCGCCATTATCTCTTATTGTAAAAAGGTTTAAGCTGTCCGCTTGATTGTTGAATCTATATCCATGTGTTGAATTACCAACAAAATAAGAACTAGTACTACCTAATGCAATTACACCGTTAATAGTTAATGATCCGGTATCAAAAACAGAGCCGCTAGCATCTCTTTTCATGTAGAACATTCTGTACCAGGTTGTTCCATTGTTTACATAAAATTCAAAATCATGTGTTGATCCTCCAGCAGTTTGTATTGCACCATAATCTGTACCACCTTTTGCTAATCTAATGTCGTTATCTATAACTGAGCTTGCGCTATCTACCCTTAAGGCAAAACTGGTTGACCCATCATTTTTAAATGTAGCGTTATTTGATGAATTTAATGAAGATGATAGAGTCAACCCAACAAATGTTGGACTATTACCCGTACCAACGTTTTGATTAATTGTATATGCCGTTATGTTGCCTGCAGTTGTTGCACTTGTTGCTGTATTTGCAGTATCAGCATATCCGGCCCATATTTTATTCCAACTACCCCATGTGGTGTTTTCTCTTGTTCTATAAGAAATATATCTATCTGTAGAATTGTAACGTGGTATTGCCATTTGCATCGCATACTGAGAATATGCATATTCATTACCTAATCCTAATGATATACCATAAAATTGGCTAGATCCTGTTCCTGGTCCGTTTGTTGTTCCTTGAATAAAATAAGGTCCAAATACTGTTACCGAATCAAAATCAGTTGGGCTACCGTGATTTCTTCCTCTGTTATTAAAAATTTGATTTATTGTTAGACCCTCTAATCCGCTTGAATTAGACGCTAAAGTTGCTGTTGCGGCATTACCTGAAATATTTGTTTGATCACCTGTATTTGTACCGCTACTGCTACCGCTAAAGTTGGTTGCACTAAAATTACCTCTAACAGTCATATCACCATTAGTTGCAATTGTAGTTCTATTTGCGGTATTACCACTTGGAACAAATTCAATCATGGAATCACTATTCCAAAGATATAATGAACTAGAACCAACAGAATTTGCTGTTGATCTATTTTTGATTATGTAACCGTCTCCCGATGCTGTTGTTAATCTTAAATAAGAGTATTGAGCGTCTGCCTTAGTATTTGTAATCCACGCATATGTTTCTGCACTTGCTGAGTTGGTAACTAAAAGCGGATTTCCGGCGCCATTTACAGTAACTTTACTAAAGGTTGGTGATGAGGTTGTTAAAACACCTTGATCTAAATAAGTACCAAAACCTGTTGTAGAGGAAATTGATATCTGTGAAGACCCAGAAACCAGGCCAGAAGGAACACTAGAAATACTCCCAAATGTTATTTGAGCAGATCCTGAAACAGTTCCAGCAGGTAATGAAGATACTACTTGTGCAGAACTTGATAATACACTTTCAGCATTCAATCTTGTCTTGATACCAGAAGAATAATTTGTTGTTGCAGTTAAATCAATTTGTGATGAACCTGAAACTAAACCACCAGGTATATTACTTAAGCTTGGGAAAGATACCTGTGAAGAACCGGAAACGATTCCTGATGGTATTCCACTTATGCTGCCATATGTAATTTGTGAAGAACCTGATACAATTCCTGACGGAACATTACTCAATCCAGTATAAGAAACTTGTGAAGATCCTGAAACTAATCCAGACGGTACACCTGTTATACCTCCAAATGATATTTGCCCTGAACCTGAAACAACACTAATACCATTGAAAAATGCACCTGAGTGAATTGTTGTACCATTTAATACTTGAGAACTTCCAGACACTGTACCAGCAGGCAAAGCTGAAACCACTTGAGCAGAACTTGATAATACGTTTTCTGTATTTAATCTTGTTTTAATTCCACTTACATAGTTTGTTGTTGCAGTTAAATCTACTTGAACTGATCCTGAAATTATTCCACTTGGTATTCCACTTAATCCGCTATATGTGATTTGCGAACTTCCCGACACAATACCACTTGGTATTCCTGATAGTCCACTATATGTAATTTGTGATGAACCAGATACAACACCATCAGTGTTCATTTTTGATTTAACACCGTTTGTAAAATGTGTTGACCCAGTATCTAATGTTAATGTTCTTGTTGCCGCGATTGTTCCGCCACCAGATAAACCATTACCAGCAGTTATTGAAACTGCTGTGTGATCAACGTGTTGATTTGCATCATAGTTTGTTGTTGCATTATGGTTAATTTGTGATGACCCAGAAACAAGTGTTGGTTTATTTGCAACATTTGCATATTCAACAAAAGATGCCGTGTCCGCGTTTGCTTGGAAATTTGTTCCAACACCAGCAGATAAACCAGCTATATTAAAGAAGCCTCCTCTATTTGTACCACCACTTTCAAAAATTCTAAGCCTATCTCTCCAAACATCAATTGTTATTCCGCTATTAATAGTTGTATTTGTAACGGGTTTATTAAGTGAAATTTCGCCACCCTCATCACCAGCAGAATAGTTTGATACTAAATTTGTATTTGTTGTAACATTACCAGTAGAAATTAATGATCCTGTAATTTCTGTATTTGAATTAATACTTACCTTAGCTCCTGTATCACTAATATTACTATCGCCTAAGTGTTCAGCATTAACAGATTTTAAAATTCTATTTGTTGTTGGGTATGTTTCGTTACCCAAATTATTGAATGTTTGTGGGCCCATCAAAAGAATTGATGATGTGACTTGGGATTGATTCTGATGAACAAATATCCATTGATCATTTGTTGAATCAAATAACATCGAACCCGATACCTGAGGTGATGATCCGCTATCTATAACCGCAAGACCACCAAATCTAATACTTGGATTTTGTGCGTTAACGGTAATAATGTTATCAGCAATATTAACAACAGATGAACTAATGTGTTGTATAGAAGATGATCCAGCAATAATTAAATCTTGTGAAACATAAAGTGATCCAGTAATTGTTTGATTACCAATAAAAATATTACTACCCGTTGTTGCATAGCTACCTGTTTTACCTTCTAATGAAGTTAATCTAGTATCTTGCCCAGCATCTGTAGTAGCAAGCGATGAACTAAATGTTGAATAACCAGTTGTGTTAGATAAAGTTACTTGTGCTGATCCTGAAATAACACCTTCGGTATTGAGTCTATTTTTAATCGTTGTGTTAATAGAAGACGTAAAACTATTTAAACTGCTCGTGCTAGTCTCTATTGATGATAATCTAGTATTTGCACTTGAAGTAAAACTATTTAAACTTCCTGTTGATGTTTCGATTGAATTTAATCTAGTGTTTGTCGATCCGCTGTAAGAAGCAAATGAACTAGTTACACTTTCAATGCTACTGAATTTTGTATTTGCGCTTGAAGTATATGAATTTAAACTGCTTGTACTAATTTCAATTGAACTTAATCTACTATTAGCTGAAGATGTAAATGTGTTAATAGAACTTGTTGAGGTTTCAATTGAATTTAATCTACTGTTAGCAGAAGATGTAAATGTATTTAAGCTTCCTGTTGTTGATTCAATTGCACTAATTTTATTAGTTTGATTTAAATCAGTAGTTGCAAGTGACGAACTAAACGTTGTATAATTCGTTGTTTGCGTAATATCAATTTGACCGCTACCTGATATAACACCTTCACTATTAAGTCTATTTTTAATAGTTGTATTAATTGAACTAGTAAATGTATTTAAAGATCCTGTTGATGTTTCAATAGTACTCAAACGAGTATTAGTAGAAGATGTATGTGTATTTAAACTACTTGTACTTGATTCGATTGAATTTAATCTTGAAATTGCGGACGCAGTAAATGTATTTAAACTTCCTCCACTACTTTCTAAATTCCCTAAACGACTATTAAGTGATGAACTAAATGCTGTTAAGTCAATACCCTCAATTGTACCTGTAATGTCAATAGATCCAGAAACAACAATATCACTAGCAAAAACTACAGGTGTTCCACCAATTGACGATTGAATTTTATTACCATTTAGTACTTCAATTGGCCCCTTCAGCATGATTTTACCATTTGTTGGGTCTAATAAAATATCCCCATCTGCGCTTGATTTTAATTCAATATCACCATCTGCAGTTTGAAGAATAATTGAATCTGTTGTACCTTCTAAAATCTTAATAGATTGACCGGTATCTGTTGTAATAACTAATTCTTGTGCAGTACTACTTAAGACTTTTGTATTGTCAATATATAATGAGCCGGAAGAAATATAAACATCTCTCCATTGAGATGTTGGGCTACCTAAATCAAATGCGTTATCAATTGTTGGGATTATAGATCCACTTACTAATTGATCGCCTTTAAATGTGTTTGATCCAGTTATTGCAAAACCATATGCTGTTACTTGTGCTGAGCTTGAAACAATATTAGAATTACTTAAAATTTGCGAAGAACCTGAAATTACACCATCAGTATTTAATTTATTTTTAATTGTGGTATTAATCGAACTAGTAAATGTATTTAAACTACCTATGCTAGTTTCGATTGTAGATAATTTAGGTGTTGTACTTGAAGTAAAACTATTTAAACTACTTGTTGTATTCTCAATTGAAGTTAAACGTGAGTTTGTAGAAGATGTGTGTGTATTTAAGGAACTTGTTGATGTTTCAATAACAAATAATCTATTTTCTAAACTATTTGTATAAGAATTTAAACTTCCCGTAAAATTTTTAATTGAGCTGGAAAATGTTCCAAATTCAACTTCATTAACAAAAGAAGCATCTAAAGATGAACTAAATGTTTCCAACCCCCCAATTCTTGAATTGAAAGAGGAACTATCACTAATATAAGATGTGGTAAACGAATTGTAAGAACCGGTTAGGGCATTAAAGGAGGAAGTTGAAACCTTATAAGATGAGGTATAGGTATTGAATACAGTTTCGTCTAATTTTCCTGTTCCGATTGCCTGCCCGTTCAAAGAAATTGAACCAGTAATATTAACTGAGCCGGTAAGCCCATGGATATCATCCAGAGAATTACCAAATCTGGTTGACCCAGATTCATAAATTATTGAAGACGTGGTAATTGAGGTGTGAAATTCATCAACCGTTAATGTACCTCTAACCCTTAAATCCTGCTCGATGTCGGCAGAACCGGACACAATAAGCCCGTTTTTGACTTTAAATTCGTTTGCCATATTATATTAGTTTCACTGTCCACTAATGTGTTACTAATAAATACTTACTTTTTAACAAGCATAATTGTTAATTACGTATCCGTTGTTATCAATTTGTAATGTTGTACCATAATCTGCAGTTGAATTACCATAGTACAAGCTGGCACCATTAAATGGTGTAGTTAAACTGGAATTTGTGTAGAATCTGGTAACTGTTAACCAATCAGAAGAATCACCATATACTGATTGATTTTCACCAAATAAACCGGAACAATAATCCGGTGCTGAATACCCATTACTAATTAAATAATTGGTAGCTGATGGGTTCACTGCAGTACATCCTAGTGCTTTATATAATACTTCAATGGTCCATGTTCCTGAAGCGATATTAGCGTTTAATGCACCTGTATTTGATACTGTAAATGTTACCCCTGTAGTTGAGCCAATATCTATGGTTGAGGTCTCATTATAAACAGAATTTGTTCCGTTCCATACACTCATGATCATTCCGCCCCTCATATTACTTCCACTCTTAATGACATAGTCAAAATTAGCGCCATCAAACGTGCTTAAATTAAAAATTGTCGAATTGCTACTAATTGTTACACATTTAGAACCAAGTGTTGCTACACCTATTGTTGTGGTGCCATTGATTACTTGATTCCCATTAAATGTATTAGATCCAGTAGTTGCGAAGCCGTAGTTTGTGATTTGAGTACTACTGCTAACAATACCGCTACCGCTAAGATTTATATTCCCAAGACCAACTGAACCTGAAATAATATGACCACCTTTTGCTACATTTAAATAACCAGCAACCGGTGTTGAGAAGTATACTTCAATATTATCACCATCTATAGATTTAATTTCTTGTGGGAAAATTATTTTTCTATTATTACCATAAACAGTAACAATAGGATAATCTGTGCCCATATTATGAGATAGTGACCATGTTGTGGCTGCACTAAATTGTTGTGTCATTCCACCAGGACCAGTACCCAAAGAAGCTATCGCTCTGCCACTTTGTGCAGATGGAAAAGTAATCGTTGCAGTATTAGTGTCTACTGCGGTGATTTGTGAAGGAATAATTACATTATCGTTTGTGTCAAAAATTTGAAAAATAGGGTATTTTTGACCCAAGTTGTGATTAAAAGTCCAAGTTGTACTAGGGGTTGTTTGATTTAACTCTGCATACGCTCCATCACCAGCACCACCTCCACTGCCACCAGCACCAGCATTTAAAGCAAATGCGGCTGTTAATGCATATGATGCACTCAATACTGTCATGGAAGACGTTTGACTTGAGTATACAACACTTGATGTAAAATTATCTAATGCTGTTATATGTTCATTAACAGATCCACTAAATAATCCAAATGATGTTGTAAAAAAATTGAATGAACTAGTTGATGAATTAAATGAGCTTGTTAAAGAATTAAACGAGCTTGTTAATGAGTTTAATGAACCAGTGATTAAATTTATTCTACTATTTAAGGATGATGAAAAATTAGTTGTACTAAACTTTAATTCTTTTGTATAACCATTTGTATTTGTATCTACGTTTGATACTGTAATATCTACACCCCCATCACCAATAACTTCAAAAGAGTCAGATCCGGTTGCTCTAAGCATGCCAGATCCAGAAACAAAAATATCTCTAAAGTGAGAGCCAATTGAAATGAATGCGGTACCTGGGGCTGATTCGCTAACATTTAAGCCAGTATCATCATCAAATTGTAATTTAGTGAATGTTTTATTATATGTAATTCCATCAACATCTGATCCACTAATACTAAATGGTACATTTGTTAAACCAGATGCGTTACCTATAAATGAACCTGAAATTACTGACGCAGATATTGCTCCAACTAAACTGATTGAACCTGTATTAACGGTATTTGTAACTACTAATTCTTGTACTGAGGGTCCCCCGGAGCCAGAAACGGCCATAAAGACTTTACCATCCGTGGTATTAAGCGCTAATTCTCCAAGCTGTAAGTTAGTGTTCGTTGGTTTTTGACCAGATACACTACTTCTACGTAGTTTTACTATTTGTGCCATATATATGGGTCCCTCAAAATTGTTGTGGTATATACCACCGTTAATAACCTATGTAGGTCTTACTATAAATACATAAAAATTATGATTATGTAAATAAAAAAGGGAGGTTTTTATACCTCCCTTTTTATTATTCCTAATTAAACGCTTAGTACGTTCCGCCATCAATCACTGTAGAAAACGCTAACGCTCCAGTAGAATTTTTATAACCTAATAAACCATCTAATACATCTGTTGTTTCTGTTGTTGAAACAAAACCAACAATATTAGCAGAGTTTCTGAACATGATAGCGGATGTTTTAGTTCCGTTATCGGTTCCACCTGAATATGATAATGTGAAGTTACCACTAATCAATGCGTCACCTGTTCCAGAGTCAATTGTAAATTTATTTGTATTAAATGCTAATGTTGTACCAAGATAAGTCAACAAGCTATCTGAAATATGATCATCACCTGTTGCAATTGGGAAGTGACCAACAGTTAAACCTGTCTCATCGCCCAATGAGCCTGTGTTTTTAGGGCCTGCAATAAATCTTGCTGATGCATAATTTGATCCTGATGGATTTGAGTAAATCCAAACATTATTTTGTGCATCCCATAAAAGCGAGCCAGTTGCCCCAGCATTTGAACCTGAGTCGTGTACTGTTATACCACCGAATCTTTCAAATGGTGCGTATGTGTTTAAGTTAATGATGTTTGTTCCCAAATCAACTTGTGAAGAAGAGATGTTAACATAACTTGCAGTTCCTAATAATTCTAAGTTACCTGAAACATATAAGTTTCCGTGTATTGTTGTGTTTTCACTAACATCAAGGGAACCTGAAATACCTAAACTACCTGTTATTCCTAAATTAACATTTTCAAGTCTTAAACTTCCTGTATTATCCAACAATACTCTGTGAGTTAATCCTGAAGTTACATCATATGTTGAGAAATTAACACTACCGCTATCAACATTTAAGAAGTTAGTACCAGCCTCATCGTTATCAGTTTTTAATTGAATACTTAGGCTTGATGTACTTTCTAATACAATGTTTCCAGATGTTGTTATGTCTAAATTACCTGCACCATAATCGGAAATATGGTTAACAAATAATGTATCATCACCAACTAAACTAACATTATTGTCAAATGAAGTTGCACCTGAAACATTTAAAGAATCTTTAAACGTTGCAGAACCAGTAACATCCAATGTTGAATTTACTGTGGTTGCTCCTTTTAATTCAGAAGTTGAGTTTACTGTTAAAGTGCTTTGTAAAGAAGTTGCACCTGCTACAGTTGTTGTTCCTGATACTGATAAGTTATCTTTTAATGTTGCTGAGCCTGTTACACTTAATGTAGAATTCATTCCTACCGCACCTCTTAGTTCTGATGAACCAGTAACTAACAATGTGCCATCTATAACTGTTGTACCAGTCATAGAAACGCCGCTAGTGCTAGCTAAGAACTTTCTGTGCCATGTTGTACCATCAAATTCAGCAATATTGAATCCACCGGTGCCACTGTTTCTTGAATCAAAAACAAACTCAGCACCACCTCTTTGAGAAGGGGTAGCATAATTGTTACCAAACATTTGGTAATATGAACCTAAAATGTTTGATCCATCATAGAAACCGTATATTGTGTTGTCAGTGTTATCCGCAACTCTAATTTGATTTAACCCTGTTAAGTTAATATGACCATCAACGCTCAATGATTGACTAACCGTTGTGTCAATATCAATTAACACTCCGTTTAAAGCATCTATTGTTATTGTGTTTGCGTTATCATCAATCTTTAAGAAATTTGTATCGTCACCAAAGAAACTATATGCAGCATTACCTTTGATGTGTATATCAGAAGGAGCTGTATTATAAATTCTAAAGTCTCTTGAATCATTAAGATCTGGTTTTAAATATAATGAACCGGTACCTTGGATATTTGTAACTTCCAATGCACCAGATAAATTTAAATTACCATTATCAAAAGTTAAACCACTGTAATCTGTTAGTATACCATCTGTACCTGCAACAACTAATCTTTTTTCAGTTAATTCATCAACATATAATGATCCCGAAACGATAACCTTGTCGCCACCACCTGTACCTAAGTAAGATGACCCGCTTACAACTAAATCTTCAAATACTGTAATACCATCAAGAGATATTGTTTGAGCTTCTAATACATTAATGTATGCTGTTCCACTAACATGTAGGTTTCTCCAGTTTTTACTTGAAGAACCTAAGTCGAATGAATTGTGTACAATTGGTAATATTGATGAACTAACCTCACCACCAAATTGAATAATATCTGTTGTCTGGTTACCAATTGTAATGTTACCACCTAAAGTGATATCGCCAGTTACTTCAATAGAACCTGTTTGATATGTATTGCCTGTTATATGTAAGTTATTACCTAAGAATGTTTCTCCGCTAACATTTACGGTCCCACCTGACAAGTTTGTTATAGAACCATATGTGCTTGTTAATGTTGTACCGGTTAGATTCGTAAAATTACCATTACTTCCAGTTAAAGAAGTGATGTTCGAATTTGTACTTGTAAATGTTGTACCAGTTAAGTTTGTGAAATTACCATTACTTCCAGTTAAAGAAGTAATATTAGCATTGGTGCTGCTTAGGGTTGTACCAGTAACATTAGTGATGTTCGCATTACTTCCAGTTAAAGAAGTGATATTAGCGTTGGTGCTACTTAAAGTTGTACCGGTAACATTGGTAATGTTTGCATTACTACCAGTAAGTGAAGTAATTGTAACATTACTAATTGTGTTACCTTCAATATTACCAGTAAAATCTAGTCTACTATTACCATCTTTGCTAAGAATATAAAGAGATTTATTTCCCGAAGCATAAAATGGTGTACCATCGATTACCGAACCATGTGATCCAACTGTAATTGTTGGGGCTGTAGCACCTTGATAAATCTTAGAAATAGGTCTATAAGCTCCCGCAATACCTTCAGTTTCACCAACAAAAAGAAAAGGACCGTTAAGGTCTCCAATTGATCCTGTGGCTACAACAAGTTCAGAAATTCTGGCTGTTACATCTTTTAGTTGGGTTATACTACCTCTCCTGTGTTTAATTATTTGTGCCATCTTTCTTTTTTAATAGTTTTATTTATATAAATACTTTATTTTTAATTAGAAAAAACCGTCGCCACAGTCAATAACCGAATTTTTGTTTCGATCGCTTAGTGAACCTAGATTTTCTATAGCTAATGACGCAGATACCACATGACTATTGACAATATTCTTAACAATAGCCATAGCACCTGACACCGTCAAAGTATCTTTATTATGATCTGTTTGTATTAATGTTGTGCCACCTTCTACTTTAAGATCGCCAATAATCCTAACAGATCCGCTCATTAATATTGTTGTACCGTCATCAGAAACCCTAGAATCAATTAAAGTCCCATCCTGTCCGGTTTTAAGTAAATAATTTGCTGTTCCTGTACCTCCTAGTAAAATTGGTTGTTCACTACCTAATGGGCCGGCTATCCACCTGTCGTTAAGTGAATCCCATAAAAATGATCCAGAAATTGTATTTGGCGCGGTGGGGTCTTTTATTAATAAACCACCGAAAGAAGCGGCGGTACCATTTAATTCAACAATATTGTCACCGATCGTAACAACATTTGATTCTACCGCAGTTGTTGTACCTTTAACGGTTAAATTACCACTAACAACAAGGTTACCTGGAATATCCAAGTCACCACCAACAACTAACGATCCTGAAGAGTATAAATTTTTAGCATATACGGCTTCTAAATAATTTGAGCCGGTTCCACCCAATACTACTAGTGACGCCGATCCACTTGAGTTCAGCGGAACGTTCTGGGTGTCAATCTGTAACCAATTTATCTGTTGTAGAGGCATGTAAAAGTAAAGTCTTTTACATAAATACTTTTATTATGGTTCTTCGCATAAAAAAGGGGATTTTTTTTGAATCCCCTTTGAACTTTTTTTACAGATATTTTTTTATTTTTTCTATTGCCTCTTCTTTCGTTTGAAAATCGCGGCCAGCTACGAATATTGGGCCAGATAAGGTTTCTGGGTCTTGTAAATAAACAGTGGGTAAAGCATCTACCTTTGTTAATTTAACAACCTCGTCATAAATCTTTCTATTTTTACTTACCTCAAATTCTTCATATGGTATGCCTTGTTTGATTAATTCATCTTTGAGAAATTTACAATGTGAGCAACCGTTAAGTGTAAAAATATTTAAAGAATATGCCATTTTACAAATTGTTTAAAATTTCTTTATAGAAACTATCTGAATTGGCGCCGGTAGATCTATCAATTAATTCAGCACCTTTATATATCATCACGGTAGGTACAGATCTAATGCCAACTTTTACCGCGTGATCCATGTTTTCATCCACATCAACCGAAACAAACTTTGCGCTTGGATATTCTGACTGTAAAGCACTAAGTCTTGGCATTAATGATTTACATGGCCCACACCATTTAGCAAAATAATCAACCAGTACTACCTGATCTCCTGTTAATAATTGTTCTACTACTTCTCCTGTAACGTTTTCCATAATTTAAAATCCTATTTTACTTGTTTTTTTATCTGATGATTTATGAACCTCCACATCTACATTATATATATCAGCGAGTACCATTCCTTCCGAAGAAACATAATCTTTTTTCAAGTGTTTTAATAACTTATTTGTTTCTTCCAATGTTAACTTCTCAAACTTGTGCTCAGCGATTAGTCTACCTTTTCTTAACAACGCTTGATCGATTCTTTCTCTTTTCATATTGAATGTAGCAATCACTTGAATGTTCAAGCAATCACCCAAAATACCATCGGTTAAGTTTAGTAAATTGGACACCCCGGCAGCAGAGCCATTACCTTCTCTATCAGAGATAACTCTCTCAGCATCTTCAATAATCAAGATTGTGTTTCTATGATCCATCAAAAATGGGATAATATTTGGTTCAGATAACATCTCAGCCATAGACGGTGGAATAAATAAAATATCTTTTTCTTTAATAAGTTTTGTTAGATATTTTATGTATGATGTTTTACCTGTCCCAGGTTCACCATGTAGTAAAATGATACCCTTATCATTTGGTTTATTTAGTCTTTTAACCATGATATCATGAACGTCTTTAAATTCTTTACCATAGTTTAATACTAAATCAATATCGGGAACTGCTAAATCATATTCCTCGGTATCTAAATGCCCCATATCACTTTTTATCAAATTGATATTGGCTTTCTTTTTATTTTTTGCAAACTTATTAACCTCGTTGAAATTCATTTGCTCGTCTAATTGACCCTCTCTTATATCATAAAAGAATGTTAGGGTTAACAACGGGGTTTTTTCTGTTGTTTTACCATGTGAAAACATGATAAATAACTTTTTTTCATGATTCACAAACAGACGTTCAGATGAACTCATTTCTCTGCTCGATAACTCTATTCTAGATATTTCGGTAAAATTATGCTCCTTAAAATAAGGGATAATTTCGTGTGAATAGGTTTGTCTATACGAATGTTTAGATGGAATTGTATTGAAGTGAATCAAATACAGCTGTTCAACTGGCACTTCATTCCCATAAGATGTTTCGTATAAACTATAGTGTTGGGGATATTGTATGTTCATGTATTAAATATACACGAAAAAAATGACAAATCAAAACCTTAATTCATTGAAATTGGTGGATAATTTTCGAAAAACATAAATAATCCATCGGAACTATAAAATACCTTTTGTTTGCTGATTGTAACTGCTAAAATTGTTTTTCTCAACAATTCAAATTGTTCTTGCGTTAATTCTGGTTGCCCATTTTTCTCAAAGTTTTTTTCTGAGATTAGAGCTAAGTGTTTATAAAATTCTTCTGCATCTGAATTACCAATAAAATATGTTTTGGCTTCTTCATTTGTACTTAAATAATTTTTAACCTTTTGTAGATAAACAAGAACTTCGGTATCCATTAATAAACTTTTGATATTTGTTCTAAATTAACCTCAACAACGGTGTCTCGGCCAAAGACCTTAACATTTAGTTGAACTTTATCATTATAAATATTGCTCACAACACCATTGAAAGATGTAAATGGCCCGTCATTAATTACCACGGTTTCACCTAGGATAAATTTAACGGTTTTACTCTCCTTATGTTTTTCTAAAACATCATCTTTCAAGATCTTATTAATATCATCCTCGCTCATTCTTCTTGGTCTTTTGTCACCAAGCATACCCATCACCGCTGGATTAGCTGCAATTGTTTTCAATTGATCTTCTGTTAATTGATTTTGAGATTCAAAGTAAAGATAACCATTGTATATTACTTTTTCTCTTAGAACTTTCTTTTTTCTAACAACAACAAATTCCTTTTCCATTGGACAAACGAATCGATCGATAAAACCTATTTTACCCAATCCAATTTGCGTATTGAATTGTTCGTTTAGTTGTCTTTCCTTACCAGGGGTAACTTTTATTACATACCACTTCGACATATTAATTTTTTTTAATCTGAATTATTATAAATATTTATTTTTCACCTAACCATTAATATAAGCATTATTTTTAAAATAAGCAAATGTTTGGTTTTTGACCTTTTTTTATTTATATTTAGTTATGGGTTGCTCAAATTGTAAAAAGAAAAACACATATCTGGACGAAAAGGAAAGACAGATGTCCGGGGTTAATAATGTTGTCATAGGCTTTGTGATTATCTGGTCACTATTGGCTTTATATGGCCTATACTCTTTAATTATGTTGCTAGTATGAGTAAGAATCCAAAATACATGATTATTGTAATACTGAATAAAAAAAGAAAAAAAGTATTATATAAAAGCAATAAAAGGACTACTATTAACGAATATTGGAGAGAGTGTAAAAGCCAAAAGAAACCAATTTATTGTGCTGAAAACAGAGGAAGATCCAGAGCTAAGCTACATTTCCATCTAATGCTGGTCTACCCAAATAATAGATGGGCTAAAAATGATGAAAAATTCCACGTTAAAGATGCATTGGGTAGATCCCAGGAGGTTTTCATTGAGCATGATGACTATAGAATTAAAGAGGTTATTCCTTGGTGGGAACCTGAAAAGATCTATGATTTTCAGCAGAAGAAACACATCTATTTTGAAGAGATGTTTGATATAATTAACAAGGTTACTGAACATGCTCAGATTTTCACACTGAACAATAAAATCTTTTTGCAGATTGATGATGATGTGACTGTTTATAAAAACAAAAACTTAAACGACACTCAAAGATTATTTACTATTCTTCAGTCGGAGCTATTAAAAAAGAAAAGAACAAACTTTATGTTTGTTAAGGATGTAACTTCTTATCAGAGGAAATTACTATATGATTTGCTGGAGCCTAAGGGGTTTTCTAGGAATGAGCTGTTTAGGCATTACTCATATTAAAGACGATATTCACATCGCCAATTTTCACATTAAAAGTATCTTGTGGTTTACCTGTAACAAATCTAACTTTAGATTCTACTATTTTATATATTCTATAAAATTCTCTTTCTGGTAGTTCTAGAATTATTGTTTGGTTTTTAGACTCTACGTTTGTTTTTTCTAATAAGTCGGATATAATCGCTAACTGATTGAATAAATCACCTTTTTTTTCCATATCCAAAAATTATTAATATCTTATCCCATATAGATATTTTCTTTTTTGGTTTTTCAACAAACATCTGGGATTTATCAAGAGCCTTAATTTCTTTTACCAGATTTTTTTTGTGTTCCAGGATCTCCTTGCTGTCCTTCTCCATCTCTTTCGAGAGCCAGCTCATGCCCTGTTGCAATCTCTTGTCCATTTTCTTCCGGTATAAAATTTATTTCCTTCAATTTATTAAGAGACTCGTGTTTAAATAAAATTTCAAGCTCCTTAACCTTTTCTCTGAACAGTCTTTCTTTTTCTTCAAGTTCAATGTTATACTTAATAATTTCTTCAGCACAAATTCTTGCTGTATCGTAGCCATCTTGTGTTGCAATAGATATAAGCGATATAAGTTGACTTTTATCATTTTTATCTTGAACCTTAACTTGTAATGATTTGTATTGAGAAACAATACCCTGAACATTTTCTAATTTCCATGTTGTAGGTATTCTTAAATCTAAACTAACGTTTTCCTGAATTTCTCTTAAAGAGAAAAAATATGGCCTTAAACTTGATATTAATTCGTACACTATATAGTAATTAAAAATGTTATTATATAAGCAACTGAAACGTAAATAAAAATCTCAGTAACTTTGTTTATTGTCATTGGTTTTGGATTTTCATCCCTTAGCGTTATAAAAAATTCTATTGCATATCTCAGCAAAAAAATAATACTAAAAATAAAAAAGAATATACTAATTACCTTGATCATGTCTTTTTATTTCGTCTAATATTTCTTTTCTATAAACACCAATAAGAGCCTTAAGCTCTTGTGCGTGTTTTCTTGCGCGGATAGATGCACTTCGATTTCCCTTATGAAAAACTTTCTGGGTATCGACGGACATTTTCTCCACCAAATCTTTTATTTTCTTTAAAGTTTCCATTTTTCAGATATTTTACCTAATGCAATATAAATAAAAATATCCGTTTTTCAAAGTGAAAATCAAGATTTTTTTTCACTTTTTGATATTTGCTTCCAGAATTTTATAAATTTCAGTGAGCATATCCAGTTCAGACCTGGTTTTCCTATAGTTAAATTGAAATAATTTTGTAAAATATTCTTTGATTCTATTGTTAACGTTGTTTTCGTTTATATAGAATGCTTCATAGAAAAAATTCCAAAGATAATCGTGATGTTGACCGGTTTCTTTAAACTTAATTGATTCTTTTTCAAAGCTTTGTATAACTTTCTTCCAGCACCAATTAAAATGACTCTTTTGCTCTTGTTCTGTTACAATAACATCCGATCCAAGATAAGTTTCTTCAATAATATCATATAAGGTAACAGCAAAATCATGAAATAATTCTGTTTTTTCACGAATAATGTTGTACGCTTTATACCAAACTTCGATTTGATTACGGAAATTTTCGGAAGCGATAAACTCTAAATAACTTTCGTCTTTTTTCATATTCATAATATACCTTTAATATAAGGATAAAAGAATAGAAAAAAAAGAGAGTTACTGAGTTTTCTTATTATAAGATGCCATCTGTTTCATTCTCTGAATTTCTTCAGAAATAACTTTTTTAGATGTCTCCTCAGATTCATTAACTGCCTTTGTAGGTTGTGCGTCTTTGTTGTACATTGGCATGTTTTCCTCTTGTTTATCTTTTCTCTTTACCTTTTTAATAATCTTTTCACCTAATTTACTTGGAATAACATTAGCGGCATCATGAGAGTTACCCATTTTTGAGTCACCTTTTAATGCCATTGCATGTCTTTCTTGTGCTTCTTTAGAAGGGTCTACATCATAAATCAAATCTTCTAAACCGCCACCTCTATGATCTGCAACTTCTTCAGATTCGTCTTCATCAGCTCTTCTAGCCTTAACTTCGCCACCAACTTGATGAGGGAACTCTGGGTTATCGTTACCATCAAAATTTAGGTATTCTTTAATTTTCTTTTCTACATCAGATAGTGCTTCATCATTTTCTGAACCACTTTCTTTATGTGCTTTTTGATATGTCTCTAAACCTGGAACAGCTTCGTTAACCATTTTCTTAATAAGGTCAACTAATTGAGATTCTGATAAACGAATCTTACCTTT
>Ga0255180_1000151_pt1:22500-31105 | contig 31105 bp, 25 predicted proteins | sample Atl_Colum_RepB_8_FD_189933 | JGI IMG/M metagenome (GOLD analysis project Ga0255180, IMG submission 189933) | Freshwater microbial communities from Altamaha River, Georgia, United States - Atl_Colum_RepB_8d | ecosystem: Environmental > Aquatic > Freshwater > River | place: USA... | reverse complement strand
GTCTGCAGGGCGGCGATCACGTCAGGGTGACGGTGGCCGAGAATCAACGGACCCCAGGCGCCGACGTAGTCGATGTAGCGGTTGTTGTCTTCGTCGATCAGCCAGGCCCCTTCGCCGCCCTGGAAGAACAGCGGGTTGCCACCCACGCCGCGAAAGGCGCGCACGGGAGAGTTCACTCCGCCCGGAATGTATTGTCGGGCTTCCTCGAACAGGGCGGCGGAGCGGCTGTGGGTCTTCTTGGGTGTGCTGTCAGTGGCGGACATGAGTTCCTCGACGGCCTCGGCGAAAGAGGCGGTTCAGTGTGGTGAAGTGAACAGTGAATTCAGTTTTCGAGCTCGGGATTCGACATCGGGAAAGGCGAACAATGCGTGTATGACGGCCAGCATGTCGGCGCCGGCAGCGATCAAGGCCGCGCCATTTTCAGCGGTGATGCCGCCGATTGCAACCACGGGGATGTCCAGTTCCCGGCACGCCTGCGGCAGGATGGCGATGTCTGCGGGAGGGGCAGTCGGCTTGGTCTGCGACGCGAAGAAGCGGCCGAAAGCCACGTAGGACGCGCCTGCCTCCTGTGCCTGCAATGCCAGGGCAAGCTGGTCGTGGCAGGTGATGCCGATGATGGCCTCGGGGCCCAGCAGTCGTCTTGCCTCGGTCAGGCCCTGGTCCCGCTGGCCCAGATGCACGCCCGCCGCGCCGACTGCCAGGCACAGCGGCACATCGTCATTGATCAGCAGGGGCGTGTCGTACTGGCGGCACAGATCGACGAGGGCACGTGCCTGTTGCAGGCGCTGCGACTCGCTGCCCTGCTTGCTGCGGTATTGCAGTAGGGCCAGCCCGGCGCGCAGCGCGGCTTCCACCCGGGTGAGCAAGAGATCGGCGGGCAGCAGGACCTCATCCGTGATGGCGTAGACCCCACGCAATGGACGGCGCGAATTCACGAGTGGCGACTCCAGAAGGCTCTGTCCGGCAAGTGCTGTCCGTGGCCCGGTTGCCGGCCTGCTTCCAGGGCCTTCCAGGTGTAATGCTGGGCCCGTCGCGCGGCGTCGGCCACTTCGAGTCCGTGCGCCAGGTGGGCTGCGAGGCTTGCCGCCAGCGTGCAGCCGGAACCGTGATACTCCCCGCTCAGGCGTGGCCATTCCTGACGCAGGGGCGGCTGATGGGGGGTGTACAGCTGATTGATGACGTTCGTGCTGTCGGCATGTGTCCCCGTCAGCAGCACGTGGGAGCAACCCAGATCCAGCAGGGCATTGGCGCAGGCATCATCGCTGTCAGCCGCCGAAGTGAGCAGGCGCAACTCCACGGTGTTGGGCGTGACCACGGTGCACAGGGGGATCAGCAGGCTGCGCATGGCGGCACGCAGCTCCTGCGCGCTGAAGTCGAAGCCGCCGCCGGCGCGCAGAATCGGGTCGAGGACTACGGGGATGCCAGGGTAGTCGCGCAGGAGGCTGTGAATCACCTCGGCGGCCGCAATGCTGCCGAGCAGTCCGATCTTGATGGCCGCCACGGGCAGGTCTTCCAGCACGGCGCGTGCCTGCTCGATCAGCAGGGTGGGCGGCACCGGATGGCAGGCCAACACATTGCGGGTGTCTTGCACCGTCAGCGCCGTCACCACGGGCAGGCAATGGCAGCCTGCACTGAACAGCGCCTCGATGTCGGCTTGTATGCCGGCCCCGCCGGACGGGTCAAGCCCGGAGAAGCACAGCACATTGGGTTTGTGCGCGTTGAGGTCGGGCGTTGCGGACACGTCGTGCACACCTCCGGCAGAGGATCAGAACGGCCTGACGACCACGAGAATCACGATGGCGATCAGCAGCAGCACCGGAAACTCGTTGAAATAGCGAAAGAAAACGTGACTTCGCTGATTGCGCCCCGCACGGAAGTCGAAGAAGAATCGGTAGCAGATGCCGTGGTAGACCAGCAACAGCAACACCAGGCCGAGCTTGGCGTGCATCCAGCCCGAGCTCATGTAGTAGCTGCCATTGAAGCTGATCAGCCACAGCCCGAGCACCACCGTGGCGATGGCAGAGGGTGTGCCGATGCCATTCAGAAGCTTGCGCTCCATGATGACAAAGCGGTCACGACTGACCTGATCTTCGGCCATGGCGTGGTACACGAAAAGGCGCGGGAGATAGAAGATCGCGGCAAACCAGCACACCACCGCGACAATATGAAACGCCTTCACCCACAACATTCTGCCCCCTTGTCTGCGCGCTGCGCTCTGTCGCCAGGCCGCCTGCGGCCCTGAAAATCGAGCCGGTACGTTAGCACAGCCGCCAACATGGATCGAGCCTGCATTCGGCGGTATCATGCCGGCCTTGCCTCGGGCGGCAATTCTGGATATTTCATTCAAGTCAGCACATTTTTGTCAGGCAGGAGGGCAGGATGATCAAGGTAGGCATAGTCGGCGCAACAGGATACACGGGCGTGGAGTTGCTGCGTCTGCTGGCACCGCGCAAGGACGTCCGCATTGATGTGATCACCTCGCGAGAGCTGCAGGACACGCCGGTTGCCGATCTGTTTCCGAATCTGCGCGGGCATGTCGATCTGAATTTTTCCGCACCGGATACCGATGCCCTGTTCGCCTGCGATGTCGTCTTCTATGCCACGCCACATGCCGTCGCCATGAAAACGGTGCCGACACTGCTCGAGCGCGGTGTGCGTGTCATCGATCTGTCCGCCGACTTCCGTCTGAAGAATCAGACCTTGTGGGAGAAGTGGTACAACGTGGCGCATGAAAGCCCGCAGTACCTGGCCCAGGCCGTCTATGGCCTGCCCGAGGTCAATCGCGCCAGCATCGTCAATGCGCAGCTGCTGGCGGTGCCGGGCTGCTACCCGACAGCCATTCAGCTGGGCTTCCTGCCCTTGCTGGAACAGGGGCTGGTCGATACGCAGCACCTGATTGCCGATGCCAAGTCCGGGGTCAGCGGTGCGGGGCGCAAGGCGGCCGTGGGCAGCCTGCTGTCCGAGGCTTCCGAGTCCCTGCACGCCTACGGTGTCAGCGGCCATCGTCATCTTCCCGAGATCAGTCAGGGTCTGGACGCCTATGCAGGCGAGGCAGTTCGACTGACCTTCATTCCGCACCTGACGCCCATGATTCGCGGCATTCACGCCACGCTGTATGCGCCGCTGATGCCGGGCAAGCAGGGCGTCGATCTGCAGGCCGTGTTCGAGCATCGCTACCGCGACGAACCCTTCGTGGACGTGCTGCCAGCAGGCAAGTATCCGGCCACGCGCAATGTGCGCGGCGCGAACCAGTGCCAGATCGGTGTTTGCTACCTGCCGGCCAACAACATGGTGGTCGTCATGTCGGTCATCGACAATCTGGTGAAAGGTGCTTCCGGCCAGGCCATCCAGAACATGAACATCATGTACGGTCTGGAAGAGACAGCGGGCCTGCAGACAATCGCCCTGCTGCCCTGAGGGAGCATTCATCATGGCTGGTGCAGTCAAGGGAAGCAGGCAGACCAGAATGGTGGTGGTGCCCTATCGGCCATGGCTGCCGGCCCTGATGATTGCAGGATTTGTCGTCGCGGTGCTGGTCGCCGGATTGGGTGGGCTCTACTGGGGCTACTACGGTGCCTCGCGCGAGCACATCGAGGTTGGCGAGGAGAACGTTCTGTTGAGCGATGCCCTGCTGCAGGCGCAGGAACAGGTCGCAGAACTGCGTGCCCAGCTTGCCATGTCCGGGCAGGACACCCTGCTCGATCAGCGCGCCGAAGCTGAAGTGCAGAGCACCATCAATTCGCTGCGAGGCCGCATCCGGCAACTCGAGCAGGACGTGTCCTTCTATCGCCAGGTCATGGCGCCGGAGTCCACCGAGCCCGGGCTGGTCATCGAGAATCTCCGACTGGTGCCGTCGTCAACTCCGGGCAGCTATCGCTATCGTGTATTGGTGCGCGCTGCGGGAGCCGGAAATGAGACAGTCAAGGGCCGCTTCAACTTCTCGGTGCACGGCCTTCAGGATGGGGTGCCAAAGCACTACGCGCTGATGGAGCTGGGTTCGGCAGCCGATGGGAAGTCGGACGCCCTGGATTTTCGTTACTTCCAGGCGCTGGAAGGGGAGCTTGACCTGCCTCCCGGGTTCATTCCCGAAGAGGTGCTCATTCATGCACAATCCAGTCAGCCCGGGCAGTACACGACGGAGCGTCGATTCAACTGGACAGTGGAGGAAATCTGACATGTTTGGATCATCAGCCAGGGCGGCCCAGCCTGCGGGGATCGCTCATACACTGGTCTCGCGCCAGACGGAAATCGTTGGTGATGTGCGCTTTGCCGGCGAGCTGATTGTCGAGGGCCGAATTCGTGGCAATGTATTTGCCGATGATGAATCCGGCGCCATCCTGCGACTTGCTGACGGCGGTGTCATCGAAGGCGAAGTCTGGGTGCCGGTGGCGGTCATCAACGGGCTGGTGGAGGGGGATCTGCACTGCGCTCGCCAGCTCGAAATGGCCGCCAAGGGCGTCGTGATGGGGAATGTCTTTTACAATCTTATCGAGATGGTCATGGGCTCGGAAATCAATGGCAGCCTTCTGCATATCGGCCGCGCCCAGCAGGAGGCCAAGCGCCTCGGCACAAACACGCTTGCGTTCGAGTCCAACGCAGGCGATCAATCAATAGTTGACTGAATTACTCGGGCTTATCCATAATCCCGCCTGCTCGCAAATCGCGCGCATCCTCCATTGCAAGGTGTGCCCATGTCTGCTGTTCAAACTCATGATCCAGTCGTCATTTCCATGACCGCCAATGCAGCCAACAAGGTCAAGACCTTGATTGCCGAGGAGGGCAATCCTCATTTGAAGCTGCGAGTTTTCGTGACCGGCGGAGGCTGCTCAGGTTTTCAGTACGGCTTCAGTTTCGATGAGACCGTCAACGAGGACGATTCCGTCATCAGTAATCACGGCGCGCAGTTGCTGGTCGATCCGTTGAGCTACCAGTACCTTGCCGGCGCTCGGGTGGATTATGAAGAGGGGCTGCAAGGAGCGAAGTTCGTGGTCAGCAATCCTCTTGCCGCCACCACGTGCGGCTGCGGTTCTTCTTTCTCAGTGTAAGGTGCGCTCGACCAGCGTCTCGTTCTCGTATATCCCGCCCAGAATGCAGGGTCTGTCTGCTCCCGTCACCGAACCCGTGGCGATTGCTTCGCCAAGCCATGCCTTGCGTGCCATCCAGGCAAATGCGACTCCCTCGACCCAGTCGGGAGCCAGGCCCGCCGTCGCACTGGAGAGCACCTTGGTCTCGGGAATCAAGGTTTGCAGTGCGGTCATGAGTGCGCTGTTGTGGGCGCCACCTCCGCACACGATCACTTCTTCGATTCCATTCGATTTCCAGTCGACACTCTGCGCGATGCTGCGGGCCGTGAAGGCAAGCAGGCTGGCTTGTACATCTTCATCGGTAATGGCGGGCAGCCCGTCGAGTCGGGAGCGCAGCCAGTCGAGGTTGAAGAGCTCTCGTCCCGTGCTCTTTGGTGCCGGTCGCTGCAGATAGGGTTCGGCCATCAGAATTTCCAGCAATCGCTCATCGATCTTGCCAGTGGCGGCCCATTGCCCGTCATGATCATAAGCCAGGTCGCGTTTGGCCTTGATCCAGGAGTCCATCAGGACATTGCCCGGTCCGGTGTCGAAGCCCAGCGTCCGCACGCGTCGTGATGACGCCAGCAAGGTGATGTTGGCGATGCCTCCAATGTTCAGTATCGCCCGCTCCTTGCCTGAACTGCCGAAAAAGTCCTGGTGAAAAAGTGGTGCGAGCGGGGCTCCCTGGCCTCCGGCTGCCATGTCCTTGCGGCGGAAGTCGGCGACGGTGCTGATGCCTGTCCGGCAGGCAATTGTGTTCGGGTCGCCGATCTGCAGGGTGAAGGGAAATTCCCCATGCGGGTGATGCATGACCGTCTGGCCATGGCTGCCTATGGCCAGAACAGACTCAGCTGGAATGCCGGACTTGGACAGCAGTGCGTTGGCGGCCTCCGCAAAGAGTCTGCCCAGAGCCACATCGGTTTCGCCCAGTGTCACCAGGCTGACTGGTTCTCCGGCGCACAGCTTGAGGATACTGCTTCGCAAGTGCTCAGGAATCTGTTCACTGTGAGTGGCAACAAGACTGGGCGGGCTGCTTGCGAAATCCACCAGAACGGCATCGATGCCGTCGACGCTCGTGCCCGAAAGCAGTCCGATGAAGAATTCATGAGTGGGCATGAGGCGGGCCTCTCCGTCCGGGGACGACTGGGGAAAGCGCAGGCGCCAGCGATCGATCAGCGGATCTGCGGGGTATTGGCGGACTCTGTCTGCATGGACAACATGCGGTTGTCAGCTCTGGAGTTCTGCAGACGGGCGAGGATGTCCCGTGTCTGTGCCTTGAACCTGGGCAGCTCTTCGGCGGACAGGGCGATCGCCTGAGGCAGCTGGTCGACGATGGTTCTGGGATCCTTGTGAACGCCGTTGACGAGGAATTCGTAATGAAGATGCGGGCCCGTGGAGCCGCCCGTTGTGCCGACATAGCCAATCACCTGCCCCTGCTTCACACGGGCACCTTTCTTTATGCCTTGCGCGTAGTCGTTCAGGTGAGCGTACTTCGTCTCGAAACTGCCGCCGTGCTGGAGCACGATCAACTTGCCGAATGAACCGCTTCGTGCTGCCCAGGTCACCGTGCCATCACTGGTGGCCCGCACGGGTGTTCCGCGAGGCGCTGCATAGTCGGTACCACGATGCGCGCGTATGGTATTCAGGATGGGGTGCTTGCGGGCCAGATTGAAATTGGAGCTTATGCGGAAGACGTCGAGCGGGGTCCGGAGGAAGGCTTTCTGCATGCTTTCACCTTCCGGGTTGTAATACCCCGTTTCACCTGCTTCATTGGTGTAGCGCACTGCGACAAACTCTTCGCCTTGATTGATGAATCTTGCCGCGAGTATCTCACCATGGCCGATGAACTCGTTCTTCAGAAACTTCTCTTCGTAAACAATGCTGAAAGAGTCGCCAACGCGGGTATCAAGAATGAAATCGATCTCACCGCCGAAGATGTCAGCCATTTCCATGATGGAAGAAGCAGGGATGTCTGCTCTTTGGCCAGCCATGAAGAGGCTGTCATGAATGACGCCTTCCTTGACCACTGGCACTATGTCTGCAGTGAGCTGTATGGGGTCAACTTCGTAACCGCCTTCATGTCGGGTGAAAAGGTACCCTTCCAGGGGGGACTTCAACACGCGCAGTTGGGCTAGTTCGCCTGGCGCTGGAATATGGAAACTCAATTCGTATCCAGGATAAAGTCGATCAAGGACCTTGGCTTCCTCACTGCTGTTGAGCACCTTGTACATATGCTGAGCGCTCAGGCCCACTCTTCCAAATATCTCCGAGAGATTATCGCCGGCCTGAACTTCGAAGCTTGTCCAGACAGTTTCCGCATGGTCTGTGTTGTCGGAATTCACTACCTCGTCACGTAGTGTCGAGCTGGTGCTGGCGCCCGCTAGCGCCCGCGTCAGAGCGCTCGGTCCAACCTGGATGGGCATGCTGGCCCTGGCGCCATGAGCAGATTCCTCGGGTGCGAAAAACAGCGTGAAGACCAGAGCAACACTCAAGTAGCTGGCGAGCTCAAGGTGCTTGCGAGGGTAGTGGGTGCAAAGGAAGCACTTGGCTGAAGAGAAAAAGCCCATTGAAATCTTGCTGTTTTGACTATGTTCTGGATGTTGCTCCGCATGGAAATCGGAGCTCGCGAGCGTTGGATTCTTATGAGTTTTCAAATGCAGGTCAAGTCATATTCCATTTACTAGTGTAAAATCCGCCACCTTTTGATCCGTCATGCGAGAGCGCGGCGCCCGCACATTCTGCGATGTCTGCCGGGTTGCCTGCAGGCCTCTGCTCGATGTGTCCTTTTCTGATGTAAGTATGGAGAGTCAATGTGACGTCCAGCGCGTTTGACATTATTGGCGACCTTGAAAGTCGCGGTTTGGTAGCACAGCTCAGTTCGGGCGATGAATTGCCGGGAGTGTTGAGTACCTCTAGAACTCTCTATGCCGGTTTTGATCCGACAGCGGAAAGTTTGCATATAGGCAATCTGGTGCCGCTTCTGGCCTTGCGCAGATTTCAGCTGGCAGGACACAGGCCGATTGCGCTCGTGGGGGGCGCTACCGGATTGATTGGCGATCCCAGCTTCAAGGCATCCGAGAGGCAACTGAACTCCAATGAGGTCGTGGAGCTGTGGGTGAATCGAATCAAGGAGCAGGTTTCGCAATATGTCGATTTTGGTTCGGGTGCCTCTGGAGCAATTGTCGTAAACAATCTGGACTGGGTGCGTGAAGTCAATGTGCTCGATTTTTTGCGCCTGATCGGCAAGCACTTCTCCGTGAACTCAATGATTCAGAAGGACTCTGTCAGGCAGCGACTGGAGCGAGACGGTGCCGGCATCTCCTTCACGGAGTTCACCTACATGATTCTTCAATCCTTTGATTTCTCCGAGTTGTACAAGCGCTACGGTTGCATTCTTCAGATAGGCGGAAGCGATCAGTGGGGCAATATTACGGGGGGGATCGATCTGACTCGTCGTCTGCACAAGGCGCAGGTATATGGCCTGACCATCCCGCTCGTCACTAAAGCGGATGGACAGAAATTCGGAAAGACTGAAACCGGCA
>Ga0255180_1000151_pt1:0-20000 | contig 31105 bp, 25 predicted proteins | sample Atl_Colum_RepB_8_FD_189933 | JGI IMG/M metagenome (GOLD analysis project Ga0255180, IMG submission 189933) | Freshwater microbial communities from Altamaha River, Georgia, United States - Atl_Colum_RepB_8d | ecosystem: Environmental > Aquatic > Freshwater > River | place: USA: Georgia... | reverse complement strand
CGGCTGGATCACCTCCTTAAACGATAGTGCCTATCACCTGGGTAAGCGCCCACCTCTATTACTTAATCGATGCGTTTTGAGAACATGGGGCCATAGCGTTGCCGCTGCCGGCCTGAGACAGATTTGGGTCTGTAGCTCAGTTGGTTAGAGCGCACCCCTGATAAGGGTGAGGTCGGCCGTTCAAATCGGCCCAGACCCACCAGTCACATTTTGGTATGACTATATTGTCAGCCTTGCGTGACTAGTCTTGAATTCTGTTTTGTTCTTTAACAATTAGGTGAATGAAGTCACGATGTTGTGACTTAGTCAAAATAGGGTGCCGAGTGGCATTTTATGTTGGTTAAGTGGCAGTGTTGTGAGCTGAATTATACAAGCGTTAGTTTGTACATAAGGTTGTTACAAAGCATGTGATCTTGGACGAGAGTTTGAGGTTATATGGTCAAGCATTTAAGCGTGCGTGGTGGATGCCTTGGCAGCCAGAGGCGATGAAGGACGTTGTAGGCTACGATAAGCCTCGGGGAGCCGCCAAACAGGCTTTGATCCGGGGATTTCCGAATGGGGAAACCCACCCGACTTGTCGGGTATCTTGCACTGAATACATAGGTGCAAGAAGCGAACGCGGGGAACTGAAACATCTAAGTACCCGCAGGAAAAGAAATCAATTGAGATTCCCTGAGTAGCGGTGAGCGAAAGGGGATTAGCCCTTAAGTCAGCTTGGTGTTAGTGGAACGCTCTGGAAAGTGCGGCAATACAGGGTGATAGCCCCGTACACGAAAATGCCATGTTGATGAAAACGAGTAGGTCGGGACACGTGTAATCCTGGCTGAATATGGGGGGACCATCCTCCAAGGCTAAATACTCCTGGCTGACCGATAGTGAACAAGTACCGTGAGGGAAAGGCGAAAAGAACCCCGGTGAGGGGAGTGAAATAGACCCTGAAACCGCGCACGTACAAGCAGTCGGAGCCTCCTTGAGGGGTGACGGCGTACCTTTTGTATAATGGGTCAGCGAGTTATTGTCAGTAGCAAGGTTAACCGTGTAGGGGAGCCGTAGGGAAACCGAGTCTTAATAGGGCGTCTTAGTTGCTGGCAATAGACCCGAAACCGGGCGATCTAGCCATGGGCAGGTTGAAGGTGCCGTAACAGGCACTGGAGGACCGAACCGAATAATGTTGAAAAATTATCGGATGACCTGTGGCTCGGAGTGAAAGGCTAATCAAGCTCGGAGATAGCTGGTTCTCCTCGAAAACTATTTAGGTAGTGCCTCGTGTCATTAACTGCTGGGGGTAGAGCACTGTGTCGGCTAGGGGGTCATCCCGACTTACCAACCCGATGCAAACTCCGAATACCAGTAAGTTCTATCACGGGAGACAGACGGCGGGTGCTAACGTCCGTCGTCAAGAGGGAGACAACCCAGACCGCCAGCTAAGGTCCCAAATATCAGTTAAGTGGGAAACGATGTGGGAAGGCTTAGACAGCTAGGAGGTTGGCTTAGAAGCAGCCATCCTTTAAAGAAAGCGTAATAGCTCACTAGTCGAGTCGGCCTGCGCGGAAGATATAACGGGGCTCAAACTGATAACCGAAGCTGCGGATGCGTGTTATGCACGCATGGTAGAGGAGCGTTCTGTAAGCCGTTGAAGGTGTGTTGAGAAGCATGCTGGAGGTATCAGAAGTGCGAATGCTGACATGAGTAACGATAAGGGGGGTGAAAAACCTCCCCGCCGAAAGATCAAGGTTTCCTGTCCAACGTTAATCGGGACAGGGTGAGTCGGCCCCTAAGGCGAGACCGAAAGGTGTAGTCGATGGGAAATCGGTTAAAATTCCGATACCGGCTGTTACTGCGATGGAGTGACGGAGAAGGCTAGGCCAGCACGGCGTTGGTAGTCCGTGTTTAAGCGTGTAGGGTGATTCCTTAGGTAAATCCGGGGAGTCGTTAGCCTGAGACGTGATGACGAGTTTTTTGAGCAATCATAAGACGAAGTGGTTGATGCCATGCTTCCAGGAAAACCTTCTAAGCATAGGTAACAGGCGACCGTACTGTAAACCGACACAGGTGATCTGGTAGAGAATACCAAGGCGCTTGAGAGAACTTGGGTGAAGGAACTAGGCAAAATGGTACCGTAACTTCGGGAGAAGGTACGCTCCCTTTGGTGAAGCATTTACTGCGTAAGCTGAGGGGAGTCGAAGTAACCAGGCCCCTGCAACTGTTTATTAAAAACACAGCACTCTGCAAACTCGTAAGAGGAAGTATAGGGTGTGACGCCTGCCCGGTGCCGGAAGGTTAATTGATGGGGTTAGCGCAAGCGAAGCTCTTGATCGAAGCCCCGGTAAACGGCGGCCGTAACTATAACGGTCCTAAGGTAGCGAAATTCCTTGTCGGGTAAGTTCCGACCTGCACGAATGGCGTAATGATGGGGGCGCTGTCTCCACCCAAGACTCAGTGAAATTGAAATCGCTGTTAAGATGCAGTGTACCCGCGGCTAGACGGAAAGACCCCGTGAACCTTTACTATAGCTTCACACTGGACTTTGACACTATCTGTGTAGGATAGGTGGGAGACTTTGAAGCGGTAACGCCAGTTGCCGTGGAGTCGTCCTTGAAATACCACCCTGGTATTGTTGAGGTTCTAACTTGGCTCCTGAAACGGGAGTGAGGACAGTGTGTGGTGGGTAGTTTGACTGGGGCGGTCTCCTCCCAAAGAGTAACGGAGGAGCACGAAGGTACCCTAATGGCGGTCGGAAATCGCCAGTTTAGTGCAATGGCATAAGGGTGCTTGACTGCGAGAGTGACAACTCGAGCAGGTGCGAAAGCAGGTCATAGTGATCCGGTGGTTCTGAATGGAAGGGCCATCGCTCAACGGATAAAAGGTACTCCGGGGATAACAGGCTGATACCGCCCAAGAGTTCACATCGACGGCGGTGTTTGGCACCTCGATGTCGGCTCATCACATCCTGGGGCTGAAGCCGGTCCCAAGGGTATGGCTGTTCGCCATTTAAAGTGGTACGCGAGCTGGGTTTAGAACGTCGTGAGACAGTTCGGTCCCTATCTGCCGTGGGCGTTGGAGATTTGAGAGGAGCTGCTCCTAGTACGAGAGGACCGGAGTGGACGAACCTCTGGTGTTCGGGTTGTCACGCCAGTGGCATTGCCCGGTAGCTATGTTCGGACAGGATAACCGCTGAAAGCATCTAAGCGGGAAGCCCCCCTCAAGACGAGATCTCCCTGAGGACTTGATCCTCCTAAAGTGCCGTTGAAGACTACGACGTTGATAGGCTGGGTGTGTAAGTACAGTGATGTATTGAGCTAACCAGTACTAATTGCACGTGAGGCTTGACCATATAATCACAGGCTTTTGAACAAGCACATGATTGTAGAACCTGAGACAGACAGACTTGTATAGAACTTCATTCACCCGATTGTGCGATTTGAGAGAAGCGGCTTGAGCCGTTTTTCGACCGAATTGCCTGACGACCATAGCGAGTGTGAACCACCTGATCCCATCTCGAACTCAGAAGTGAAAGTGCTCAGCGCCGATGGTAGTGTGGGGTCTCCCCATGTGAGAGTAGGACATCGTCAGGCTCCTAAATACACAAACCCCAAGCAGAACTTCTGCTTGGGGTTTTGTGCTTTGGGGTCGCAGGGATTTTCAGTGCTACTGCAGAGGCAGGCACGCACACAGACAGCGATAGGCTGATCATACGCGCAGGCTCAAAGAGTTGTTGCGCTGTGCATCCCGGGCCATGATGCGAAGGAGACTGTCTGCGCATCGAGTCAGCGTACCATTGAATTAGTCTGGTCCAGTGTCGCAGCAAATCATCTGCTACTTGTTGCTACATTCGAAACGCTGAACCAGTGCAGGCATGATTCGGTTGCTTACGTGACGGAATTCAATGTCAATCCATAGGTCTTAACAACGTGGACAATAGCGTCTGCCAGCTGCGCGGGAGTCCTTCATGAAGCTTATCGACCGGCGTTGATTGCTATCTTCGTCTTTTATACTGCTCTTTGGCAGCTCCCACGCCGATGGTGATCGATAGAATGGCGTGAAATCATGGGAAAATTGCAAGTCTGCTGGGCTCCAGAAAGCAAGAGGCCCCTGCTGAGTAGCTCAGACAGGGGCCTCCTGAATTCCAAATCAATCTCTGTACTGTATTACTATTACTGATTCAGATCAGTGGTGGCTGTTCTTTTGAGATTAGAGAAAACTGATATCGCCTCGAGTATCACAAGGATGCTTGCAATAAGAACAGCGATACTGAGTACTACAAGCAGCCATTGTTCGTTGTTATAGAACCTGGTGAGCTGTACCGCGCATCCCCAAGACGCGATTATCATAACCAATACCATTGGGATCAATGTGTACTGAGCTGGTCTTCCCAGCTTGATCAGGAAAATTGATATAACCAATAGTGTCAAACTCGCAAGAATCTGGTTAGTTGCTCCAAACAGGGGCCAGATAATGTTGCCACCATTACCTGTTGGGCCGCCAGCCCCGAAGGCCAGAGCAAGGCAACATCCCACTGCGACTATTGTTGCAACGACGTTGCTCTCAAGCGCCTTGATGTTGTAGATGGCACCCCACTCCTGGATGATGTAGCGCTGAAGGCGTACGCCGGCATCCATAGTGGTGCTTGCAAATAACACAACCATCGTTGCGAGAAGTGTATTTGCGAATACAACAGGCAACCCCCACGCCGCAGCCAACAAATTGCCGCCACCAGTGATGAAAGCGGAAGCGCCTCCCTTGTTGAATTGATCATACAGTGCATGCCACTGTTCTGGTGATGCTGCATACATAGAGCTGCTCACCACAACCAGTGTAATCAGTGCCAAGGTACCTTCTCCGAGTGCACCGAGGTAGCCCACGAATCTTGCATCCGGTTCCTTGTTCAATTGCTTTGATGTTGTTCCAGAGGAAACAATTCCGTGGAAGCCAGAGAGAGCTCCGCAGGCCACGGTAATGAAGAGGAGAGGGAACATACTTGGAGTATCTTCTTTCATCATGTCGTTGAATGCGGGGGCAGTGACTTCCGGCATTGCAAAAATTACCGCGAAGTACAGCAGTATCAAGCCAACCACAAGTTGCGCGCCGTTGATGTAATCACGTGGCTGCAGAAGCATCCAAACTGGGAGCATTGAAGCTATTGCTGCGTATGTGAACAGGATGAGTATCCATGCGGCGTCGTCACTCAGGCCAAAGACAGTTTCGGGAAGCGCGAGAGGGATCTCAGATCCCACCCATATACTGAAGTAGAGGATGGAAACCCCAATTATTGAAATAAGAAGCAAATTGACGTTTCGACGAATCAGGAAACCGATGGCGATGGCAATTGGGATAACGATCCATGAGGGGATTACAGCAGTGTCGAACTCAATCATTTCCGCGGCAATGATGGATCCAAAAACCGCATTTACCATGAGCAAGAGGAGGAAAATCACGATCATGAACAAAGTTCGCGTCCGCTTTCCCACTACGTCTTCGGACAATGCACCGATCGAACGCCCCTTGTGCCGCGCGCTCGCCCAAAGTGCACCCATGTCATGTACACCGGCGAAGAAAATCGATCCCAGTGTTACCCAAATCACTGCAGGTACCCACCCCCAATAGATTGCGATAGCGGGTCCAACAATAGGTGAAGCTCCGGCTACGGATGTAAAATGTGCGCCCCACAATACGAACTTGTTGGTAGGAACAAAGTCCACACCATCGTTCACTTCATGTGCTGGGGTCACGAAGTTTGGGTCAAGTCTGTAGATCTTTTCCGCGATGAATCGCGAATAAACGAACCAGCCGAATGAGAAGCCGGCAAGACCTAATATGACTATCATTACCGAGGACATAGATCACTCTCCAGAGGATTTTATTGTGAAAAAGCGAGCGGGCATGATAACAAGGAGCTTTGGCGGGATACAATATGAAATCCATTGAATTGCTTGAGAAAACATGGAGCAATTGCCATGATTTGGCGCTCATCACTGCGCGCACATCGAAGGTTGGACAGAAATTTGAAGTAGGGCTCCTCGCGGCAAAGACACATCCAATTTTTCGTCCTCCAATTTGTTAGTCGCAAAGGGGAAACCATTGAAAGCTCGCTCAAGGAAGTCATCAGTCAAGCCAGTAGAAGTCAATGCGGTATTCACCGGTTTGCTGACTGTGCTGTTGTGGTCGTGCTTGGTTTTGTTGTTCATTCACATCGTCCTGACATTTGTGCACTATCAAGTAGTTGAACTTCCGTGGTTGTTCCGGGAGTTGTTCGACGTTGACGAAGAGGAAAGCGTACCTACATGGTTTTCCTCGGTCATTCTGCTCATTTCTGCCGCCTATCTTGCTCATGTCTACGCGTTGAAAAGATTGGATGCTGACCCGCATTCCGCTGCATGGCTGAGCCTTTCCTGTGGATTTCTCTTCTTGTCCATTGACGAGATCGCAGGTTTTCATGAGGCACTCAACAGTACGATGGAGGCATCATGGGCTGTTCCTGGCGCTGTGCTTGCAATGCTTTTATTGGTTTTGTTTGCTCGGTTGCTTCGATCTTTGCCCCCGACAATCACGAAGGGATTTCTAGTTGCTGGCGCAATCTATGTCGGAGGTGCGGTCGGAGTCGAGCTTGCCACAGAGCCCTATCTTTACAACGATGCGCTCGATACTCTCGCTTATAACTTATGGACTGCGGTCGAGGAGGGAATGGAAATGGGGGGCATAGTGTATTTTCTTAATGTCTTGCACGCATATGTTGTTCAGCACTTGAAAGCAGGGCTTCGTCTGTCATAGCTGCCAAGCGTCGCGCGTTCAGTTGCTCGGCATCCCCCTTTGTCGTATGTTCTTTATCACGCGCTGAGAACTCGGAGTCCGTTTACGTTTCATCGTCGCGCGAGAGTATCACTAACAAAGTGATGCCTCCATTCAGGTGCTGATTGCCCGGGGAAAATAACAATAATGAATCAACTATTGCTTCACATTGCTCAATGGATTGAGTCTCTTTCCTGGAGTACCCGCCTGCACGAATCCTATTACATGTACAACTGGATCGAATCCACCCACGTACTGACGATTTCTCTTTTCCTAGGCATGCTTTTCTTCATTGATTTCCGAATGCTTGGTCTCACAATGACAAATGTCCCTGCATCGAGAATTGCGGCGCGGCTACACACGCCCATGATGATTGGATTTGTCGTCATGATCGTCACAGGTTTGCTGCTTTACTTCGCCGTTCCTGTACGAGTAACGCAGAGCATATGGTTCCGAATTAAGTTGGTCTTGCTTGTAGCTGCCGGTATCAATGCGTGGTATTTCAACAGGAAAATGCGGGAATCGTCTGCGAAATGGGAAGATCAGAGCCGGGCGCCAAAACCTCTCAGGGTGTCGGTGACCATGTCATTGATGCTTTGGGCGGGTGTCATTACAACGGGGAGATTGATTGCCTACGATTGGTATGACTGCTACAGGGTGCAATCCGAGTTCATAGCCTGGGCGGCGGGTTGTCTGGCAGAGTAGCTATTGGGAGCGCGTGGCGTTGGGAGGGAATATGGATCTGTTGGTCTACTTTGAGTGGATGGAATCATCTCTGCTTGGTGCTATAGGTAAGTCCTACGGTGGCGTCTACGCCATTGCACAATCAGTTCACCTCATGTCCCTTGTTGTGCTCGGAGGGGCTGTTCTCCTCACTGATTTGCGGTTGTTGAATCTGATTATGAAGGATGTTCCTTCCGAAACAGTTGTGAATCAGGCGCACCATTGGTTCAAGGTAGCACTGGTTTCAATCACTCTGACAGGAGTATTCATGGCAGCTGCGGTGGCGTTGCGCCTGTATTACAACCAGTTCTTCTGGGCCAAGATGCTCTCTCTGTTTGCGGGTGTTCTATTTGTTTTTCTGGTTAAGCTGCCATTGCTGAGTTCTGCTCCACATGCCGAATTGAGTCCCGTTTCGGTTCGACTTGTCGCACTTGCTTCAATTGCAGTTTGGTTCACTGTTGCGGCGACAGGTCGATGGATTGGCTTTTCGTGAAATAGATAGAAGCATGTACTGGATTAATTTAGTGCTGGTGATTGTTCAAGTATGAGGTGAGGCTGATGGGTAAAGAGCTGAATGTGCTGGAAAAAGTCTCGATAGCCGTAAGCTGCGGAATATTGTTGGGAGCTCTCTATTTCTGGGTGATTCAGGTTCGTAGCGTGATCGAGCTGCTGCGACTGGCATATAGTTGATAGACCCGGCAACCGCACAGCGCGGTTAATACCCCGACTCCGTACCCGTTTGCATTCGCCTTGGAAGCAGCAGGCATTGGCCTCCAATCTACGCCAATGCCTGATTTCGTCCCTTAGAGGACTTCCATGAGGAAGTAGTCGTCGAGAATCAAAGAGTTTACCAGCCTGTCGAGAGAGGCACGAACAGCTTCTTCAAGAGTCCCACCTGATGATCGGCCAAAGATAACAGTATCAAAGGCAGTTTGAGTGCCGCGTCGCAATGTGACATGGGTCCTGATAGTAACCTCGTGACCTCCATCTTTTGCAACGACAGAGACTTCAGTGACTTCTCCTTCCAGCGTAAGACTTTGCCCTTCTTCCACCAGTGTTGCTCCGCCTGCCGTCACAGCCTGTGTCAAAGCGTTGCTGACGATATCAGGCATGGGTTGCTCTGCCAGAGAATCCCCGGTCAGAATTCGTGAGTCATTAACCGGTCGCGCATCGGTGAATTTCGCGATTTTTAGTGGCCCCTTAGTTGCTTTGCCGAAGTCAACTTGTGGGTTCTGTTTATACTCATAAGCAATGCGAATTTCTTCCGCTAGAAGGCTTGATGACGCAAGCATGACCAGCATAAAGATAGCGGCACTGAACAATGACATAGCTTTCATGGTAACTCCTTCTGATATCTGGGGTTCTGTTAAGTACTGGCGCCAGACCGACTTCTGCGCAAGCCAAAATGAACAAGCCACCAGTAGCTCATGCTGACTGGTGGCTCGTTAATACCAGCTTAACTAACCTGGTAATTACAGCTCGCTGGCAGGCCAGGGAGCGCCTTGGTGACCGCGTGCTTGCTCCTTCAGGCCCTGATAGACAAACTTCTGTACGCGCTTACCTTCATAGGTTTCGGTTGTATAGATGTTGCCTTGGCCGTCAGTTGCAATACTGTGCGGCGCATAGAACTGCCCTGGGCCTCGACCACCGTGGCCGAAGCTTGTCAGCACTTCCAGAGTTTCGCGCTCGATGATGTAAACCTTGAAGTTCTGGCCGTCTGCGAGATAAAGGTACTTCTGCTCGGCATCCTTGGAGAAGTCGATATCCCAAGTGGACCCTTGATTCAGTGTCTGAGGCGCAACTTGCGCTTCCTTCACGAAAGTACCGTCCTTGCGGAATACTTGAATTCGATCCGAACCACGGTCGCACACGTACAGCAATCCATCATTTGAAGGAATTGCGCAGTGAACGGGACCACGGAACTGCTGAGGCAGCGGAGCACCGGGGGTGTAATCAACTCGCTCGTCAACCGGGCGATTACCGTAAGCGCCCCAGTAACGCTTGAATGCGCCAGTATTCAGGTCGAGAACAGCCACACGCTTGTTGCGGTAACCGTCGGCCAGGAACACTTCGTTGGCTTCCGCGTCGATGGCAACTTCGGCCACTTGGGCGAAGTGCGTTGTGCTGTTGCTGTCAGTGTCGTTGCCCGGCTCGCCGTATTGCGCAACAAATTGTCCGTCGCCCGTGAATACGAGTACGTGTGAGTCGCCGCCACCATTACCGCCAATCCAGACGTTGCCATTAGGAGCAACGTCGATACCGTGGTTGGAGGCAGGCCATACGAAACCTTCGCCCGGGCCGCCCCATGCATTCACGACATTACCTTCCGGATCGAATTCGATGATAGGCGGTGCCGGGGTGCAGCACTCACTGACGCCGAGCTTGAGGCCGATTTCAGTGGCGCCACCGAACATGGAGTCCTGGTCGCGGTGAACAATAAAGACGTGGTCTCGAGCATCGACGTCAACACCGATGGTACGGCCGAGAATCCACTGATTCGGGAGCGGCTTGGGCCAGAACGGATCAACTTCGAAAGCGGGGGCCATAATCATGGAGCTTGCTGCTTCTGCGGGCTCCTGCAACTGGGACTGGCTTACGCCGATGGCTGCCAGTGCAACCGCGAAAGTGGCTCCTGCCGCATATTTTATGTGTCTTGTCATTCTTCTTCCTCCGGGGGTAAGTCTCTACTGAGGCTTTGTTTTTTTTAGACCGGTGGGCAGTATACTCACTTATTGCCGGACAGTATACTCGGAAAAAACCTTTTTGCCGGGTCGACAATACTGCTGGAAATCGGTGCGCCTGTCTCTCGGAATTCGAAGTATTAATCAATAATTACAAGGGCTTGAAGATGTCTTGGGTGTGTCATGTGAAGAGCGGTGTCGCGTTGCGTCTGGCTGGTGTGTTGCTTTTGGTGGTTCTGGGTGTGATTTCCAGCAAGCAGGCTGCTGCCGACGATGTTCCCTTGCGAGTCGCCGTGCAGGCCTTCATCAAGCCTGAAGGCTCGGAGCTTTCACTTCTTATGCGCGTCCCGATGGATGCACTGGGTGAAATCGACTTCCCAACCCGAGGTGTTCCCGGATCTCTGATCTTCTCCGAGGCAGACAATGCGCTTGAGACAGCTGCCTATACCTACATTATCGGCTCTGTGCAGCTCTTCGAAGGCGATGATTTGCTGACTGATTACACCCTTCGGAAGGTGCGGGTGTCTTTGCCATCGGATCGCTCTTTCAATTCCTATGATCAGGCGATTGAGAATATCAACCGTCCGAAGATCGACGACAGCATTGATCTCTATTGGCGTCAGGGAATGTTGGATCTTCTTGTCACTTACAGGATTGATTCGGAGTCTTCACGTTTCTCCATCGATCCTCGACTTGCCGGGCTGGGAGTGGAAACCAACACTGTTTTTCGTTATGTGCTGCCGAATGGGGCTGAGCGAGCATTCAGCTTCGTGGGAAATCCCGGGTTGGTCTACCTCGATCCCAGCTGGTTTCAGGCGTCATGGCGATTTGTGGTTCTAGGATTCGAGCACATCCTGGAGGGGACCGATCATTTGCTGTTCCTGTTGTGTCTCGTAATTCCTCTGCGCAGTGTTCGCTCGCTGGTGCCTGTCATCACATCTTTCACGGTAGCTCACTCCATCACATTGATCGGGTCTGTGATGGGCGTGGTACCCTCTGTTCTGTGGTTTCCACCGCTTATAGAAACCTTGATTGCACTGTCGATTGTCTACATGGCTTTCGAGAACATCATTGGTTTTGACCAGAGAAACCGATGGCTTGTTACCTTCGGTTTTGGCCTCATCCACGGGTTTGGCTTCTCCTTCTTGCTGACAGAAAGTCTTCAATTCGCTGGTGGTTATCTGGTTACGGCCCTGCTTTCCTTTAATGTAGGTGTCGAGCTCGGGCAATTGCTGGTGCTGTGTGTGGTGGTTCCGCTGCTGAGTGTGCTTTTCAGAAAGCTGCCGTCCGAGAAAGTTGGAATTATTCTATTGTCTGCTCTTGTTGCTCACAGCGCCTGGCACTGGATGGCAGAGCGATTCAATGCTCTTATGCAGTACGATATTCGGTGGCCTCTGATGAATTCCGACTTTTACGTGGGGCTCGGCCAATGGGGTATGCTCCTTGTTGTTGCTGGAGCGGTGCTCTGGGTCATGAATGGGCTGTTTCAACGTCTGGGTGTTGACGGCGAGCCGACGCAGGCCGAGAGCAAGAAGGTTGTCGTTTGAGGTGCAAATCGAGGTTGGCCTGACTTGTGATTCGTGTCAAGGAGTCCTCGAGTACCGCCGCAAGGCGCGCTGTGCCACTTCGGCGCCGTAAATGTTTCCGCTGTTGTCGGCAGTGATTCCCTCTGCTCCGCTGCTGCCATTCGCTGTGCCAGTATTCGGGTCTGGTATGAATGCAGTGATGAAGCCTGATTGTGCGCTCCCGATCCTGATTCCTCGATACCAGCCAGGATTGCGCCCCGGTCCGGTGTTTGACTCCGAATCAGAGACGTAAAGGACATCCGTTTCGTCGATGAAAAGTCCGCTGGGGCGGCCGAATTGTGTCCAGGTTTCCACCCAGGAGCCATCCTGTTCAAAGATCTGAATTCGGCTGTTGCCACGGTCGGCGACAAAAAGGCGTCCCCGGGAATCCATGGCCAGGTCATGGGGTACATCAAATTGGCCGGGTCCTGATCCTTTGCCTCCCCACTCCATCTGATACACGCCGGCGCTGTTGAACTTAACGATCCTGTTGTTGCCGTCGGAGGAGTGTCCGTCCGCAACGAAGATGTCTCCATTCGGGGCTACCAGGACGTCAGTGGGCTGGTCAAACACGCCATTGCCTTTTCCGGCGATACCAGGCAAGCCGAGGCTGAGCAACAATTCCCCGTCAGTGCTGAACTTGTGCACCTGGTGCCCCTTGTTGCGGATGGGGTCGCCCTTCCCGTCAGCGATCCATATGTTGCCCTGACTATCGACAAACATCCCATGCGGCCAGACCAACATTCCCGCTCCGAAGCTCTTGATCACTCGTCCATTGCTGTCGATGAGCAGAACGGGGTCGACGTCCGGAGTGTCGAGGCAATTTTCGTTTCCTCCACAGCGCTCGGCGACCCAAATGTATCCGTCACCCGCGTGATAAACGGCGCTGACTGCTCCCCATGCCCGGCCATCGGGCAGTTCGGCCCACATTCCCGGGGAAGCCAGGTATGGGTTGGGAATCACATTGGGGTTTTCCAATTGCGCAAGCACGCTGCCAGTTCCAATGGAGCCCGCCAATGCTGCAGCTGCAAGCAGCCTATTGAATTTCTGGATCATAGATTCCTTCCAAATCGTACTGAGTGTGGACAAGACCCCGATACAGAGCCGCTGGGAGCATTCCTGCACAACGGCTTCGGCCGTGTATTCCTCGCGCTTCGTCGATTATGCAGATTCGTGCAATCGGGGTGAAGTAGACTGCCGCGCAATTCCAGCAGCAGCTTAAGAAGGCAATGCTGGATGCCTGACGGGCCTGCAAAGTGGTCTGGCAACGTCGTCGTGAATGCGAAGAGACCTGACTTGCGGTCTTTGTCCGTGCGGATCTTTATTGGGTTCGATAATGTTTTTGGGGGAGAGCAATGAAGTACTTCAGAACGGTCTTGATGTCATTGATATTGTTGCCCGGCCAGGCTGCGCTTGCTGCACCTGAGCGAGCCGGGGATTTCGCTTTGTTAGATCACACTGGAGAGTTTCACCAGTTCAGCCGATATGGACATGCCGAAGCTCTTGTCCTGTACTCGCACTCCATTTCTTGCCAGGCGAGCCAATCCGGATTGTCAGCACTGGATGTGCTCAGGTCTGAGTTGGGGGGCGACAATGTAGCCTTTTTCCTGATGAACTCGGCAGGCGATGATCTGGATGCAGTTCGGGCCTTCGCTCAACAGCAGTCAGTGGACCTTCCCATCCTCATGGACAGCAGCCAACTTGTGGCAAAAACCTTGAAGTTGTCGAAGGCTGGCGAGGTTCTGGTACTTGATCCGCAGACGCTTTCTGTCGTTTACCGAGGAACCGTCGGCGAGACCCTGTCTCGTCAGGTTCAGGCGGCTGCGACCAACTCAGTGACTGATACCCTCGTTGAAGAGGCTGCGGGATGCGCTCTGGATATGGGAGCTGTCACGCTGGCTGCCGCCGAAGTTCCGGACTACGCCACAGAAGTGGCACCGGTTATTGTCGAGAACTGCGCCAGCTGCCATCGTGAAGGCGGTATCGGGCCTTTTGCCATGGATAGTCACCTGATGCTGCAGGGCTGGTCACCGATGATTCGAGAGGTTCTGCTCACCAAGCGTATGCCTCCCATGCAGGTGGATGCCTCTGTGGGACACTTCACCAATGCGGCCTACATCTCAGATGAGTCGCTGCAGACTCTAGTCAACTGGATTGACGCAGGTGCACCGCGCGGGGTGTTTCAGGAAGACCCATTGAGCAATTTGAGTTACCCGGATGTGAAGTCATGGCAGCTCGGTGAACCCGATTTCATTGTTCAGTCTCCCAGACAGGAGATTCCGGCGACGGGTGTGCTTGAGTACATCAATGTCGATGTCGAGCTACCATTTACAGAGGACAAGTGGGTCAAGGCGGTTCAGTTCATTCCTGGCGATGAAACAGTCCTTCATCACCTCCTGACCTATGTCACTGCACCAGACGAGACTTTCGATGGTGGGGAATCCAGTCCGACATCCACGGTGGCAAGTAGATTCCTTGAGGGATACGCTCCAGGAAAAGTCGAGGCCATGGTTTTCCCGGAAGATACTGGTGTGCTGATTCCCGCAGGCCACAAGCTTTCGATGCAGTTTCACTTCACAACCAATGGGCGAGCAACTTCAGACCAGACGACGCTTGGAATGTACTTCTATGACGAACCGCCTGCGCACGAGAATCTGACTCGCACAGTGGCCGGCTTCTTCGTGATTCCGCCACATTCTTCGAACCATGAGGTTAGAGCCAGCTATGTGTTCCAAGAGCCGGTTGTCGTCAATGGTTTGCGGGCGCACATGCATTTTCGCGGCAAGGACATGCGATTCTCCGTTGAATATCCGGATGGCACGCGTGAAGAGTTGCTGAATGTGCCCAACTACAGTTACGCCTGGCAGCCTACTTATCAGCTTTCCGAGCACAAGTATCTTCCGGCAGGAACCAGGGTTCACGTCACGGGAGCTTTCGATAACTCGAGGTTCAATCCGGCAAATCCCGATCCGGATGCTGAAGTCCGTTTTGGATTGCAGAGCTGGGAGGAAATGTTCATGGGCTACTGGACTTACTACGCAGCCAAAGAGTGACATGAGCGCCGCGCCATGGATGGCGATCAGCAGTTACAAACAATCACAATGTCTTTCGCCTGTGTAACGGGCTGCGGTCAAGTACTGACTTATAATTGCGCAAAGTCTCACGGTTGAGACCGATAATGTGGCGGCGCATGAAGGTGTCTCGGAATTATCTATTCTTTTTGCTGTTCTTGATTTCAGCAAGCGCAGAGTCTTCAACTCTTCGAAGAGTGGAGGATTTTGCCTTGCTGGATCACCGCGGCACATTTCACCAGCTCTCGCGATACTCCCTCGACAAGGCTGTTGTCCTTTATGTCTACGGCACGCCGAGTCTCAGTGCTGCTTCTGCGCTAGAGAAGCTCAGCGTGTTGCAAGAGCGGTACGAGGAACGGGGTATCAGATTCTTGCTGATCGACCCTTTGCCCGATGATCGGCGATCTGATGTGATCGCCGGCCTTAATGCAATGGACAGCGAATTTCCCGTGCTCTTGGATTCATCCCAGCTGGTTTCACGCTCGCTCGGCATTGAATTTCTGGGGGAAGTCCTGGTTGTCGATGCGGCCAACATGAATCTGATTTACCGGGGTGCCATTGACAGTCGGACCGGTGATTCGAGTGGCGCCGCAACTTCCATTCAGTCGCGCAATTATCTCGATGAGGTTCTCTCGGCCGTGTCGCTTGGCGGGCAACCGATAGGTGATATGCCTTGGGAACATGGCGAGGCCGTCGAGTACGCAGTGGATTCTGGTGACGCCTATTCCGCAGTCTCCTATTCGCAGCAGGTAGTGCCAGTTCTGGAACGTCGATGTGTTGGTTGTCATCGCGATGGAGGTGTTGCTCCCTGGTCGATGGACAGTCATCAGATGATCCAGGGGTGGGCGCCAATGATTCGCGAAACCCTCATGACCAGGCGAATGCCCCCTGGTCAGATTGACGATTATTTCCTGGATCGATTCGAGGATGTGCATTTCATCACCGATGAGGAGAAGTCGATCCTCGTTTCCTGGATTGATCAGGGTGCCGTCCTGGACGGGAATGTTGATCCTCTCGCGAGCATTCCGCCTGTCGAGTCCGAGTGGGCTTTGGGAGAGCCCGATCTGATTGTCGAGTTCCCCCCGCAGGAAATCCCGGCGACAGGTGTTCTTGGATACAAGTTCGTTCCCGTGGAGATCGGGCTGGACGCCGATCGCTGGGTAAGGGCGTATGAGTTTGACATCGGGGACAAGTCGACCCTTCATCATGTGGTGGCCTACACGCAGGATGCCAAGCAGCAGCGCCAGAATCAGAGTGGCGGTGGAAGCCGAACGAACTTCGGCGGATATGCACCCGGACGCGAGTACGTCACCTTTGATGAGAACACCGGAATCCTGCTTGAGGAAGACATGCGCTTTGTGGTCCAGTTTCATTACACCACCGTGGGCAAGTCCGTTACAGATGTGACCCGTATGGGGTTGTACTTTCACGATACGCCACCGGCACTGCCTCTGACTCGGACGGCTGTCATGGATGGCGAGTTCGTGATACCTCCGGGTGCGGCAGATCACGTCGTGGTGGCACGAGCGCAAGTCATGTCGAATTCCTATCTCTACAATATCGCGCCGCACATGCACTACCGAGGCAAGCGAGTGAAGTATCGTGCAGAGTATCCGGACGGCAGCAGCGAGGAGTTGTTGTCCATTCCGAATTTTCAACATAACTGGCAGATGATCTACAAGCTGCGAGAGCCCAAGCTGTTACCCGCCGGCACGGTCATCGTGGCCGAAGGTGCTTTCGACAATTCCGCTCAGAACCCGCTCAATCCTGATCCCACGCAAGAAGTGCGGTGGGGTGATCAGGTTTGGGATGAGATGTTCATTGCCTGGATGAGGCTGAGCGAGGCGCCTTGAATCTGCTTTGCGCCTTGATGCCTTCCCTTCATGACGTGTTACTCTGCTCTCAGCCCCGGTCAGGGGCTGATTCTCTTGGAATTCATCGCATATTCTTCGGGTGACAGCCTATGGAATTAAGGCCGCTGCTGAGCATACTTGCCGACGGGGCATTTCACTCTGGCGAGCAGATTGGGCGAGATCTGTCCATCAGCAGAACAGCTGTTTGGAAGCAGGTCGACAAGCTTCGAGGGCTCGGCGTCGATATCCACTCTGTCACGGGCAAAGGATACCGGTTGCCTGCGGCGATTGATCTTCTGGATTCGCAGCAGATTCTTGCGCATCTTGGCATCGATGGTGAGCGCTGCAGGCAAGAGTTGAGCGTGGAATTCTCGACGGTCTCCACGAACAAAGATGCCCTGGAGGCGGCCCAGCGAGGACGGGGTTCAGGTATTTTCGTCGCCGAATACCAATCCCAGGGGCGTGGTCGACGAGGTCGAACATGGGTGAGTCCGGCGGGATCCAACATCTACTTTTCTATGCTTGTGACCTTTTCGCGAGGTGTGGCGGAGCTTGAAGGCTTGAGTCTTGCGGTGGCAGTGATGGTGGTCAAGGCACTGAACGCCTCCGGCTACTCGGGGTTCAGTCTCAAGTGGCCAAATGACGTCCTGCGTGACGGACGGAAAGTGGCAGGCATACTGCTCGAAATCACAGGGGATGTCGCGGGTCCGTGCAAGATCGTGATAGGTATCGGTATCAATGCCCGCATTTCTGCGACGCTGAAGAAGGGCGTTGATCAACCAGTTGGTGATCTGGCGGAAGGCACCTCAGCAGTGCCGGATCGCAATCGAATTGTGGCGAATCTCATTCGAGAGTTGCATCAAGGCATCGCTGAATTCGAGTCTCTGAGATTCGAAGGTTTCAAGGAGCAATGGGAGGCGATCGATGCCTACAAGGGGCAGTTGGTCCGAATTGGCGGTAATGGAGACTGGGTTGAGGGTCGAGTTCTTGGAGTGAACAGTAAAGGAGCCTTGCAACTGCAAACTGCTGATGGGCACAAGTGTGTGGCGGGGGGTGAACTTGCTCCTTCAGTCAGGAGTCTCTAGATGATTCTGGAAGTGGACGCCGGCAACACTCGGGTGAAGTGGCGCATCGTAGATCATTCAGGTTGCATCGTGTGCCGAGGAGCAGGTGTGCAATTTGACAAGGACAGTCTGCAGAGCTGTGCGGGTGTTCGACCATTGCGTGCCCGGATTTGCTCGGTGCGAAATTCCGAATGGAACCGGCAGATCCGTGCGCTCATGCAGCAGGAATGGGCCATTGACCCTGAATTTGCGGCGGCTGAAGCAGAGCTTGAAGGTCTGGTTAACGGGTATCACTTGCCCGAGCGGCTTGGCACGGATCGCTGGCTGGCGATGCTTGCCGGGCGCAAGCGCTGGCCGCACGAAGCCTTGATTGTCGTTGACTGCGGAAGTGCAGCCACTTTTGATTTCATCTCCAGGGAGGGGCTGCATCTGGGGGGGTACATTGTGCCGGGCGTTCGTCTGCAATTGGAAGGTCTGTCCAGTGGCACAACGCTTTCCGACTTCGGCAAGCCAGACTGGCACGACTCCTCTCCAGGGCGTGACACTGAAGGCGCGGTCAGGAAGGGAGTGGCGCGGATGCTTTCCGCATGGGTGGTCGAGGAGGTTCGCAGCTGCTTCGGTGGCGCAGCGAGAGTTCTCATTACCGGAGGAGATGGCCTTGGGTTATCCGAGAGTTTGCAGCGATACGGTCTCGATCAAGAATTTCTTGATGATCTGGTACTCGATGGGCTGCAGATCGCGCTACCGTGATTTGCGATCCAAGAGAGTGACATCATGAGAGGAGTGGTATTCGGATTGCTCCTGGCAAATCTGCTGTTGGCGGCCTGGGCCAGCCTGCAGCCTGCTGACGATGAATTCGTGCTGACTTCTGCACGCCCCGACTCAGGCTCGACTGCAACTGTTCCCGGGATCGCGCTATTGGCCGAGGTGCCGACGCAGACCTTGATCCCCTACTCGGCGGCGTCTCAGGTCCCTGAAAGCCAGTACCCATTGAATGAGGCATCAGTGCCTGCTCAAGCCGATGAGCCGCAACTCTGTGTCGAGTTCGGCCCGATTGCCACTCGCCAGCTTGCAGATAGCCTCGTTGCTGCGGTTGCAGAGAAAGTAGCCCTGGATATCCTTGTCAGAACGCGAGAGTTGCCACCCTCGTACAGGGTGTATTTGCCTCCCGTTGAGAATCGCGACAGTGCCGTCGAGAATCTTGCAAGGTTGCGCGCCGCACTCGCAGACCGGAATCTGTCGATAGAGACATTCCTGATCCCCAGAGGCGATCTATCCAACGGCATTGCACTTGGCCTGTTCTCAGAGCAGCGCAATGCCTTGAATGTTAAGGAGCAGGTAGAGGCATTGGGCTTCCCTGTCATCCTTCGAGAGGAGGGTCGGCAGGAAGACGAGTTCTGGCTTTCAGGTCAACCTTTTGAAATTCAAGAAACTTTTGACGATCTGCGGCTGTCACTGACAGAGCTTGCCCCATCCGGGCAGCTTCTAGAAAAACTCTGTCAGACGATTGCACAAGATATTCTTCTCCCTTAAAATGCCGCCTCTGATTAAGACACCCAGGTTCCTCCAGAGGTATCGGGGCTCTTGCAGGAGGGGTTCCCGAGTGGCTAAAGGGATCAGACTGTAAATCTGACGCGCGAGCTTCGGTGGTTCGAATCCACCCCCCTCCACCAAATTCATGCAGCGTTCCAGTCCAGCACCAAGTCTCGGCGGGTATAGTTCAGCGGTAGAACACCAGCCTTCCAAGCTGGTTACGCGGGTTCGATTCCCGCTACCCGCTCCAGTTTAGAAGGCGGTGCCTGGCGCGATAGGTTGAATGGATTTGTATCAGGTGTGATTCAGGGTTTAATCAACAGATCTTGAGAAGGCGGCTTCTGGTGATCCAGGGAGGTGCCGCTGGCAGCCCGCAATGGGGTTTTCGGCTCGAGCTGTTTGTTACTAGTGTCTGGCTCGCATAGCTCAGAGGTAGAGCACTTCATTGGTAATGAAGAGGTCTCCGGTTCAAATCCGGATGTGAGCACCAGATTTGTGACTCAGTGCATGACTGCATCTGAGCACGCAGCAGGAGATTGAGGGTTCTAATAATCTGGGCAATCAGCTCTCGTGCATATAAATAGTGTGTCCGCAGGGCGAACAGAAATTTTTTAGAGGCGATCAAAATGGCGAAGAGCAAGTTCGAAAGAAACAAGACGCACGTGAACGTGGGCACCATTGGTCACGTGGACCATGGCAAGACAACGCTGACTGCGGCGCTGAC
>Ga0255180_1000150_pt1 | contig 31491 bp, 30 predicted proteins | sample Atl_Colum_RepB_8_FD_189933 | JGI IMG/M metagenome (GOLD analysis project Ga0255180, IMG submission 189933) | Freshwater microbial communities from Altamaha River, Georgia, United States - Atl_Colum_RepB_8d | ecosystem: Environmental > Aquatic > Freshwater > River | place: USA: Georgia... | reverse complement strand
TTGATTATTTGGCCTTTTATCAGTGAAATAAAATAATGAGGACTGCCCTGTTGTTATTGCTGATATTTTTTTCAAGAGCTTGGTCTTTGGCAGCGCCCAAAGAAGCCAAAATCTCTGGCACGACTCCTTTGTTTTCCATTTCTGGAAATGCGGACCTGACTTCCCACTTTGTCCACCGAGGCTTATCCTATAGCGATAATAATCCCGCTTTGAATGCTGAATTTTTATTACATATGGGTTCACAGTTCAAATTAGGTATTTGGGGATCGAACATTTCAAACGTCAACAATCCCGATGATAATTTTTGGTTTAAATTTGTGGGTGAAATCCGAGTCGATTTGAATGCCATGAACCAACTTGATTTTTTTGTTTACGACAATCGCTTTTATAAAGCTGAAGGACGAAACGGACAAAACATGGGCTTTCGTTTGAATGTTTTAAAAAAGTTTTATGGCGAAGCTGACTTTGGAACAAATTTCGAAGGATCGCAAACATCTTATGAATACTTTTCGTTTGGATATATTCACGCATTCAACCCGGTATTAAAAGCAAAAGGCCAAGTGGGTTACACACATCAACGGATGCAAGGAATTTACGATTATTTAGATTTTCGCGCAGAAGGTTTGTATGAACCCTACAAACATTTCAGTTTTTACCTAGGAACTTCGTTTCCATCGCAAATGGGACAGTTCAATGATCGAAGCAAATCCTTTATTTTTGGCGGAGTTCGCTTCGATTATTAACAATTATTCTTCCGAAGTGGCTGTGTCTTTTTTGATTTGATTAACTTCAGCATCGACAGGATTTTGTAAATTGGGATCTAATCCCTGTGCGGGTTGTTTCGGCTTTTGCGTCAAAGCCTGCTGAGCAAAATTATTATAAACATTTTTACTTGTATCTTTGTCACCGAACACATTGTCCAGTGGACGACGTTTTTTATTCGGATCCGTAGTCGGAGTTTGTTTAATGCTGACTCGAATAAAGCCAATCAATTTATCTGGATTTAAATCTGTTTTCTTGTCTTTAACATTAATCGCACCCACAACGTTATTAGATCCATGTTCAAAGGAAGCTAATATTTTGTTTTTGAATAAATCTAAACGCTCTAAAGCGACTTTTTCCGCAGCATCCTGAGTCTGTGAAACAACCGACTGAACAAACATAGCTGAAGTTAACTTCACTTCGGCGTCTTCAAGTCCTTGTGTAATCGCTGTCAATTGTGACATCACTTCGACAAATTCAGCTTTAGGCTGAGAAGTTCCTTTCACAAATAAATATGTATCTGGAATATCAAATTCAAAACCGTCTTGACTGATATTCACATTTTTAGCTTTGTCCGTCATTTTATCAGCCATAAAAGCGGCGACGACTTTGGCCGAGCCAAAATCAAGGACATTAGGAGTTTTATCCGCAGGCTCCATGAAACTTTGAAAAGCCTTGAGTGGCTCGCTGACGAAATCTAAAAATAATTTTTCTAAGGTAATCTCGGCACCATAGTTTTGAAAGTTGTATTCGATCACTGACGGCGTCGAAAAATAATCTGAAATCGCTTTTTTCGCTTCGTCTTTTTGACCTAACAGCCACATCACCAAGAAAAAGGCCATCATCGCTGTCATAAAGTCAGCTAAGGCCACTTTCCAAGATCCACCATGATGTCCACCACCTTGAACAATTACTTTCTTGATGACGATTGTCTGTTTTTTACTTGCCACAAAACTTCCTTATTTATTAAGCCGCTGCTTTTTTAATATCTTTTGTTGCCTTGTCTAACTCTTCAAAAGTTGGACGCTCTTCTGGCATAATTGTACGACGTGCATACTCGACACAAACCAAGGGAGGCGCTCCGCGCTGAAGTGCCACCATGGCTGCTTTAATACATTCTAAGAAACGACCTTCCGCTGCGATATCTGCAGCCATCTTAGTCGCTGTTGGACCAATCAAACCGTAGGCTCCGAAAACCCCTAACATCGTTCCAACAAGGGCACTGGCCACCAATCCCCCGATTTTTTCAACACCTTCTGTTAAATGCGCCATTGTTTTAACGATACCCAAAACGGCAGCAACGATACCCAAACCAGGGAAACCATCTGCGACAGCTTGAACGGCATGTTGTGCGAGATGTTCTTCGGCATGAATGGCTTTGATATCACCATCCATTAAATCATCGACATCATACGGAGATAAATCCGCAGATAGCGTAATTTTCATCGTGTCACAAATAAAATGAACAGCATGGTGATTTTTAGTCACAGAAGGATACGCTTTGAAAATATCTGACTGATCAGGGTTTTCGATATGTTTTTCAACACCCTGAGGACCTTCTTTACGAAATGTTTGAAACAATTGAAAGAGCATTTGCAAAAGATCTAAGTAATCTTGCTTTTGCGGACCTTTTGCAGTCATCGCATGCAAACCCAATTTGAAACCAGCTTTGATCACTTTCATAGGGTTGGCGATAATATAAGCTCCCAATGCGGCTCCCCCGATAATCATCAGTTCGAGCGGCGCTGCCTTAATAATGATGGACATGTTACCGCCGGCGATCAAAAATCCGCCGAAAACCATCACAAATACGACTATAATACCTACAAATCCCATTTCAGACCTCGATTTATAAAAATCTGTAAAATCTTTTTACGTTCGCAGCATCGGTATTTGCCGGTTTTTAATTAAGAGTTCCCAGTGTATTTTTCGACATTCTGGTTCAACGTCTAAGTGATGACTCTGAATAAAAAAAATGCTATTCTTAAAAGCATGATAAAAGTCCAGTCATTGTTGTTATTAATAAGCTTATTGGGTTCGATCTCGACTTTCGCCGAAGACGCCCAATTTCAGTTAAATCAAAAACAAATTGAAATTCAACCAGGACAATCCGTCCAGTTGGAAATCCAAACGCAATTGCCAAAAGGTTTTCATCTGTATGCGGACCAATTGAAAATACAAAATACACAACCTGCTGATTTTAAATTCGGACAAATCAAAGTTTCTCCAGAAACAACTTTTTTTGATAAACACAGTCAAAAAAATCGTTTGGGTTTTTACGAACAAGGACAAATTCAATTCCAAGTCGAATCCCCCACTGAAAAATCAACAGCTCAGGAAATTCAATTTGGCTTGCGCTATCAGATTTGCAGCGAACAAGTTTGTTATTTACCGAAAACAGAAAATTTTAAAATTGAATTAAAACCAGCTTCAACTACAACGGCTTTACCTGAAGAAGAAAAAAGCTTTATGGACAAGTTCAATTTGGCAGATAACTTGTACTTATCCTTTTTGATTGTCTTTATTGCTGGAATTTTAACAAGCTTTACGCCGTGTATTTTCCCAATGATTCCAATTACACTGTCCGTTTTGGGACATGAGAACCAACAGCATTCACGAAAAGAAAATTTATTTCGTTCGATTATGTATGTGCTTGGTATTGCGACGACTTATTCCAGTCTAGGAGTTTTGGCTGCTTTAACTGGACAGCTTTTCGGCCAAGCCTTGTCGAATAATTATGTTTTGTTATTTATGATTGTGTTGTTCGCAGCCATGGCGTTTTCAATGTGGGGATTTTTCGAAATCCAAGTTCCCAATTTTATTCGTCAACGTTTAGGTGCCTCTGGTAACAAAGGTAAATCGACTTATGCCGGCGTCTTTATTATTGGTTTGTTTGCGGGAATCGTAGCCAGTCCCTGTGTAGGCCCTGTGTTAGTTTCCATCCTCAGTTTTGTTTCTACAACTCAGAATGCTTTACTGGGGTTTGGCTTACTGTTTACTTATGCACTTGGTTTAGGTTTGATTTTTATAGTCATCGGACTTTTCAGTGAATTTTTAAAATTGCTTCCGAAATCAGGCCAATGGATGAATTTAATTAAATTTATTTTAGGTCTTTTTATGCTGTTAACTGCAATCTACTACAGCCAATTCTTATACAAAAATATCCGCGGCCCACGAGTTCATACACAGATCGAAAAGCCGAACCACCCCACTGCCAATTGGGCTGTTTATAGCGAAGAAAATCTGAAAAAGGCCGCTGCCGAGGGACGTCCTGTGATGATTGATTTCTTTGCTGAATGGTGCGCCGCTTGCCATGAACTGAAGGAAAAAACATTTTCCCAGTCGGAATTTATTTCAATGTCGGAAAAATTTCAGCTTTTAGTCGTCGATGCAACCGAAGATACCCCTGAAATCCAGTCAATTTTACAGAGGTACGAGGTTAAGGGCTTGCCAACAGTCATTTTTATCAATAAAAATGGCCAAGTAATCAAAGACCTTTCTTTTACCCAGTTTCTAGAATGGCCTCAAGTTAAACCTCGTATGGAAAAAGCACTGGCTGCGGAATAGGAAAACGTTATGGCAACTGAAAAAACAAAATCTTCTGATCATTCAAATTTAGTCCGTTTAAATAAATTACTTGCTGAGCGCGGAATTTCTTCGCGTCGTGGCGCTGATAAACTGATTGCAGATGGCCTTGTCACTGTGAACGGTAAAAAAGTATACGAGTTGGGTGTTCGTGTTAATCCCAACTCTGATAAAATTCTGGTGGATGGCCAACCCCTTCGTTCAAAAAATCAAAATTTGTACATCATGTTCAACAAACCAAAGAACGTCATCACTTCGATGACTGATCCATTAGAGCGCCCGACGGTCGCTGATTACATGATCGAAGTTCCAGGCCGCGTGTTCCCTATTGGCCGTCTGGATTGGGATAGCGAAGGCTTACTCATTTTGACGAACGATGGTGATTTTGCCAACCAAGTGATGCATCCATCCAAAGAGGTCACTAAAACTTATCATGTTAAATTAGACGGCCAACCTCGCCCGGATCAAATTCAAAAACTTTATAACGGTGTTTCAATTCCTGGCGGCGGTAAAGTAAAGGCTAAATTTGTTGAAAAAATCAAAATGACTAAATCCAAAGAACAAAAAAAATCGGACAAATACGATTGGTATAAAATCATTATTACCGAAGGTAAAAATCACCAAGTCCGTGAAATGTTCAAAAAAATTGGCTTTGACGTCATGAAATTACAACGTGTGGCTATCGGTAAACTGAAGATCGGACAGTTACAAACAGGTGATTTTGTTTATTTAAATGATGCCGCTGTTGCGAAAATCTTTCAGCAAGATATTCCAAGCGCTGACAAAGTCGTCAAGAGCCGTACAAAATCAAAAAAGCGTATATCTGGTAAGACATACGCTTTTAAAGGCAAATAACAATATCCGAAATATTTTACTTATCTAATAGGGCCGACAGAGCTGTTACTTGAGCTGATTTTTCTTGGATCACGAAAGTATGACAGCCGCGTCCTTGTTTAAAAGTCACTGGCGGAATCAAATAGTCTGACGTGCGAATAAAGTGCGCCACATAATTAGTCGCAGGAGCATCCGTACAAAGCGGCGCACCTGCATCCAGATCAACGAGTTCGAAAACTCTTTCAAACATGGCCTGTGATTGCTGTGCCGCTGCTTTCAATTGCTGACCTGTTAAGTAACCCAGAATTTCAACCTTATTCATCGAAGCATCGATATATTCTGTTTGCTTGATAATTCGACCATTCTGAAAAATAGCGACTCTGACTTTTTGCGGATAATCCAAAGGAGCAAATCCCGCCTGGGTGACTTTTTCAAGCAAAAGTTGTTTTGATAGCCCCTTCAAAAGCGACAATCGTCTGAATAAAGTTTCCATTTGCTCGGCCAGCTTTACCGCGGCTGAATCTTGAAATCTCATGTAAGTGTGACAGTTTCTTCTTTCGGCAAGGACAAAGCCCGCATCAGAGGCCGCTGAAAATAAAGTCTGAGTTGTCGTCGGCGCATCCATACATGGTGGAACTTCGGCATTTTGGTCTTCGAGCTGAGCATTATTAGCACGGATCGCAGCCGCTTGTTGTAAAAACAAAGTTACGAAATTTTCAGAAAACGATCCTACTTCGTATTTGTATTCCACGGTTTTAGACATTCTAAAATATCTTTGAATGACGCCCGCTTCGTTGATACGAAAACCATTTGATTGCGAACATTTTTCTTCGTAATCCGCAGACGCATAATCAGCCGCCATACAAGGTGGGCGCATTCCTCCACCAATGACATAATCGTATATAATAGCTGACTTTTGTTCGTCGAACACAGGGCTGAGAGATGAATTGATTTGGAAATTGCTTTCCAATGTTTCTAAGTTAATACGAGTATCAATGCCACTATCAACCAAAGTCGAACCCGTCGCTGCCTTGAACTGCGATGGCGAACAGTTTTGAAAAAGTGTCACTGTTAAACCCGATAAAACAAGAATAGCAATAGCATAGATTTTTTTCATGAATCCCCCACCTTTATAATTTCATTTAAAAATCAATTTAGCGATTTATTTTTTATTATTATTAAAATGAAACAGATTTGGATTAAAATGAGACGCTTTAAACATATTCTTTTATTTATGAAGAGCTGTTTATACAAAAGTCCTAAATAAAATTGATACAGATATGCCGATAACAATCCTATGTCTAAAGCTTACCAACTTGTTGATGATTATTATTCTTTGAACGATCAGGAACGATTCCAAGCCATTGAATTATTGGCAGAATCAAAAACCAACGATGCAGCCCGTGAATTGATACGCATCTATGATCAATGTGAATGGCGCGAAACTAAAATACAGATTTTACAGGCTTTAGCACATTTTAATTTTCAACGTTCCTTAGTGTTTTTATTTCAAGTGGCTTTGAATACGCAGGATTTACCTTTGGCCGAAATAGCGGTGCAGTCGATTGCTCAGGTTAAATTGCCTTTGGCTTCCCGTTTTTTGACAAATAATTACTTGCAAGGCCCCAGTCATTTGAAACCATGTATTGCTTTGGCATTTGCGCACCGCTGTGATCCGTCGGTGGCACAACAAATGGTCACTGACTTGGAAAAAGCGGTTCGTGATCAACAAATTTATTTAGCTAAAAATTTAATTTTTACATTAGGCGAAATTAAATACGCGGCGGCCACTGCCATATTATTAAAAATAGCGGCAGAACCCAACATGACGGATTTGTCACTGGGATCCATCGTCAGCCTAGGTAAAATTCTGCGCCAGACGGATCCACTGTTGCCGTTAGGTCATCTATTTAAAAAAGATATTTTTCAAAAGCAAATTTTTGAAAACGCTGTTAAACAAATTCAATACCGTTCACAGTGGAAATTAGAAGATTATTTAAATAAATATTTTGGAGCCACTGCTGTCCATCCTGCAATTACTTTGGAAATTTCCACTTTTGATTTCAAAGATGTCGAAAACTATTTTAAAAACAATACTCATGATTTTTTGAAACAATTGCATATTACTTCACGCTTTTCCGCTGAAACCTTGGTGAATTGGCTGCAAAGTCAACCCGTTGAAAGTTTACACCTGCATATCCCTGAAATTTTACAAACGCTCAGTCACTTTAAATCCAACCTGGTAACGACAGCCTTAAAAAAATTAAATATCGATCCGCAATCAGTGGCCTGGATGGATGCAGTGGCTTTGACATCCGATGAAGCAGATCAGTCTTTCAAAGATTTAATTCATTCTTTGACAGAAAACTCGTCGACTGAAAAAATAAATATTATTAACAGTTTGTCTTTGTTTTTGTATGTTCAATCGTATAACAGCAAAAAAACAAACGAATGTCGTAAATGGGTCGAAAAGCAATTCGACATCGAAAATGATCCGTCCGTTCTGGCTCGCTGGATTCGTTTGTGTGCCGATCATCAATTTGAATCTGCATTTTTAACTTCCTGGTGCGAAAAAAACTGGAGCCGCAGCGAATTAACCAAAAGTATTTTGTATTACGCAGAATTATGTCCGAAACCCGAATTTGTTGAAACACTTGTGTATTCACTCGATCAAATTCAAGATCCAGATTTAATTCAAAATATCGTAAAGTCTTTGAGCTCACAAAAAATTTCCAATTTGACAAATTCACCGATTGAAAAATGGCTCTTAAACAATGTTATCAAAATTGAAAATACGGATGTAATCAGTTCTGTTTTACAATTTTTATCCCACCACCCTATGAACGGGTTGAAAAATTATGTCACACAAAAACTGCAATCAAAAAATCCCGAGATTTTGATTCAAGCTATTATCACCGCCAAGCAGTTTCCTAATGAAAGTAGCTTTCCAGATTTATTAGCTGTTCATTTGAAACATCCTTCTAAATCTATTCAAGGTCGCGCATTTGATACCCTGTTGACATCCAACGAGCTGCGAGCCAAAAGAATCAGTATTGATTATTTTTCACAGAATTCACAAAATCCTGAAATCGTCGGAAAATTTTTACGATCGTTTACCCCACCGGAAACAACAGCTGATTATTTTATCAAATCACTGCAAGATTTTGCTGTTAAAAATCCCGAATCTGAATTTCAAGAAGAATTGCAACACTTATTAGACTTGATTCAAACAAAAAATCAGCAATCACAAAAGAATTGGACTCCTCCAAAAGCCGAAGACATTATCCGAATTGATGAACGTCTGAAAGCTGAAATTCCTTATTACGAAATGATGGATGAAACCGCCAAGACGTCTTTGCGATCGGCCGAGGTTCCGTTTCACCATCCTGAAATTTTTGATCAGTATATCGATAAATCCGCTATCATATTAGGTTACGCCAAGGCCATAGATTTGGTGCTAGAAAAACATTTCGCAAAAAAACAGTTGTTTCCAGTACTTGAAAAAAAGCTTTTTGATTTTCAAAATATTATCCACGCCTGTCATCTGAATGAAGAATACCCTGTTGCAGAACGTGTCTTGAATCAATTGTCTTTGGATAAATACTTTAGTGCTCAAAGTTTACCTGTGCACAAAATGAGCCTTATTGCGAAATCCATTTTAAATACTAAAATCATGAACGATCACTTTAAAATTTTGGATGGTCTTCGTTCCTGGGCGGTGATTTTTTTACTGTTCTGTCGTAAAACGACAGCAGTGCCTAAGCCTGCGGTCAGCTTGAATATCGAGGAAAGTCAGTTGATTCAAATTGCTAAAAAATTAATGTGGCTCCAGGACGTTCGTAACCCAGTCGCGCATCGGCAAACCATTGTGGACTTTGCGATGATTGAACAGGCCCGCAAAGAATCACTGGCGATCTTAAAAAGTTTAAATTTCTTATTTAAATAAGTGCGGTTCTAGACTGTTGTCGAGTGAAAAAAATCGTGTCTCATTCCGATATGTTTATTATGAAAACATTCACTTTTTTATTTATCAGTTTCGTATTTTCAGTAACAGCTGTGGCCGCTTCTTTTGGTGAAGTTGTTGAAGTCAAAAAAAGTATTCCACTGAGTAATGAAGAAGAACCTTTCAAAGATTTTTATATTAAACTGAACTCTGCTTCGGGTTTAAAGAAAAATTTGGTCGTTAAAGTTTTACGCAAAGTGGAAGTCAAAGATACGTCATCTAAGGTTGTAGGTGATTTTAAAACTGTCGTTGGCCAATTGAAATTGATTCAAATCGATGCCAAAGTCGCTGTTGCTAGGGAATACAAATTGACCTCGCGAGCCGAAGAGCCTGTTTTAGAACAGGTCGGAATTATGATCGGCGACGAAGTCGATTTAGCTGAAAGTTTTGTTGATAATTCAAAACCCAAAACCCAAAGAAACCCTGCTGACGTCAGTGGGGATAAAGCTGTTATTTTGGCAGTTCCAAGCACCGAGTCTGTAGAAAATTCAAGCTCGCCAGGTACGGATTCAGCCCCAATTAAAATTAAATCCGACAGCCTTTCCCGCGATATCTAAAATCGTAATTACCAAGAAATATCAGTGCTTTCACCTGGTCTTTGTGGCATAAAAATCCCCTATGTCACAAAATACTTATTACCGAGTTCGCTTGTCTAATATTCCTCGTATGATCGAAGAAGATGTCACTACTTTTTGCTTTGAACATAAGGCCCTGGGACTGAGTGAGGTCCTTAGTTTCACACAGCCCGATTTGACTTATGACCCGTCTCTATTACCTCGACAGCAACTAGAATTCGATGTTTTTTTTGAAACACAACCCGCTCAAGAATTTTATGATGGCATCAAGGGAATCAACAGTATGATTCAGGCTTTTTCGCAAGAAGAGGAAACAAAAGACTGGTTGGCAGAATGGAAAAAAGGATTTGTGCCTTTTAAACTGGTCGGATCAGTTTGGGTGGTTCCATCGTGGCTTGAAAAACCGACCGAGGCCGAACATCAAATTTTAATTGATCCAGGTATGGCTTTCGGAACTGGAACTCATGCGACAACAAAAATGGCTTCGTATTTTGTTCACAAAGTAGCCCAGGAAAATAAATCCGAGATTCCCAATTGGACTTTGCTGGATGTGGGCACCGGAACAGCTATTTTAGCAGTCTTGGCTGAAATTTGTGGTTTTGGTTTAATCACAGGTATTGAAATTGACCCTGAAGCACGTCGCAAAGCGCGCGAGAACATTGAACTGAACACAACAAAAAATATTGATATCCCTGAATCTCAGCTGGATGAAATTCGTGATACCTATGATGTGGTTGTCGCTAATATCATTGATGGCGTTTTAATTAAGCTACGCAAAGATTTAATCCGCGTCGTTAAACCGGGCGGCCATTTGTTTTTAACAGGTATTTTGCAAGAACGTGATGATCTGTTTTTTAATAAATTTATCGAAGCTTCCCCTGAACTGAAAGTCATTCGTCGTATCCAAAAGGATGAATGGGTTGGATATTGGGTCCAAAAAAATCACAATGCGTAGATATTGGATTGAAAAAAAACAAATCGATCTGGAACAAAACGTTCACTTTATGGGTGATCAGTTTCACCATATTTTTGATGTTTGTCGCCAAGAAGTCGGACACCATTTCGAAGTTATCACCGAAGATTCCAAAGCTTATTTAGTTCAAGTCAAAGAAGTCGGAAAAAAATCAGCCTCTGCAACAATTGTTGAAGAACGCCAAATTAAAAACCTAGAGACTCCCCATATTCACATTGCCCTAGCCGTCAGTCGTTACCCGGTGATGGATGCCATTATGGAAAAAGCGGTTGAAATGGGTGTTAAGTCTATTTTGCCGTTTGTTTCAGAATACAGCTTTGTGCGCAAAGAAAAGGAAGTTTCTGAAAATAAAATCGATCGCTGGAAAAAGATCGTCGTTTCCGCTACGCAACAATGCGGACGTGGTGAGCTGATGACAATTCATGACATCCATAATGTAAAAACAGCCATTACTAAAATTAACCCGAGCGAAAGCAAATGGTGTCTTTTTGCATATGAAGGTGCTGATCTTAAGCCTGTTAAACAGGAAATCTATGACCTTAAAATCAAATATAACCACTCTGCCGACCAAAAACCGGAAGAGATCTGGATTATTGTTGGCTCTGAGGGTGGTTTTTCCACAAAAGAAGTGCACATGATGCAGGAACTAGGCCTTCATCCAGTGACCCTCGGGTCACAAATATTAAGAGTTGAAACGGCTTGCCTGACTTTGGTCGCTGCCCTAAAGTATGAGTTCGGGCTTATGAAATAGTAGGGGGCCAAATGTCATTAAATAATAACAATGATCCATTTGAAGAATTTGAGTTTAAACCACTGACTGAAGGTCTGGGTTTTCATCGTAAAAAAAACGAAAGCAATTCTGGCTCATTTGAAATGAAAGCTACACCCATGGCTGCCCCGCTTAAACGTGAAAGCCAAATTTCAAACACACCTTCGATGAATCAACCTGCCGGTTTAAAATCTCCGTTACCAAGAATGCCTCAGCACGAAGAAATCAAACCGATCATTACGCCTAAGATCAACGTTCCGATTATCGAAGACGATTCAATCGCCAAAGCTCAAACGGCTGTAAATGAAATTCTTAAGAATTTAAATCACAAAAAACAACAAGAAGAAAATCTTCTTAAGAATAAAAAGAAAATGATCTGGGCCAGTTCAGCACCGTCTTTAATGGCCAGCTTTTTAGATAGCATGTTAGTGCTGGCTGGTTTTTTATTAATGCTGATTGCGATGTTAACGATTACAGGTGCTGATTTAATTACGAACATCACGAATCCTGGCGAAAACAAAGCCATCTGGTTAGCCACTGCCTTATTACTATTGAGTGTTCATGTGATCTATATGGTTTTATTCCGTGCCTACATGGGCTATACACCCGGAGAATGGGCTTTTGATCAACGTTGTGGGAATGAAACCCAACAAGCCAGCGCCATGTATGTTCCTAAAGTTTTAGCTCGCACATTGATTGTGGCTTTGACTGGATTTATTCCTCTTTCGATTGTGGCTGCCCTGTTCAGAATTGATATCGCAGGAATTATTTCCGGTTTACAAATCCAAAAGCAAAAATATGTCTAATCCTGTTCCTCGAGTTTTATCCGGCGATCAACTGAATCAAGTGATCGCTGAATACCGCCAACAAAATAAAAAAATTGTCTTCACAAATGGCTGTTTTGACCTTTTACATATTGGTCATGTTCGTTACCTTGAAGAAGCCAAAAAATTAGGTGATATCTTAATTGTAGGAATTAATACGGATGCCTCTGTCCAAAAGCTGAAGGGCCCTACTCGCCCTATTCAAAATGAAAATGATCGCGCCGAAATTTTAGCTGCACTGAAATCAGTTGATCACACTGTCCTATTTGGCGAAGAAACCCCATTAAATTTGATACAACAAATTGTGCCACAAGTATTGGTCAAGGGCGGAGATTGGAAAATCGAGCAAATCGTAGGAAGTGATTTTGTTTTATCTCGTGGTGGCCAAGTGCTGTCATTACAATTTGTTGATGGACGCTCGACCACAAAAATTATCGAAAAATCGAAAACCTAGCAAACTAGTTCGCAGCAACAACGGCTGTTGACTGAATCGTCTGTGATAATTGCGAAGCTAATGTATAAATTTGTTGCTCTCCGCTTTGTTGTGCATCTGCTTGTAACTTTTGTAAGGCTGGTAAAAACTGTAAATAATTTTTCAAGCTAAAAGATTGAAAGTCCGCATCACGACGGTAACGAGCATCCACCATACCACCTGTTGAACCTGATTGGATTTCTTGGTAACCGCTTTTGATAACTTCTAAAGCCGAGATCACAATCACTTTGCTTTTCGATGATAAAATAGACTTCAAAATCGGTAAATTTTGTGGCTGATTATAGGCCAACAATGACTCTTGAGTGTAAGTTTGCAAAGCTGTCGATAATCCAGAGACTTGCGATAACATCGCAAAACTCATATAAGATGGTGTCGCTCTTAAGGCAAACAATCCATAACCCTTTAAAGTTTCATCTTCTGATTTTAACAAATCATTCACAACTGTATAATAATCAGATTCAGTCACTTCGTTTTTTCGATAAGCTGTGATGAATTTAATAATGTCTTCTTTGCTCTTAGAGGCAAAGATTTCTTTTTTCCACTGATCCGCTGATTTTAAATTTTTATTAGCAGAATCATCCACCGGCGGAGTTTGATTCGATACCGTTTGTGGCTGTTGATAATTCGAAACTACTGGCTTGTGATTTAAAACGTCTGAATCATTTTCCATTTTTAAATCTGCTTTACCCGTAGAAACATATGATTTCGCTTTGACACGTGAATCACGGCGATTTTGTGCTGTTGATTTTTTATCGTTGTTTTGAGCCGTTTCTTTTTTAGCTGTTTTAGCCTCTTTTTTATTTTTTTCTGACGGCTTGGCTGTATTTTTAGATTGTCCCGCTACTGAATTTGTTCCAGCGACCGCTTCTTCTTCAAGCTCAGTTGATGTACGCTCAACATCACGACCGTTTAAACTAAAGCCCGCTTTCACAGATTTGGCTTTGGCCATTTCATAATTAATTCGATTCATCTCAGTCTGAGACGTTTTCGTTGAAGGATTACGAAGGGTCATAAATAAACCCGAGAAAACAACTGCAAATACCCCAGTTAAAACAAGCACTGTTCTTTCCTGTGTTGATAATTGTGATCCCATAAATGCCTCCTGATAACATTCTATAAAGCACTCTTTGGACCAAGTTGGCATTTCCAGAACCGCTATATATAAATAGACAGTGACTAAATGAGACAAATTCAAATCAGACGCAAAAATGTCACGGGACGCCTCGCAACTGTCAATAATCTAGACAATCTAGGGTAAGGACTTATTTAGGATTATACGGGCAGCTACCAACCCGTGGACCCACTCGGGTTGGAAAATCACGACATGTATCAGGTCGTTTTTCATAGACAGTACACAGGCGTGTTTTCGAGTCTAAGAAATAGCAATCATCGTTCGATTTCTGAGTTAGCATGAACAAATCAGTCCCCTCGCGGTACGAACTAATAATGCCTTCTTTTTTTAATCGTTTGGCTACTTTTTTGATGGAATTTTCAAGTTCGTCCACATCCGTTAAACCCAAACGAACCAAATCCGAAGATTTAATTTCGACAGGCATCATACAACAAGAACCTTTGCACGTAGTGCAAAGGCCATTTTGATATTTTCTCCAGGTACTGGGGCGATCTTTATCGATAAGCATAACAATTATGTTTTCGGCGTTTGATCATCGCCTTCGGCTTTGGGCATAAAATTGAAACCTAATTTTTTAGTAACACCATTTTCAGGATCATTCTGTCGATCAAATTCCGCATTACGCAAGCGAAATTTAATTTTGGAATTTTCAATAATAACTCGCGGATCCAAAGAATGACTGTCGATAACCACCACATTACGTGTTGATTCGGCTGTGACTAAATTAGAATCCCAAATAGTTGAAATATAAATCACTAAACTTCCAATAATTTGTGACAGTACTAAAGAAACTAAAATCAATGTCGTCAAGCTGACGAGAGGTTTCACCTTTTCAAATCTGGCTTTTTCTAAAATTTCAAATTTATTGGCTAACGACAATTGATAAGCTTCTGCCTTAGTTAGATTTTCAGAGACTTCTTTGTATTTAGTAAATTCAATCTCGGTTTTCTTTTTCAGCTCTTCAAAAGTTTGTGCAGCCATAGGAATTGATTTAGCTTGCTGAGTGACACGATCAATGGCCGCTTGTGTTTGGCCAATCTTAGCCAGCAACATATCATTTTCAATTTTTAAAGCTTGAATGCGTCCACCATTTCCATACAGCTGACTTTCACGTTTTTGAGAGCCACCTGATAAAACGTTGATCATCTTGTTGTTTTCAGAAATTTTCATCTGATATTCATTTTTACGAACCATTAATTCAGAAATGTATTCACCCACTTTGTCTTTTGAACTGAGTGAAATTAAATTTTCTGGTTTATTTTGAAATTCAGCTAATTTTTTATTTAATCCTTCAAGCTCCGAATTAATAATGACTTTTTGCTGATTTAAAAAAGATTGAATTTTATTGAGCTCTTCTGTTTCTTTATTTTTCAAAGTCTCTTGTGTCAGCTTTAAAACTAAATTCGTCATAAACAGAGATAATTCCTTAGAATCCGAAGACGTCGAAATTTCTAACTCATAGTCAGAAGTTACTTTGAAAGTCAGCATCGATTCAATTCGGCGATAAACGGCGACCTCATCAATTTGCTTAAGTTCAGAAGCATTTTTAATATTTAAAATATTTTTGATAAAAAGCTTTTGCCCTTCTTTTTCAGATAAAGTCAAAGCTGAGTTATTTGTTGGATCTATACTTTTTTGAACAAGTATCTGATAAAACTCTGTCGTTTTTAAGTATTCCAAATACTTTTGGATCGCCGAATTCGATTTTTTAGCTTCGTTCAGCTTGATACTAGATCCTGTCATAGCTTGTTGGACAAATGATTGTAAAGAACTGTTCTGGCCATCATTCACAATCAAACTGGCTGTGGACACGAATGGAACTTTAAACGCATAAAAAGCCGAAGAAATCGCCGTTAGCAGAACAAACAGCAATATAAAGAGTGGCCAATTTTGAATAAAAATCTTTGAGATCTGTTTTAAAGACAGCTCTTGCGTAATCTGTTTCGTAGTATTTTCGATTTGACCGATTTCACTCATATAATCCCCGCGCTGTATATACATAGTTGATTTCAGTCATTTTCTCTACAGACAGATACGAACCCAGCTAAATAGTAAGAACCTTTGTTAAATTTACAAATAACAGCGACTGTTTTTGTCAAAAGATTGAACGATGGCTCTAGTACCCGTAAATCGCTTTTTGGCAAAGTGTCTAAAGTTTTGACGAAATAGTGTCTCATAATGATGAAAACCCTATGGAACGATTGTTGCCTTGTTAAATGCCAAAGAGGTGAAAGTATGAACACAAAGAAACTATTATTACCGTTTTTAGCATTTCAGATGACGTTTGCACAAATGTTACAAGCACAAGAAACAGAACTTAAAAGCAACGAATCATCTGCAACTGAAAAAAGCGCTGATGCTTCTGCCTCGAGTTCACAACAAACAATCGAACAGATTTCAAAAGCCGCTGATAAGGTCTGGAACGAGTTTAACTCGGCCCTTAAAACAGCCAGCCTCAGCACGCGTATCAATGCTCCAACCCAAGCGATCTCGAAAGGTCTTAATGTGGGTGGCGGATACCGTATTGAATCAAATATGTCATTAGGTGGAAAATATTCAGGAGTCGACGTTTGGGAAATCAACGCATCTGTTTATCCTGAATTATTTGGAATGGAAAATACTTCAGGTATTGGCGTCGGCGTAAGCATTGGTCGTCAAGTTACTTTTATTCAACAGTTTAATACTCGAATGGAATCCCTATTACGAGTTCCTTATGATCCCATCACTAAATTACCAACAAAGTCTGAAGTATTTTTTAAGACAACAAAAAACCGTGAAACACAACAACCTGAATATGTGATCAAAGATGGCGATTTTATCGCTTTCCGTGCACCTATGACGTTGTCATTAGGTAAAGGATTCAGTCACATCGCAAGCAACTTGGGATTAGACGTTGGATTGAATTACGTAATGTCCGGTGAATTTGATGTGCATGTTTTCAGAATGAAAAACAATCAGGTTCGCGTTAAATTAATGGCGATCACAGATAATACAGCGACAGCTTCGATTGGGTTAAACCTAGTTGGTTTTAGCGGTATTGGTAAAATCGTTATGAAACGCGTGATCGACTTGAATTTGATGAATGTCGTCATGAGCACTCAAGATTCTGATATGTTTATCGCTGATTATATTTTCAACTTAAATAAACCGGAATCAAGAGACCTTTACGATCAGTTTGTCGGTCATAAAATGCGTTTAGTGAATTCTGATGCATTAGGTATTCAATCTAAAATCGCTAATTTTTTCGCAGAAAAAAGAACGATTCAAAATCATTTGATGGGTGATTTAGCTGCGATCAATGAAATTTCCAAAGAAGACTCTACAAAATCAGCTGACCAAAAGCGGGTCATTCGTGTGAGCTCGGGACAAAATAAAACTCACAGTGATTCAAAAGGTCTATCGATCAATTTGTTCAAAGTCTTAAAAGCCGCTTCGCAAGAAACAAAATCACTTTCTAAGGCCACTTTACATGCATCGGATGACCACAATAAAAACAATAAATATTTATTGGAAACATTAAGCAGAAACTATTCCTACAAATTCTTCTGGTTGTGGGGCGAGCGTGACTTTAATACAACGAATCTCTTGTTATCTGCTAATGATAAATTTCAACCGACAAATGTTCTTGGCTTCCAAATCAGCCGTGTCAAAGAAGACTCAGCGATGACTTCCGAAGAATATAAAGAGCTTCAACAACGCTTCAACGTGATTTTACCAGAAGCGATGAGAAAAGATTTAGTATGGCCTAAATGGGATTTTTCAAAAAAGAATTCTGTTAACAACGTTTACGTTGAAAATACAATCTTGTTCACAGACAACTTGTTCAAAGCAGATATGCAGATAACGCCTGAAAAAATTAAATCGGAACTGGATTTAATCATCAGAAGCTATGGTAAATTTAAGTCACAGCCAATGAATATTACTCAAGACGCCGAAACTCGTGATCCACGCCTAGAGGCTTTCAATCGCGGGAACTATTCTGAAGCCTATACAGACTCTTGGGAAAAATACGTGATTCCATCCCAATTAGGTGTTGTATTGAATGCCGCTTATACTGCTGAAGACAGATACAAAGCCTACCAATACTTGATGACCAATGTTCCATTGTTCTCTGAAATCAATGGTATGTTGTTGATGCGCTTGATTCCGCAAGAACATCTAGCTGATGTAGTTCTTGGCAAGTTAGCTTTATCTGCTAAAAATCAACAAGCGGCTGAGGTTTACTTTCCATCTAAACAAAAATACGAAACCACTAATGTGTTCCGAGATATCGTCTACCAAACAAACTTTATCTTGAATCGAACTTACGATCTACGTAACTACATGAAAGAAGATGGCAGCATCTACAGTATCGATGAAGTGCTTTCTCAAAGAACTGCTAAATAGATCCCAGATTAAAATCTGATTTCTAAAAGGCGACTCAAAACGAGTCGCCTTTTTTTATTTTTTATTAAATATTCTGCTTTTGTCTCATAATAAGACTCATTATTGGAACTCGACCAGCCGATAACAAACTGGACTTAAGAACTGACTTAATGTCACAACAAGGAGATATCGTCATGAATACAAATTATGATGCAAACTTAGTTTATCAATTTTTAACTCAAACACCCGAGTCGGCACTTAGAAAAATGTTGATAGATCCTCAATTTTCGCAAGATCATTTTAATATGCTGATTAAAATACTGCGCGCTGGAGGCGAGGATCAATTTTGCAAGCATTTTTACAATGCGGATTACCCAAAAGCCAAATTCAACGCCAAAGAAATCGGATTAAAAGAGACTTTCTGGGCAACATGTATTAATACTTTGAATCAACATGGACTCCTCTCGCCAGCACAAAAAGTTGCAGCTTAATTCAGATCTTGGTTTTTTAAACCAACTAGATCGCTTTGATATTCTGATTCCGTTTATCCATCTTGAGAAATATTTAATGATGGAGCTCGAAAGAAGGAATATCAAAGTTTATTACCAACATTCACGGTTGCTAATTACAGCACCTGTGAATGAACGGCCGATCTGGGCTCAAGATTGGTGGCCCTCGTGTCAGATCCTATCTGATTTTTCTGAAGCAATTGATTTTCTAAAATCACAAAAAAATCTTGGGATCTATTATCAAACGGAATCAGATAACCTCAGTAAGCGGATCCAGAATAGGATTAAAAATATTCCTTTAAAAAGAATTGACTATAAAGTTCCTCATCCTTTCAATTTTAAATTTTACACTTATACAACAATTCAGGATCAAGTTTTGTTTTGCGCACAGCCGTTTCAAAGATTTCCCTTCGGATGGCATGAGTTTAACGAAGACAAACAAACTCCGCCGAACAGAGCCTATTTAAAATTATGGGAGCTCTTATCAGTATATAATATTGTCCCATCAAGCGGCAGTAAGATCATCGAAATTGGCGCCAGCCCTGGCGGCTGGAGCTGGGTACTAAGTCAATTTGCGGCCGAAGTGCATACTTTTGACCGGGCCCCCTTAGATCCTAAACTGAATCCTATTAAAAATATTCATCATCATATTGGTGACGCCTTTAAAATTCCTTTCGAGCAATATCAACAATGTGACTGGTTTTTTTCGGATTTAATTTGCACACCCGAGAAACTGTATGAAACAATTAACCTATGGATGAAACACAGTCGCATCCAAAATTATGTCTGTACGATCAAGTTTAAAGGCGACTGTGATTTTGATATAATGAATCAGTTCCTGCAAATACCTGGTTCGAGAATCATTCATTTATATCAAAATAAAAATGAAGTCACATGGATAAGGACTGCAGAATGAGCCAATCACAATTTTTTAATCCTGTTTTAGATCCAGAAAAAAAAGATATTTTGGCATCAGCTTGCAGAAAAAAAATATTATGCATTGTTAAACTATTAGATCAATTTTACAAAGTGCATTTTATTAAAAAAAATGATCAATTTATTTTTATAGAAAAAACAAACTTATTTAAAGTCACTCAAGAAAAAGTCACTATTCAATTCGAATACATGGGCGATCAGTACTTTTTTTTGAGCACTGCCAGCTCGAACGAAGATTTTTTTGAAGTTCAGCCTCCAGAAAAAATGTTTAAAATTCAAAGACGCAATGATTTTCGCGTGACAATTCCTGGAGCTATTCGACCTGAGCTCAGTTTGTTGACTTATCCGGATTTAAAAACTGAATTGGTCGACATCAGCTTGGGTGGCATCAAACTCATCATCAAAACTCAATTTGCTTTAGAAATTGTTGTAGATCAAATACTCAGTATTCGCATTAAGGTTATGGATTTTGAAGAATCTGATCTCAAAGTCGTGGTTAAATTTTCTCAGTTCAATGCCAAAGATAAAATTTTAACTTTGGGTTGTCAGTTTAATGAACTAGATGTCACACAGACTTCCACATTGAGGAATACTTTGATTCAGATTGATCGAATTCTACGTGGCAAGACTGAAGACGACCTGTAAGGCTCCGGCTGCGAACAATACGAGTAAAATCGATAATTTTCTAAAACGCCACAGAGATAAAAACGATAAAATAAAAATAATCCAGAATGTGGGATGAGAAACTTCGGTCACATTCATTTTATATACAGTCACGGCAATACATCCAATGACTGCTGAAGTTGATCCGAATAAAAACGGTTTTACCCATTTTTGCTTTTTAAACCAATTCAGTGCTGGAATAAACCAAGTCGAAATATGTAAAAAAGGCGGCAAAAACAATCCGATGGTTGCTACGAATGCGCCGCTGAGACCAGCCATTTTATATCCCATAAAAGTCGTTGATATTGTGACCGGTCCTGGAGTCATTTGGCCGAAAGTCACTGCATCGTTAAAAACGGATAACGACAACCAATGAAATTTCTCGACAAAGTCACTTTGAAAAAAAGGGAAAACAGCCAGCCCTGTTCCAAAAACAAGTGCTCCCGCCATGAAGCAGGATTTAAAAATTGGAAGTAATCTGTCTGTATCAGCTAGTAATATAAAGGGAGCTATCGACAAAGTGTGACGACTGGTCAGACCACGATCGTACAAAGCCCACAATGCACCAAAGCCGACAATCAGTAAACTTTCAGGAACCCATTTATTAAAAAATAAAATGGCCGCCAAAACCATCATCATCCAAAAATGAATGCTTTTTTGATAGGGCTTTAATAAAGGTCTGAGACTGATGAGAATCACAGCGGCGACAGCAAACTGCATTCCTGAAAAAAAGGATTTAATCAAAACAAACTGGGACATTTGTTCGTAAAAGACGGCCATTAACAACATTAAACAAAAAGCCGGAGCGATCAATCCAAACGCCGCTTTGAAAGCGCCGGACATACCTTGAATTTTTTTTCCACAAAAAACAGCCATTTGCAGAGCTATCGGCCCCGGCATCGCCTTAATTAAGGTAAAGGCTTGATCAAAATCACTGGCTTCAATGACTTTTCGTTTTTCAACAAACTCGATTCGCATTTGATGAATCAGCGCAAGTGGACCGCCAAATCCAGTCGATCCCAAATATAAAAAATAGCGCAGCAATCTATTGTTCACCTTTTTGTTTTTCCTTAAAGCGGATCGTGTACATTTTCAACTCTGAATTAAATTCATCTGTACGCTCTTTCAGATAATCTTCAAAATCTTTTCTTTTCTCGCGAATATCAGCCTCAAACTCATCACGCTGCTGGCGCTGCTCAGAATAAAAGTCTCGTCGTTTGACTTCAACTTCTTCGTACATTTCATTTTTCTTTTCTCGTGATACATCTGCTGATTTGATGCTTTCTCGTTGATCTGCTAATTCTTGACTGAGCTGATCGCGTTGTTTTTTTTCGTTTTTTGAATAAGCTTCGCGTATTTTGGTAACTTGATTGTTAAATTGATCTCGTTTTTTCCTGACTAACGAATTGAATTTTTCACGAATATCTTCTGGTGTTCTTTTCTCTTCAGCCATCCACTCTGCATACAAGGCTTTTTCATCATTACGAATCTGAGTATCCGCAGGAATTTCTGAACGTAATTGTTCAAACTGGGATCGATCCGCCGCAAGACTGTACTGACTTTTGTCCAGCATTTGCACAGCATTCTTTTTATCTTCATTTCGCGTAGTAGCGAGTTGGCACGAAGTCATTACACAGAACAAGACTAGACTCAAATACGGTTTCACTCAGCCTCCCTGGATTAGGACTCTTCCGAAAGTGGATTATTCCGATACATGATAGTATGCAGATCGGCTCACACTTTGGCAAAAGAAAACCTCGATGGGACTTTTTTAGTACTCATGCCACGCCGTATTTGGAAATGATTCAATTTAAAATAATAAAATATGCTGTGTTATCAACTGTTGTGCAAATGGTCGTTTTTTTTCCAATTGTTTATTGGACGTTTGAAAATTATGAACTTTTTTTACAGCTCATCCCCGTCAGTACAAAACTGACAGAAAACTTACAAGACGAAAAAAAATGGATTTTGTTTTTATATTTAGCTTCCGGGATCGTCATGACATTGGTGAATATTTTCTTTTATTCGCGAATTTTACAAAAATCTGAAGCTAATCTCGAAATGAACGCTTCGTCTGTCGAAGCTCTAGATCAACGTCGCGCTTCTTAATCGATTCGCGTTTATCATGTTCTTTTTTCCCTTTAACCAAAGCTATTTCTAATTTGACTCGTCCGTTTTTAAAATAAATTTTAAGCGGCACACAAGTCAGGCCCTTTTCGCGCTGAGCTCCGTAGATTTTATTGATTTCAGTTTTATTCAATAGCAATTTTCTGAGTCTTTCAGGATGGTGGTTGTTGTAACTGCTGGCTTTGTATTCCGCTATGTGGGCACTTTGCAAATAAGCTTCAAATCCTTTGAACGAAATATAGGAATCTTTGAATTGAATTTTTTTCTCTCGCAATGACTTCACTTCGCTGCCTGTTAAAACCAGGCCGGCTTCAAATGTTTCAATGATGTGATAATCATGACGAGCTTGTTTGTTTTCTTGAATGATTAATATGCTCATGATTGGCCTGTTAAATAAAAATAAAGGTCTTTCAGCTTGGCTGGAGACAGTTCTTCGGCTCGTACTTTATCACTGAGTTTATTTTTTTCAATCCATTTCATTAATAAATCCTTTTCAGAATCCATTAAATTCGATTTCAAAATTCGACGTCTTTGTTGAAAACAGCGCTTGATAAAGCTCAAATATTTTTTGGGATCATCGATATCTGATGAACGACGCTTAAAGCCTAAAACGCGACTCGCCACCTTAGGAGGTGGACGGAAATCCTTCGGGCCAGCTTCACTCACCGTTTCAATCTCCCAAAATTCTTGAGCAATGACAGATAGCATCCCATACTCGTCCGTTTTTTCTTTAGCGCGAATTCTTTGAGCGACTTCTTTTTGAAACATCAAAATCATAAATTTTAATGAAAAGGGCTCGATGCTTTTTTCGATGACGATGGATGAGGAAATTTGATAGGGTAAATTACTAACCAGCAACGGCGAATGGATTTGCGACCAATCAATTTGCAAAGCATCGCCTTCGATGACCTTTAAACCCGACTCCGTCCAATATTCAGCCAGACCGTGATCCAATTCGATTGCAGTGTAATCTTTGTGATTTCGAATTAATAAATCTGTAATGGCACCTAAACCAGGACCGATTTCCACGACAGATTCAGATTTTGTTCGCGCAGCCGCATCGGTAATTTTTTGAATCACATGATCAGCCACTAAAAAATTTTGTCCCAATGATTTTTTAGCTTTGTGAGCCAGCTCTTGCATGCGATCATTCAATCGATCCAAAGCACATTTAAGTTCGGCCATGCTTCACCTGCTTCACTTTTGGGGGTGGCTCAAATAAACCGACTTTAAAATCATTTTCATAAGACGCAGAACTTGGTCCGACTTCAAGGCCATCCATTTGACCTAAATTCAATTTTTGTATTCCGACGTATCCAATCATCGCTGCATTATCCGTGCAATAGCGCAGAGGGGGAATAACTACAGTGTAACCTTTTTCTTTCAGTTTTTCACATTGCTGGCGTAACCGAGAATTGGCGCTCACTCCACCCGTTATAACAATTTTTTTCGTCTGATGTATTTTCGCAGCCAGTTTAATTTTAGTAATCAGCACATCCACAATCGCTTCTTGGAATGAAGCACATAAATCTTTTTGGTTGTTTTGAATTTCTTCAGCACTGAGAGATTGCAACAATCGATGCGCTGCTGATTTTAATCCGCTAAAGCTCATCATCAAAGAACCATCATCGATCAAACTGCGTGGAAATGAATAGCGAGCCGTGTCCCCGCCCTGAGAAGCGCGATCCACCAATACGCCACCTGGGTAACCTAACCCAATCATTTTCGCAAACTTATCAAAAGCTTCGCCAGCAGCATCGTCTTTGGTGGTTCCGACGATTTGATACTGCGACAATCCAGTCACATGATAAATACTTGAATGACCACCACTGACGGCTAATGCGACATAAGGATAACCAAAATCGATTGGCGGTGCATACTGATCATCTTTTAAAAATGGCGCTAGTAAATGTCCTTCTAAATGATTCACGCCGATGAAAGGCTTTTGAAGCGATTGAGATAAGGCCTTGATCGTCATCAGCCCCACAATCAATGATCCAATTAATCCCGGTCGACTGGTGACGGCAAAGCCATCAATATCGCCCCAACTGAGTCTGGATTTTTTTAATACTTCGTCGATCAATGGCAATAACGCCATCGAATGATTTCGACTGGCAATTTCAGGAACGACACCACCGAATTTAGTATGCTCTAAATCCTGACTGGCTGAAACCTGTTGAATGACAAAGCCATTGTGTTCAACAATCGCAACCGATGTATCATCACAGCTTGTTTCAACAGAAAGAACCTTTTTAAATTTCACTATTTTTTTTCTTTGATCAAAGTATTGTGTCTAATTTTTGCTTTTTTACCAGAATCCGTTTTCGGGTACTGAGCAATCACTTCTTCGTAAAAAGCGATCGCTTCGTCTCTCATGCCTAATTCCTGGAAACAGACTCCAATTTTGTATTTGGCTTCTGGAACAGATTTCGATTTTGCATTTTCTTCAACAAATTGCTGATAGCTTAAAATAGCTTTTTTATAGTCTTTTTTCTTAAATAATTCTTCACCCAGATCAAAAGCCGATTTTTTGGCTTCATGAGATTCAGGATGCTTTTTAACGATTTTATCATCCGATGATTCAATAACAGGTTTCGTTGGCGTCGGAGCTGACAAGTTTTGCTTTTCATGCTCGAGGCGAGCGATTTGGTTTTCTAGCTTAGCTAATGTGTCTTGTAAAATTTGAATTTTTTGAGCGTCTGTTTGCGCTAATTCTTTGTTGTCCGTTTTTTCTTTTTGTAACAATTGAACTTGATTTTCAAGAGTCTCGAGTCGTCCATTCAAGGCACGAATCAATTCGTCTTTTTCATCAATTTTAACAACGGCTGTTTCATTTTCAGCCTGTTGATTTTCGATATTTTTTTTACGATAAACTTGAGATTGATTTTGAGCGCCTAATTCAGATCGAGTTTGCAGACATCCCGAGAACATTAAAATAAAAACAGAACTGAATAAAATATTTTTGATCATAAAATGTCTCCATTTTTTTGGCGAATCAATCGCGCCGAATTTTCTGCTTTTTCTGCAGCTTTACGGGCTTTCATAAATAGATCTCGGGCCTCTTCGTATTCACGTTCTTTATATAAAATACGCGCTTGTCGATAGAATTCTTCGGCTTGGTGCCAATGACCCGGAGAATAACGAACTGCTTGCACAGCTCGGGCAGCGTCGATCGCTGCCTTTGCTAAAGAGTAGTCTTCGTTGGGTGCTTCGATCGTCACACACCCACTCAGCCAGAACAAGCTTACGAAGAGAACAATTGTTTTTTTAATCATTACTTAACTGGTACGAAATTAGCTCTTCTGTTTTTGCTCATTGCTTCTTCAGAATCACCTTGAACAAGTGGTTTTTCTTCACCAAAGCTGACTGTCGTTAAACGATTTGAAGCAATACCTGCTGAAGTTAACATTTGCTTAACAGCGTTCGCACGTCTTTCACCCAATGAAAGATTGTATTCATTTGAACCACGTTGATCACAGTGACCTTCAATAGTTAATTTCGCTGATGAGTTCTTTTTAAGCCATTCTACGTTGCCCATTAACTTTTCTTTTTCAGAAGCTGTTAATGTGGACTTGTCGTATTCGAAGAAAACAGTTTTTAATCCTTCGATTGTTCCAGAGTCACTGCCTGTCGCAGACATGTTCATTGCAGATCCATCCATAGTTTCACTGCCACCATTTGCAGTCGTTTCACTACGAACTCCACCATCACCGGCGCCATCAGTTTTTCCTCTTAAGCTTTTACAAGATGCAACCATAAATAACGAAATAAGCACTAATGATAATTTTTTCATTTTTTTGTCCTTCCTTTTGTTGGCTCTAATAATTTAGACCAATGAACTAATCCTTGTAAAGTCATTGTCATTTTTAAAAACAAAATCAACAATATGATATGTTTAAATTCAGCCTATTTTTTTTGGTTTTCCTGACTCAAATTTCAACTTTTGCGACACGAATTGGCTTTTCGAACGAAAAGTGGCTCACCACAAACACTTCGCATTTCAAAATCATTCATTCCGCTCAGCATCAAGACCTTGGTCTGTACTATGCTCAAATTGCAGAAACAGCCTATGCCCAACTGATCAATGTCTTTCCAACAGCGCCTGACAAAATAACAATCATCCTGAATGATTCGACTGACTTGTCAAACGGCTACGCCACCGTCATTCCTTACCCTCATATTATGATTTACCCTGTTCAAATCGGACTGGAACAAACTCTGACTGAATCCGGCGAATGGGCGCGTGAACTCGTCACTCACGAACTGACTCATATTTTTCAAATGTACCCCTATAATGGTGCCTATAAATACCTCAGACCTATTTTTGGATCGTTGGTTTCACCAAACTTACTGACACCCACATGGTGGAAAGAAGGAATGGCTGTTGAAATGGAAACACAGTTCTCACCCCGCGGCCGAACTCGTTCTGAATTTCAAAATGCAACTTTGCGCGCTCTTGTGAACGAAGACTTACTTTTAAAAGCGACCATCGCAGAAGCCAACGAAACACTCACGACATGGCCTTATGGAAATCGTCCATATTTTTGGGGTTCATTAATTATGAGCGAAATGGCTCACGAAGGCCAAGTTCACTCATTAGGCGAACTCACAGAAAAACAATCCTACCGCGCCCCTTATTGGATCGAGGAGCCCTCTCGGGAACTTTACGGAATGAGCTACGATGCCCAGTTTCGAAAAATGTTAGAACGAATCCAAGAAAAAACTGTTAAAAGCATACAAACTTTATCACAAAAAACTTTCAGCGATCTTAAGCCCATCGATGAAACTCTGCTCAGCTCGCGTCACCCTCGATTTAACTTTGATCAAAGCTTGTTAGGTGTTTTAGCTGTGACTCATCGCGGTCCAAGACTGTTGATTTACGAACTGAATTCTGAAAACAATCAATATGAAAAATCTAAAAAAATAAAAGGCCTTGCTGGCGACATTCACCAGTTCGAATTTATCCCGGGCACCAATAAAATTGTTTTTTCTAAAACAAAATCTGTTAACAACAAACAAATTTTTTCAGATTTATATATTTATGATTTAAATCAGTCCGCAGAAAAGCCAGTGCAAATCACTTTTTCTGCTCGTGCGCGCGAGCCCTACCCTGCGTCAGACGGCGATCGAATTTATTTCATAGAAACCTCGGCCGGTCGTACCAATTTAAAATATTATCAAATCTCGACTCAAAAAATTGAATCTTTAATTAATTCTGAAATCCAAGAGCGTTTAACACAAGTGATTGAATTTAAACCTGATCAGTTATTTTATCTGAAACGCACCGAAGAAGGCGATAATCAGCTTTACAGTTTCAACGTACGCAGTTTGCAGTCGCAATTAATTCCCACGCAACAAAAACAAATTCAATACCTTCGCAAAGCAGATTCGAAGTTATTCTTTACCAGTCTGAATAATGGCGTCGCAAATATTTATTCAGCGGAAGTTCAAAACAATCAGCTTGCAAATATCAAAAGCGAATCTCACTTTTTAACAGGCAGTCTGAGTTTTGATGTTTTGAATAATCAAATTATGACGACTCAGCATACAGGTCGCGGTCTACATGTCTTTGCGTCGAAACCTTACAACGTCACTTTGCCTCAAATTAAAAATGAAATCAGCCAGCACTACGATTTTAAAAAAATAGCCCCGCCTCAGACATCAACCCAAACCGAAGATTATGAATCCGGTTCGTATTTATGGCCGCAGTATTGGTTTCCTTTTATTTCGACCAGTTCAACCCAAAAAGGAGCTTTTATCCAGGCTTCGACATCAGGCTTCGACCCACTCAACATCCACAGTTATAATGTTTCGTTAGGTTACGATACTTACTTGAACGATTTGTCTTATACTGCCCAGTATTTGAATTCTTATTGGGAAACACAATTTCAACTAAACGCAACACGCACCTATCAAATTTTCGGAACATCGACTTACAGAATTCAAAAAGATTCCTACAGCCTCGGAATTTCTCCGGACACTTTTTTTATTGATGAAGACTTTAATTTCAGTTTTGGACCCATTGCCAATTTATCTGATGATGACCAACGGACAACTCAGCACATCGGAGGTTTTGCACAGGCCAGTTACGCCGGCTTTCAACAAAAGGTTTACCAATATCATCCTCAGTCAGGATGGGGAGCTGTTCTTCGTTATCAAAATTTAAAAGCCCAAACGAATACAGCAGCCAATCTTTCGGACTATTCGCAGGCGCTGGGACAATTGTCAGTTTACGAATCCCGCTTTTTACCAACTGATCATGCCTTGTATTTTAAAGTTGATGGTCTTTATACTTTTGAAAATGTGTCGACAACACGATTTGGTGTCAGCAGCACGTCTTTCCCGATGGCTTCTGATGCGATCATGCCGCAATTCCATTTACGTGGTTACCAAGAAGCTCAATTTTTTGGCTCGCAAATGGTGACCTCCTCACTTGAATACCGCTTCCCCATCAAAAATATTCATCGCGGGTCCGGCACCGATCCCTTTTATATTAAAAATCTGACGGGAGCTTTTTTTGTTGATGGCCTCGCGGTCAAAGGTTTTGGAGAAAACGAGTTCGGAATCCTGATTCCACAAAGTTTGAATGATCATTATTACAGCGCAGGCGTCGAAGCCCGTTTGAATACGACGATGGGTTACTTTTTACCGCTGAAATTTGTCCTGGGATACTATGTACCTTTTTCACCGGCTTATGCCAAAAATGGTCAAATGGCGCTCAGTTTACAATTAGGCGGATTTTAACCGCCAGTTGCGCTAACCAACTTGACAACCTGATGTGTCATTTGGAAACTAGACCTAAGAGGGGTTTCTATGGACACCAATTTAAATCAATCACGATCTCAATACTCTCAAGCCAATAATGCGACTTGGATTCGCGAGCTTGTTTCTGCGGATGAACAACTTGAAAAATCAGTGATGTTGGATATGAATTTGGGCTTAGACACCCAAAGAATTTTGGTCAACGAATCTATTCAGTTTTTATTGCGACTGAAAAATGATTTCGCAGAAGCTGCAGCTCAGTTTAATGAATTAAAACCATCCGTTTTAGGCCGTATTAAAATTTATGGGATTGCCAAAACACATGCCGATTTCATGATTTTCCGTAATGGTTATAAAATGATTTTCTCGATCAAATCAGCAGGTGTTATCAGCATCCGCTTTCATTTTGTTGGTAACATGGCCATCCCACAACCCAATGCTGTTGGTGAAAAAGTCACTATCGTTATGGACGAAGAATTGATTGAATCTAAATGGGGCGCATTCGAAGAAGTCCTTTGGACATACAAAGGTCAAAGCTTTCAGATTCCTTATTTAGTTCGTCACTATTTAACTGTTTTCGTGAAAGACAGCGCTCGTTAAAAAAAATCCCCGGGTTTTCCCCAGGGATTTCATCATTCTAATTTTAACTTTAGATCCTAATTAATAGCGCAATTGTATTCCACACGCACTGTTCTGCCTGCTGGAATATTCGGGCTGAAATTTAATGTATTATTCACAATCGAAGTCGATACAGCGCCCATAGCTGGCGTAATAGTGACGTTCACATCACCCACTGGAGCACATTCTAATTGAATGGATCCCAATGCTCTGACAATGCGATCTTTGAAGTAATTTAAATTCTGTGAATAATCGCTGGCACAAATACTACCCACATAACCGTTCGTTAGCTGCGATAGTTCACTGTACTTGTATCCGTAATGACTTTTCGCTCCACCCGCATCCTGCGCTGCCATACATGCCGAATCACCTGGCTTAACAATGATCGAATTCACGCTGAAACGCTTATCCTGTCCAAATTTTTGTTTTACTTTGTTCACATAAGACTGCGGTAAATCATCCGCCTCAAGCGGTTTATTTTCTCCGGCATAATAAACCTGTGTCGCGTCCCCACCCACAGAACGCTCATCCTCATCCGATAAAACTAAAACCGAAATCGAAGAATCTTGACGATAGCAGTTATTGTACTGCGCATATTCCGCATGCCAGAAAGCGGCTTTAATAGCTCTTTCATCATCCGTATTCGCCCAGCCCGCGCCGATATTGGCGATGGTCTGTGTAAATATTGAATAAGGATTTGTTGCACCCGCATTTAAAATCCAAGCTGGAGATCCGACATAATTAATCCAATTACGTGAAGCTCCCCAGTACAACACACCATTATTATAAACGTCTTGTGCGCGCGTCACAGTGACACACATATTCCAATCAATATTCGAAGCTGACAAATCATTCACAAAGCCCTGTAACTTCTGAGCCAGTTGTGTGTTTTCAGGCGACATCGAATTGGAGTCATCCACCACTAACAAGATATCCACTTTGTTGTCTGTTACTTTCACAGTATCTTCGAAAACAACCGGGCGAGTTGTGATAATTTGTGGTCCAACGATGACTTCTAATGGATCTGCTAGAACAAATGTATTGTAACCCGAAGCTGTCGCAGTTAAATAAATCAAATATCTGCCTTGGCCTGCAGCTGCAAATTCAGGAACCGAAGAGGATCCCGTTAATCCCGTCACATTCACAGCTTGACCGTCACGATAAACTGTCCACGCATGTGTCGCACTGGATGGATTACAACCCGATGTGACTGTTGGATTGGGTCCTGCTGTTGTGATACTGACTGAAACAGCTGTTCCATTGAGTCTTGGAGCACAATTCAAAGTCAGTGTTTGTGGACCGCTGTTATCAACCGTCAAAGACAATGGAGTCGTCGTGCTCCAGTTTGTATGGTTCGGATGACTGGCAGTTAAATAAACTAAATAGGTTCCAGTTCCTAGGGACAAAAAGTTCGGATTTGAATTCGCTCCACCTAAACCGCTGACTGTGACAGTCTGACCATTTTTCGTAACTGTCCAATTATACTGAACACCTGCTGGATCGCAGTTCGCGCTGATCAAAGGATTCGAAGACGATGACGTCAATGTCAAAGAAGTTAAAG
>Ga0255180_1000144_pt1 | contig 33122 bp, 27 predicted proteins | sample Atl_Colum_RepB_8_FD_189933 | JGI IMG/M metagenome (GOLD analysis project Ga0255180, IMG submission 189933) | Freshwater microbial communities from Altamaha River, Georgia, United States - Atl_Colum_RepB_8d | ecosystem: Environmental > Aquatic > Freshwater > River | place: USA: Georgia... | reverse complement strand
GGGCGGGAAAAGGAACAACATGAAGACCCTCATCACTTCCCTCGTCGCCACGTCCGCCGTCGCCTCCGTCGCCGCCGCGCAGTCGGGCGACTTCCTCGGCTGGACCGCCAACGTCCGCCAAGTCAGCGGCGGTTACCTGGTGAACGTCTACGCCGTCACCGCCAACGCCACCGACGCCCTCCTCAACGTCTACGGCGGTACCGCGGGTCAGCCCGGCGCCGGCTTCGTCACCACCAACTCGACGGGCGGCTTCCTGCAGGGCGCGGGCAGCCAGGGTCAGTGGGCACCCTCGGGCAGCCAGAACTGGACCACGCTCGACAGCTTCTTCACCATCGGCGGCAGCCTGACCTCCAGCGGCGCGTGGACCGGCAACAGCGGCACCACGGCTGACCCGAGCTGGAACGTGACCTACTTCGACACCGACACCGAAGAGAACACCACCGTCAACGCCTTCAACACGCCGTCCAACGAGGCGGGCTTCACCAACCCCTACATCAACAGCGTCCCGGCCGCAGCCGGCTTCTTCGTCGCCGGCCCCGGCACCGGCGTCGCCGCCCAGACGGCGCGCAGCCTGGCGGGACTGACGAACCGCCTGTTCAGCAGCTCGGCTGCTGCCGCCGCCGGCACGACTGGCGTCATGGTGGCCCAGATGTACGTCTCGCAGCTCGCCCTCGACGGCAACGGCCAGTCGGCGCTCATCAACTGGCGTCTCGGCGCGACCATTAAGAACGCCACCACCAGCGCCCTGAGCCAGGCCTACGGCGAATTCGTCATCGGCGTCCCCGCCCCCGGCGCCATCGCGCTGCTCGGTGCCATGGGCCTGGTGTCGTCGCGCCGCCGTCGCGACTGATCTGGACCGTCGTCGGTTTCCCCTTCCCTCACGCAACGCCATACCCCCAAGTCCGTGCCGGGCGATGTGCGCCCACCGGGATCACTCGCCCGGCACGGGGGGTTCACCCCACTCGACCGCAACCCTCGCATTCCCCTCATTCCGGAGCACCTGAATCATGAACGCTTGTTCCCGTATCGCTTCCACCGTCATCGGCGCTGCCCTTGCCTCGATCGCGCCGGCCGCCCAGGCCGACTTCATGGGCTGGACCGCCAACGTCCGCACCGTGCAGTCCGGTGGCTTCTTCGTCGACGTCTTCGCCGTGATGAACCAGGGCGAAGGCCTCCTGAACGTGTACGGCGGGTACCCGGGCTATCCGGGCATCGGCTACGTGGCCACCACCGCCTCCGGCGGGTTCGTGCAGTCCGCCGATGAGGCCGCCGCCGCGTGGCGCCCGACGTCCAACCAGAGCTGGAACTCCACCGACAGCTTCCTCACCATCGGTGGGTCGCTGAGCGGCGGCAACTTCGCCGGCAACTCCGCAACCTTGGGTGACCCGTTCTGGTCGGTGGCCGGCACGGACACCTTCTCGACCCCCGGCGTCGCCAACGCCAACAACATCCCGTTCACCGCGGGCTGGTACCTGGCGGGCACGGTCGGCGTGGCGCGCAGCCTGGCCTCGCTCGAGAACCGCATGGCCAGCTCGAGTGCCGCGGCCGCCGAGGGCGCGTACGGCGTGCTGGTGGCGCACCTGTACATCGCTGACCCGAACTGGAGCATCCTGCTGTGGGACATGAGCGCCAGCGTGCGCCGCGCCAACGGCACGCTCAGCCAGGGTTCCGGCAGCTTCCAGTTGCAGATCCCGGCCCCCGGCGCGCTCGCGCTGTTGGGCGTCGCGGGCCTGGCCGGCGCGCGCCGTCGGCGCGCGTGACGGCTCGGCGCATCGCCATTCCTCGTCAGTCCCTCATCCCTCACCTCGTCACCCTTCCCAACGTCCCTCGTTTCCCTCTGCATGTTGACCGCCCCCGGGGGCGGGAGAAAGAACGTCATGAAGACCATCGTCTCCTCGATCGTGGCCATCTCGGCCTTCACGTCCGCTGCCTCGGCCCAGTCCGGCGATTTCCTCGGATGGACCGCAAACGTCCGCTCGGTGAGCGGCGGCTTCCTGGTGAACGTCTATGCGGTCACCCAGAACGCCACGGACGTACTGCTCAACGTGTACGGCGGCAACGCCGGCCAGCCCGATGCCGGATTCGTCTCCACCACGTCGGCGGGCGGGTTCCTGCACGGCGCGGAGTCGCAGGGCGTGTGGGCGCCGGCTGGCAACCAGAGCTGGACCTCGCTCGACAGCTTCTTCACGGTGGGCGGCGGCCTGTCGTCCGGGGGCGCGTGGTCGGCGAACCAGAACACGGTTGGCGATCCGACGTGGAACGTGACGGACAGCGGCTCGACCGTCAGCGCCTTCAACACCCCCTCGACCGGGAGCTTCACGAACCCCTACACGACGAGCGTCCCCAGCGCCGCGGGGTGGTACGTGGCGGGTCCGGGGGTCGGTGATCCGGCGCAGACGGCTCGCAGCCTGGCCTCGCTTGGGAACCGCGTCGCCAGCTCGAACGCCGCGGCGGCCGCCGGGCAGTACGGCGTGATGGTGGCGCAGATGTACGTGGCGCAGTTGAGCCTGCCGGGCAACGGCCAGTCGGCGGTCATCGATTGGAAGCTCGGCGCGACCATCAAGAACGGCGTCACCGGCGTGCTCAGCCAGGGCACGGAGTCCTTCGTGATCCCTGCTCCCGGTGCGTTGGCCGTGCTCGGACTCGCCGGCATCGCCGGAGGTCGCCGCCGTCGCTGACGGAGCGGGCTTCGACGAACGAACGGTGAGCTCGACCCCATGGACGGGGAGGGACACCTCAACCACGAAAGACGAGACGCATCATGAAGTTTGCTCTTCAGTCCATCTTGGCGTCGGTGATGTGTGGGTTGGTGGGTGAGGCCGGTGCCGGCGCGGCCAGCGTCGATGTCCTGTACAGCAACGGTCCCATCGATCCAGAACGCGACCCCTCCGGGCTTCAGGTCCGCGACGGTCTCTTCTCCGACGCCTACGGCAGCGACGGCACCTACTTCTACTCCGCCTCGGTCGGTCAGAGCTTCACCGTGGAAGAGGGCGATGCATGGCAGTTCTCCGCGGTCCGCTTCTGGGGCGCGAGCGAATACCTCGAATCCGCCAACCCGATCGGACAGACCGCGCTGAGCTCGAACGTGTCCGCGATCCAGGTGGTCGTGCTGCGCGTCAACGATGACCCCGAGAACACGCGGTTCCCGGTGGTGCACCAGTGGACGCTGCCGATCGCGAGCATCGTGCAGACGCTCACCGGCACGTACGTCCCCAACATCTTCTCGCCGGTGTTCCAGCTCGACGCCCAGCTCGCCGGCGACGTCGTGCTCGGCTCGGGCAACTACATCATCTCCATCGGCGGGGTCTTGGTGAACGGTGACCTGTCGTCCTTCGCGTGGATCGACGGCGAGGAGGACGGCACCGATCCCGAATACCTGGCCTGGGGCACCCAAGGCGGCGGTCCCGGCGAGTGGGGCATCTGGTCCCCGCAATCCAACGGATTCTCCGGCTCGGTGGAGATCTACGGCACCGTGATCCCGGCCCCCGGTGCCATCGCCCTGCTCGCCGTGGTCGGCGCGTCGGGCCTCGGCCGGCGCCGCCGCGCCTGACGGCTCGACACGACGTTCGCGCTCCCCTTCCCCCCCCCTCGCTCCGCTCACGCCCTCCGCACCGCACCCACGGTCCGGAGGGCGTGGGCGTGCATGGACACTGCGTGCGCGCGGATGATGGCGGCGCCTCGGCCCGCGGCGATGACGGCGGCGGCCACCGAGGCCGCATCGCGCTCGGCAGGGTGCTCGACCCCGCACACGGCACCGAGGAAGCTCTTGCGGCTCGCTCCCACCAGCACCGGGACGCCGAGCGCCGCGAGCCGGTCGACGGCGGCAAGCAGCCGAAGGTTCTGCCCGACGTCCTTGCCGAACCCCAGGCCCGGATCCACCGCGATGGATGCGCGATCGACGCCGGCGCGCTCCGCCGCCTCGATGCGCCCCGCGAGCCAGTCGCGAACCTCTTCGACCACGTCCGAGGTGGGGCGCCGCGGGTCACGCTCCGTGCTCCATCGATCCTCGTCCGGGGCGAACCGGCGGTGCATGAGCACGACGCCGGCACCGGTACGCGCCACCGTCTCGAGCATGGCCGGGTCCTCGGTGGCGCCGCTCACGTCGTTGACGATGGCCGCGCCCGCCTCCAGCGCCGCCGAGGCCACCGCCGCCCGGGTGGTGTCGATCGACACGATCCCTGCAGGAGCCAGGCGACGCACCGGTTCGAGCGTCCGCGCCAGCTGTGCGGCCACGTCGATCCGGGCCGCACCCGGCCGGGTCGACTCACCGCCGACGTCGAGGATCGCGGCGCCGTCGGCAAGGGCCCGCTGCCCGGCGGCCACGACCGAGTCGTGGTCCGCGAGCGCGCCACCGTCGCTGAAGCTGTCGGGCGTGGCATTGAGCACCGCCATCAGGAGCGTCGGATGGCCCTCGCCCCACGGAAGCACGCGATCGCGGACGCGCCACCCGCTCACGGCTGCAGCTGCGCCTTCATCGCGTCGAACCCGATCGCCATCACTCCGGCAGGGACGACCAGGGCCGCTTCCCACTGCCCATCGCGGGATCGGACGGCCATGGCCACGGGCTCGGTGCCGGGCGGCGCCGCGGGGATCGCCGCATCGGCCATGCCCGGCACCGCGTCGGCCACCTGCCGCGCGGCGTCGAGCAGCGGTGCCACCCCGATGAATGCCACCGCGTCCGCGTCGGGCACCAGCCACGGCTGCATCGCGCGAACGACGGCGTTCGTGGCCAGCGTCTTCTCCGCGCCGGGCGTGGCTGCCGCGGTCGCGCGCGCCAGCACGTCGGTGCGCTGGCTGTACGTCACGACCAACGCACCCGGCACCTCGCGGACGAATCCGTGCAGCCCACGGGCGCTGATCAGCAGCTGCCGCATGATGCGCTCCGTTGCACCGCCGACCTGACCCACCACCGTCTCCTTCACGGCGAAGGCCGTGACCGTGGAGCCGTCCTTCAGCGTGCGCGCATCCTCCCACGTGGGCTCACGGCGGATTCCCTCGGACTCGCCCGCCTGCGCATTGACCCACGCCTGCAACGCGCCGCGCACCGCGGCCGGGTCGTCGGTCACCACCACCAATGCCGCGTCATTCAGGATGCCCGCCGACACCAGGCCCAGCCGGCTCGGGTACGCCGCCACCTGCACGGCGGACACCTTGTCCTGCACGGCATCGAGCCACGGAGGCAGCGACACCTGCTCCGCACCGGGAAGCCGTTCCATGAAGGCACGCACGTGCGCGGCCCCGCCCATTCCCGCGAGGTCCACGCCCACCGCACCGTAGAAGACGGCCGCCGGGAGCCGATCGAGCAGCGTGGCCGGGGCACGCATCGCGCGCTCGCCCGACGGCATCGCCTTGGCCACCTCGGACGCCGGGTCGAACCGCGCGAAGGCTCGGAACCCCACCGCGAGGGCATCGAAGTCCACGGCGATCATCGCGTCCGTCATCTGGCCGACGTACGGCGCGGTGCGTGGGTCGGCGGGGATCCGGGCGAGCGCCGCCGACGACGCCCATGCCACGGCATCGGCGGCCCGCATGATCTCGGTGCCGCGTGGTCCGAGCCGCGCGGCGAGCACCTCGGCGAATCCGCGATCCGCGGCGATGGCACCGGCCGCACCGAGCCCGTCGGCGTGGTCGGACAGCAGGACGAACGCTCCTTCCGCGCGCGCCCAGACGGGGGCATCGACGCCGACCGCGGCGAAGGCGCCCGGCTCGGTGGGGTGCGACTTGAGCGATGCGGCGATGAAGGCCTGGCCGTCGGTCACGGGCACGGCGACGACGTGGTGCATGCCGGCGCCGGCAGGCACCGACCACGCCAGGAGCGCCCCGCGATCGTCGATTCCGGGTCCGACCCCGAGCTGCGCCTTCAACAGGTCGATGGGACGACCACCCAGCGCCGCTTCGGCTCGGCCCATCCGGTCGATCGCCTGCTGCAGGTCATCGCTTGCGGCCTTGATGCTGGGAACCACGACCACCGAGGCCGCGTCCGCCGGCACGCGCGCCAACGCGTCATCCCACCCGCCGGCCGATGCCGATGCGGCAAGGCACCACGTGAACAGGACGGGCGACGATGCTCGGAGTCGAACCATCGCCCAAGGATACGAGTGCGCAGTCAGGGCTTCGCGGGCGCGGATGGAGCCGCGGGCGCGGATGGAGCCGCGGGCGCCGACGGGGACTTCGGGGCCGCGCCATCGCCACCCGGAATCGGCGCGGCCAGCGCACGCTCGATCGCCGCACGGAGTTCCGTGCCAGTGGGCTTGGCGCCCGACCCGAAGAACTCGATCGGTTGCCCATCACGGCCGACCAGGTACTTGCCGAAATTCCAGCTCGGCAGCTTGCCGACCTTGGCGGAGAGGAAGGCGTAGACGGGGCTCTGGCCGGCCCCGGCCTTGCTCTGCACCTTGCCCATCATCGGGAAGGTGACGCCGTAGGTCGCTCGACAGAACTCGCCGATCTCCTTGGCGGACCCGGGCTCCTGGCCACCGAAGTCGTTGCAGGGGAAACCGACGACCACCAAGCCGCGGTCGCGGTACTCCTTCCACACCTTCTCGAGGTCCTCGTACTGCGGCGTGTAGCCGCACCGACTGGCCACGTTCACCACCAGCACCACCTTGCCGGCGAACGCCGAGAAGGGCGTGGAGGTGCCGTCGAGGGCCGGAGCCTCCAAGGCGAAGAAGCTGGCGGGGCCCGCGGGGGCCGACGGCGCCTGCGCCGGGGCAGCGTGGCCGCTGCCAAACCCCGTGGCCATGGACACCAGCCCGAGTGCGGACGCAACGAGTCGACGTGAAGTGCTCATGGAACCCGGATTCGCCGCAGGAAATGGGCGGATTCGCAGACCCAGGCACAGGGGTTCTTGAATCACTCATCGGGACGCAAACAATCACGCTTGCATGCCGAAAATTGCTCTCCTTTTTCATGATTTTTCGTGAGGGACTTCGGCGCCTGTGACGCGTTCAATCCGGGGCCTCTCTCCAGAGAACTCCACCCCCACCCCTGCACCCATGACCGCGCCCCCCGATCAACCCACGGACCGACCGGAGGGCGCACCGACCATCGCGCAGCTGCTGGAACTTCACTACCCGGAGCTGCGCGCCCTCGCCGAGCGGCAGATCGCCGCGCAACGCGCCCGCGATGGTCGGCAGACCCTGAGCCCGAGCTCGCTCCTCGGCGCCGCCTTCGAGCGGCTGCTGCAGCAGCGTACGCAGATCAACGACCGAACCCACCTCGCGGCGATCGCCACCATGCTGTTCGTGCGCGTGCTGGCCGATCGCAACCGCAAGCGACTGGCGCGCAAGCGGGGCGGCCGCGCCGGGACCGCCAGCATGGCCGATGCCCACGAGCCGCCGGACGATCGACCGACACCCGCCGACGATGCCGAACTCGACGGCGACGTGGAACGGCTCTACGAGATGCTCGCCGAGCTGGCGGAACGGGAGCCGCGGCGGGCAGAGGCCTTGTCGCTGCATCAGATCGGTGGACTCCCGATGCAGCAGGTCGCGGACATGCTGGGCGTTTCGCTCTCGACGGTGGAACGGGACATCGCCCTCGCCCGTGCGTGGCTGGCGCAGAAGCTGAAGTGAACACCGGGAGCCGGGAACCGGCTCGGCGCACGATCACCCACGAGAACCGTGCAGCCGCTCCGCGAGCCGCCGGGTCGCGTCGAGATGCGCGCGCACCTCGTCCATCGAATCGCCACCGGCCTTCGCCAGGAGCGCCCGCGCCACCTCGAACGCGACCACCGCCTCCATCACCACGCTGGCCGCGGCCACGGCGCTGACGTCGCTTCGCTCGTATTGGCTGCGATCGGCGGCGTGCGTGACCAAGTCAACGCTCGGCATGCCGCGCAGCAGTGTGGCGATGGGCTTCATCGTGCCCTTGACCACGATGGGCATGCCGTTGGTCATGCCACCCTCGAGCCCGCCGGCATTGTTGGTCGGCCGCACGAAGCCCAAGTGCGACTCGCCGGCACGGGCCGGGTCGAACTCGATCGGATCGTGCACCTCGCTGCCCACGTGCCAGGCGCAGTCCGCGCCCATCCCGATCTCGACGGCCTTGAAGGCCTGGATCCCCATCACCGCGGCGGCGATCCGTGAATCGAGCCGGTCGTTCCACTGCGTGCAGGTGCCGAGGCCCGGCGGCACGCCGAGCACGTGCGTCTCGACGCGCCCACCCACCGTGTCCTGCTCGGTCTTGGCGCGATGGATGTGCTCGACGATCCGCGCCGAGGTGGCCGCGTCCGGGCAGTAGACCTCGCTGGCATCGCGCGCGGTACGCAGTGCTTGCACGCTGGAGGCATCCACCTCCATGGCGCACGTCGCGTCGATGGCGCCGCTCACGAACCCGAACGACTCGATCCCGAACTCCGCGAGCAGCCCCGCCGCCAGTGCCCCCGCGGCAACGCGCGCGGCGGTCTCCCGCGCGCTGGCGCGCTCGAGCGTGCCGCGGCAATCGGCCGTCAGCCACTTGATGCTTCCCGCGAGGTCGGCGTGGCCCGGGCGCGGGCGCGTGACCGGGGGAGTCCGTTCCGGGTCATCGAGCCGGCTGTCACGGTTCACCACCTCGAGCACCACCGGCGAGCCGAGCGTCACGCCCGCTCGAACGCCGGACAGGATCTTGACGCGGTCGGCCTCGATCCGCTGCCGCGCGCCGCGCCCGTACCCGCCCTGGCGTCGCGCCAGCTCGCGATCGATGCGCTCCACGTCGACGCGAAGCCCCGCCGGCAGCCCGTCCACGAACGCGAGCATCGTGGGACCGTGCGACTCGCCTGCGGTGCGGTAGCTGAGCATGGGTTCAGGATAGGGACCACGCGATCCGCGGGCTCCGCGACCCGGAGACGCCCGCCCCGCGTCAGTCGGCCGGCCAGAGCTCGAACTGCCGGCGCGCCTGCCGCTCGAACATCGACCAGCCGTCGATGCACGTCGCGCCGCGGGCGGCGGCCTCGGCCAGGAGCGGCGTCCGACGCGGCGCATACACGGTGTCCATCACGGTGACGGATCCATCAAGCGGCACGTCGTCCGGAATCGGCGAGCCATCCGGATCGGGGCCGCCCTCCATGCCGACCGGGGTGCAGTTGACGAACGCGTGGAAGCACCCGCAGCCGAGCTCGGACATGCGACCGGCCACCACCCGGCCCTCGAGCGGTCCGCACCCGCCCGGGCCGCCGCCTGGCCCGCGCATCAGGTCGTCGCACAAGGTCCGCACGCGCTCCGCGGTCCGACCGAACACCACGACCCGCGCGCCCGCCTCGGCCAGTCCCGCCGCCACGGCACGCGCCACGCCGCCGGCTCCGAGGACCGCCACCCGCAGATCGCGCAGCCGCGCCACGTCCACGCCCATCCCGGCGCACAGCGCCTCGACCGCCGCCGGCGCGTCCGTGTTGGTGCATCGCAGTGCACCGTCCGATCCGACCGTCAGCGTGTTGGCCGCGCCGATGCGCGCGGCGAGCGCATCCACCGTCCCGCCGCGCTCGCGCACGAATCGCACCAGGTGCTCCTTGTGCGGAAGCGTGACGCTCGCCCCGCGGAAGTCGAGCGGGGCGTGGCCCAGGAGCTCCGCCATCGCCGCCTTGAAGGGCTCCCACTCCGGCGCCACCGGGATCGGCACGTAGACCGCGTCCCGACCGACCTCGGCGAACCAGCGATTGTGGAGGTCCGGGCTGCGCGAATGGGACACCGGCCACCCGACCACGCCGAACACGCGCGTGCGCGGCCCGATCCGGGCGAACCCGTACCGATCGATGAGTTCGTCGACCGTGGGCTGCCCCGGCGCGGTCCCCACCGCGGATGCCGCGGCGGCGTCGGCGTCCCCGGGACCCCCCGCACGCGCATACGTCAGGAACGCGCCGAACTTGGCGGCCAGCACCCGGGACATCACGCCGGCTTCGCCCATGCACAGCGCGATCATCGGCTTCGGCCGGTCCTGCAGGAGCTCGAACGCCTCGACGCAGTCACGCACGCTGCGCGCGGTCCACGCCACCTTGGCCACCGCGCACGCCTGCACTTCGGCCATCGCGGCCACAAGACGGACGAGCGCTTGGGGACGTCCGCCGAAATCGTGCGCACTGAGGATGAGCCGCGTCGGCACGGGCCGGACCTGCGCCGGGTGATCGACGCACAGGAGCACTTTCTGGCGCAGGTTCGCGCTGCGCTGCCACGACGCGAGCTCGACGTCGATGTAGGCCGGGGCATCCTCGGGCGCGCCGGTGCACACCGCCTCCAGGATGCTGACGCGATCGGCGTCGGACCCTTCCCACGCGCCGCCCTCGGACGCGGCGCGGATGGTCACGATGCTCGGGAGCGGCGACCGCCGCACCAGGCCCCGGATCTCGGCGGCGGCGCCCGTGCACTCCGCGAGCGAGTCCACGCGCCACTCCACCATCGTCGCGCCCCGCTCCCCTGCGCGCACCGCCGACGCCAACGCCCGCCCAGCATCCTCGGGGGCATCGACAGGAATGGACACGCAGAGTTGGGTCACGCACGCATCGTATGGAACGAGCCGGCCGCGGCACCGCTAGGATCGCGCCATGGCAGAAGACATCGCCGAGGACGCCTACCGGTTCCTGCGATCCCACCTCGCGGGCAAGATCCGCTTCGACGGCGAGCGCATCGAGATCCGGGTCGCCCCCGCGCCCGACGGGTCGTTGGTGGCGTCGGTCATGGTGGCGATGCTCCGCTCCGTGGACGTCGTGCTCGAACTCCCCGACGACTCCGATGACGGCATCCAGGTGCAGGTGACGCTCGAGGAGATCAAGGAGGACGGACCCATGGGCGCCCTGTGCGACCGCTGGTGCATCTACCACGGCGAGCCACCGGACGTGCGCTGGGCGCGGATGTCGATCGATGCCGCGCGATTCCACGGCTACTTCGTGGACGGCACGGCGCTCGCCCGCCCCAACCCGTTCGCGGCGCAGGAGCCCGCGCTGTGCCGGATGCTGAACGACGGAATGTTGCCGGCGATCGTGCGCGCCGCCGAGGCGACCGCCGGGCATCGATTGGCCGCGGCCCGGGTGGTCGGCGTGGATCCGTGGGGCATCGATGTCCGTGCGCAGCTCGGAATCGCGCGGATCCCATCCCCCTCGCCGCTCGCCGACCCCGCCGAGGTGGGGCCGTGGGTCGCCGGATTCGCCACCAGCTGAGGTACGATCCGGCCATGGCAAGCAAGATGTCCGGAAGCCTCAACCACGCGATGATCGACGGCGAGCAGGCGAAGGCCGCGCAGGAGTGCGCCAACCGCTTCGGCGAGCCCGGCTTCACCGACATCACCAAGGCGTACATCGACCAGAACTACGCCGGCTACACCGAGGAGAACCAGGAGACCTGGCGGACCCTGTTCGACCGGCAGATGGAGTTCCTGGCCGACAACGCCAGCAACGTCTACCTGACCGGGGCCCGCAGCATCAACCTCGTGCGCGACTACATCCCGCACCTCGAGGGTCCCAAGTCGGTCAACGTGTTCCTCCAGCGCCTGACCGGTTGGCAGAGCAAGGCGGTGCCGGGATACCTGCCGGCCAAGGCCTTCTTCGCGTGCCTGGCCCGGCGCGAGTTCCCGACCACCATCGTGATCCGCCCCAAGGAGTCGATCGACTACCTGCCGGAGCCCGACATCTTCCACGACATCTTCGGCCACGTGCCGCTGCACGCCGATCCCGTCTTCGCCGACTTCCTGCAGACCTACGGGAAGGCCGCCCTGACCACCGACGATCCGTACCACACCGAGCGACTGGCCCGGCTCTTCTGGTTCACCGTCGAGTTCGGGCTGATCCGCGAGGGCGGCCGCAACCGGCTCTACGGCAGCGGGCTGATCTCGAGCCCCGGGGAGAGCAAGCACTCCCTGGCCTCGAAGGACGTCGACCGCCGGCCCTTCGACCTCGAGACCGTCTGCAACACGACCTTCGAGATCGACCACTACCAGCCGATCCTGTACGTGCTGGACAGCTTCGAGCAGCTCCGCGACGGCATGGAGACGTACGCCAATCGGATCCTCGACGAGGCGGCCCGCAAGGAGGCGGCCTGATCCATGCGCGTCCCCGCATCTGCAGCCGCGGTTGCCGCGCTGGCGGTGGCGGGGTGCGCCGTCGGGCCCGACTACCAGCGCCCCGAGATCGGCGTGCCGGAACGGTTCTCCGCGCGCCCGGGCGGCGTGCCCGTCTCCAGTGCCGAGCCCGCCTCCGAGCGCTGGTGGTCGAACTTCCGCGACCCCGTGCTCGATGACCTGGTCGCGCGCGCGGACCTGCAGAACATCGACCTCCGTCGCGCGCTCCTTGCGATCGAGACGTACCGCGCCCAGTACACGGTCGACTTCTCGCTGCTCTTCCCGGACATGGACACCGGGCTCGCCTACAGCAGGCGGCGCGTGGATGCCAACCAGATCGGCGTCCCGAACCCCGATGCCCTCCGTACGGGCTTCAGCAACTGGCAGTGGAACATCGCTTCGGCGTACTGGGAACTCGACGTCTGGGGCGCGGTGCGGCGGCAGATCGAGGCCGGAGTCTCGTCGCTGCAGGCGAGCGCGGCGCAGTACCGCGGCGCGCTGGTGAGCGTGCGCGCCGAGGTGGCCGCGGCGTACATGACGCTGCGGCAGCTGCAGGCGCAGCGTGAGGCGATCCGGGAACTCGCCGACGGGTACGACAAGCTGCTCTACGCCATCGATGCCAAGGTCAGGCACGGGGCCGGCTCCAAGACCGAGCTGGCGGAAGTGCGGTCGCGTCGGTCATCGGCGCTCGGCACGGCCCGAAAGTTCGACGGCGAGGTGGCGCGGCAGGTGGCCGGCATCGCCATCCTGCTCGGCGAGACGCCCGAGCGGCTGCGGCCGATGCTCGAACCCGTGCGCCCCGTCCCCGTGGTGCTCGAGTCGCCTTCGCTCGGGCTGCCGGCGACGCTGCTCCTTCGCCGGCCCGACGTGCAATCCGCGGAGCGCAACCTGCAGGCCGCCACCGCGGCGATCGGCATCGCCGAGGCCGGCTACCTGCCGCGGTTCAGCTTCACCGGGAACTTCATCGTCCAGACCCCCGACTTCGCGAACCTCACCGACGTCTCGAAGAACATGACCTACGGCATCACGCCGGCGGTCTCCTGGAACTTCATGAACCTGCTCACCGGCCGGGCCCAGGCGCAGGTGACGCAGGCGAAGGTGGCCGCGGCGGACGCGCTGCTGCGCTACCAGCTGGCGGTGGTCACGGCCGTCAATCAAGTGGAGTCCTCGGTCCTGGCCTACGCGGCGGCGCGCGACGCACGCGCCGACTTCGTCTCCGCCGCGCAGGAGATCGATGCCGCCTACAAGCTCGCGTTCCTGCAGTACGACCGCGGCACCGTGGACCTGACGCGCCTCATCCAGTTCCTGCAGGCCACCGTCGAGGCCCGCGACGGCCTGGCACAGGCCAACGGGCTGACTGCACTCAACTACGTCGAGCTGTACCGTTCGCTCGGCGGCGGCTGGGAGTCCACGCCCATGCCCGTGCCGGTCGAGGACGTCGGTCGCACGTTCAATCCCGCCCCCAAGGCCAACGACTTCCTGGCGCCCGCCTCATGAACCTGCCCAAGTCCATCGCCGCCCTGATCCTGGCGTGCGCGGCCGCCTGCTCGCCGCCGCCGCCCGCGCCGCAGGGACCGCCGCCCGCACCGGTGACCACCGTCCGCCCCACCGTGACGGACGTCGCCGTGTACCGCGACTACCCCGGCGTCACCCTGAGCGTCCGGACCGTCGAGATCATCCCGCGCGTCAGCGGCTGGATCGACCGACAGGGGTTCACCGACGGGCAGGAAGTCGCCGAGGGGACGCTGCTCTACCAGATTGACCCCCGTCCCTACGAAGTGGCCGCCGAACAGGCGAAGGCAGGCCTGGCGCTGGTGCAGGCCGAGCTGCGCAACGCCGAGGACCGAGTCAGCCGGAATCGCCCGCTGGTCGAGGTGGGCGCGATCTCCCAGCAGGAGTTCGACCAGCTGATCGCCGACCAGCGGATGTCCGCCGCCAAGCTCGAGGAACGCCGCGCACAGCTTGACGAGGCCAACCTCAACCTGTCGTTCACGCGGATCACCAGCCCCGTGCGCGGCAAGGCCAGCGCCACGCGCTTTTACGAAGGCACCATGGTGGGCCCGCAGCAGCTGCTCGTGACCGTGCGGCAGATGGACCCGCTGTGGGTGGAGTTCCAGCCCGCGGCGATCGAGCTGCCGGAACTGCGCCGGATGCTCGCCTCGGGCGAACGGGCGACGGAAGTCTCGCTTCCCGGCACCGCATGGACCGAGCGGGGCAAGGTGGTCTTCGTCGACAACACCGTCACCCCCGATACCTCGACCGTCCGCACGCGGCTGGAGATCCCCAACCCCGATCGGCTCATGGCCCCGGGCGCATACCTCAACGTCCGCCTGCGCGTGCGCGAACTCAAGGACGCCGTCACCGTCCCGGAGAGCTGCATCGTCTACCAGACCGCGGCCGCCACGCTCTGGGTGGTGGACGCCGAACGCAAGGCTCGGCAGCGCGTGGTCCGCACCGGGCCGCGCGGCGGTGCGGGAATCGTCATCGAGGAGGGCCTGGCCGCCGGTGACGAGGTGGTGGTGGAGGGGATGCAGAAGCTCTTCGACGGCGCGCAGACGGTCGACCCCGCGGCGATGCGCCAGGCGGTCGAGGCCCAGCTCGAGGCGCGGATGGGCGGCGCCGGCGGCGGAAGCGCCAAGGCCGGCGAATGACCGACTTCTTCATCAAGCGACCCATCTTCGCGACGGTGATCGCCCTCCTGATGGTGATCGCCGGCGGGTTGGCGATGACGGTGCTGCCGGTGGCGCAGTTCCCGCCGATCACCCCGCCCACGGTGGTGGTCTCGGCGTTCTACCCGGGCGCCTCGGCGAAGGTCGCCTCGGACGTGGTGACGCGGCCGCTCGAGCGGCAGATCAACGGCGTCCCCGGCATGATCTACATGTCGAGCGTCTCGGTGGACGGCGGCAACGTCGCGATCACCGTCACCTTCGACGTCGGCTACGACCTGTCGATCGGCACGGTGGACGTGCAGAACTACGCGCAGACCGCCATCCCGCAGCTTCCCCCGGAGGTCCAGCTGCAGGGCATCTCCGTGCGCAAGCAGTCGACGGACTTCGTGCAGGTGGTCGGCCTCCATTCGCCGAACGGCACCTACGACGCCGACTTCCTCTCCAACTACGCCGACATCAACGTCGTCCAGACGCTGCAGCGCATCCCGGGCGTGTCGCAGGTGCAGAACTTCGGGCTGCGCCAGTACTCGATGCGCATCTGGCTCGACACCCGCAAGCTCGCGGCGATGGGAATCTCGCCGCAGCAGGTCCAGCGCGCCATCTCCGAGCAGAACCGCCAGGCGGTGGGCGGCAAGGCGGGCGCGGCGCCATCGGTCGGCGACCCCGCCTTCAGCATGCAGGTGAACACGCTGGGTCGGCTCGAGCACGTGCGCGAGTTCGAGGAGATCGTGGTGCGGAGCGGCCCGGACGGCACGGTGCAGCTGCGCGACGTGGCCCGGATCGAGCTCGGGGCCGCGAGCTACGCCACGGCCGGCCGCCAGGACGGCGAGCCCACCGCGCTCATGGGCGTGTTCCAGCTCCCCGGCGCCAACGCGTTCCAGATCGCGGAGGCGATCGGCACGGCGATGGAGGACCTGAGCAAGGACTTCCCCGAGGACATCGAGTACCGCATCAACTACGACACCACGCGATTCGTCGAGGCGTCGATCGACGAGGTGGTGGAGACGTTCTGGATCGCCGCGCTGCTGGTGCTCGCGATCATCTTCGCCTTCCTGCAGAGCTGGCGGACCACGCTGATCCCGATGGTGGCGATCCCGGTGTCGGTGATCGGCACGTTCGGGGTGATGCTGGCCATGGGATTCTCCATCAACACGCTCACGCTGCTCGGCCTGGTGCTGGCGATCGGCATCGTGGTCGACGACGCGATCGTCGTGGTGGAGAACGTCGAGCGCAAGTTCGAGGAAGGCGAGACCGACCCGCGCAAGGCGGCCTCCGCCGCCATGCGGGAGGTGACCGGGCCCATCATCGCCACCACGCTCTCGCTGGTGGCGGTGTTCGTCCCCGCGGCATTGATGCCCGGGATCACGGGCCAGCTCTACAACCAGTTCGCGATGACGATCGCCGTGTCGGTGGTGCTCTCGGGCATCAACTCGCTCACGCTCAGCCCGGCGCTCGCGGGCATCCTGCTGCGCCCGCGCAAGCCGGCCGAGCGCGGGCCGTTCGGCGCGTTCAACCGCGGCTTCGCCCGAACCGAGCGGCGCTACGAGTCGCTGGTCTCCATGCTGGTCCGGCGCTGGACGCTGGCGCTCGCCGTGTTCGCCGTGGCCATCGCCTCGACGCTGTGGCTCACCGCCACCGCGCCGACGGCGTTCGTCCCGGACGAGGACAACGGCTACTTCTTCGTGGCGTACCAGCTTCCCCCGGGCACGCCGCTCGCCGAGACGCTCAAGGTCGGCGACGCGGCCCGCCAGATCGTCGCCGCGCAGCCCGAGGTGGCCACGGTGATCGAGATCGTCGGGCAGAACTTCGTCGCCAACGCCCCGCAGACCAACAGCGGCGTCCTGATCCCGGTGCTCAAGCCGTGGGCCGAACGCACGGGCAGGGCCAGCACCACCGACGCGCTGGTCCGGCGGCTGCAGCCGTTGCTCTGGACGATTCCCGGGGCGATGGTGTTCCCGTTCAACCCGCCGTCGATCCCGGGCCTGGGCACGGTGGGCGGCTTCCAGCTCCAGCTCATCGATCGGGCCGGGCTGGGGACCGAGCGACTGCACCAGGCCGCGCAGGAGGTGATCGGCGCGGCGCGGGCCCTGCCCGACCGGCTGGCCGGCGTGACCACGTTCTTCCAGATGGACGTGCCGCAGGTCTGGCTCGAGATCGACCGCGTCAAGATGCAGCGGCTCGGCGTGACCACGGCCGACGCGTTCGCGGTGCTGCAACTGAACTTCGGCAGCGCCTTCGTCAACCAGTTCAACCGCTTCAACCAGGTCTACCAGGTGTACGTGCAGGCCGACGCGCCGTACCGCATGCACCCGGAGGAGCTGCTGGAGCTCTACGTGCCGAACGCCCGCGGCGAGATGGTGCCGTTCGCGGCGTTCGCCGAGCAGCGCACGGTCACCGGCCCCGACAACCTCACCCACTACAACGTCACCGACACCATCGCCGTCAACGGGGCGGCGGCGCCGGGCGTGAGCTCGAGCGAGGCGCAGGCGGAGATGGAGCGGATCTGCGCGCAGGTGCTCCCCCAGGGCATCACCTACGAATGGACCGGGATCGTCTACCAGGAGCGCGGCTCCTCCAACGCCGCGCCGGTGGTGTTCACGCTGGCCATCGTCGCCGTGTTCCTGTTCCTGGCGGCGCAGTACGAGAGCTGGACGCTGCCGATCCTGGTGGTGGCGGCCGTGCCGTTCGCGGCGCTCGGCGCGATCGGCGCGCTGCGGCTGGCCGGGCGCCCCGTCGACGTCTACGCGCAGATCGGGCTGGTCATGCTGGTGGGCCTGGCCGCCAAGAACGCCATCCTCATCGTCGAGTTCGCCAAGGAGGCCAGCGACCGCGGCGCCACCCCGCTGCAGGCCGCCATGGACGCGGCGCGGCTCCGGCTGCGGCCGATCCTGATGACCGCATTCTCCTTCGTGCTCGGCGTGCTGCCCCTGGTGTTCGCGTCGGGCGCCGGCGCGAACGCCCGCTACTCGATCGGCATCTGCGTGGCGGCCGGGCTCACCGTGTCCACGGCGCTGTCGCTGGTCGTCGTGCCGGTCTTCTACGCGCTGCTCGTGACGGTGCGCGATCGCTTGTGGGGCGCCGGAGGGCCGCCCGCAGGGACGGCCGCGGTAGCCTCCGGCCATGCATCCGAAGGCTGAAGACGCGCCGCGCATTCCCGCCGACGAGTACCGCGACCGCCGCGAGCGGTTGCTCGGTGCGCTCGGCTCATCGGTGGGGCTGGTGCTGGCCGGGGATGCAGACCCATCGCTCCACCATCCGTGGCAGCCGCACGCGCACTTCGCGTACCTGACGGGCGTGACGGACGAGCCGGGCGCGATGCTGCTCCTGGATCCCCTGCACCCCGTGGCGGCGAAGCGCGCCACGCTGCTGCTGCGCCCGCTCAACCCCGAGGTGGAGAAGTGGGACGGGTTCCGGCACGAGATCGGCGCGGCGCTTCGCGGCCGCACGGGCTTCGACACCGTGGTCCGGACCGGCATGCTCGGGCGGCTGCTCCTGGAGTCCGCGCGCCGGGCCCGTTCGCTCTCGTGCCTGATGCCGCTGGCGGCGTGGAACGCGCCCGTGTCCGCCGACCTGGCGATCCTCCGCGCCCAGGCGGAGCGCGTCCCGGGCACCCGCATCGAGGACCGCACCGACCTGCTGCCGCGGATGCGCGCGGCCAAGAGCGCCGCCGAGATCGCCTGCATCGAACACGCCGGCAGGATCACCGCCCTGGGGTTCGCGGCGGCCATGGCCAACCTTCGTCCCGGGATGAACGAGTTCGACCTCCAGGAGTGCGTCGAGCACGCCTACCGCACCGGAGGCGCGCGCGAACTGGCCTTCCGCACCATCGCCGGGGGCGGCTTCAACGCCACCGTCCTCCACTACCACGCCAACGACCAGGTCCTGGCCGACGGCCAGTTGGTGGTGCTCGACAGCGGCGCACGGTTCGAGGGCTACTCGGCGGACGTCACCCGGACGCTTCCCGTGGGCGGCGCCTTCACCCCCCGGCAACGCGAGCTCTACGAGCTGGTGCTGCGGGCGCAGGAGGCGGCCATCGCCGCGGTTCGCCCGGGAGCCACCCTGGCCGAGATCGACGCCGCGGGCCGGAAGGTGATCGCGGACGCCGGGCTCGGCGACGCCTTCATCCACGGCATGGGCCACCACCTCGGCCTGGAGACGCACGACGCCTCGCCCGACGCCCCGCTGGAGGCCGGCGCCGTGGTCACCATCGAGCCCGGCATCTACCTGCCCTCGGAGGCCATCGGCATCCGGATCGAGGATGACGTGGTCGCCACCGCGGACGGGCCCCGGGTGCTGACCGCCGGCATCCCGAAGTCGGTGGCGGACGTCGAGCGCGCGATGCGGCGGTGACGGCGCCGGCGCATTCAGATTCGGTTGGCCATCGCCAGGCGCAACCGAATCCTCACGCCGGGTGCCGATCATCATCAGATGGAATTCACGTTCCGCACCGTGTTCGTGAGTGACGTCCACCTGGGCTTCCGGGGCGCCCGCGCGGAGGAGTTCGCCGCGTTCCTCAAGCGCGTGCGCTGCGAGCGCCTGTACCTGGTGGGCGACATCGTCGACATGTGGGCGCTCCGGCAGCGCTGGACCTGGCCGGTGACCCACAACCAGGTGGTGCGCCGCATCCTCAAGCTCGCCAAGCGCGGCACCACCATCGTCTACGTGCCGGGAAACCACGACGAGTCGCTGCGTCCGTACGCCGGCATCGACCTCGCCGGCATCCGGGTCGCCAAGCAGGCGGTGCACCGCACCGCCGACGGGCGGCGCTTCCTGGTCTGCCATGGCGACGAGTTCGACCTGGTGGTGCAGAGCTCTCCGCTGCTCTCCAAGCTCGGCACGCTCGGATACGACTGGCTGGTCGGCATCAATCGCCGCGTGAACGACGTGCGCGGCGCGGTCGGCCTGGGGCGTTGGTCGTTCTCGCAGACGATCAAGAAGAAGGTCAAGAGCGCATGCACCTTCATCTCGAAGTTCGAGCAGGCGGTCGGAGACGAGGCGCGCCGCCGGTCGCTCGACGGCGTGATCTGCGGGCACATCCACGAACCGCGCATCGATGTCCGCGACGACGGCATCACCTACGCGAACTGCGGGGACTGGATCGAACGCGCCTCGGCGCTGGTCGAGCACCACGACGGCCGGCTGGAGATCGTCGACGTCGAGCGGATGCTCCGCGAGGCCGGTTGGCGGCCCGATCCCGTGGAGGCCCCCGAGCACATCGAGGTGACCGAGGAGGCGCTCCATGCACCGTGATGCCGCCGCGCAGCGGGCCGTGAACGTCGCCTTCTGCTCCGCCGCGGTCGGCTGCGGCCACACGCGTGCCTCGGTCGCCGTCCACGACGCGCTCCGTGCCCGCGGGCAGCTCGGCAGCGCCGCGTTCATCGAGGCGCTGGAGCATGCCCCGACGTGGTTCACCCGCGGCTACCGCGACGGCTACCTGCGCGCGATCCGGCACGCCCCGCGCCTGGTGGGGGCGATCTACGACCGGACCGACGTGCCTCGGCGTGACCGGCGCCTGCTCGGACCGGTGCTCGACCGAGTCGAGGACGCGGTGCTGCGCCGGTTCCGGGAGCACGGGCTCCTCCAGGGCGTCGACGCGGTGGTGTCGACCCACTTCCTGGCCACGGCGGTGCTCGGACGGATGCGACTGCGCGGGCAGCTCGACGCGCCGCTCGTCACGGTGGTCACGGACGAGCATCCGCACGCGGTGTGGCTGCATCGTGGCTGCGACCTGACCTGCGTCGCGAGCCCCGCGGCCCGCGAGGCGGCGATCGCCGGGGGCCTCGACCCGGCGCGCGTCGAGGTCACGGGCATCCCCATCGACCCGCGGTTCGCGATGGCGGACGGAGGCGCCCTCGCCGGCGGGGGACGCCCGATGGTGCTCGTGTGCGGCGGCGGACACGGCCTCGGGGACATGCACCTGGTGGTGCAGTCGATCGCCGATGCCGATCCGGATGCCACGGTCGTGGTGGTGTGCGGAAAGAACGCGGCGCTCCAGGCGGCGATGGAGCGGCTCGCGCGTGCGCATGGCGCGACGACCGCCCGCCGGACCGAGATCCGGGTGCTCGGCTACACGAACGCCATGCACCAGCTGATGGCCGCGGCCACCGTGATGGTCGGGAAGCCCGGCGGGCTCACCACCACGGAAGCCCGTGCGGTCGGCCTGCCGATGGTGCTGCTTGCGCCGATCCCGGGCCAGGAAGAACGCAACGCCGCCATGCTGGTGTCGGCCGGAGCCGCACTCGCGGCCGCGCGACCCGAGGGAACGGGGCGCGCCGTGGCCGCGCTCCTTGCCGATCCGGCGCGGATCGGCGCCATGCGCCGCGCCGCGGCCGGGGCCGGCCGGCCCCGCGCGGCGTTCGACGTGGCGGGCCGCGTGGCCGCCCTCGCCCGCGGTCAGATGACCGGGTCGTGGGACGGCAGGTTGTGGGCCGGCGCCGTGTTCAGCTGAACCAGCTGCTCGCCCTGAACGCGGCGCGCCGAGTCGGGATCCACGAAGTCGCTGTGGCAGCTCGCCTTGCCCTCGTCGGCGCCGACCGCCTTGCGCGTCTTGCTCGCGAGGCGGTGGATCTCGTCGGGGCTCAGCACGCCGCGCTTGGCGAGGATCTCCTGCTGCTCGGCGGTGAGGGCCGCGCTCCGGACCGGCTTGCCGCGCTCGAAGCCCTCGGCCTTGCCGCTCGCGAACTCCTGGATCTCCTTCGAGATGCGGACGCTGCACCAGTCGTGCCCGCACATCGCGCAGAAGTCCGTGTCCACGTCGAGGTCCTCGTCGTGGTAGGCACGGGCCGTGTCCGGGTCGAAGCTGAGCTCGAAGTGGCGCTCCCAGTTGAGCGCGGCGCGAGCCTTGGTCAGCTCGTCGTCACGATCCCGCGTGCCGGGGATCCCGAGCGCCACGTCCGCCGCGTGCGCCGCGATCTTGTAGGCGATGCATCCCTGCTTGACGTCGTCCTTCTTCGGGAGGCCCAGGTGCTCCTTCGGCGTGACGTAGCAGAGCATGCTGGCGCCGTGGTAGCCCGCGGCCGTGGCGCCGATGCAGCTGGTGATGTGGTCGTAGCCCGGGAAGATGTCGGTGACGAGCGGACCGAGCACGTAGAAGGGCGCGCCGTGGCAGAGCCGGCGCTGCAACTTCATGTTGAACTCGATCTGGTCGAAGGGCACGTGCCCGGGGCCCTCCACCATCACCTGCACTCCCTTGCGCCAGGCACGCTCGGTGAGCGACCCGAGCGCCGCCAGCTCGCCGAGCTGCGCGCGATCGGTGGCGTCGGCCAGGCCACCGGGCCGCAGGCCGTCGCCGATCGAGAAGGTGACGTCCCATCGGCGCATGACGTCGCAGATCCGCTCCCACGACTCGTGCATGGGGTTCTGCCGGCCGTGCACCAGCATCCACTTGGCCAGAAGGCTCCCGCCGCGGCTCACGATGCCGATCAGCCGGTCGCGGATCAGCGGCAGGTGCTCGCGAAGCACGCCGGCGTGAATGGTGAAGTAGTCGACGCCCTGCCTCGCCTGGTGCTCGAGCGTCTCGAGGATGATGGACTCGTCGAGGTCCTCGATGCGACGGCCGATGATCATCGAGTAGATCGGCACCGTGCCGATCGGCACCGTCGAGTTGCGGACGATGGCCTCGCGGCACTCGTCGAGGTTGCCGCCGGTGGACAGGTCCATGACGGTGTCGGCACCCCAACGCTCGGCCCAGCGGAGCTTCTCCACCTCCTCGTGGGTTCCGCTCGAGACCGGCGATGCACCCATGTTGGCGTTCACCTTGGTCCGTGCGGCGCGGCCGATCGCCATGGGATCCAGCCGGTAGCCGAGGTGCACGGTGTTCGCCGGGATCACCATGCGACCCGCCGCCACCTCGTCTCGGACCTGTTCCGGCGTCAGGTGCGGCTCGCGCTCGGCGACGCGGCGCATCGCAGGGGTGATGATGCCGAGTCGAGCGTGCTCGAGCTGCGTGATCGGCTCGAAGGACGCCGGGCAACGCACCTCGCGCAGCATGCCCCGCGCCTCCGGGAACCGCACAACCCGGAGATCATGTCCGTGATTGGTCGCCACCCCCGCCTCTCGCTCCCCCACCACTCGCGTCTCCCACCCCTCGGGCAGGAAGTCCCAGGCGGTGCGGTCGCTCGGCGGCGGCATCCCCGGCGTGTCCGGAGAACTGAACGCCAAGGGACCGCCCACGTCGGCCCGGCGCGCAAAGCTCCCCGGGGACGTGCCTTGCGACGTGGACGAGGGATTGTGCGCGCCGTGGAGGGGAAGCTCAAACATTTCCATGTCTCACAGTGTAGAGACGGAGAATCGCCGAATCCGCGTACACCCATTCAGGTCGATTGCCGGACATGCCGATAGACTGCTCCGGAACTCAAGATTCAACGCCGCTCGAAAGCTGTGGGGCTGGGCCCCGACACTGATCGCCGACTTCCGAGGGAGCAACTCACCGATTCCGGGGCTGCCGGCGATCCGCGTGCGCGGGTGCAGTACGAACGGCAGGATGCAGGTCACTCGCCGCCCGCCACGGGCCGCATCCCGCCCATGCTCCGAAGCCCACCGCGCTACTGCAGTCCGGACCTGCCGCCCTTGGACGAGGCCGACCTTCGCCTGATCCAGGCGTTGGCAGCCGATGGCCGCGCGTCCGGGCGGGACCTCGCGCAGGCGAGCGGCATCTCCGAGGCCAACGTCAGCCGACGCCTCGCGAGGCTCATCGAGGAGCGGTCGATCCGCATCATCGGGTTCGTGCCCCCGGAGTACCTCGGGTTCCACGCACAGTTCGCCGCGTTCCTGCGGGTCAAGGGCAGCCCCGACGAGGTCGGTGAGTCGCTCGCCAAGAACCCGGCGTTCTCGTTCGTGAGCGGCGGCTTCGGCCAGTGGGACATCGTGGCCTACGGCGTCGGCACCGATTTCTCGCACGTGGCGGACGTGCTCGATGACGCCGTTCACTCGCACGCCGGCATCCACTCCTCCGACACCCGGACCGTCCTCGAGTACCTGTCGCCCGCGGCCACGACGCGCATCGGCGGCCCGCTGGGTCCTCCCCGCGCGCTCGACGAGACCGACCGCCAGATCATCCAGCAGGTCCAGGCGGACGGCCGCATGTCGTTCACCGAGATCGCCAACCGGACCGGAATCTCCGCCACCAGCGCCGCCGATCGCTACCGGCGCCTCGTCTCGGATGGGATCCTCCGGATCCTGGTCATTCCCGATCCCCCCCGCGTCGGGCTGAGCGTGTCGGGCATTTTCCACGTCCGCGTCGATCGTCCGGCGCGCGAAGTGGGTCGCGCGTTGGCTGCGTTCCCCGAACTCACCTTCGTGTCGATCATGAGCGGAAGCCACCCGCTCGGAATCGAGTTCCAGGCCCGCGACGGCGCGCACTTCGACGAGCTGAGGGCCCGCATCCTGGCCGTGCCCGGGGTCGACGACGTCCGCTTCGCCATTCACCGGCGCCTGTACCGCCAGTCGTTCGCCTGGGGCACGGCGGGCGGCTGAAGCCGGGCTATCGTCCCGGCAATGGACCCCTGCAGCACCTATCGGGACGCGCACCGCTGGCTGCGCTGGATGACCGGCCGCACGCTCAACGCCTGCGAGGAGCTGACGACCGAGGAGTTCCGCCGGCCGTTCCCGATCGGCATCGGCAGCGTGCACTCCACCCTCGTCCACCTGGCCGGCGCAGAGCGCATCTGGATCTCGGTGCTGGAGTGCACCGATGCGGCGGTCTCGATGCCGGATCCCGCCGCGTTGCCTGACGTCGCGGCCGTGCGCGCGTCGCTGGCGGAGAGCCGCGGCCGATGGGACCGGTTCCTCGACGGCCTGGTCCCCGAGGAGTGCGCCCGGGTCGTCGAGCGCGTTCGCGACGGAAAGACCTACCGGCAGACGGTCGGCGACGTGCTCATGCAGGTACCGACGCACGCCCTCTACCACAACGCCCAGCTCTCGTTCATGTTCCGCTCGATGGGCCGGACCATGCCCGACTCGAGCTGGATCCTCTGGGCCCGCGAGCGGATCGACCGGGCGACGGGCTGATCGACGCATGCCGAACGCCGTGAGCATCGCCGACATCCGCGCGGCCGCCGCGCGCATCGCGCCCTTCGTCCGGACGACGCCCGTGCTGGCGTGCCCGGATCTCGAGCGGCGCGCCGGTCGTGCGGTGCTGGCCAAGTGCGAGTCGATGCAGCGCACCGGGAGCTTCAAGATCCGCGGGGCGACGAACGCGGTCCGCCGGCTCGATGATGCGCAGGCGGTTCGCGGCGTCGTGACCCACAGCTCCGGCAATCACGCGCTCGCGCTCGCGACGGCCGCCGCCGATCGCGGCATCCCCGCGCACGTGGTCATGCCGGTCAATGCCTCGCCGGTGAAGCGCACGGCGGTGGAGCGGGCCGGTGCCACGGTGGTGAGCTGCGGCCCCACGGCGGCGGAGCGCGAGATGGCCTGCGCCGAGGTGGCGTCCCGGACCGGGGCGTTCGTGGTGCCGCCCTACGACCACCCATGGACCATCGCGGGCCAGGGCACCGTCGGACTCGAGATCGCCGAGGAGGTCCCTCATGCGGGCACGGTCATCGTGCCGGTGGGCGGTGGTGGGCTGATCGGGGGCATCGCCACCGCCCTGCGCGCGCTGCGGCCGGACGTGCGGATCGTGGGCGCCGAGCCGGCGCTTGCGGACGATGCCGCCGAGTCGCTTCGCACGGGCCGGCGCGCGCCGCAGCGCCCGCCGGTCACGGTGGCGGACGGCCTGCGCGCACCGCTCGGCGAGCTCACCTTCCCCATCCTGCAGGATGCGGTGGACGCCGTGGTCACGGTGCCCGAGGCGGCCATCGTGGACGCCATGCGCATCGCGTTCGAGGAATGCCGGCTCGTCATCGAGCCGAGCGCCGCGGTCGGCATCGCCGCGCTCCTGGATGGAGCCTGCGGCGGCGACCTGTCCCGACCGGCGGTGGTCGTCATCTGCGGCGGAAACGTGGACCTGACGGCGTTGCCGTGGGTCGAGGCCCGCCGCGGCACGGCCGGCGCGCAATGACGCGACTCAGCTCCAGTTGCCCAGCAGGATCCCCAGGTCGATCCCGTTCACCACGCCATCGGCATTGAGGTCGGCCGGGCCACGTGCACCCCATGCACCGAGCAGGATCCCGAGGTCGATCCCGTTCACCACGCCGTCGCCGTTGAGGTCACCGGGCACCGTGATCCGGGTGCCCGAGGCATCGAGCGACGCGCTCGCCACCGTCGTGGCCGTGCCCTCCGAGAACGTCCCGCTCAACAGGAGGTTGGCGGTGGCCCCGGGCGGGAGAATCGTCGGCAGCGGGAACGGAACGTCCACGATCGGCGGCGCCGCCGGGACCGCGGTGGACTCGTCCACCGCCCCGGAGCTCGCGAGCGTGAGTTGATCTCCGTCCAGCACGATCGACCCGGCCAGGGCGAGTGCCCCCGGCGCGGTGCTCGCGAACGGCGTTCCCGCGGCGCTTCCGGCCACCGCGATGTCCACGGGCACCGCCAGCGCGAACGACCACGACCCGTCGCGCCCTTGCGTGGCCGTCCCGGTCGCCGGCCCCGTCTGCACCGCGTCGGCCCGATCGAGCGTCCCGGCATCGAGCGGGATCTCGAGGTTGCTGATGCCGATGAAGGTGGAGCTCGGCGACACGGAGCGGAAGGTGGAGTACGTCAGCAGGATGCTCGTCCCGACCGCACCTTGGCTCGCACCGAGCAGGTCGATCGTCAGGCCGGAGATCGAGATGGCCCCGGTCGCGGCGTCGATGGACACCGTGAAGCCGCCGGTCGGCACGGCCTGGTCGATCGCGATCTCGGGCCGGATCGTCATCGAGTACGGGATGGCGTTGTTGCCGCTGCCACCGAAGAGGCCGGGGATCGTTCGCGTGCCGCCGGGGTTCGTGGTCGCGTCGTAATCACCGATCCACGTGCCCGCGAGCGGAAGGCTCAGCCGCGTCGACTGGGTGATCCGGCTCGACGGCGACACCGTGCACGCGTAGCGATCCGCCGCCTCGGCCATCGCCGACATCGCCGACGATGCGATCGCGCACCCCGCCAGGATCGCGTCACGACCGCGGAACGCCGGACCCTTGGATCGCTGGAACTCCGCGGACATGCGCCCGAATCTAGCACGAATCCCGGGGATTTCCATCATCGTCAGGGGTTACGGGCCAGCATCTCGTCGATCCGGGCCAATCGGGCCCGGTGCCGCGGCTCCTCGGGCTCCAGGGCCACCAGGGCCCGGACGTGAAGCCGGGCCGTGGCCAGTTCGCCGGCCTCCACCGCGAGTGCCGCGGCGAACTCCCGCGTCGACGGCGCGTACGCGTCGATCCGGGCCGCCTTGGTGGCATGCGCCAGCGCACGCGCACGGTCTCCCCGGGCACGCTCGAGCCGGGCGAGCTCGAGCGCGTAGGCCGGGTCATTGCCCTCCCGCGCGTCCAGGTACTCCAGGTGGGGAATCGCCGCCGCGGGCTCGTCCGAGGCGAGCGCGGCGCGGGCGAGCTCGCGATGCGGCCACGGGTCCACCGGCCGGGCGGCGGCGTACTCGCGGAGCATCCGCACGTCATCCACCGACATCGGGGCATCGGCACGGATCCGCCGACGCAATAGCGCCTCCATGAGGTCCGGGTGCCCGGGATGGCGCTTCAGGAAGGCCTCGAGCCTGCCATCGTCGATGGAGACCGGTCCACCCGCCGCATCCGGCGCATCGGCACGGACCTCCTCGGCGAGGATCGCCATCGACGGCTCGGCCAGCATGCCCCACGATCGGAGGTCACGCTCGGCGTGGCCATCGAACCGTCGCATGAACTCATCCCTCGAGATGCCCAGCACCTCCTCGAACGCGGCCCCTTCCGCCACCCCATCGCGATATCGCCCGAGCAGCCGATGAATGGCTTCGCGACCCCACTCGCCCTCGATGAACTCGGCCATCCAAGCGCCCTGCGCATACGCCTGCGCGCGGTCATCCCGGCGCTTGGGCCTCACGAAGGCCAGATTGATCTCGTCGAGGTCGAACAGCTCGCCGCGGTCGAACGCGCGCGCCAGCAGCTGCACCGTCTCAAACGAACGCGGTCGCTCCTCGAGCCGCGTGGCCAGCGCCTCCGTGAACCAGTGCGGGATGCGGTTGCGCGTCTGGTCCAGCGTGACCGTGTGCACGTACTCGTGGCGCAGCACGCCCTCCCAGTCGTACTTCCCGAGATGAAGCTGCGGCGCGCCGTCCCGCGGCGCCTCCAGCGCGATGAGCGGGCCGGTGCTCGCGGCCATGGTGTGCACCGACGGCATGCCGGTGACCCGCACCGCGAAGCTCTTGTGGTCGGGGTGCAGCTCGATGACCGTGCGCTCGGCGGGTGCATGCCCGAGCCATGCGGTGACCCCGTCGTGGACGCGGTCGAGCACCGACGGCATCCACGCCGCGAGCGCCTCATCGATTCCCGGACGGCAACGCACCACGAAGTGGGCGCCCTCGAACCGGCTCCACGAGGAGAGCTCCTCGGCGAGCGTCCGGCTGAATCGCGCTCGTTGGTCGAACGGGTCGAGCGCAGTGGCGCGGCGCAGCGCCTCGAGGGCCAGGTCGTCGCGCCCCGACTGCATCTCCAGGAGGCCGAGCTCGGCGATCGGCGCGCTCCATCCCGGCGCCCGGCGCGCGGCCTCCGCCAGGAGCGCGGACGCCTCCGGGTACTGACGCGCCAACGCCAGGAACCGACCGCACGTGTACGGCCCGAGCGGCGAAACGGGCATCAGCGCGTCCAGCGCGGCGAGACGCCGCTTCATCGCCTCGTCGTCGAACCGCAGCCCGTCGGCCGCGGCGCGCAGCGCCAGCGCGGTGCGCTGGCCGGGGAAGCGCTCAAGCAGCGGGTCGAGCGCGGCCACCGCCTCGTCCGCCGCCCGCGCCTGCAGGGCCGCCTCGGCCTCCAGGAGCGCCGCCAGCGGGTGCTCCGGCTCCACGCCACGCAGGTGCGCGGCAGCGGTTCGTGCCCCGTCGAGGTCGAAGGTCATCGTCGCCACGCGACCGAGCAGGTAGATCGCCTCGGAGCAGCGCACGTCGCGCGCCACGCACTCCCGCAGCGCCGCCACCGCATCCGCGAATCGTTCCTTCTCCACCAGCAGCCGCCCCTCCAGGAGTCGCGGCCGCGGATCCAGCTTGTCGGCATCGCGAATCACGGCAAGAGCATCCAGCATCTCCTGCCAGTCGCGCGCCGGACGGCCCTCGAGCCGCGCGAGCATCGCGGTGGCCTCGATCGCATCCATGCGCGCGTCGCGGGAGGATCCAGAGGCCTCTCCCGCGGCCTTCGCGGCGCGCGCCGCGTCGATCGCATCGCCGCCGCGCCCCATGGACTCGAGCGCCATGGCCCGCACCAGGAGTGCGCGCGGTGGCGCCGCCGAACCAGCCGCGGAGTCGGCGGCATCATCAAGCGCGCGCAACGCATCCTCCGGTCGACCGGCGCGCACCGCCGCCTCGGCTCGCAGGTCCACGGGCACGCCCGGATCGGCGAGCGCCGCGGACCCGAGCGCCCATCGGCCCAACGCTGCCTGCGCGCGCATGGCCGGGTCCAGGAGGTCACCATCGTCGTACGTGCCGTGGCGCAAGCGCAACTCGGCCCGCTCGCGGTCACCGAGCGCCTCGCTCTGCAGCGCCATGCGCACGGCGGGCGACGGCTCCAGTCGCGCAGGGACGGCCTGCGCGTGCGCCGATGGTGCGCCCATCGAGACCAGCAGGACCCACACCGCACCGAGCCATCGATGCCGCGCCGAGCGATGCCGTGGCGCCCGCAGCGGTGTCGTCACGGCGTCCGCCCCGATGGCGCCGGCGACGGACCCGAGGGCGCTGGCGGGAGCGGCCGCTCGTCCACGCGCCATCCGTCCGTGGCGCCGGCCGCAAGATCCAGGAGCGCCCGCTGCGCGTCGTCCAGGCCCGCGTTCATCAGCGGATCCCGGAGGATCACCGTGGTCCTGCCCTGGGCGCGCATCGCCTCCACGCCGCACGGTGCCAGCGTGCGCGCGTCGTACCAGACGGTGGCCGACCGCAGGTCGCGGTCCGCCATGCCCGGGCGCGGCTCCAGCACCAGCCCGACCAACGGCCGCTTGCCGTCGCGCATCGCCGCCAGAGCCGGATGCGTGGGCGCCCCGGCCAGCACCACCCGGAATCGCGATCGAACCTCTTCCGCACGCTGGCCGATCGGCAGCGGCACGGGGCCTTCGCCCGGCTTCAGCGGGTCATACGCCTCGCCCGGGCGCGCCAACTGCCGCCGCTGCAGCGTGCGCTCGCGGAAATCGGCCTCGGTGAGCCATCCATCGGCGTAGAGGTACCGCACCGGTCGCTCGTCCATGCGGCCGGTCGGATCGACGTACTTCTCCAGGACCACCGCGAACCGCCGCGATGCGGGCTCGCCGGCACGCTGCTCCAGCACCACCTGCCCCAGTCGTCGCTCGATGTCGCCGGTGACGTCGTCGACGGTCTCGACGGTGACGGGTGAACGGAAGTCGCGCAGCGTCGCGGCACTCGACTCGAGGGCCGAAAGCAGCGCATCGGCATCGGCAAACGAGGTCGGGGCGACCGGTGCGGGTTCAGCCGGCGGCGATGACGGAGGCGGGCTTGCCGGAGGAGTCTCAGGCTCTCCCGACTGACCGGACGCGGCGCATCCGAGCAACGCCGCGCACGCGGTCGCCGCCAGGATCAAGTGACCGTCCGCGGGCAGTCGCTGAAGCATGCCCCCAACGATACGCGTGGTCGCCCCGATCAGCCGAGCGCGACGTGCTCCACGATGTCGAGCCCGAATCCGTGGAGCCCGGGCATGGGCTTGGGGTGATTGGTGAGGAGCCTGAGCCGCGACAGCCCGAGGTCACGGAGGATCTGCCCGCCCACGCCGAAGAGGCGGGCGTCCATGGGCTGCGCGCCGCCGCCGATTCCGTCGGCGCGGGTCAGGTCGGGCGCGTTCACGTCGTCGCGGCCCGGCCTCCGGATCTGCGCGAGCCGCCCCGGCAGGTCCTCGCCCGCTCCCTCGGTGCGCAGGTAGACGAGGGCGCCGCGACCCTCGCGGGCGATCGCCCGCAGCGCGGCGCGGACGGTGTCCTGGCCCGATGCCTCCGCTCCCGGCCACGACACCCCGAACACGTCGCCGAGGATCTCGCGCCGGTGCATGCGCACCAGCGTCGGGCGGTCATCGGCCGCAACACGCCCATCCGGGCCGGGCAGGCCCACGCCGCCCATGGTCAGCGCAACGTGGGGAAGCGCGTCGATCTCGCTCTCCCACGCGAGCAGCGTGAACTCGCCCTCGGGGGTCCGCACCGCCGTGCCCGTGGCCGGAGCCATGCGACGGATCAGGCCCTCCTGGTCGAGCCGATGGCGGATGATCTGCTCGACGCTGCACATGCGCAGCCCGTGCTCGGCGCACAGCACTTCGAGGTCCGGGACGCGGGCCATCTCGCCGTCCGGCCGCACGATCTCGATGATCGCCGCCGCCGGGCGCAGTCCCGCCATCCGGCACAGGTCCACGCTGCCCTCGGTCTGGCCGGTGCGCACCAGCACGCCGCCGTCGCGCGCGCGCAACGGGTTGATGTGGCCGGGGCGGACGAAGTCGTCGGCGCGGATCCCCGGCTCCACCAGCATCTGGATCGTGCGCGCCCGGTCGCGCGCACTGATCCCCGTGCCGACGCCGTGCCGAGGATGGCCGTCGACGCTCACCGTGAAGGGCGTGCCGCGCACGCTGGTGTTCGAGGCGACCTGCGCGTGCAGGTCGAGCCGCTCGCAGGTCACCGAGTCGAGCGCCACGCAGAGGTATCCGCCGCCCACCCGGGTCAGGAAGTTCACCATGTCCGGGGTCACGAACTCCGCGGCCACCACGAAGTCGCCCTCGTTCTCGCGATCCTCGTCATCCACGAGGACGATCACCTTGCCGGCGCGGAGGTCTTCGAGGATCTCGGGAATCGGGCTGAGCGGCATGGGGCAGGAAGGTTAGGCGAAGCCGGCACCGCCATAGACTTCGCGTCCGCCATGAGCACCCCGCACCCCGCCCCGCCCCGAGCCGCCCGCGAGGCCATGCTCATGGAACTGACGCAGATCCCGACCGCGGCGGGCGCCGAGGACCGGGTGATCGCGTGGGTGGATCGCTGGATCGCGGCCCGATCCGGCCGCCTCGAGGTGCGCCGCGACGACGTGGGCAACATCCTGGTCACGCAGCGCCGTCACGGCGGAACCGCCGGCCTGATCCTGGCGACCGCGCACCTCGACCATCCGGCGTTCGTCGTCACCGGCGTCGCCGACGGCGGCACGCTGGGGCTCGAGTTCCGCGGCGGAGTCAACGACCCCTACTTCGAGGGAGCCCGCCTCGAGGTGGTCGGCCCCGGCGACGAGCGCACCACCGCCACCGTCACCGCGCTCCACGCGGACGCCAAGCCGTTCAAGCGGGTCGATGCACGGCTCGATGGCGATGCGCCCCCGTGGCTCGCCGCCGGCTGCATCGCCCGCTGGCACGTTCCGCGCGCGGAGATCACCGGCGGCATCATCCACACCGATGCCTGCGATGACCTGGCCGCCGCGGCCGCCGCGCTCTGCGCGCTCGACGAGATGATCGATGCCCCGGGGTGCGCCGCCTTCGGCGTGCTGCTGACGGTTGCCGAGGAGGTGGGCTTCCTGGGAACGATCCACGCCGCGCGCCACGGCTTCGTCCCGAAGGACGCCCGGCTCCTCTGCCTGGAGAACTCGCGGAGCTTCCCGCACGACTCGCCGATCGGCGCCGGCGCCATCCTGCGGGTCGGCGACCGGATCAGCGTCTTCGTTCCGGAACTCACGAACCGACTGGCCGAGCTCTTCACGCACGCCGCGAAGGAGGACCCGTCGTTCCGCTGGCAGCGCAAGCTGATGCCCGGCGGCGCGTGCGAGGCAACCGCCTTCGCCGCCTACGGCTATCGATCCACGTGCCTGTGCCTGCCGCTGGGCAACTACCACAACATGGAGGACATCGACGGCGTGGCCGCGGGCGCCCGACCCGCCCGCGTCGGCCGCGAGCACGTCTCGGTGGAGGACTTCCACTCCTTGGTGCACATGCTGCACCTGGCCGTCCGCGGGATCGATGCGTCGCCGGCGGAGACCGTTGCCCAGCTGATGGAGCGACTCTACGGCGAGCGCGCGTTCGTCCTGCACCGCCGGGCCTGATCGACCGCGACGGCTCGACCGCGCTGCCCCGGCCTCAGAGCGCCTTCGCCGCCTTGAGGTGCTTCTGCAGGAACGCCTTCGCGAATCGCCAGTCCTTCTCGGCGGCGGCCTCGGTCTGGCCGACGATGGACGCCACCGTCCCGATCGGCAGCGACCCGAAGATCCGCAGCTCCGCCACGCGGGCGGCACGGTCGTCGACCTCCGACAGCGCCTCGAGCGCGTTCTCCAGGGCCATGGTGAGCTCCGGCGGCGCACCCTCGAAGTTCGGCAGCTCCACGTCCGGCTCGGCGGCCGCCTCGGTGCGCGCCTTGCGA